>Ga0111538_10010073_pt1 | contig 12587 bp, 10 predicted proteins | sample SoiMethybrSBSTD1_FD_79669 | JGI IMG/M metagenome (GOLD analysis project Ga0111538, IMG submission 79669) | Bulk soil microbial communities from a Populus tree surrounding site in Tennessee, USA - Soil MetaG P. TD hybrid SBSTD1 (version 2)... | ecosystem: Environmental > Terrestrial > Soil >...
AACTCGGCGACCGAGATGCCGCCCGGGTTGACCGCCGAGAAGCCGTCGGCGAGGTTGTTGTAGTAGCGGCCGTAGAAGCCCTTCAGAACCGTCCGTCCCTTGCCGTTCACGTCATAGGTAACGCCGAGACGCGGGGCGAAGTTCGTGTTCGTGAAGAACGTGTGCGACGCGACCGTGGTGGAGGTGGGGAAGATTCGCGAGCCATCCGGCAGCACGTCGGTGATGACCGGCTTCCGGATTGCATCGCCGTACCCCATCCGCTGGTAGTCCATGCGGACGCCGAGCGTGATTGTCAGCCGGTTGTTCGGCGCCCAGCGATCCTGCGCGTAGCCGCTGTAGTGCCGGTCGAGGTTCGGCCCGACCGTCCAGTCGCTGCCGTAGGTGCCCGGATCGCCGGTGTCGATGAAGCGGATGCGATCGGGCAGCCCGCTGGCGTTCGATCCGGCAAACGAATAGCGGATCGGGCCCGAGCGGCCGTTGTGCCCGTAGCGGTACGAGTCCTCGAGGGTCTCGAAGCCGAACTTGAAGTCGTGGCTGCCGCCGGTGTCGGGCAGGTAATAGGTCAACTGCGCCTTCAGCTGCGGCTTCTTGCGATACGTCGAGAACGCAATCCACCCGGCGCCGGCGACGGCGGCGGTTTCCCTGAAGACCTGCGGCGGGTTCGTTGCCGGATCCACCTGGACGACCATCGGCCAGTCGAGCGTGAAGTTGCCGACGTTGACGTTGAAGAACGTGCGGTTGGAGAAGACGCGCTGCCACTCGCCCTTGTACATGCGCGAGTAGCTGTCCTGGGCGCGGACCGACTCCGGAGGCAAGAGCGTCGACAGGCCGCGCTTCGGCTTCTGCTTGCGTCCCTGCTGGAAGTAGCCGATGAAGGTGTTGTTCTGGCCTCCCTTGGCGGTCACCTTCGCCGTGTAGTTGTCGAAGATGCCGAGGTCGGTAGCGACATTCTGGGAGACGCCCGCCACTTCCTTGTCGATCTTGAAATGGTTGTAGGCGCCGTAGAACCAGATCTTGTCCTTGGCGATCGGGCCGCCCAGATCGACGTGCCCTTCCCAGAACAGCAGGTTCGGGTTGTTGCACTGCGGCGTGCCGAGGCTGTTGTTCGGGCAGGTGAAGCCGCGGCTGGCGATATCGGCCGCCGCCGCGTTCTCGCCGACGAAGCTGCCCGGCTCGTACGACAGGTGCTCGAGGCCCTTGAACATGTTGCCGCCGCTCTTGATCGTGGTCACGATCGCGGCGCCGCCCGAGTTCATCTCGACGTCGCTGCCGAGCGCGCCGACCGAGACTTCCTCGTTCGCATAATAGTCCTCGTAGAACCCGGTACCGCCGACGCCCTCGGTGTGGTCGACGCCATCCGAGACGACGCGCGCCTGGTTCTGGATGCCGAAAACCTCGTAGCCCGACTGCTGGCTCTTGTGGCTGCCGCCGACGTCGAAGCCCTGCATCTGCACGCCGGGCGCTTCGGCGAGCGCGCCCCAGACGTCGGTGGAGTTGGGAACCGCAATCAGCGCGTCACCTTTCAGGCTGGTGCCGATCTTGGTCGTCGACACGTCCACCACCGGCGAATCGGCGGTGACCGTCAGGCTCTCGGCGAGGCCGCCGATCTGCATCTGCGCGTCGGCGGAAATGGTCTGCCCCAGCACGACGGCGATGTTGTCGCGTTCGATCTTGCGGAAGCCCTGCAGCTCGAACGTCAGCTTGTAAGTGCCCGACGGCATGCCGGGGAACAGGTACTTGCCGTCGGCTTCGGTCACCGTGGTGCGCACGCCGATCTGCGACGGCGACGTCGCGGTAACGGTGACGCCCGGCAGGACGGCGCCCTGCGCGTCGGTGACGGTGCCGGTCAGACGCCCCTGACCGATTTGCGCCGATGCCGGCGACGGCGTCAGCGTCGCGACGATTGCCGCGATGGCCAGGAGAAATACCGCTCTCGATCTCATACAAACCCTCCTCGAACCGGGCAAATTGAGTCGTTAACCCGCGCGAACCGCGCGGCCGGCAGGGAGTCTAGATGTATCCGGTTGTAAAGGAAAGCGGCAAATCGCCTGCCCCATCGCCGGAACGTGCACGATCCGCAGGCGATACGACAAAGCGGATCGGCCGCCCCCGGCGTCCGGATACGAACACCGTCGCCACACGGGGAATATCTGGAGCTGTTCGCCGGACGGTGGCCTGAAGTTACCAGGCGATCGACGTTGGTCAGCGCGGCGAAACCGGCAGGGCTTTCAAGCGCTCCTGCGCCGCACGGTAATAGGGATCTGATACAGGCACTTCCAGCAACAGCGCGCGCGCCTCGTCGACGCGCCGCTGGTTGAGGCGCGTGACCGCCAGCAGGAATTTCGCCGTCGGCCGCGCCGGCTCGAGGCCGAGCGCGACCTGGAGCGCATCGGCCGCACGGTCGAGCTCCCCGCTCAGGAGATGCACGAGCCCGACGTCGCGCTCGAAGCCGGCGTCGTCCTGATAGAGGTGTTCCATGCGCGCGAACTCGCGGCCGACGCGCCGGAAGCGCTCGAGATCCGCGTCGACGAGCGGCTGGCCGCGCAGGTTGATCAGCGAGATCAGCGCCGCGATCCGGACCGCGCGCTGCCGATCGTCGAGCGCCGCCAGCACGGCGCCGCGCGCGAACGCGTTGTCTGTGAGCTCGGCGGCGCGCTGCCCGAGGCTCGAGATCGCGACCGCGCGAATGGCCGCGTGGTCGCTCTTGGCCGCGGCAAGCAGCGCGGATGTGGCGCGCGGGTCCGCGTAGTTGCGCAGGTAGCCAACGGCGTTGGCGCGCGTGAGCGGCGCGCGCGACGCGTCGGCGGCGATGGCGACGAGACCCTCGAGCGCCGCGGGACGGTTGGCGCGGGCGGCGGTGAACGCCTCGGCCTGCTGCACCAGCTTCACCCTGCGCCCGTACGGCCACCACTCGCGCAGCGCCTCCACAGCCCACGCCGGCGTCTTGTCGGCGTGGCACTCTGAGCACGCGTTCGGGATCCCGAACGCCGCGGTGTTCTCGGGCGCCGGCACGCTGATCGTGTGATCGCGCATCGTCGCCCTGATGCTGATCACGGTCTTCGGCATGTGGCACTCGACGCAGGCGCTGCCGGCGCTGGCCGCGCGGTGGTGCGTGTGCGCTTCGAGGCGCGCGCCGATCCCGGTGTGGCACGCGGTGCACAGGCCGTTGTTGGTGGCGGCCAGCTGCGGGTTCCGATCGATGTCCGGCTCGTGCGGATCGGTGTGGCAGTTCGTGCAGGTGGCGCGCCCCTGGAGGAAGCACTGGCTTTGCCACAGCCCGATGGCATCGTTCGAGAAGCGGCGCGGACGGCCGTCGGCCCAATACGCGACGTCGATGCCCGGTCTGGGCTCGTACTCGAGCCGCGGCATGAAGTGATCGTAGTAGTCGCGCCCGGCCTGATAGTCGGGATCGATGGCGTTGCGCAGCGAATGGCATTGCGCGCAGATCATGCTGCTCGTCTGCGGATCGAGCCGCGTCGGCCGGATGATCGTCCCCTGCGGTGAAGCGGGACGATTCTGCGCGCGGCTGTAGGCGTCGACGTGCGCGCGCCCCGGGCCGTGGCAGCGCTCGCAGGATGTGCCGAAGTCGCGCCACGCCGTGCCGTACTCGCCGGACGCCGGCCGGTAGTTGTTCTCCTGCTCGCTGACGTGGCAGCCGACGCAGTCCTTGTTCCACTGCTGCACGGGCCGCAGATGGCTTTCGTCGGGCCGGACGATGTCCATGTTGTGCAGCCACTCGCGGCGCAGGACGTCCCAGGTCGGCGGCAGAACGACGATGCGGCCCTTGTCGATGGTCGTGAGGTAGTGCTGGATGCGACGGCTGCCGAGCGTGTACTGGACGCGGTGCTCCTGCGGCCGGCCGGTGATCGACGAGGTGATGAAGTAGCTGCCGCCGCCGGCGCGCAGCGGGAAGCGCTCGCCGTGCAGCGTCACGCTGCCCTGGGCGAAGTCGCCCTTGACGGTGGCCGTGGTCGCCGGCTGCAGCATCTTGCTGTGCCGGGCGCCCTTCCACTTGGCGTGGATCTCGGCGTGGCAGGCGGCGCAGGCGGCGGCGCCGACGAACCCGCGCGCGGCGGTGCGCGAGGCCTCGGCGGGCTGGGCCGTTCCGCCCTGGGCCGAGGTCCAGGCGAAGGCGGCGTAGACGAGGATCGCCGCGACCGCGAAGTGCCCCTGCCTCATAGCCCAGCGCATAATCGCCGAATTTCGCGCGCCCTGTCCACGGTGCCGCGCACGGTGCCGCGCACGGTGTGCGGCACCGAGCTAGGCTTGAAGCTAGGCTTGATGGCTTCCTTACAAAAAACGGCGCGAATTTACACGATCGGGCGTTGACAGGGCGCCGGCCTCCTGCGGATAATGACGCCTACGATGTTCCTGGCCCTTACGCCCCTCGTCCTTATCGGCGTCGGCATTAACCTGCCGACGTGCACGGGGTGATGTAGCCAGAGCCGAACGCAAGCGACCTCGACAAAGGGCCATCACCTCAGCAGGTGATGGCCCTTTTGCTTTAGAGGCGCGGAGCCGATGAGAGTACGAGGATGTTGAGGGGAACAGGGGACGAGAGGACCACGGTCATGAACGCGACGAGACAAGACCCGCAGAGCCGGCCGAACACCACGCAAACCATCTTCCCGGCGCCGCGGCCCGCCGCGACCGTATCGCCTGCCTCGGCGCGGCCGGCACCGTTCGAGGCGCGGAAAGACGACGATCACGCGCCGGAAGAACCGGGATACGGGCACGGCGTGTAAAGATAGCGCCGCATGCACAGGCTGCTGATCCTGTCGCGCCACGCGCGCGACTATCACCGCCTGGTCGACGCGGCGCGCCTGCCCGATCTCCAGGTCACGTCCGCCACCGATCCGGCGGACGCCACCCCGCGCGCGGCAGACTTCGACCTGGCCTTCGGCGAGCCCTCACTCCTCAAGCAGATTCTCCCGGCCATGCGCGCGCTGCGCTGGACCCAGGCGACCTGGGCCGGCGTCGAGCCGCTGCTCGATCCCTCCCTCCGGCGCGACTACATCCTGACGAACGCACGCGGCGTCTTCGGCGGCCTGATGTCCGAGTACGTGTTCGCGTATCTCCTGGCGCACGAACGCCGCATCTTCGAGAAGCGCGCGTCGCAGGCGGCGGGGCGCTGGGACCCGTCGCCGCCCGGCACCTTGCGCGGCAAGACGATCGGCCTGCTCGGCGTCGGCACGATCGGCGGCGTGCTGGCGCGGACGGCGAAGCACTTCGGCATGCGGGTGAAGGGCTACACCCGCGGCAGCGAGGAGAGCGCGGAGGTCGATGAATACTTCCACGGCGCGATGGACGCGCACCGCGAGGCGTTCGCGTCGGACCTCGATTACCTGGTGAGCATCATGCCGGCGACCTGCGAGACGCGGCACCTGGTGGACGCGGCGTTTCTGCGCGCGCTGCCGCCGCGCGCGGTCTTCGTCAACCCGGGCCGCGGCGGCGTCGTCGACGAGCCGGCGCTGGCGGCGGCGCTGCAGGAGGGGCGGCTGGCCGGCGCGGTGCTCGACGTCTTTCAGCAGGAGCCGCTGCCGGCGGACCACGTGTTCTGGCGGACGCCGAACCTCGTCATCACCTCGCACACCGCGGCGCTGAGCTTCCCCGCGGATATCGCGCCGCTGTTCATCGACAACTACAAGCGCCTGCTGGCGGGTGAACCGCTGAAGTATCGCGTGAACTTCGAGCTGGGATATTAGCGAGAAATTTCAGCCTTTTCGCCTTCCCGCCTTCCCGCCTTCCCGCCTTGCTCTCTCACGTCTCCGCCGACACCGCCGCGATCAGCGCCTTGATGTAGCCGAAGGTGAACGCGAACGCCTGGTAGCTGCGCGCGTCGCCGTCGATCTTCGGCACATGGTCGGGCATCATCATCCCGTCGAAGCCGACTTCCTTGTAGACCCGCATCGCCTTCAGCATGTCGACGTCGCCATCGTCGATGAAGGTCTCGCGGAAGTTGAGGAAGCCGCCGCTGATGTTGCGGAAGTGGACGTTGAAGATCTTCTTGCGGCTGCCGAAGTAGCGGATGACGTCGAAGATCTCCTCGCCCGGCTTCTTCAGCATCTCGGCGACCGTGCCCTGGCAGAAATTGAGGCCGTGGTACGGGCTCGCCTTGATCGCGATGAAGCGCTTCAGCCCCTCCACCGAGCCGAGCACCGTCTTGATGCCGCGATAGCCGCGGTCGGCCGGCATCGCCGGGTCCTGCGGGTGGAACGCCAGCTTGACCTTGTATTCCTCGGCCACCGGCACGACCCGCTCGAGGAAATAGGTGATCCGCTCCCAGTACGCATCCGCCTCGACCGGGCCCGCCTTGGTGAGCGGCGGCTCCTGCTTCGCCTGGTCGTAGACGAACGTGCTGTACTCTGCACCGCCGCGCCCCTTGGTCGGCGGCGTGCGCACCACGCCGATGAAGGTGAGGTTGTATTTCAATCCCGGGATGCCTGCCCGCGCCGTGTTGCGGATCATCTGGCAGATGTCGTCGAGCTCGCGGTCGCGCTCGGGGCTCTTGCCGAGCATGATGTTCGGGTTCTCGAAGGTTTCGATCTCGTTCGAGCTCAGCGGCAGCGGCACGATGTCGAGCGAGAGGCCGAACGACTCGACCCGCTCGCGCAGCCGCGTCAGCGCCTCGACCGACCAGTTGCTGTCGAACTTCGCCGACGGCAGCCGGCTGCAGATGTGATTGACGCCGAAGCCGGCCATCGCCCGGAGAATCTCGTCCGAGTCCCCGTGCTGCGTGCCCACTTTCATCAGCGCCTTGCCGCCCGAACGCGCCGATTGGGCCGCTTCCAGCGGCGTTCCCGCCGCCGCCGCCCCCGCCGCCAGCCCGGCCCCGGCCAGTCGCACGAAATCTCTGCGTTGCATGGTGCGGCGATTATACTGGCGCACCATGCGCGCCCTGCTGCTGTTCTTCACCCTCGCTGCCGCCGCCTTGTTCCCGTCCCTCGGCGCCCAGGCCGAGAAGCCGCTCGACATCCAGTTCATCGACGTCGAAGGCGGCCAGGCAACGCTCATCGTCTCGCCCTCGGGCGAGTCGATGCTCGTCGACACCGGCTTCGTCGGCTTCAACGACCGCGACGCCGATCGCATCGCCGCGGCGGCGAAGCAGGCGGGGCTGTCGCGCATCGACTATCTGGTGGTGACGCATTACCACGCCGATCATGTCGGCGGCGTCCCCGCGCTGGTCGCGAGAGTGCCGGTTGCCACCTTCGTCGACCACGGGCCGACGGTGGAGCAGGGTGAGCGGCCGGAGAAGCTGTACAAGGACTACGTTGCGGTGCGCGCGAAAGGCCGGCACATCCTCGCGCGTCCGGGCGAAACGCTGCCGATCAAAGGGCTCGACGTCCGGTTCGTCTCGGCCGCCGGCGATCTGATCACCAAGCCCTTGCCTGGCGCCGGCGCGCCCAACCCGCTGTGCCGCGACTTTACCGCGAAGCCGGCCGATCCTACCGAGAACGCACGCTCGGTCGGGATGCTGCTGTCGTTCGGCAGCTTCCGGATGCTCGATCTCGGCGATCTGACGTGGAACAAGGAGCACGATCTCGTCTGCCCCAACAACCTCGTGGGCGCGGTCGATCTCTACCTGACGACGCACCACGGCCTGGATCAATCAGGGCCGGCGGTGCTGGTGCACGCGGTCGCGCCGCGGGTCGCGATCATGAACAACGGCGCGAAGAAAGGCGGAGTGCCGAGCGCGTGGAAGATCATCCGCGATTCGCCCGGGCTCGAGGATCTCTGGCAGATTCACTACGCGGTCGACGCCGGCGCCGCGGCGAATGCCGCCGAGCCGTTCATCGCCAACCGCGACGAGACCACCGCCCACGGCATCCGCGTCAGCGCCGGACGCGACGGCCGCTTCACCGTCACCAACACGCGCAACGGGATGAGCAAGACCTATCAACCGCGCCGCGCCCTCGCGTCGCGCCAGTAACCAGTAGCCGAGGAGGACTGCATGATCATCAATCGTTGGGTGGTCGCCGCCGCATCGACCACGATTTTCGTCGCCGGCTTCGCCATCGGCACGCTCCGCACCGAGCACTCGGTCGCCTTCGCGCAGGGCAAGCACGTCTACGAGCTGCGCACGTATACGGCGCCGGAAGGCAAGCTCGGCGAGTTGAACGCGCGCTTCCGGAATCACACGTTGAAGATTTTCGAGCGGCACGGGATGAAGAACGTCCTCTACATGACGCCGCAGGACGCGCCCGACTCGCAGAACACGTTGATTTACGTGCTCGAACATCAGAGCCGCGAGGCGGCGAAAAAGTCGTGGGACGGGTTCCGCACGGATCCGGAGTGGGTGAAGGTCGCCAAGGAAACCACGGCCAACGGCCCGATCACCACCAAGGTCGTCTCGGTCTTTGCCGATCCGACCGACTATTCGCCGATGAAGTGAGGTGAGCGATGAAACGCCTGACAGTGCTTCTCTGGCTGGTGCTCGCCCTGGTCGTCGGCGTCCACTGGGTCGGCGAGGCGCAGCAGCCGCCCGCCGGCGGCGCCGACGACCCTCGCTTCACCGGCAAGACGGTGACGATGGACGGCAAGGATCTGACCGTCGCCCGCCGCAGCTTCGAGGCCGGCGCGCGCAGCGCGTGGCACAGCCACGACAAAGGGCAGCTGCTGATGGTCGAGCAGGGACGGATGCGCACGCAGAAGCGCGGCCAGGCAGTGAAGGAGCTCGGCGTCGGCGAGAGCGATTACGCCGGGCCGAACGTTGTCCACTGGCACGGCGCGGCGAAGAATCAGGCGCTCGTGCAGATCAACGTCGGCTTCGGCGGCGAGACGAAGTGGCTGGAGAAGGTGACTGACGCTGAGTACAGCAGGGATTAGGGAGTAGGGAGTAGGGATTAGGGATTAGAGGGATTAGGGATCCAGGGATTAGGGATTAGTGCCGATCCGGGTGGTGCAGCTTGGAACCCCGCGGACGCCGGGGGAGGGGCTCCGGCTCGGCACCGTCCGGCGGCCGCCGCGCGGCGTGAACAAGGAAGACTTCGCGAAGCGCGACTACTTCGACCTCTGGCTCCCGGATCTCGCGCCGAGCGCGCCGCTCGTCGCGTTCGCGAAGACGGCGCCGTTGACCGGCAAGCACTGGGCGGCGTTCGCCAAGAAGTACCGCGCCGAGATGCGCGCGCCCGCGGCCGAGCGCCTGATCGCGCTGCTCGCGGCGCTCTCGCACTCGACCAGCTTCAGCGTCGGCTGTTACTGCGACGACGAGTCGCGCTGCCATCGATCGGTAATGCGTGAGCTGCTGCGCGACGCCGGCGCGGCCATTCGCGGCTAGATCCGATTCGTGGCGTCCGGCTTCAGCCGGACCTCGAGTTTCATTCCGCGCGCAACGCCTCGGTCGGGTTGACGAGCGAGGCGCGCCGCGCCGGGATGTAGGCGGCGATCGCCGCCGCCATCAGCACCGCCGCCGCCACCAGCGCGAAGGCCGCCGCGTTGGCGCGCGCGGTGCCTTCCATCCCCGACATGAAGGTCGACGCGAGCAGCGGGCCGGCGCCGAGGCTGGCCAGAAGACCGGCGGCCAGTCCCGCGGCAACGAGCAGCAGCCCCTGCCCGAGCACCATCCGCAGCACGCTGCCACGGTCGGCGCCGATCGCGATCCGGATGCCGATTTCCTTCGTCCGCCGGCTCACCGCGTAGGCGACCAGCCCGTAGAGCCCGACCACCGCGAGGGTCAATCCCATCACGCCCATCGATCCGATGGTCGCCGTGATCACGTCGAGCACGACGACGCTGCGCATGCGATACAGCTCCTCCATGGTGCGGACGTTGGCGATCGGCAGGTTGACGTCGAGCGCGCGCACCAGCTCGCGGAACACCGCCGCGAGCGACGCCGGCTCACCGCTGGTGCGGGCGAGGAGAAACATCGACTCCGCCGGGCGCTGCCGGAACGGAAAGTAGACGAACGGCTTCGGGTTCTCGAGCGCGAAGGTGTACTTCGTCGTCCTGGCGACGCCGACGATCTCGACCCAGGGTCCGCGCGCGCCGTCGACGCGGAACCGCTTGCCGATCGCGCTCTGACCGCTCCAGTAGCGGTTCGCGAGCGCCTCGTTGACGATTGCCACCCGCGGCGCCGCGATCGAGTCGGCGGCGCGGAACGCGCGCCCCTGCAGGATCGGCACGCCGAGCGTGTCGAAGTAGTGCTCGTCGACGATCGAGGTGGCGTGGACGGCGCTCTCCTGGCCCCGCGGAAACTGGAATCCTTCGGGCACGATCGTCGTCGACGGCGGGAGGCCGTCCATCGGCATGTACCGCGTCAGCGCGGCCGAGACGATGCCGGGCGTCCCGCGCGCCGAGACGGCGAGCCGCTCGAAGAACTGCTGCGCCTGCGCGTCGCTGTAGCGCAGCTGCTTCGGCGCGACGCTCATCATCAGCAGGTGGTCGGTCGCGAATCCCGGTCCGCCGCGCAGCTCGCGGGCGAAGCCGCGGTAGACGAACGCCGCCATCACCAGCAGCACCACCGCGACCGCGACCTGCCCGCCCACCAGCACCCGCCGGCCCCACTGACGCCGGCCGCCGTGCCCGGCGGCGTCGGTCGCTTTCATCGCCGCGGTGAGATCGGTGCGTGCCGCGCGTACGGCCGGCGCCAGCCCGACCAGCACCGCGCTCCCGATCGCGACCGCGATGCTGAAGGCGAGCGCGCGGCGATCGAGGGCGAACACGGTCGTGATCGGCAGATCGACCGGGATCTGAATCTGGCGGAACAGCGCGATCGCAGCGCCGCCGACGGCGAGGCCGAGCGCACAGCCGATGATCGCGACCAGCAGGCTTTCCGTTACCAGCTGACGCACGAGGCGGCCGCGCCCGGCGCCGATCGCCAGCCGCATCGCCATCTCGCGCGCGCGCATCGGCGCGCGGCTGGCGATGAGGCCCGCGACGTTGGCGCACGCCACGAACAGCACGCCGGCCGCCAGCGCCGCGAGCATCGCCACCAGCGTCGCCACCGGCGGCGCCTGCGCGATCCGGTTCTGCAGCTCGGTGCGCACCAGCAGGCGGCTGTTGCGGTTCGTGTCTGGATGCGCGCGCTCCAGGTCGGCGCCGATCGTCGCCAGCTCCGATTGCGCCTGCGCAATCGTCGCGCCGGCGGCAAGGCGGCCGGTGATCGTGAGCCGCCGGTCGTCGCGCGCCTCGAAGAGGGCGACGCCGGCATCCGGCGAAAACCGCGGCCACATCATCAGCGGCGTGTAGAACTGGAAGCGGGTGAACTGATCGACGCCGGTGAAGCCGGCGGGCGCGACGCCGACGACGGTGAAGTCGGCGCCGTTGAGGCGGACCGTGCGGCCGAGAACCGCCGGGTCGCCGCCGAACTGCTGCAGCCAGAATTCGTGGCCGAGGATGACGACGGCGTCCCGTGCGGGGACCTGGTCTTCTTCCGGCCTGAAGTCGCGCCCGAGTTGAGGCTGGACGCCGACCACGCGGAAGAAGTTGCCGGTGACCAGCAGGCCGATGGTCAGCCTCGCCGGCGCGTCGACGCTGGCAGCGAAGCCGGCCGTCGATTTCGCGTACGCTGCCAGGCCTTCGAAGCTGCGGCTGCGATCGCGGATGTCGACGTAGTCGCGGTAGGAGCTCTCGAGCGAATCCTCGAACGGATTGACCTGACCGGCGACCAGCAGCTCCGCCGGCCGTGGCACGGCCAGCGGCCGGAGCAGCAGCGTGTCGGCAAAGCTGAACGCGGCGCAGTTCGCGCCGATGCCGATCGCCAGCGAGATCACGGAAACGGCGGTGAAGCCCGGATTGCGCGCAAGCATCCGGCAGCCGTAGCGCAGATCGCGCGCGAGGTCGTCGAACCAGGGGAGGCTGCGCTGATCGCGCAGCGCTTCCATCGCCTGCGCGACGCCGCCGGCGTGAACCGCGGCGGCGCGTCGAGCCGCGGCCGCCGGCTGGCCGCGGCGCTCGGCGTCCTCCGCGGCGAGCTCCAGGTGCGCCCGCAGCTCCCGTTCGAGGTCGGCATCGTCGCGGCGGCGGCCCGCAATCGCCGCCACTCGGGCGATCCATTCGCGCAGCGCCGCCAGCAGCCGCGGCATCATCCTTCGTCCTGCAGCAGCGCCTGCATGATCGTCGTCATCCGCGCCCACTCGGCTTTCTCGGCCTCGAGCTCGCGGCGCCCGGCGGCGGTGATGGCGTAGAAGCGCGCCTTGCGGTTGTTTTCCGTGACGTCCCAGCTGCCGCGAATCAGACCGCGCTGCTCGAGGCGCATCAGGCCGGGATAGAGCGTGCCCATGTTGAGGCGGAGCGCGCCGGAGGAGACCTGCTCGAGGCGCGCGGCAATCGCGTAGCCGTGCTGCGAGCCGAGCGTCGCCAGCGTCTGCAGCACCATCAGGTCGAGGGTGCCCTGCAGCACGTCGGCCTTCGAGCGCGCCTTGTCTCTATTAGGCATGCCAATAAAGTGTAGATGCTTCCATTTGAATGTCAAATACGAGCGGGACGTGGCCGCGGTTCCCGGCGCGCGGCCGCGGCCCACTCTCATCGGACCAGCCCGGTACGAAAAAGCCCTGCCTGACGACCAGCCCGACGAAAAACCGAGATCGGACTGCGTGGGTGTTCTGAAGGCGCGCTAGACTGCGGAGCACATCGGCCGTCGCCCCATT
>Ga0111538_10010075_pt1 | contig 12586 bp, 14 predicted proteins | sample SoiMethybrSBSTD1_FD_79669 | JGI IMG/M metagenome (GOLD analysis project Ga0111538, IMG submission 79669) | Bulk soil microbial communities from a Populus tree surrounding site in Tennessee, USA - Soil MetaG P. TD hybrid SBSTD1 (version 2)... | ecosystem: Environmental > Terrestrial > Soil >...
AGGTCGCGATCGCCCGCACCGTCGACGACACCAAGCTCACCAAGATGGAGCGCGAGGTGCTGGCAGCGATCGACGGCCAGCGCACGGTGCGCGAGATCGTCGATCACATGGCGGGGAGCTCGTTCGAGGTCTGCAAGATCGTCTATCAATTCCTGAATTCACGCCTGGTGCGGCGGCAGGCAGCCTGATGACGGATCTGCCGATTGCCCCGGATGCGGCGCCCGGGCTCACGCGCACCGCGGGCGTGGTGGTCGAGTTCGAAAGCCGGCTCTACTTCGTGCCGGCGCGCGTGGCGGAGCGCATCGTGGCAAAACCCGTGGTTTCGCGGGTCCCGGGCAGCGAGTTCGGCATCGCGCTGGTCAATGGCCGCGTGACGAGCGTGATCGACGTCGCAGAGGGCGGTAACGACCTTTTGGTTTGTGACATCGAGGGCGAGGCTCTCGCGCTATCCGGCCTGAAGGTCTACGGGTGTGGATTTTACCCGAGCCGCGGCAACGGGATCGCGCTCGGTGACGAGCTCGTGCCCGAGCTGGAAGTGACCGCACTGATTCACCGGCGGCGCGCGAGGGAGCGATGAGCGTCACCGATCGACTGTTCGACAGCCTGCGCCACGCGGTGCGGGGTGCGCGCGTGGCCGCCGGTACGGCAAAAACCACGCTCGACGAAGCAGCGCTGTTCAGCCAGCACGAACGCGCGAACGTGGCCACCGCGCAGTCGCTGCGCACCGCTCAGGCGGCGGGAGCCACGGCTGCCCAGCAACGCAGCGCGCTCGAAGCCGCCGCCGATCATGCACGGCTCCTGGTTTCGCGGGGCCGCGACATGCGTGGCTCGGCCCACCAGGTCCGCGACGCGCTCGAACGCGCCAAGCTGGTCGCGCTCAACACCGGGCTGGAAGGCGCGCGCCTCGGCGAACCGGCCGGCAAGGCGATGGTCGCCGCGGCCGACGAATTGCGCTCGGTGATCGGGCGCGCGCTGGCCGCGCTCGAAGAGCACCTCTCCCTTTTGTCTCAGATCGAGCGGGAGCGGGAGAAATTGCGTGACCTGGTCGAGCAGGCGAAGACCGCCGCGAGCGCGCTCGGCGACGAGCTTTTGCGCGCTCAGACCGCGCAGCGCGAGGCCGCCGGCGCGCTGGAGGAGCTCGGCAAAGGGCTCGAGCGGTCCACCGGGACCGATCGCGAAGCGGCCCGCATCGTCGCCACCGCCGCCGAACACGCGCGCGGTTTGCTCGAGGCGTTGAGCGCGCTGGCGGGCCGCCCGCAGCGCGGCGCGGTCGCGCGCGCGCTCAGGCCCACGCTCTTGCCCCTGCTCCGGCTGATGCGCGAAATCGACCGCCGCGAGATCGAAAACGGCGGAGATTGAAGCGAGTGGCGGATCGCGCGCTGAGCGAGCTCCTCGCGGGCGAAGTCGAACGACGGCTTTCGCTATTCGAATCGGAAGCGCCGAACACGCAGGACGTGCGAGCCGCCTTGCATTCGCTCAAGGGATCGGCGGCGATGGCGGGGTTCACCGATCTGGCGCTGGTGATCACTCAGCTCTCGGCGCGGGTGCGGGCCGGCGACGGCGACGTGCTGCCCGCAGCGCTCGAGCTCTTACGCTCGGTCCTGGCTCGCTTGCGCGCGGGGGCGACGCCGTTCAGCGCGCGCTGGCCGGAGCCGCCGCCGGGCCTCGCGCCTTCCGAGGTCGATCCGCGCTTTCGCTCCGAGTACCTGGCCGCGATGCGCGACCGGCTCGCCGACCTCGACTCGGCCCTGGCCGGCAGCGACGAGCCGCTCCAGGTGCTCGAGCAAGCGTACCGCGACGCCCACGCCATGAAAGGCGCCGCGGGGGCGGTCGGCGACGACGTCACGGCCTGGTTTTGCCACGGGCTCGAAGGCTGGCTGAAGAAACCGCGCGACGAAGAGGCGGCTGCGGACGCCGTGCTGCGGCTCGCGCGCCATCGCGCGATCCTGGGGCTCTTGATCGACGAGCCCGCGCACGCGCTCGAGGCGCTGCGCGCGATGGCCGCGCACAAGAGCGCGCCGCGAACCGGGCCGCTCTCGACGCGGCCGCCGCCGAGCCAGACCGGCGGCTCGAGCCCGCACCAGAGCCGGCCGCCGCCGTTCGACGAGGAGCACCCGGTCGACGAGCTTTTGCGCCTGCCGTCCGGAGTCGTCGACCGCATGCTCGAGCGGCTCGAGCGCATCGACCTCGTTCACGACGAGCTCACCAACGTGGCCGAGGTCGCGCGCCAGGTCGGGGGCCGCCTGCGCGATCTGCGCGTCAGTCTGCTCGAGGCGCTGCGGCTGATCGGACCGCCGCGGCCCTGGGGCGCGCCGGCAGCGGCGCTCCAGCGCGTCGAAGCGGCGGCGCGGACGCTCGGAGCCGCAGCGGATCACGCCGAGCGCGGAGCGTCGGCCTGCCGGCGCAACGCCGAGCTTTTGCACACGCGCGCGGGCGAGATGCGGGCCGAGGTCGCAGCGCTGCGCCGCACCTCGCTCGGCTGGCTGTTTGCGCGCGTTGCGCACGCCGTCGAGCGCTATGCGGCCACCGAGGGCCGCTACGTCCGCGTCGAGATCAGCGGAGCCGAGCTTCCGATCGATCGCCGCGCGGCGGAGCGCCTGCTCGACACCGTGATCCAGCTCGCGCGCAACGCGGTGGCCCACGGCATTCAGCGGCCCGAGCAGCGCGTCGGCAAGGGCAAACCGCCGGTGGGAACCATCAACTTGCGCGCCGAGCGGCTCGGCGACTGGCTCAGGATCGTGGTCGAGGACGACGGCGAAGGGGTCGACGTCGAGCGCATCCGCGACGTCGCCGTGCAACGCGGAGTGATCGCTCCGGACGGCGCTCACCAGCTGCACGAGGACGAGCTGCTCGCACTCCTGTTTCTTCCCGGCTTCACCACGCACGCGGACGCCGATCTGCTCGCCGGCCGCGGCGTCGGGCTCGACCTGGCTCAGGACGTCGTGCGCCGTCTCGGCGGCGCGATCCGGCTCGGAAGCCGCCGCGGCAGCGGCTTGACCGCGACCGTGGACGTGCCTGGTGAGCGGGGGCTGGTCGACGTGCTGTGGCTCCATGCCGGCGCCTGGGAGTTCGCGCTTCCGGTGAGCTTCACCGGGCGGCTCGGGCTCGCGCCGATGGCGGTGCCGATCGTGCCGATCGCGGCCTGTCTCGGGCTTTCGCCGGTGCCCGCGGCCCGGCTCGGGCTCGAGCTGTGCCTGATCGGCGTGCAGCCGATCGCGATCGGCATCGATGACGTGGGCGAAGTCGAAGAGACCACGATCCGGGCCATCCCCGCGCTGGTGGCGGCGGCAGGACCGTACACGGGCGCCGTCTTGCGCGGCGACGGCTCGCTGCGGCTGGCTCTGGATCCGGCGCTGCTTGCGGCGCGAGCCTGGGCGCATGCTAGCTGACCCCACTTCTTCGCATGCTCGTGACACCGATTGAAGCTCGCGATCACGCGAGTGTGGCCGCGATTGCCGCCGCCTGCGGCAGTGAGATCGATCTGGACGCGGAGCTCGCCCGGCAGTGGGCTCGGATCTGGGTCGCGCGCAAGGCTCCGGAAGCCGACCCGATCGGATTCCTCTTGGTCTGGCTGGTGGCCGACGAGCTCCACGTGATCCACGTCGCGACCGATCCGAACAGCCGGCGCCAGGGCGTGGGCTCCGCGCTGCTAGTCGAGCTTCTGGCCGTGGCCAAGCAGCGGCGCTCGCGGCTCGTACTGCTCGAAGTGCGGCGCTCGAACCGCGAGGCGATTCGCCTGTACCGCGCGCACGGGTTCTCCGCCTACGGTGTGCGGCGGGGTTACTACGCCGAGGGCTCCGAGGATGCGATCGAGATGATGCTGGCGCTCGATCCAGCCACGGGCGAGGCGCTGCCCGGCAAGGACGAGATCGATCTCGGCGCCTGACGCGAGTCAGAAGTAGTGCCCGAGCCCGAGCGTAGCGCGCGCGGCGAACGACACGTCGAGCTCGGGCTCGCTGGTGCTCGTGCGCTGCAGCCGGATGAAGTGGGTTTCTCCGCGCAGATCCGCGCTCGTGTAGAAGCCCGACCCGATGTCCACGCTCGCGTTACCCGCGACAACGAGAAGAGGAGTCGTGCCGGTTCGTCCCGGAGCCACACCGCGAGTCTCGAAGGACTGGGTCACGAGCGCCGCCCCGCCGCCCAGACCGAGGCCCAGTGTCAAAAGCGGCAAATCCCAGGCGTGTTGCGCGACCAGCGTGAGATCGTACTCGTTCGTCGTCGCGCTCAACGTGGCGTTGTCCATGCGGCTCGTGCACGCCCCGAGGCGAGCCAGCATACCCAGCTGCTCGAGCTCGAAGCGGTAGCCGAGCGCAGCGCCGACACACAGTGTTTCGGCGTTCGCCACCCGTGTCCGGGCCGCGGCTCCGAGCTCGGCGCCGTGAGCAAAGCTCCGCGTGCCTTCGCCCTTGCGCACCAGACGTGCGTACTCGACGCGCTTCATCGTGCCGGTATCGATGGTCTGCGCGCCACCCGCGTGGAGCGTGACCGCCCCCTCGAGCAGCACGTCGCTGGCGCGCCCGCGCAGAAAATAGCGCCCCGGACGCAGGCTGAGCGAGCGCGCGCTGTCGCGCGGTCCGACCTCGGCCATCACCGCGCCGTCGGCGTTGTCCTGCATCACCAGAAAGCCGATGTCCTTCGGGAAAATCAGCGTCGAACGCGTGCCGGCGCCCGCGCCGAGCCGCGTCAACACCAGCGCATCCTGCCCGCGGAAGTCGAAGTGGAAGGTCGGGTGCTGCATGCCCGCGAAGGTGCGGCTGCTCGCGCGCACCGTCGCGTCGTATGCGTGCCGGTAGGCTTCCTCGAGAACGACGACTCCGTTCTTGTCGCGATCGGCCGCGCCCATCAATCCGGAAACCAGGGCGTGCGTGAAGAACGAACCCTTGATCTCGTCGGATTCCTGCGCGTCCTCGTTGGCGGAGCTCGCCGTCAAGAAAGCCATGCCCTCCCCGGAGAGCGAGCGTTCGCTGCTGATCGCGAAGGGCGGAACGATGCGCCCACCCTTGACGCGCGTGAGCGCTCCGGAGCGGCACGCGTCGACGACCAAAAGCCGAAACTTCGCCGCCGACCCGCGCACGAGCTGCGACAATTCCGCGATCGGGAGCACGTCCGAACCGAGGTGCAGCGCGTTCGCGTCGGCATGGCCCGAGTAGTAGACGAGCAGCAAAGTATCCGTGCCGGGCAGCGCGGACACACTGCGAATCCTGTCGTTGATGGTGATCAGCGTGCTGCGAAATTCGGCCGGATTCTCGCTCTTCAGCAGGACCATGTTGGCGGGCCGAAAGCCGCCCAGATCGCGCAGCACGTTGTAGATCTTGGCCGCGTCGTTTTCGGCATAGCGCAGCGGCGTATCCCCGCCGCGACCCTGATTGCTGCCGACGATCACAGCGAAGCGCTGCACGTCCGCGTGCGCTCGCGCCGCCCACAGCAGGCAAGCGGCCAGCACGCACAGCGCCAGCGTTCTCACGGCTTCGGCTCTTTGACGAAGGCCGATCGATCGACCGTACATCCCTGACGGACGGGAATCTCCCCGGTTCGCTCGAGGGCGGTGCGGAGCTCTTCCACGGCGATCGGAGCGTCACAGAATACGGCGTAGATGCGCTCCTCGCCGAGCACGTCGTCCAGCTCGACGCTGTTCTCGAGCGCGACGTCGGCTCCGGCCGGGAGCGGCGTGGTCACCGGCTGCGCCGGGTAGTAAACGCTGGTCACGCCGCGCGCGTCGCGACTCAAGATCGCGAGGTGCTTCGGACGCTCGAGCGTAGCCGTGAAACGCAGCTGATCGCCCGATTGCAAGCGCTCGCCGGGACCGCCCTTGACCACCCGATCGCCGCGCTTCACGAAGAACGCCACGTGCGAGCCGCCTTTGAGGCGCGTTCCGGTTTCTTCTCCGCCGACCGGGGTTTTTTCCGGCGTGCGCAGCACGAGCGCGAGCGCCGCCGCGGCCGCCAGCGCCGACGCTCCCACGGCAAAGAGTTGCATCCGGCGCGAGCGCCGTGATTCATGCTTCAGGCGAGCGCGAACCGGCGGCACGAAAGCCGGTTTTTTTTCCAGGTAGCTCCGCGCCTGCTCGTCGAACGCTTCTTTTCGCGCGCGACAGCGCTCGCAGCCCGCGACGTGCGCCTCGAGCTCTGCGACGCGAGCTTGGTCGTCGATCTCCCCGGCGCGCCATTCGTCGAGCACGAGGTCCGACAGGCAATCGGGCGGACGCTCCTTACTGGCTAGCATGCTGCAGCTCCTGCGCTCGACCCCATTCTTCGACGCGCTTCAACAGGTTCCCGACCTGCCGCCGCGAGCAACCCAAAAGCCGCGCGACCTCGTCGTGGCTGAGATCGTCGACGTAGTAGTAAACGGCCGCGCGCGCGAGCTCCTCCGGCATCCGTTCGAGCATGCGGTGGAGCAGCGACAGCTTCTCGGGCGTGAGACCGACGTCGCTCTTCGCTTCCGGGTCGCCCGCTGCGCGTTCGCGCAAGAGCCGCAAGCGGTTCTTCGCGTCGCGAATCCGGTTCAGACACGCGTGCGTGCCGGCGCTGTAGAGAAACGTCGTCAATTTGCTCTTGCCCGCGTACTGCTCGGGCCGCTCGAACAGCGACAAAAATACGTCTTGGACCACTTCCTGCGCTTCCGCGTCGCTGCCCAGGAGACGCCGGGCCCGCCGGAACACGCTCGGCGCATGGGTCCGATACAGCGCGTCGAGCGTGTTCTCGGTCGAGACCATGAAGTTTCAGTAAAACGGGACCGGCTCGACGTCGGGGCTGATGGTCACCGTGATCGACTGACGTGCGGGGTCGCTGACCAGATTGGTCCGAGTGGTACCGAGCTCGCACCCTCGCTCGCGCATGGCGAGATCCGTCGCCCGCTGTTGGTTCGATATCTCGCTGGGCACGTCGATCCAGGTCGGATACTGGGTGCCGTGTTCGGCATTGAAGCGATCGAGCGCGTCTTGCCCAGCAGCCTCGTAACAAGCGATTCGCTCGACCTTTTCTTGCTCCGTGAGCTCCGTGACCTCGGCCAGGTAGTAGCCGGGGGCCATTGCCATGTTGTGGTTCAAACCGTAGGCGACTTTCGTGTCTGCCTTCACGCCGTTTGGAAAGTAGAAGACGAGGTAGTTCACCGAGAGCCCCGCCAGGTAGCGGAGCCACCCCCGCGCCAACGACGGATCGCCGCTCTCCTCGATCACCACGCAATCGTTATCGTTGTTGAAGTCCTTGCAGTGCCTCACGCGCCGGTAGCAGCTCGAGCCATCGAGCGAACAATATTCATTCGTCTCCGTGCAACCGTTCGGATCACATTCGATCCCTCCACCCACGTCCTTCGCTGCACTAACGGTGGCGGGGTGATCAGCGCTCACCGCGGTGATGTAGCCCATCGCCATCGGCGGCTCGTTTTCATCCCCCGGATCCTCCCAATAGTAAATGGTGCCCTGGGGCGCCGGTTCGAACACACTCAGCGCGAAACGGGCAGGGAATTCACCCGCGACCTCCACGTCGACGAACTCCAGCCACTCCGACTTCCGACCCAAGAACGCCAGCGCTGGCACCAGATTACCCGGCGGGTTCTGGTTTTGAATCAGCACACTGCCGCTCATGCTGAGCAGCGGTTTGCCGCGATAGTCCTCGCCCACCTGAGCATCGCAACCCGGCAGGAATTGCGCGGCCAGAACCACCGATAGAGCCAAAGCGTCGCGTTTCATCGAAGTCGTCTCCTTTTTCGCACAGAGCGACCTCTTAGGAACGTGGAACCTACGTTTTGGGCACGGCGCTCGAAAAATCGCGAAAAACCGCGTCCGCTTCGGGCGCTTGCGCGAAAGTGGCAATCGTCCGTGGTCTCCTCGGCATCGGGGAAGCTGAAAAGATCTTCCGCCGTCGCCAGGTACCATTCGAGGTGGCAAGCCGTTCGACGTCCACGAGGCGCGCGTCGAGATCCCCGCCGACGACCGAGAAGCGCCAGGTCGTGGCTACCTTGCTGACCAGCGCGCCACCCTCGAAGCGTTCGACCTCGATGCGAAGCTCGGCAGCCTCCAGGGCGATAGCCATCTCCTGTCCCTCCCGGACTTTATCCGCGGGCCGAGATCCGAATCTTCCCGAGCGAGCTTCGGCCGGCCCGGCTTCGTGCTACTGGAGCTCGAATAACACCGATGCCGCCCGAAATCGCTTCCACCCCGATTCCCGCGCTGCCCCGACGGCGCCTCGCCACGGTGCCGCTCCTGCGCCGCGAGAGCATTGGCGACAGCTATCACGTGCTCACCTTCGACGACCCGGAGGGTACGGACGCGCTGCCGGGTCAGTTCGCGATGGTGCGCGGCGCCGAATGGGGCGACGCCCCGCTTTTGCCGCGCCCGATGAGCTACCTGTCGGGTGGCAAAACGCCTTCGATCCTGATCAAAGTGTTCGGCGAAGGCACGGTGCGCATGGGCCGAGCCGAGCCCGGTGAGCCGTTCACGGTGCTCGGGCCGCTCGGTGTGCCGTGGCGCGCACCGGCGCCGGGCCGGCGCCAGGTGTTGATCGGCGGCGGCGTGGGCATCGCGCCCTTGATCTGCCTCGCGCGCTTGCTGGTCGAATCCAAGCAGCGGCCAATCGCGCTCTACGGCGGGCGCAGCAGCCGCGATCTGCCATTGGACGACGAACTGTCGGAGCTTTGCGAGCTGCGCGTCGCCACCGAGGACGGCACCCGCGGCGTGCGCGGGCGCGTCACCGATCTGATGGGCGACGTGCTCGGTCCCGACGTCGAGGTTTACACCTGCGGCCCAGACCGGATGATGGCGGCGGTCGCCCGCATCTGCGCCGAGCGCGACATTCCTTGTGAAGCGTCGCTCGAGACGCCGATGGCTTGCGGCTACGGCGTCTGCCTCGGTTGTCCGGTACCGACCACCGAAGGCCAATACGTCTACGCGTGTACCCAGGGCCCGTGCATCGACGCCCGGCGCGTCGACTGGAGCCACAGCGAGCACGCGCCCCGGCGCGCTCAGCCGGCAGCGAGGAAGCCGGCATGACCACGACGCACGCTTCGGAGCGCGTCCGGGTCGGGACGCTCGAGCTCCAGAATCCGGTTTTGACCGCCTCGGGCTGCTTCGGCTACGGGCTCGAGTACGACGACTTCTACGACGTCGCCGAGCTCGGCGGCATCTGCACCAAGGGTCTCAGCCTCTTGCCCCGCGCCGGCAATCCGCCCGAGCGCATCTGTGAAACGCCGGCCGGGATGCTCAACGCGATCGGGCTCGCCAACGTCGGGGTCGAGGCCTTTTGCCGGAACAAGCTGCCGATTTTGCGCGAGCGCGGCGTGACCGTGATCGCCAACATCTTCGCCAGCAGCATCGACGACTTCGTCGCGATCGCGCGCCGTCTCGAAGCCGAGACCGGAGTGCACGCGATCGAGCTCAACGTCTCGTGCCCGAACGTGACCGAGGGCGGCATCGAGTTCGGCAAGGATCCTCGCATGTGCGCGCAGGTGACGCGCGCCGTGAAGGCGGTCACGCGCGCGCCGATCTGGGTCAAGATGAGCCCCGAGGCCGGCGACATCGCCGCCGTGGCACGGGCTTGCGAGGACGCCGGCGCCGACGCCATCACCGCGGTCAACACCATTCGCGGCATGGCGATCGATCTGTCCGATCAAAAGCTGCGACTGCAAAATCGCACCGGCGGCTTGAGCGGCCCGGCGCTGCGTCCGATCGCGCTGCGCATCGTCTACGAGCTGGCCGGCGCGGTCAGCATCCCGATCATCGGCATCGGCGGTATTTTCACCGCGAAGGACGCGCTCGAGTTCCTGCTGGCCGGAGCGACGGCGATCCAGGTCGGGACCGCAAACTTCAGCGACCCGTGCGCGGCGCTGAAGGTGCGCGACGGCATCCGAAAGTACTGCGCGGAAACCGGAATCAGCGCCGCCGAGCTGATCGGGCGCGCGAGGCGATGACGGCGCGTCGTCTGCTCGCCGCGCTTTTGGTCTGCGCTGCCGCGGCTTGCAACGCGCGGGACAAGCCGGCGCCGAACGAAACCCTCGAACCGAGCCCGAACGCCAGCATTTTGCCGGCGCCGCTCGCGCCAGGCTCGGAGCTTTTGCCGCGCGGGCGGCCCGAGGAAGGCCGGGTCGGCATCGCCGCCGACTCGGCGGGCCGGCTGATCTTGCCGGACGCGGGTCCGCCGCCGGCGCGCAGCTTGCGCGAGGACGAGGTCTTGCCGCGCGACACGCTGTCCGTCAAAGACACGGCAGGGGCGACGCTCGACGCCGGCTTCCGCTGGTTCGACCTTCCGAACCCGCCGCCCGGCACACCGAGCGTCGCCGAAGCGTTGCGGCGCGCGAAAGAGAAAACCGACCTCCGCGTCTCGATCGACTTGCTCGCGACCGGACGCATGCGCCTCGTTTTCACGTCGGTCGCGTTCGCGTTGCCGCTCAACAGCGAGCTTCGCGCTCGCAGCGACCGCTACGGGCACGCGCTGCTGTGGCCGGACGGCAGCACTTACCGGTTGATCGCCCCGGGCGCCCTCCGAGCGATGTTCGCCGAGCGCCGGGCCGACGTGACCGCGCTCGTTCCGGCCAAAGCGCGCAACGTCGGCCGCGGCAGTCTGCTCGGGATGTCGACGCAGCGCTCGGAGCTCACCACTCGCTCCGGCACGCTGCTGATCGACCAGGCCGAATACAACGGGATCGGTTCGAGCGGGTCGCTGGTGTGCCGGCTCCTGGTCGAGCTGGTCGGCGCCGAGCCGGCGACGCGGGTCTGTGGAGCAGGTCTTCTGCCGGTGCGGGCCGAGTACCGCTGGGCGGGCGGCGGGCGGCTCGATTTCGAAGTCAAAGCGATCAACCGCCGTCCGGATCTCATGGTCGGCAATCTGTACGTGCCGCCCGCCGGCGCGATGTTCAAGCTCGGCGAGCTGCCGCCGCAAGCGGACGGGGTGCTGCTCACCCGCGACGATCTCGCCAATCTGCGATCACGGCCGATGCCGCTCGGCGGAGCCGCGGGTCCCGGCGCGCCAGGCGAGGGGTTCACGGTGGTAAACCGCGGAGACTCCCTTGCGTACGTGCTGCTCGACGGTGTCGCCGTGAGCTGGGTGCGCCCTCATTCCGAGCAGTACATCATCGGCACCAAACCCGGCCTCTACACGGTCTCGTTCCGCGATTTTCTCGGTGCCGAGGTGGTGGCGCCGAAGCCGACCGAGTTGCCGGCACGCATCGTGCTCGGCGCCGAGCCGGATGCCGGGTCCGCCAAGCGTTAGTTCAGAATCGGCACTTCCGCCGCGTAGTCCCGTTCGTCGAACTCCTGATCCTCGTAGCCGGCCACGCTCATCTGCGCCTGGAGCTCCGCCGCGGCGACTTCGATCGCTTCGAGCCGGGTCGACAGCAGGTAGTATTCGTCTTCCGACGCCGGGGGCAGCGCTGCCAGACGTTCGGCCACAGCGTTCCTATACTCCGGCGCCACGCGCAGATCGGAACGCGGACCGTCGTGATCCTGTCCTGCGGCGAGCGCGTCGTAAGCGGCCGCCATCGGGTTGATCCACAGGAAGACCGGCCGCGCGCACACGGCCCAGTCATGAACGTTGGGCGATGGCATCCGCCAGAAGCCGCCAATCGTCAGCCTGACGACTTCACCGAAGTAGGCTCCTGCCGCGTGAACGATCAGGCGGCGGAGCTCGTCCCGCTCCGCCACGTCGTTCCGGACCGTGGCCAGGTAGTGATCGAGGAGCGGCAACGTTTCCCGCGTGAAGTCGAGCTCGACGCCGATGCTCTTGTGCACGTAATTCCGGCAGGACGCGGCTAGATCGCGGATCACTTCGGGCGCGTCGGAAGCGCCGGTGGTCTGGGCGGCGTGGCCGTCGTCTGCGTCGGTCATCGCCCGAACATAGTGCTCGGGGCCGCGGCCGGCACGAGGACCGAGGCACCGAATCCGAGGACCGAGGCACGAAGTCCGAGGGCCGAGCTCTAGGGCGGCGTCCCCAGCGTTCCCGGCCCCGCCGGCGCGCCCGCTGGGCCGGAGGCCCGAGTCAAGCTTGGTCCCCCGCTGGGCCGGAGGCCCGAGACAAGCTTGTTTACCGCTGGGCCGGAGGCCCAGACACACTTGGACGCGGCAAAGTCCGTAGCCTCACGGAAGGCAGGTTCGTGTTACCCTTCGCAGTCTCGTCTATGCGCATCGGCATCCTCAGCGACATCCACGCCAACTACGAAGCGCTGAGTGCCGTCGTGGAGGCTTTCAAACACGAAAGCATCGGGGATTACTAATGCCTCGGCGATACGGTCGGCTACGGCGGTTCCCCGAACGAATGCTGCGACGTGGTGCGCGACCTGGTGGTGGCGACCATCCTCGGCAATCACGACGCCGCCGTGGCCGGGCGCATGGACTATTCCTACTACTACGAAGCAGCGCGTCATGCCCTGGACACCCACGCGCAGATGCTTTCGACCGAGAACATGCAGTGGCTCCGGAGCTTGCCATATCAAGTCAAGCTCGATGGCATTGCGGTCAATCTGTGTCACGGCTCCCCGGTCCGGCTCGAGGAGTTCGAGTACATCTTCGCCCCCGAGCAAGCTCGCGAGTGCCTTCCGATCTACGACCAGCTCGGTCATCTCACGCTGATCGGACACTCGCACCTGTGTAAGGTGTTCG
>Ga0111538_10010076_pt1 | contig 12586 bp, 11 predicted proteins | sample SoiMethybrSBSTD1_FD_79669 | JGI IMG/M metagenome (GOLD analysis project Ga0111538, IMG submission 79669) | Bulk soil microbial communities from a Populus tree surrounding site in Tennessee, USA - Soil MetaG P. TD hybrid SBSTD1 (version 2)... | ecosystem: Environmental > Terrestrial > Soil >...
GTCGGGGTCGGATTCTGAGTGAGGTGGACATGAGACGCATCGCGCTGACCGCTTTGGCTCTCTTCGCCGCGTCGAGCCTCGCGCACGCCGAGGGGATCGACTGCGAGATGACGTTCTCCCTCAAGGGCTGGTCGGCCTTCTACAAGACCGCCAAGGGCGAAGGGACGATCACCTGCGACAACGGCGCCTCGTTCCGCGTGACGATCGAGACGAAGGGCGGCGGCATCACCTTCGGCAAGAGCGAGATCAAGAACGGGAAGGGGAAGTTCTCCGAGGTCGCCAACACGAACGAGCTGTTCGGGTCCTACGCGCACGCGGAGGCGCACGCGGGCGCGGTGAAGTCCTCCGCCGCCCAGGCGCTCACCAAGGGCGAGGTGTCGCTCGCGCTGTCGGGGACGGGCGAGGGCTGGGACGTCGGGATCGATTTCGGGAAGTTCACGATCAAGAAGAAGTGACCCCCGCGCACGCCGCGAGCGTCGCGAGGTCCTCGACTTCGAGATCGGGAACGGCGAGGGACGCGGGCGTGGCCCCGCCGCCGTCCTTCCCGGCGCGCCGGTTGACCCACACGGTTGAAAGGCCGAGCCGTCTCGCGGGCTCGACGTCGTGGAACAGGCTCTGCGCGACATGCAGGATCCGGTCGCGCGGGACGCCGATCGTCTCGAAGGCGCGCTCGAAGTTCCCGACCGACGGCTTGTAAGAGCGCACCTGCTGCGCGGTGATCACCCACGAGAACGGGTCTCCGAGCTTGCGTGACGAGCCCGCGAACAGGTCGTCGTCGACGTTCGAGATCACGCCGAGCCTGTACTTCGTCTTGAGAGCGGCGAGCGATCTCTTCGAGTCCGGGAATGCCGGCCAGGATCCGACCGATCCGGCGAAGGCCGCGATCTCCTCGACCGAGGGCTTGAACCCCAGCTCGGCGCCCAGGCCCTGCAGCACACGGCCGAGGATCGCGCGGTAGGGGAGGTAAGGGCCGGCCTGAAGCTCCGACTCGAGCGCACCGAAGCGGACGAGCACGGACTCGGAGTCGGCGTCGGCACCGTGGGCGTCGAGCACGGGCCGAAGCGCCTCGACGAGCCCGGACTCCCAATCGATGAGGGTGCCGTAACAGTCGAAGGTGACAACGTCGAAGTCGTCGAGGTCGATCATGCGGCGAACGGCGTCCAGGCGTGGACCGCGATCTTGGAGCCCACGGCATAGAACGCGGAGCAAGGCGGATCGGAGAGGATCTCGGCCCAGGCGTCACCGTAGAGCGTCGCCAGCGGCCCCGAGACGAGGACGTCCTTGACCGCGACCACCTCCCAGCGCGGGTGATCGACCTGGTACTCGATCGTCGAGCCGTCCTCCATCCGGGTGTAGCCCCAATGCCGGTCGCCGATGAACTCCTCGACGCTCCCGGGTGCGAGCGGTCGAGGCGCGCCGTCTTTCGCGGCCCTCATCTCGAAATCCTTCGCCTCGTACGTCCAGCGATACGAGATGCCCTCCGGTCCGATCGCGTGGCTCATGGGCACGCGCAGGTACGGCTCGTTGTACGTGAGCCGCGCCGCTTCGGCGACGACGCGCGTGGGCACGAGCTCGCGGATGAAGACGACGGCGCGCTTGTCGGGGTGACCCGAAGGAACGACGTAGAAGCGGAGGTTCACTTCCTCGAACTCGCCGTAGCCGGGGATCGGGATGCCGCGGATCCCCATGCCGACGAAGCGGAAGCCGACGAGGCTCGCGAGCAAGCGCCCCTCGAAGCGATCGAGCTCGGTCCCCTTCGGCACGAGCGGGAGGAGGAGCGAGCGCGGCGCCTCGTATTGGAGATGGATCAGGTCGCGCCACTCGGCGGTGAGGAACCTCATCGGCGTTTCCTCCTCGGCGTCCCGGAGAGGTCGCGAATCTCCTCCGCGGTCAAGGGCCGCGTCGAGCCGATCGGCATCTCGCCGATCCGCACGCGCCCGATCGCGATCCGCACCAGCTTCAGGACCTTCGCGTCCAGAGCCTCGATCATGCGCCTCACCTGGCGGTTGCGCCCCTCCGTGATCGTCATCTCGAGCGTCGTGCGCCCGCCCTGGTCCTTGACGCGTCGCACCCGCGCGGGGCGCGTCGGACCGTCCTTCAGCTCGAGTCCGGAGCGTAAGCGCGCGATCTCCTCGTCGGTGAGGAGACGGGACGCTTTCAAGAGATAGGTCTTCGGCACCTCGTGCTCGGGATTCGTCAAACGCTCCGCGAGCGGCGCGTCGTTCGTCATGACGAGGAGGCCGCTCGTGTCGAGGTCCAGCCGGCCGACGGGGAAGATCCAGGGGATCTTCGGCGGCATGAGGTCGTAGACCGTCTTGCGTCCGTCCGGATCGCCGTAGGACGTGAGGTAACCCTTCGGCTTGTACAGAAGGAGGTGGACGGGCTTGGGGGTCGTGAGGGCTCGCCCATCCACCGCGACGCGTTCTCTCTTCGGATCGATCCAGGTCTCGGGGTCGGTGACCGTGCGACCGTTCACCTGGACGCGACGCCCTCGGATCAGGCGCGTCGCGTCGGTGCGCGATCCAATCCCGGCCTTGGAGAGCACGCGGTCGAGAGTCTTCACTTCAGCTCGAGCCACGCGCGGCAGGCGGGGGGCCGGCCTTCCTTCTCCGTGGCTTCCGCGAGGAAGACGCGTTCCGCGGGCACGCCCCCCGTCGTCGTGAGGTAGTCGCGCACGCTCCGCGCTCGATCACCGGCGAGCTCCCGGAAGTCGTCGGCGCCGATCGTGATCGTCTCGAGGAGCTTGGCCTCCATCTCGGAGGTCGCCTCGGGGGCGACGCCCTCGGGGAATCGCGCGAGGTAGGCGGCGCGCAGCCACTTCGCGTACTCGTCCACCGACACCGCGCTCGCGGTGGGGTCCCAAAGCTTCTTCTGGGCCGTGACGAGTCCGGAGAGACGCGCCTTCTTGAGCGCCCCGCCGTCGGTTGCCGGATCGACGGCGCCCACGACGTCGAGCGAGAGCTCGGGCCGCTCCGCGAGGGATTTCGCAACCACGTCGAGCTTCTCCCTCTCGGCCGGTGCCAGCTCCGCGGCCCCGGGCGCGAACTCCTGGAAGTCGATGTTCTCGTCCTTCCCTCCGAACGCGTTGGCGAGCAGCCGGAACGGCGACGTCACGATCTTCGTGAGGACGTTGACGATCGCCCGGACGATGACGCGCCCGAGACGGAACTCCGGGTCGTCCACGCTCCCCTCGGCGGGGACGTCGAGCACGATCTGGCCGTTCCTGTCGCGCAGCACGGCGACCGCGAGCTTCATCGGGATCTTGATCGCGTCGGGGCTCTCGACCTTGTCGCCGAGCTGGAATTGATCGACGGTGAAGACGTTCTCCGACTTGAAGCGACGCTCGGAGATCTTGTACTTGAGGTCGGCCCCCATCTTTCCCCGTGCGAGCGTCCAGCCGACGTATTTCCCGCTGTAAGGGCTGAAGGGCGGGAGATCGATCCCCTTCACGGTCACGACGAGATCCGTGAAGTCCTTGCGCGCGATCGGGTTGATCTGGCCCGTCATCGCGACCGGCGCGACACCCTCGAACATCGCCTTGATGTCCACGTTCGCGCGCGCGAGCTCCTTCGAGGAGATGCCCTTGATCGTGCCGTCGATCTTGCGGATCGACGTCGTGACGGCCGGCTCGATCGAGCGGTCGGTGATGCGGATGCCGCCATTTTGGAGCCGCAAGGTGTCGATGGCGAGATCGGGAAGATCCGCAGACGCGGACGTCGGGGGAGCGGGGGAGCCCGTCTTCGTCGCCAACGCCTGCACGAGATTGATCGACCGGTCCGGGGCGACCTCGACCAAGAGCTGCGGCGCTCCGACGGCAATCTCGCCGATCCCGATCCGCATCGGGTTCAGCTTCACGTCCATCGGCGCGATCTTCACGACGGCGACGCGGGCGAGCTCGGCCGCGGTCACGCCATGCAAGATCGCGACGTCGCGCACGCCCAGCTCGCCCGCGTAGTGGAACTCCAGCTCGCGGTCCGGAGGCATCTCGTAGGTCACGTGCCCCTTGGCGGCGACCTTCCCCGACGCGATCCTCACGTCCGCCACGGGGGCCACGTACGTGTCGGTCGGCTGGATGTCCACGTCGTGGACCTCCACGTCGAGATCCCCGGCGTGGAAATCGGGCGAGAACGTTCCCTTCGTCTCGACGCGCCCTTCGGCGCCGAAGCGCGCGGACAGCGTGACCGGACACCGAGCGTCACGGGCGGCGGTGTCGATCCCGGTCATCGTCAGCGCCACATCGTCCGCGCGGACCTTGAAGGGGCGCTCGGGGACCAGGTCCTCGGCGTCCACGGCGACGTTCGAGACGGAGAGCGTTCCGATCTGGACACGAGGCTGAGCCGGCGGGGTCCCCGCCGCCTTCGTCGTCGGTGTCTCGGCCGGAGCGCCCTCCACGAACGGCCGGATCATCTCGTAGAGGTTGACCGTGTTGTCCCTGTCGTGGCGGATGACGACGTGCCCGCCCTCGAGCGCGATGCGGCCGATCGAGGCGGTCAGCGCGAGCGCGTCCACGTCGGCGTCCTCGACGGTGAGCTTCGCGACCTCGATGTCGGGATCGGTCGCACCGGGGCGCGCGATCTTGGCGTCGAGGAGGACGAGCCTCGCATCCTGGACGAGGAGCTTCTTCTCCGTGTCGGTCCACGCGGCGTCGTACGAGCCCGAGACGTCGATCGTGCCGTCCCGCACCTGGAACGGACGGTTGGTCTCGTAGTAGGGCTTGTACTTCGGGAGACGGATCCCCTCGATCGAGAGCGTTCCCGACGAGCGCGGCGGGTCGCTCATGATCCGCCCGCTCCACGAGAACGACTCGCCCGACTCCGTCGCGCCGCGGAACGAGTACGGGCTCTCGGACGACGGGCTCGTCGAGAAGCGATCGAGCTCGAAGCGGAACGGCCCGAGCGTGGACTCGAACACGGGCGTCCTCATCCGGTCGGTGAAGCCGATCCGCGCCCCGTCCACCGACATCTTCTCGAAGTTCCACGTCGCGGGCTCGCGCGTCGTGTCCTTCGGCGCTTCGCGGACGATGCGGAGGAGGTCGTCGAAGTTCAGGGCACCGCTCTTCTCGATGACGAAGCGGGCGTACGGCTCCCTCAGGCTCAGCTCGTCGAAGTAGAAGTTCCTCGAGAGGAACGAGGTGAAGCGGTAGTTGACGTACGCCTCCTTCCACGAAGCGAACACCGCCCCGTCCAGGTCCTTGACCGAGAGGTCGCGGATGCGCGCCGACAGCTCGAGGGGGTTGACGCGGACGCTCCCCACCGAGACCTCGCGCCCAAGCCTCTTCGACATCTCACGGAGGAGGCGGGCCTTCACGATCGGGGGCCCCAGGAGAAAGCCGCCCACGACGAAGAGCAGGAAGAGGCCGACGCCCGCGATCAGCAGCCTCGGGCCTAGCCGCCGCACCCTCCCCTTTTCGGCCATGGTGTGGCCGGACGTTACCACGGGTAGACTCCGGCGGTCGGAGGCACGGACCATGGCCCTGAGCTGGATCCGCGAGGACACGCCGCGCTGGGACGCGGGGAAGCAAGCGATCGTCGGCGGCGCTCCCCAAGGCGCCCTCGACGTCGGTCGCTTTTCGGCGGGCGACCTCGTGCCGGGGGAATGGTTTCGAGTCGAGGACGGCGGCAAGACCGTCGGCTACGGATGGATGGACTGCACGTGGGGGGACGCGGAGGTGACCCTCGCGGTCGATCCCAAGCGGAGGCGCGCCGGCATCGGCGCGTTCATCGTCGAGCACCTCGGGAAGGAAGCGGCCGCGCGAGGCGTGAACTACCTCTACAACGCCGTGCGCCCGACCCACCCGGAGCGCGACGCGGTGACGCGTTGGCTCACGGAGCAAGGGTTCGTCCAAAGCGGCGACGGGCTTCTCAAGCGGCGGGTGTCGTGATCGCCTTCGCCTCGGCCCTGCTGCTCGCGGCCGCGGCGGCGGCGTCGCCTTCGCCTGCGCCGACTCCCGTGCCTTCGCCCTCCGCGTCGCCGAGGATCTTCCACGGCATGACGGAGGAGACGCCCGCGGTCGGCTCGCCGCGCGCTGCGCTCTACGCCTTCCTCAACGACGCCCGGCGCCCGGACTATCTCGCCGCGGCGTCGCATCTCGATCTCCGGCAGATCCCCGCCGAGGAGCGGGCCGAGGCCGGGCCGACGCTCGCGCGGCACTTGAAGGTCGTCCTCGATCGCAACATCTGGTTCGACCTCAACAAGGTCTCGAATCGCCCCGAAGGGAACGTGGAGGACGGGCTTCCGCCCGACGTCGAGTCGCTCGGCTCCATCCATGCCGCGGGGGCGCTCGTCGACGTCGTGATGGTCCGGGCGCAAAACGACGCGGGCGAGCTCGTCTGGCGATTCTCGCCGACGCTCGTCGAGAAGATTCCGGTCCTGTACGACGAGTTCGGGTTTGGCTGGCTGGGGGACCACGCGCCCCGATGGATGCACCGGATGGGGCCGTTCGGGCTCGAGCTGTGGCAGTTGCTCGGATTCCTGACGCTCCTGTTCGGCGGGTGGTTCGTCAGCGCGGCGACGACGAGGGCGCTCGCCGGCCTGCTCCGCCCGCTCACGAAGCGCACGCGCGCCGCCTTCGACGATCGTCTCGTCGACTCGATGTACCGGCCGTTCCGCTTCACGCTCTGGACGGTTCTCCTCGCCGTCGGCGTCTACCTGCTCCACATCTCCCTCCGCGCCGCGGCGTGGGTCGATCGCATCCTCTTGGCCTTCGCCTTCGTCGCCGCCGTGCGCATCGTCTCCGCGTTCTCCGAGGCCTGGGCGCGCGCCGCTTGCGAGAAGCTCGAGCGCGAGGGACATCGCTCCGGCGCGGGCGTGGTCAACGTCATCAACCGCGTCGTCAAGGCGCTCCTCGGCTGCATCGCGATCATCGGCCTCCTCCAGGCGTTCGGGTTCAACGTCACCGGCCTGCTCGCCGGCCTCGGGATCGGCGGCGTCGCGATTGCGCTCGCCGCGCAGAAGACGATCGAGAACCTCTTCGGCGGCCTCACGGTCATGGCGGACAAGCCGGTGCGCATCGGGGACTTCTGCCGCTTCGGCGACAAGAGCGGCTGGGTCGAGGACATCGGCTTCCGCTCGACGCGGATCCGCACGCTCGACCGGACGATCCTGTCGGTCCCCAACTCCGAGTTCTCGGCGGTGCAGATCGAGAACCTCGCGGAGCGCGACCGGATGCGCCTCTTCGCGACCCTGGGCCTGCGGTACGAGACGAGCCCGGACCAGCTCCGCGCCGTCCTCGCGGAGATGCGGAAGATCCTCATCGGCCATCCGAAGGTGACCGCCGACCAGCTCCGGGTGAGGTTCTCGGGGTTCGGCGCGTCCTCGCTCGACGTGGAGGTCAACGCGTACGTGATGACCGCCGACGCCGCCGAGTTCAACGCGATCCGCGAGGACGTGTTCCTCCGCTTCATGGAGGCCGTTCGCGATGCGGGAACGGGCTTCGCGTTCCCGTCGCAAACCGTCTACCTGTCGCGCGACCGGGGCCTCGACGCCGACAAGACGCGCGCCGCGGAGACGTCCATCCAGGTCTTGCGGGCCGAGCGCCGGCTCCCGTTCCCCGAGTTCGCGCCCGACGAGATCCACGAGCTCACCGACCGCCTCGACTACCCGCCCGAAGGCTCGTCCGGTGCGTTGCCGCCGGTGCCCGCGTCCTAGGGCATGCGTCGCGCGCTCGCTTCCGCGCTGATCCTCGCGGTCGCATCGTCCGTGGCGGCGCCCGGCTTCGCTTCGCGGGAAGGCGACTGGGAATCCCTGGCGCGCTGGCTCACCGGCCGGTTCACCAGCGAAGCTCAATCGCGCGAGGACCCGGACTACTTCGACGTGCGCTGTGACGGGTTTCCGCTGTGGAAGGAGCGCGGCGAGCAGTGGCTCTACGTCGAGCGGACCGTGCCGGGGCTCCCCGAGTCTCCGTACCGGCAAACGGTGTATCGCTTGGGCGGCGAAGCGGCCGGAAAGGCCGACAAGCGCCGCTTCGAGCTCGACGCCTACGCGATCGTCGAGCCGGGGCGTTTCGCGGGCGCTTCGTCCGACCCCGCTCGTCTGTCCGCGATGACCTCGCAGGACCTCGTCGCGCGCCCCGGATGCTCGATCTTGCTCGAGCGCGGCGGCGACGACACCTTTACCGGCGGCACGAAGGGGCGGGACTGTCCCGGTGACGCTCCCGGTGTCGCGTATGTAACGTCGGAGTGGACGGTGACGAAGGACACGCTCATGCGATGGGACCGCGGGTTCGACGCCGACGGCCGCCAGGTGTGGGGCGCGACCAAGGGTCCCTATGTGTTCCGTCGAGTCGTGGCATCCTCTTCGGCAGAGGAGGCTCCATGAAGTCCGCGGTCCGGCTCCTGATCGTCATGGGCGTCGCGGGATCGGCGGTCGCCGGCACGCCACCCGCGGGATTCACGGACACTGTCGTCGCTCACGCGAGCGTGCCCACCGCGATCGGGTACGAGCCGGGCTCGCAGGCGCTCTTCATCCTCGAGAAGGGATCGTCGGGGCAGGCGCGCGTCCTGCGGAAGACGCCCGGCTCCTCGGAGACGACCGCACTGACGCTTTCGTGCGTGGACAGCGAGGGAGAGCGGGGCCTGCTCGGCATCGCGTTCGACCCGGACTACCTGAGCGGGGCCTCGAGCCGCTTCGTCTATCTGTACTACACGCGCTCGGCGCCCGCGTCGGGAACCTGCGCGATCGCGGGGACGTCAGGCTCGAGGAACCGCGTCGTGCGCTTCCTCGAGAGCGGGGGCACGCTCTCCGGCGAGAGCCTGCTCCTCGAGGGGCCGGTCTTGAACTTCGCGACCAACCACAACGCCGGCACCCTGCGGTTCGCGCCGGACAAGACGCTGTTCATCTCGATGGGGGACAACAACACGGGCGCGGATGCGAACCCGAGGTCGCGCGATCTGAGCGACCTCCGCGGGAAGATCCTCCGCATCAACCGGAACGGCTCGATCCCCGCGAGCAACCCGTTCGTGGGGCAGGCGGGCCGGCGCGGCGAGATCTGGGCCTTTGGATTTCGGAATCCTTTCCGATTCTCGATCGACCCGTCGACGGGCATCCCGTGGATCGCCGACGTGGGCGAGAGCCGATGGGAAGAGATCGACCGGGGCGTATCGGGCGGCGACTACGGCTGGCCCTGCTTCGAGGGGCCGGACACCTTCCTGTCCTGCTCCCCGGCGCCCGCGAACCCGATCGCCCCGGCCTACGCGTACGGCCACGGCCAGACCCCACCGGTCACCGGCCAGTCGATCACCGGCGGCCCGGTCTACCGCAACGGAAACTTCCCCGCCGCCTACCAAGGGAAACTCTTCTTCGCCGATTTCACCGGTTGGTTCATTCGGTACGGGACGATCGACGCGCAGGGGAACCTCACCGACGTGCAGATGTTCATGCCCAACGCGGCATCGATCGTGGACCTCGTCCAGGCGCCCTCCGGCTGTCTCGGATGGGTGAACATCTCCACGGGCGAGATCTCCGAGATCTGCGCGCAGTCGCCGGACACGGACGCCGACGCCGACGGATTCACGATCGCCGAGGGGGATTGCGACGACGGCGACGCGTCGGTCCACCCCGGCGCCCCCGACGTGTGTGACGGGAAGAACAACGACTGCGTGGGCGGGATCGACGACGCCACCTGCGCGTCGTTCGATCCGACCGGGGCGGTGGACGGCGAGGACCTCGCCGCGCTCGGGCGAGCCTTCGGTCAGTGCGGCGGCGGCGCGCCCGCGTCGGTGGACTACACCCACGACACGTGTACCGACGGGGACGACCTCGCGGTGATGGCCGCCGTTTGGGGATGCCGGGGGACGGTGCCGATCTGCCCGTGAGCCTCAGCGCTTCTCGAACTTCAGGCTCGCCGAGTTGATGCAGTAGCGCAGTCCCGTCGGAGGCGGCCCGTCCGGAAAGACGTGTCCCAGGTGCGAGCCGCAACGGGCGCACAGCACCTCGTCGCGCACCATCCCGTGGCTCCGATCGGATTGGACCTCGACCGCTTTTTCGCTCGCGGGGGAGTGGTAGCTGGGCCATCCCGTGCCGCTCTCGAACTTCGTCACCGAGTCGAACAGCGGAAGACCGCATGCGACGCAGACGTAGATCCCGTCCTCGTGGTGGTCGTAATACTTCCCGGTGAAGGCGCGCTCCGTCCCCTTCTCACGGGCGATCCGGAACTCCTCGGGGGTGAGGCAGCTGCGCCATTCCGTCTCGCTCTTGGTGATTTTGTCGGACATCGGACCTCCCTCGAGCCCCGCTCGGAGGTATTTTCACCCCAGCGGGGGGAAATGCGGGTCCTGGTCGTCGACGACGAGACTTTTCTGGCCGAGCTCGTCAAGCTCGCCCTGGAGGCGGACGGCCACGTCTGTTATGCGGCCGACTCGATCCAGGACGCCTCGGAGGTCGCCCGGTCGGTCCGCCTGGACCTCGTCGCCCTGGATCTGGTGTCGGGCGGAGAAGACCCGATCGGCTGGATCGAGAACACGGTGCTCGAGTTCCCCCAGCTCCACGGCCGGATCGTCGTCCTGACCGCGCGGGAGCTCGTGGACGGCGAGCTCCTGCGCCTGACGGGGTGTGGCGTCCGGGTGATGCCCAAACCGTTCACCCTGCACGGCTTGAGGCGGCTGGTGACGGAGATCGGGAGCGCGGAGGCCGCCCCTGGCGTTCCCCTCCCCGCACCACCCCCCGAGAAGCCGCTGGCCGGGGATTCGTGAGACACTGCCCGCGCTCATGTGCACGGTCACGGTCCGTCGCGAGGGCGGCGGACTCCTCCTGACGATGAACCGCGACGAGCGGATGGACCGCGCGGCCGAAGAGCCGCCGCGTCGCATCCCCGGCGAGGTGGACCGGCCGTCGTGGATCGCCCCGTTCGACGGCGCCACCGGCGGCACGTGGATCGGCGTCAACGACCGGGGCGTCGCCGCGTGCATCCTCAACGGATACGGTCCGTTGGACGGCGGCTTGCGCGGAAGACCCGGCGTCCCGAGCCGCGGATCGATCATCCCGCGCATCCTGGAGGATCAGGACGGCACGGGGCCCGTCGCCCTCCGCGACGCGATCGACTTCTCGGCCTACCCCTCGTTCACACTCCTCGTGGTCGCGGCGCGCGGCGGCGAGATCGTGCGCTGGAGCCACGGCGAGGGGATCGCGCGCGAGGCGGTGCCGGAGGGCTGGTCGGTTCTCACGTCGTCGTCCTGGGACGAGCCCCACGTCGCGCGGTTCCGCCGCGAGGCGTTCGCCTCGTGGCTCGCCTCAGGCGCCGTCCAGATCGACGGCATCCCCCTCGTGCACCTCCATGTGGAGCCCGGCACGGAACGCAGCGGTCCGTTCATGACCCGTGAGGACAGCGCCACGCGCAGCATCACCCAGGTGCGCGTCCTGCCCGGATCGGGAGAGGCGTCGCTTGCGTGGTGGCCGCGCGTAGCGAGCGCGGCGATCGATCCGCACCGCCCGGGCGCCACGCTCTCGCTCCCGCTGGCGGCGCCGGCATCCCGATGACCGACGCATCCACGGCACGGCGCATCCCGTCGGGGGTGCTCTACGCGGCTTACGCCCTCCTCTTGGCGTGGGCGCTGTGCTACCGGATCCCGTACACGATCGACGTCGTCAAGTTCGCGCATGACCCGCGCGGGGTTCCGGCGACGCCGTTCGCCACCGAGTGGCCGACCCAAAGGATCGTCGACGTCCCGAAGGACATCGATGTCCGGTCGCGACCCCCCTTGGAGGTCGGCGACCGGGTCGTCTCGATCGACGGCGCCCCCTACCGCATCCGTGCCGACGTCGCGCGCCGCGTCGCCGCGAAGCGGAGCGGCGACACGATCGAGGTGGGGATCGATCGGCGGCGGACCGACGGCACGGTTGAGGCGATCACGTCGGTCGTGACGCTCGGGCCGGTCCCCGACGTGGAGGGGGTGCTCCCGTTCCGCATCGTGCTGGTCGTCCTCGGCCTGCTCCTGCCATGGCTGTGCTTCGGCCTCGGCTTCTGGGTGGTGCTGGCCCGGCCGCGCGATCCGATGGCATGGCTCGTCCTCCTGATGCTCCTCGGGCTGTCGCACGCCGGCGCGCCGCAGCCGAGCACCTACCACGCGTGGAGCGACCCGCTCCGGATCTCGGGGGCCGTGTACCGGACGTTCTTCGGGAATACGTGGGCCATCTGGCTGCCGCTCTTCGGCGTCTTCTTCGCGGAGCGGCTGCCGGTCGAGCAGCGCCATCCCTGGGTCAAGTGGATCATCCTCGGCCCGCTCGCCGTCGTCTCGCTGCGCAGCGTGGCGTTCGCCTTCGCCGCGGCTCTGGATCTGCGCGGTGCGTTCCCCTTGTTCGAGGCGACGGCAGCGCTCGACCGTTTGTCCACGCCGCTGTCGATGACGTCGGTTAGCAGCTTCTTCCTCGTCATGGGCTGGAAGAAGGGCGTGGTCGTCTCCCCCGACGCGAGGCGCCGGATCGGCCTTCTCATCTGGGGAGGCGCCGTCGCCTTCACGCCCCTCCTCGTACTGATCATCACGCTCAAGGCAACGGGGAGGGACGTCAACGAGCTCCCGTGGGCGCTCACCGTGCCGGCGCTCGTCGCGATCACGGTGTTCCCGATCACCCTCGCCTACGTGATCCTCGTCGA
>Ga0111538_10010078_pt1 | contig 12584 bp, 10 predicted proteins | sample SoiMethybrSBSTD1_FD_79669 | JGI IMG/M metagenome (GOLD analysis project Ga0111538, IMG submission 79669) | Bulk soil microbial communities from a Populus tree surrounding site in Tennessee, USA - Soil MetaG P. TD hybrid SBSTD1 (version 2)... | ecosystem: Environmental > Terrestrial > Soil >...
CCTTGCAATACGGGCAGTCGTCATACACGGCGCTGCGGACCGACTCGGTATGCCGCTGGCGGGTCATTTCCATCAGGCCCAGCTGGGAGATGGGCAGGATGTGGGTCTTGGCCTTGTCGCGGCGCAGGCCTTCCTTGACCTTTTGATAGACCTGGCGCTGATCGCGCGGATTCCGCATGTCGATGAAGTCGAGGACAATCAACCCGCCCATGTTGCGCAGGCGCAGCTGGCGGCAGATTTCTTCGGCGGCCTCGACGTTGACTTTGAGGATGGTCGATTCCTGGTCCTTGCCGCTCTTGTGCCGGCCCGTGTTCACGTCGATCGCGACGAGCGCTTCGGTTTCATCGACCACAATGTATCCGCCGCTCTTGAGATGGACTTGACGGCTGAACGTGCTTTCAAGTTGGCGGGTGATATTAAAGCGGTCGAACACCGGCTGGTGCTCGGTATAGAGCTTCACTTTATCGGCAGAGCGCTTGGAGATTTTCGAGATCATCGTCCGCATGCGGTCGTATTGTTGAGCGCTATCGACGACGATGCGCTCGACGTCTTCGGTGAGGAAGTCGCGGACGGTGCGTTCGACCAGGTCGGGCTCCTGGAAGACGCAGGTTGCCGAAGGCTGCCGCTTGATGCGTTCCTGAATCCCGTTCCATTCGTCGAGCAACAAGGCCAGATCGCGAACGAAGTAGCGAAGCTGCTGGCCTTCGCCCACGGTGCGGATGATCACGCCCATGCCGTCGGGAATACTGAGGCTGCGCAGGATTCTCTTGAGTCGCTGGCGTTCTTCCTGATTTTCGATTTTGCGGGAGATACCGCTTTGGTCCGAATTCGGCAGGAGCACAAGGTAGCGCCCCGGCAACACAAGGTTGGTCGTGACGCGAGGGCCTTTGGTGCCGATCGGCCCTTTGGTGACCTGGACGATGATGTCGCTTCCCGGCCCATAAAGACGCGGGATGTCCTTCTGTGTAATGCGCGGCTTGTCGCGCTTGCGCTCACCTCGATCCACGACTTCCACGCCGCTGTCGAAATTGCTGGGAACAATGTCCCAGTAATGAAGGAAAGCGTTCTTTTCGAAGCCGATATCAACGAAGGCGGCCTTCAGCCCATCTTCGAGGTTGCGCACTTTGCCTTTGAAAATGCTGCCGACGAGGCGTTCTTCGGTGGTTCGCTCGATGTTGAATTCTTCGAGCTTGCCCTCCTCGAGGACGGCGACGCGCGTTTCGAGGGACTCGGAATTGATGATGACTTCCTTGTGCGATTTCTGTTTCGGCTTGATGAGCCGCTGCACTTTGCGGATGACCTTGTTCGCTGCCGCTTTAATCGCCTGCACGATCCCCTGGGCAGGAGGGTCCTTCAATTCCACGGGCTGATACGTCTGCTCGTTGACCTCAGCGGGAGTATCCATGTGGGGTTCGCGGAAATCCTTTTTGCCATGCACGGCCGGCTCGGCGGGCGCCCCTTCGGGGGGCAGTCCAGCCGCGAGGTTTTCCGCGCGTTCGATTTCCTTCTGAAATTTGTTTTTGTCGTAAATATTTTCATCGCCGGATTTGGTGCCGATAGCTTCGGCACGCGCATCCTGGGCGGCGCGGTCGGGGCCGCGCTTCACATTGGGATGGACGCCGCGAGAGGGGCGGAAGCGCATTCCGCCGCGGCGGCGCCGGGAAAAATTTCTGTCATTCATAACCTAGTAAGACCTTCGATACATATAAACGTTTTGGAGAATGCCAGCGGCGATCAACGAGCAAATCACTGAAGACCCGCCATAACTGAGCAGCGGCAGTGGTACACCCGTCACGGGCATTAATCGTATGTTCATGCCGATATTGATGAAGACGTGGCTGAACCACATGGCGACAACGCCCACGGCCAGCAGCTTCCCCAGACGATCGCGCGTCTGGCCGGCGATGCGGATGCCGGTAAACAACACCATGGAATAGAGCGTGATGACGACCACGCTGCCCATGAATCCTTTCTCCTCGGCAATGACGGAGAAAATGAAATCGTTGTGCGCCACGGCGCGCGGCAAGTAGCCGAGCGCGTTTTGGGTGCCTTTGCACCAGCCCTTGCCAAAGACTCCGCCCGAGCCGACGGAGATCATGGCCTGGTCGACGTTGTAGGAGTAATTGCGCTGGGCGCGGCGGGCCTCCGCGCGCTCGGCGGGTGTCGCGTTCGGCGGCACGGCTTCACGGCCGAAGTAAACAAGCAGGCGCCGCTTTTGGTAATCCTCGAGTTTGATCTGCCAATTCGGCGGCGCAAAGAGAACGTCGATGAGAATGAGAACTACCAGCGCGCCCACGCCGATAATGAGATTGCGCAAGTAACGCACGGGGACGCCAGCGACAAACATCATGGTCAACCCGACCGGGATGAGAATGAGCGCGGAACCCAGGTCGGGCTCTTTCATGATGATGACGAAGGGGAGAATCAACATGCCCAGCCCTTTCCAAAAGACATTGGTGAGGCGCAATTCGTCGGCGGGCCTGCTGAGAAAGTGCCCCATCGCGAAAATAAACGACAACTTGGCGAATTCGGAAGGTTGAATTTGAAAGAGCCCGAGATCGATCCAGCGGCGCGCGCCAAATCGCATCGCGCCAACACCGGGAATGAGCACGGCAATGAGCAGAAGAATCGTTCCCCAATAGGCGACAAGAGACCAACGCGCGAGGATGTGATAATCGACCAGACAGAGAAGCGCTGCGGCTGAAGCACCGCCACAGTACCAGACGAACTGCAAAAACCACCGCTGCTGGTACAACGGAGTGATCTGGGACGTCTCGCTTACCGACGTGGCGCTGTAGATAAACGCGAGGCCGATGGTCATCAGGCCAGTGATGGCGGCCACCAACATCCAATCGACCTTCGACTGTCGCTCCTGGCCCAGCGCGATCATCGCTTTGCCTCCGCAAGTTTGGGTTCCTTTGGCTGGTGCATTTCGCGGTAATGAATGGCCTCGTAGATTTTCCTGGCCACTGGGGCGCACGTGCCGCCACCCGAGACGCCACTCTCGACCATCACGAGGACGACGTACTTCGGATTTTCAAACGGCGCGTAAGAGGCAAACCAGGTGGTATGGTCGATCACGCGGTTTTGTGGGTCAGTTACCTGCGCCGTGCCGGTTTTCGCGCAAATGCGCAAGCCAGGGACCGCCGCTGCTTTTCCAGTTCCTTCCTCTTTGTCTTCGACATCCGCCAGCATCGCTTCGCGCACAACCTGCAGCGTCCGTGGGGACATCGGGAGGTGGTCGCGGACGCGGCCTCTTTCGGGCACGATTGTTTCCTGCCCCAGTGTTCTGTCCTGCGGTTCAATGCGATCGACAAGCCGGGGGTAGATCACTTTGCCGCCATTGGCGATGGCTGAAATCATGATGGCCATTTGTAACGGCGTCACAGCCATTTCGCCCTGGCCGATGCAAATGTTCGCCGTATCCCCATCAGACCACCCCGAGCGAATACGTTTCAAACTCGGAAAAATGCCCGAAGTTTCCTGCCGCGTCGGAAGCTCCCATCGCTCACCCAGATGAAGCTTGTGGCCCAGTTGGACAATACGCTCAATCCCCGCGGCGACGCCGTTGGTGATAAAATAGGCATTGCTGGAACGAATAAATCCGCGGCGGAAATTGTAGTCCCCAGGGATTGCCGTGTCGTCAATGAGCCGCCGCCCGACATAAATGTGGCCGTGACCGGGCCGAAACGGATTCGGATAGACGGTAAAGAATTGATTGGGATTGAGCCCGGCTTCAAGCGCCGCAATCCCTGGAATGATCTTGAAGATTGAGCCGGGCGCGTAGTTTTGCTGAGTCGCGCGGTTCATCTGCGGCTTTAACACCTCGTCCGAAAGAACCCGCCATTCCGCCACGCTGAGCTTTGGGATATACACGTTTGGATCGAAAGAAGGCGCTGAGACAAGGGCGAGGAGATCGCCCGCATTTGGGTCCATGACCACGACCGCGCCGCGAACGATCTGGCCGGGCAGGGCATTTTGCAGCGCCAACTCCGCCGCCTGTTGAAGCTTGAGGTCCAGCGTGAGCACGACATTCTTTCCAGGCTCGGCCGGCGTCCAGACTTGTTCGGACTGCCGGTAGCCCAGGCTGTTGACGAGCACGGATTTCACACCCGCCTTGCCACGCAGCTCCTGGTCAAAGCCAGCTTCGATCCCGAGCACGCCACGGTAATCAGGCAGGCGAAAGTTAAAGAACGCGTCTTCGTCTTTTACAGAATTGTTGTCTCCTTTGAGGACTCCGAGAATGTGCGCGGCACTCGTCCCGAACGGATAAAAGCGCATCGGCTGGACTTCGAGATCGACACCCCGCGGATTCGTCGCGTGCTCCTGCAAGCGCGCGATCTGTGTCTCCGTCAGGTTGCTGAGGATGGGGAAGGGAAGGGCGAGTTGATTGGTATAGTGATTGAGAAAGCTCGCGTATTGCAGCGTGACGGGTTGTCCAAGGGCGAGGCTGATATGATGAGTGATGTTGCTCACCACGCGATACCGCGCCATCCAGCTTAATTGCTGGCGCTGCGCGCCCGTCAACTTCACGAACTCCGTCTTGACGGTTTGCGCGCCCATCCAGCGCTTGTAGAAGGGCAGGGAATTGGTGATGGCGCGGCGCGGGCGAAGCCGGGCGTACTCTCTTTGAAAATCCTCGCGCAACTCGTCGAGGTAAACAGTCACGTTGTAACTCGGACTGTTCTCGGCAAGCGCGACCCCGTTGCGATCGAGAATTTTGCCGCGGATCGCCGGGATGCGCACCGTCCGAAAGGATTGCGCCTTTTGGTTTTCGGCGTACTGGCGATACGAGATCACCTGCACGAACCAGAGGCCGAGCAGGAGGATCCCCATGCCGGCAAGCGAGGCGATAGTGATCAACCGCAGTTGCGGATCGCTCTTCTTCAGTTGGTCGAAAATGAGCATGTCAATCGCGCCCTCGCTTGATCTCGCGGTCCGGACGGAAACTCGTCTCCCCGAGCGAGCGGTACATGAACTTGTCGGTCAGCCAGCCGAAGAGACGGAACCACACGGGCGTCATGAGACCGCCCGCGAGGATCATCAAAACCCATTGCCAAATGGAAATCCATCCGACCAGGGGCTGGCGGTGGGTGTTGAGAAGAACAATAAGCGTCATGAGTGGAACGGCCCCGCTGGCGCAACCACCGATGATCATCTGTGCGAACCGTTGATCGCGGAGAATGAGACCGCGGTAACGTTGAACGACAAGCCCCACAACGAACAACGGCAATATGGTGACACCAAGTGGATTTGCCGACAGCGCGTCCAGCCACAATCCGCCGCAAATGGCCAGGAGTGCAATCGTCGGCAGTCCGGTGCTCAAACCAGTGTAAATCATGAGACTCGGAAGCAGCTCGACCTGCGCGCCGAACAGACGCCGAACGCCCCCGAAGGTGGCTTCAGCAAAGACGATGAGAAACGCGGTCGCCAAAATAAGCGCTGTGTGGAGGGATGTCATGGCAGCTTTACAAATACCTCCTCGAGGGCGTTCATGTTGACGCTGAGTTTGATCCGCGCTTGCGTGTAGAGCCCGAAGTCGACCGAGTGATAATCCACGATGTGACCGACGACAATGCCCTTGGGAAAAATTCCGCCGTAGGAGCTGGTGATGACGCGCTGGCCCGGCGCAAGCTTCGCGTTGCGCGAAAGGTAACCGACCTCAACGATGGTGCTGTCGAGCGGCGTGGAAGTGGTCGGCTCGATGATCCCATGCTCGCGGGTTTCTTCGACCAGCACCGAGACGCGGCAGTTGGGGTCGCCCACCAGCACCACTTGCGAGTGGGTGAAGCCCACTTCGGAGACTCGGCCCACCAAACCGTCGAGGTTCAGAACCGGCGCGTTGGTCACGACGCCGTCGCGTGAGCCGCGGTCAATGCGCACGGTGCGCCACCAATTGGCGGGGTCTCGAGCCACGACGCGTGCCGGCTTGAGATTCCAATCCACGAGTTTTGGGAGCTGGAGCAGACTGCGAAACCGCGCGTTCTCGTGCGCCAGGCCTTCGAGTTGCGCGGCGCGCAGGCGCAATTGTTGGTTTTCGCGCTGAAGCTGATCGATTTGGGCGGTGAGTTCCTTTTTTGGAAGAACAGTATTGCCGGCCTTTTCGACGGCTTTCTGAGTCGAGTCGCTGGCTCCAAAAAGCGGGAGGTAAAGGGCGCTGACGGCAAGCTTCACTCTCGCGGCCGTGCGACTGGGCAGTTTAAGGATTGCCACCGTCACGACTACCACGATTCCCAAAGCTATATAATGCGGCCTTCTAAGCATCTTCTCAGTTCAGAGTTCGATTTGTGGAGCGCAGGATTCTGCACTCACAACCCTCGACTCTGCACTTAAGAGGCGACCTAGAGCTTGGAATTGGCGGTGACGCGCTTGAGGAACTGCAATTCCTGCAACACCCGGCCCGTGCCTTCGGCGACGGCGCTCAGCGGGTCATCGGCGATATGCACTGGCAGGCCGGTTTCTTCGGCCACCAATCGATCGATGCCGCGCAACAGCGCGCCGCCCCCGGCCATAACGAGCCCCCGGTCCACCAGGTCGGCGGACAATTCCGGCGGGCAACGTTCCAGCGTGATGCGGATGGATTCCAGGATACTGGAAAGCGGTTCCTGCAAGGCCTCGCGAATTTCTTCGGAGCGAATGGTGAGGGTCTTTGGCAGACCCGCGCTCAAATCGCGTCCCTTGACTTCCATTGTCAGCTCTTGCTCCAGCGGAAAGGCAGATCCGATACGGATCTTGATCTCCTCCGCGGTGCGTTCGCCAATCATTAAGTTATAGGCCCGTTTCATGTGGGCCACGATCGTCTCGTCGAATTCGTCACCCCCAACCCTCAGGCTGCGGCTAAAGACAATTCCTGCGAGCGAAATAATGGCGATTTCACACGTTCCACCGCCAATATCCACGATCATGTTACCCGCCGGCTCATGCACCGGCAGACCCACCCCGATGGCCGAAGCCATCGGCTGTTCAATCAAGTACACCTCGCGCGCCCCGGCGTGTGTCGCCGAATCTTTCACCGCGCGTTTCTCGACTTCCGTAATTCCCGACGGCACTGCCACCACGACACGTGGAGCGATCAGTTTTCGATGATGAACCTTTTGGATAAAGTGACGGAGCATCGCCTCAGTAATCTCGAAATCTGCGATGACGCCGTCTTTCATTGGCCGGATGGCCACAATATTGCCGGGGGTGCGGCCCAACATCCGTTTGGCCTCTTCCCCGACGGCCAGAACGTTGGTGGTGCCTGCCTGAATGGCAACGACGGAAGGTTCCCGCAATACAATGCCCTGATCCCGTACATAGACCAGAGAGTTTGCCGTTCCCAAATCGATACCGATATCGTTGGAAAACAGGCTCTTAACTTGCGCGAACATGAACGGTGCCTAACACGGCCTCAGGTTAAAGAGGCCTTTAGCCGCAGGTCAAGCGGGAAACGTGCCACAACGGCACATTTGCGCCGCCTTCACGGGGAATTTCACGCATCACAGGGACCAAGACCGCTTAGGAAACCAGGAAAGGAGGAGGGCAGGAGTTGAGTTGAAGGTTGAGAGTTGAGAGTGCCGAGGTCGTAAAAGGTAGGGCGTTGCTGTCCCAGCGGCGCCGCAAAGGTCCCAGGGTAGGGGCGTCGTCGTTCCGCCGATGTTCTTCCAATCTGTTCGAAGTGGACTCCGCTCGGAGCAGCATTACTATGCGTCAAGATGACGTTCAATAGCGGTTAGGGCATGACACGTTTTCTTCCATCACTTCGCGGTTGGGTTGCTTTTCTATTGGCGTTCTTCGCCAGCGTATACCTGCCTGCGACGTTCCCAGCGCGGAACGGTCACACTGGAAAGTTTCTCGGCCCGATTTCGACAGAGACTTGGGTTCTCGGTGGTGTGACTCTGATTGCTTGTATTGTGGCGTCGGCCTTCGCATTTCGAGGTTCACGTCCCGACAAGGTTGCTGCGAGTCTGGCTGCGGTGTTCATTATTCTTTTGATTGTGATGTATGTCAAAGCCCTCACCTAAGTTTCCATCGCCTCCCTTCCTTTTCTTCGTGATCTTCTGTTCAAGAATTCTACATTCTGGATTCTGCATTCTGAATTCTCCATTCTCCTCTCGCCATGTCCAACATTCTGCAAACCGATCGCCTGCGCCTTCGGCGCTTTGAAAGGGACGACGCGCCAGCGGGGCAACGCTTGGCCGGCGCTGCCGAAGTCGCCGACACTACGCTGCAATCTGTTTGAAGTGGACTCCGCTCCGAGCAGCATTACGATGCGTCAAAGATGACGTTCAATAGCTGTTAGCCCTCATGACTACCGCTGCACCTCGCGAGGACGCGGCAAGCAATACCTGGCGGGCAAGCCATGCTTGGATTTGTGCAGTCATCCTGATTGTCCTGTCGTATGCCTTCAACGAGGTATTGTGGGGCATCAGTCGAAGCAGCCCAGCATCCGCTTCCTGGTTGGGATCGCCGTTTGCCACCGTCGCTCTCCGTATTTTTCGCGCAGCATGGTGGGTTTTGGTTGTGTTTCTGTTTACACGTCCGCGCCTGGTTTCCGAGTTTCTCAATCGCTCGGGGCTCGCACTTCCGCCTAGCCTAATCGGATGGTTTGCCGCCTGGTTAGGCGTAGGCGTCGGCTGGTTGAATCTTTACGGTCACATCCGAGGCTGGATTCCTCAGAGCCAGATTTCGTCCAGCTATTATCAAGACGGTGGAGTCATGTGGTGGTCATACGCTACCTGCATTGTGTTGCTGAGTCCATTTTACGAGGAGACTGTGTTCCGGGGCTTCCTGTATCGGGCATTCCGTGGCAGTTATGGAGTTCTTGCGAGTGCCGCTTGTGTGCTCCTCCTCGTCGCTTATTTCCATTGGGGTTTGTTGTCGCGTCCACTGGCATTCGCCTGCATTGCGCTGGATGCGCTCTTGCTCTGCGCCATTCGCGAGCGGACGGGAAGTCTTTGGAACTGCATTCTATTTCACGCCGCTTACAATGCTACAGTGACACTGCGGTGGCCATTTTACGTTTTCGGATTGCTCGCGGTTTTGCCGTTGTGCGCGCGCACTACCGGATGGAATTGCAGAATGTTAGTTGGTTCGTCACCAAAACATGAGGTCTAACAAGAACGCTGCAGCGAACCGCCGCCCCGCTTTGCAGCCGGACGGTTCGGATAATTTGTCCACTTCGATTAGCCGCATCGGGCCGAGGGTCTCCGTTCCCTCCTGAAAAAACTGCGTCCTCGCGTTTTAGCGTCTTTGCGTTAAAGTTCCCCTTCGTTTTCTTCATGACCTCCTGTTCAAGAGTTCTGCCTTCGCGCCATGTCCGACATTCTGCAAACCGATCGCCTTCGCCTCCGGCGCTTTGAAAGAGGGTCGTGCAACGCCTGGCGGGCGCTCCCGAAGCCGCCCGAATCCGCGCTTGGACTACGCGCGCTTCGAGCTAATACTCACGCGCCGCGTGAACATCATCGAACTCCTTGATCGCATTAGCCGAGCCTTGGACTCACCTTTTTTGGTCATCGGCGGACACGCCATCGCGGCTTCCGGTTACCCGAGGACGACTGGCGATTTCGACGCGCTCGTACAGAAGGAGCACCGCGCAGGTTGGACAGACGCCCTAAAATCGGCGGGATACGAATGCATCAGCGACCAGCCCACGTTTGCCCAGTTCGCCGGACAACCATGGGAGTGGCCGGTCGATTTGATGTTCGTAAATGAAACAACATTTCAAAAGATGTGGGCGGAGCGCGTTAGCACCACCATCGTTGGATTTTCCGCATACATCCCTTCACCCGCACACCTCGTCGCGTTGAAACTCCACGCGCTAAGGTTTGGCCCGCCACGGAGGGCCCGAAAAGACCTGGACGACATTGTCGAAATCATCACCGCCAACCGGATCAGTGACAAACTGCCTGAGTTGTGCGAGCGTTTCGGGACGGCAGAACTTTATGAACGAATCAAAACCGCTCTCGAAGAGAAAGGACGTTGATCTCGATTTCGAGTTGCCTGACCCCCATGGGTTTGTCTCCCAGCCGGCCAGGGTTTCCCTGGACATGATTTTCAAACTTTCGGAAGAACGGCTGCCATTGGTCACCACGCGCCCGGGATTTCACGAGCAGCGCCTTGCCGAAAAGGTCACAGTGCCTTTCGAAATGTGAGCGCCGAATTTCAGACGCGGCCCAAGTGCAGGTACCATCAGATAACCCCGCGTACGCGGCCTGTTGTAAAGGACCGAGTAGTTCCCTCTCCCCAGGGAGAGGGTTAGGGCGAGGGACAGACTAGTTTGCACTTTTGGTCTCCCCTTCGTTTTCTTCGTGATCTTCTGTTGGAGAATTCTGAATTCTGGATTCTGCATTCTGAATTCTCCATTCTCCTCTCGTCATGTCCGACATCCTGCCAACCGATCGTCTGTGGCTTCGGCGCTTTGAAAAGGACGATGCGCCAGCGGTGCAACGCCTGGCCGGCGCTGCCGAAGTTGCCGACACCACCTTGCTCATTCCCCACCCGTATCCGGATGGCGCGGCCGAGGGATTCATCGAAATGACCCATGCCGATTGGGACAAGGGAGAGCAGTACGTCTTTGCCGTTACCCTTCGCGACACCAACGAGCTCTGCGGATCCATGGGCCTGAAGGTCAGTCCGAAACACGAACGGGCTGAGTTGGGCTATTGGATTGGTGTCCCGTTTTGGAACCAGGGCTATTGCACCGAAGCGGGGCGAGCAGTCCTTGAGTTTGCCTTTGCCCGATTGAATCTCAACACCGTCGTCGCCCATCACTTCGTGCGGAATCCGACGTCAGGGCGAGTCCTGCAAAAACTCGGCATGAAGCACGAGGGCACCCTGCGCCAGCACGTGAAGAAGGGCGAGCGCTTTGAGGACCTGGAATGCTACTCGATCTTGAAAACCGAATGGCCGCCAACCTCGAAGCGGTAGGGGCGGCGCTCCGCCGGCGTCCGTTTCTTTCTTTGCGCCGCTTTGCGTTCCTTGCGGCAACAAACGGATTCCCTCGGTGTCTCGGTGTCTCGGTGTCTCAGTGGTGGTTCCCAATTCGTCCCCATTCAATCGTCTCGATTAGTGATTGGTTTAGGATTGCAAAACGTCGCGGGCAGTTTCCAATCCATGCATGAAATCACCTTTGGGAATGGTATGTTGGACTCTGATGGGAGCATTTGTGTCGAGCGCTGTCGCGGATGAGTGCCTGGTTTATTTGGGCACGTACACCGGGCCGAAGAGCAAAGGGATTTACGTTTCGCGCCTTGATCGCCGCAAAGGCGAGTTAAGCGCGCCCGACTTGGCTGCTGAAACCAAGAGCCCATCGTTTTTGGCGATTCACCCCAACGGAAAGTTTTTGTATGCCGTGGGTGAAATTGACAATTTCGGCGGCAAGAAAGCCGGCAGCATCAGCGCGTTCAGCATCGATCGCAAGAGTGGCAAGCTGACGGCCCTCAATCAGCAGACTTCAGGCGGCGATGGGCCGTGCTATCTGGTGGTGGATCGCACAGGCAAGTATGTGCTCGCCGCGAACTACGGCGGCGGGAGTGTCACGGCGGTGGCGCTCAAGGACGACGGTTCGCTCGGTGAAGTCACTGCGTTCATTCAGCACACTGGCTCAAGTGTGAATCTGCAACGCCAGAAGGAACCGCACGGCCATTCGATCAACGTGGATCCGGGAAACCGTTTCGCAGTGGCGGCGGACCTCGGGTTGGACAAGTTGCTGGTCTACCGATTCGACGGGAAGACCGGCAAGCTGGAACCAAACGATCCACCGTTTACGAGCGTGAAGGCGGGCGCGGGCCCTCGTCATTTCGCGTTCCATCCCAAAGGCGGAAGCGCCTACGTAATCAATGAAATGGATTGCACCGTCACTGCGTTCGAGTGGGACGGCAAAAAGGGCGTGCTGAAGGAGATACAAACGATTTCGACTCTCCCACCCAACGAGGCGGTAAAGCGCGCATTCAGCACGGCCGAGGTGCAGGTGCATCCGTCCGGCAAGTTCGTCTACGGCTCCAACCGCGGTCACGACACCATCGTCGCCTACACGATCGAAGGCGGCGGCAAATTGAAATATGTGGAGAACGAGCCAAGCGGCGGCAAGACGCCGCGCAATTTTGGAATCGACCCGAGTGGCAAGTACCTCCTGTCGGCCAATCAAAGCACGGACAGCGTGGTGGTGTTCTCGATCGACGAGAAGACCGGCGCGCTCACGCCCACCGGCAATCGGATCGAGGCGCCTTCCCCAGTGTGCGTCAAGTTTCTTGAGGTAAAGTAAATCATGCAGCCACTGCTTAAGAACTTGCGCACGCGCAACCTCCTCGCCACGTTGCTTTTCTGCATCGCCTCATTAAGTCAAATCCACGCTGCGGGATTGACGCTGGCGCGGGAAGGGCATTGGCTCATCATTAAAGGCGATCAAATTCCCGGGAGCGAAATACGGATCAATTATCTCGAAGCGTATTGTCGCGCTAATTCAACGGATGCCGATTGGGTCAAGCACACCGTCATCCCACATACGAACCAACTGGTGTCATTGAGCGAGGACAAAAAGGTGCTCAAGCTGCGCGATACGCTCGCGGATGGCGTCGTTGTCGATCACAACATCATCGCACGAG
>Ga0111538_10010079_pt1 | contig 12583 bp, 8 predicted proteins | sample SoiMethybrSBSTD1_FD_79669 | JGI IMG/M metagenome (GOLD analysis project Ga0111538, IMG submission 79669) | Bulk soil microbial communities from a Populus tree surrounding site in Tennessee, USA - Soil MetaG P. TD hybrid SBSTD1 (version 2)... | ecosystem: Environmental > Terrestrial > Soil > Tree...
CCTCGGGTGACCTGACCTAGACCAGACCTAACCTAGACCCAATGCCGATCGGTTGAGGGACCTCGGGCCTCGGACCGCGGACCTCCGGTGAGTTGAGAGGTCACTAGCGCCTGTAGGGCCCTGGATCACGCGGCCATAACCGGCCGGGGCACGGCACATGTTTCCCCCGGAAGTCTGAGGCCTGAGGCCCGAGGCCCTTAACCGAGGCCCCCCTAACCGAACGGCATTGGGGCTAGCCCGCCGTCAGAACGACGGGGTCGCCAGCCCGTCTTCGTCGACGGGATTGCGCGGCTTCCGCGGCCCGCGATGGCCGGGATTCTTGTTCTTCTTGTCCGCCGGCGCGGGCGCCTTCTCCAGCGCAACATGGAACGTCCGATCCATGCTGACGTCGGCGGTCAGCGGACGCTCCTTGTAGCCGGGCAGGCGCAACACATAGGCGAGCGCGTCGGGGCCGGCCTTGGCCGCGTCCTTGCCGAGCTGGATCTCGACCGGCACGACGCCAAGATCCGCGTCGTCGCGTTTCCTGAACACGTGCGCGCCCGCCGGTTCGGCCTCGAAGCGGATGGTGACGGTCTTCTTCACCGGCGCCGGCGTTGGGGTCGGCGGGGTCGGCGCCGGAGGGGCCACCTTCGTCGTGGTGGTCGCGACGGGCGGCGGGGCCGGCGGCGTCTCCTTGAGGAACCCAAAATACGCTACAGCGACGGCCAGCGCCGCGCCGCCGCCCAGGAGCACGAACCTCTTCGTGCGTTTCGGCTTCAGCTCGAATCCTTCGTCGATCTCCGACGACGCCGACGACAGCGTCGTCGACGCGCGCGGCGAGATCGTCTGCGCCTGCGTGGTCGACGCGTTCGAAAGCCGGCGCACGCCCGTGCTCGCGGGCGCCGTCACCCGGATCTCGCCCACGATCGCCTTGCGGAAGTCCTCCATGCTCTGGAAGCGCGCCGCCGGGTCCTTGGCCAGCGACTTCATGATCGCCGCGGCCATGTGCGCCGGCGCGCCCGGCACGAATTCGGTCACCAGCGGCGGATCCTCCAGCATGTGCTTGGCGAACAGCTCGCCCACGCCCTCGGCGTTGAACGGCGGCCGGCCCGACAGCATCTCGAACAGGATCACGCCCAGCGAGTAGATGTCGGTGCGGTGGTCGAGCACGCCCGCGCCCTTGCACTGCTCGGGCGACATGTAGAGCGGTGTCCCCATCAGCGACCCGGTGCGCGTCTTGACCGAGCTGGCACCGTCGGGCGACGCCAGGATCTTGGCGACGCCGAAATCGAGGATCTTCACCTGCAGCGCGCCGTCGGCCTTGATCACCAGCTGCACATTGTGCGGCTTGAGGTCGCGGTGGACGATGCCCTTGCCGTGCGCGGCGCCCAACGCCTTGCACATCTGAACCGAGATCGCCTCGACCTGCTCGGGAGCCATCGGGCCCCGGGCGATCGCGTCACTCAGCGACTCGCCCGACAGGTACTCCATGATGAAGTACGGCTGTCCGTCGGGCGTCTGGCCGAAGTCGAGGATCTCGACGATGTTCTCGTGCGCGACCATGTGGATCGCGCGCGCCTCGTTGAAGAAGCGGGCGACGATGTCGGGATCGCGCGCCAGCACGGCGTGCAGCAGCTTGATGGCCACCTTGCGGTGGAAAACCGGGTGCTGGGCGAGATAGACGACGCCCATTCCCCCCTCGCCCAAAAGGCTCTGGACCCGGTAGTTCCCGATCGTGTGGTTAATCAGCGTGGCAGTGGTGGACACGACCGTAGTTCCCCTCAACCTAGACGCGGCGGCGCCAAAAATCTAAAAATTCTGAGACCTCGAAAGGCCATTTTACGCCCGGACGGGAAGGCAAAATGCCAAATGTTTCCCGCTGCGGCCCCCCCCTCGCTCGCCTCCGCCTCAGAACTCGAATTCCGCAATGATTCCTCCGGAAGATGCCGTAGCCGTAGGGAAAAGCCGGAGCCCGTGATTTGACGCACTCTGCTTCCCCTCCGATGACAGGTAGCCCTTGTATAGCAGCACGCCCCCGGCAATGGCGAACGCACCCGTAAGACCGACAAAGACCCACTGCAAGAGCTGATCCTTGTTTCCTTGCTCGGTCAGGTTGTGCGCCTTCTCGGGAGCGTCGTCCGGCAGGGGCTGTGCCCGCTGGCCGTTCACGTCGCAGTTCGCCGTCGCCGGCGGATCGCCCATGCACTGGAAGCGACGGTACTGGTCGAGCTGCGAGTTGATGTCGCGAACATCCAGTCCAAATTTCAACGCCGCTCCGGCTGACAGGACGGTCCCCACCACCGCGATCCAGAAGCCGGTGCGTGTCAGTGAGGAGCCGTCGCCGCCCCTGGGCTCGCCGCTACCGCCTTCGGAGCTCTCGGCGGCCTCCGGCCGTGGCACCTCGACCGACACCGGCGACAACGTGAGGCTGAGGGGCAGGCTCTGCCCGGAGGCGAGCGTGAACTCCTGCTTGGTCGTGGTGTAGCCGCTCTTCTCGACCGTGACCTCGTGGCGGCCGGGCGCGACGTCAGGAATGACGACCGGGCTTCCGCCGGTCGTGCCGACCTGTGTGCCATCGAGGCTGACGGCCGCGCCGGGGAAGTTCGCCCGCACCTGGATCGAACCGCCGCCCTTGCCGCTCAGCTTGGCGAGCCACCCGGGCGCCATCGATCGCAGCCCGCTGGCATCGGCCTGCTTGCGCGGCACGGTTTCGGCCGTGAAGCTCTCGACGACCGCGCGACTGACGTCGAGCAGCTTGAGGGTCACCTGGTAGTCGTTGCCGGCGCGTTTGACGTTGCCAAAGATCAGCTTGTCGGCGCCGAGGCTTTTTCCCGCCTGCGACATGCAGGCCGGCGCTGCGTCGGGGCAGGCGAACACCAGCTTCACCTCGACGAGATCCTTGCCCTGGAGCAGTTGGTAGCCCTTCGTCGCGGCGACGCGCTGGCGCAGCGCATCGGTGATCTCCACGGCGACGCTGTCGGGCGCGCCTTCCAGTGGTTCGATGCCGAGCACGGCCGTCGCCGCGTCGCCAGCGTCCGCGGCGACCGCGCGTGAGGGGAGGCCGACGGCGGTCAGACCGATGGCAAGGAGGAGGAAAGGCAGCCCAACTAGGCGCATGGGACGTCATTTTTTCCGCATAGTTACGTGCTGTCAATGCGAGAGCTGAAAGGGCCTAAAACTGCTCAAAAATGTGGAAACGAACCGGGCATGCTAGCGTCCGAACGTGCGTCTGAAGGTCCTGCTCGCCCTCGGTGTCCTGCTGCTGGCCCTGGCGATCAACGCGACCTTCACGCTGCTTTCCATCGATCGGGCGCGGCAGGGCGTGGTGGCGAACGAGGCCTATCTGGAGCTGCAGGGGTCGGTCGATGCGGCCTGGAAGTCGCTCAACGACTTCGCGCCCGCGCTGGGGCGCGGGACCACGGCGCGGCTCGACCCGAACCTGCCGCTCGCCCTGCGCATGGGGCGCAAGCACCTCGATGATGCGCTGGGGGTGATCGACCGCTATCTCGAGAAGGAGCCGAAATCGCCCCGGCTGCCGGACTTCGCGAACAGGCGCCGTCAGATCGCCGCGCTCGGCGTGCAGCTGGACGGCGTCGCCAGCGAGCTGGGGACGGCGGCCGCCGCCGTCGATCCCAAGGCGCGCCCGGAGTTCGAGAGTCACTTCGCGATGCTGACGCACAACCTGAACAGGATGCGGCGCCCGCTGCGTGGCGAGAGCGGGCAGATCGCGCAGCGGCTGTCCGACGACGAGGAGACGGCGCTGTCGGTCGCGCTGGCGCTGGGGGCGGCGGGGTTGGCGGTCGCGGGTGCCGCGCTGCTGTTCACGCTGCGGACGTTGCGGCCGCTCTCGGTCTTGCGCGCCCACGCACGGCGGCTGGGGGGGGGCGACTACTCGCAGCGAACCGGGGTCACGTCGCGCGACGAGATCGGCGATCTGGCGCGCGAATTCGATGCGATGGCGGAAGCGATCCAGGAGCGCGAGCATCGCCTGATCCGTTCGGAGCGCCTCGCCACCGTCGGGCGGATGGCGGCGCACATCGCGCACGAGGTTCGCAACCCGCTCGCGTCGATCGGTCTCAACGCCGAATTGCTGGGCGACGAGATCGTCGACCGCGGCGAGGAGGCGCGGCGGCTGGTCACGTCGATCATCGGCGAGGTCGACCGACTGACGGAGATCACCGAGACCTACCTGCGGTTTGCGCGGCTTCCGCGGCCGAAGCTGGAACGGGAGAACCTGGGGACGATCGTGACGTCGGTCGTGGCGATGGCGCGCGGCGAGCTGGCCCGGGCCGGCATAGGCATCACCGTCGACGTCGCGCCCGGGCTACCCGATGTCGCGGCCGACGAGGCGCAGCTCCGGCAGGCGCTCATCAACTTGATTCGCAACGCGCGCGAGGCGATGTCGGACGGTAGCGCGCGACGCATCGAGGTCTCGGTGCGCGAGAGCGCGGGACGGATCGCGATCGTCATTCACGACTCGGGGCCGGGCATCGGCGCGGCGGATATCGGCAAGGTCTTCGATCCGTTCTTCTCGACCAAGGAACGTGGCACCGGGCTGGGGCTGGCGCTGGTGCAGCAGGTGGTGGTCGACCACGGTGGCCAGATCGAGGTGGCGAGCCCCCCGGGCGCCGGGACCACGTTCACGCTCACGCTGCCCGTGGGCGATGGCGAACGACAGAAGTCAGCGCCCGCCGCCGGCGGCAGCTCCAGCGGCGGCGCGGTGCCCGGCCGCCCGCTTGCGGTCGCCGAGCGTGTCGTACAGGGCGGCGACCTCGAGGTGGAGGAGGGCGGGGGACTGCGGGCCGAAGAGGAGGGCCCGCTCGAGGGCGGCCGCTCCGGCGGCGGTCTTGCCCGTCGCGGCCAGGGCGCGGCCTAGCGCCGCGTGCAGGTCCGCGTTTGCGGGATCGATGAAGATCGCGATGGGCGCAAGCTCGGCGACGCGCGCCGACCGCCCCGCCTTGGCCTCCCCGAGCACCACCTCCTTCGCGATGCGGTCGGTCTGCGGATCGAGGCGGATTGCCGCCCCGAGCTCGACGAGCCGGTCGGCGGTCCGCTGCTGGCTCTTGTACATCTCGGCCAGCAGCGCCCGCGGCTCGACGCGCGACGGATCCAGCTCGACGGCCCGGCGCAGGTGCGCTTCGGCGGCCGCGGCGCGCTTGCGATGAATCTCCGCGAGCCCGAGGCGCACGCGCACCTCGTACCCGTCGCGGGGCGGCTGTCCGACGTCCAGCAGGCCTTCGAACGCCGCCACCGCGGCCTCGGCGTCGCGGCGCGCTAGCGCGATCTCTCCCGCCAGGAACAGCGTGTCGGCCTGGTCGTCGGTCGACGGCTGCGGCACGGCGCGCGCCCGTTCGAGCGCCTTCTTCGCCTCGTCGACGTCCCCGCTGCGCAGCACCCCGAGGCCGCGCGCGACCCAGTCGCGGGCGTTTGCGGCCTTGGGTGGTGACGCGGGCACCGCGACGCGCGACGGCTGCGGCGGCAGGTATTGCTTGTCGTAGCGCGCGAAGCGGCGCGTGAGCTCTGCGCGGAACTCGCGCTCCAGTGCCTCCGCCGACATGCCCGTCATCTTGCCAAGCACGGCGGCCTCGGCTTCGCCGCGGCCGAATGCCACCAACGCCTCGCGCAACGCCGGGAACCCGAACCGGCGCTCGAGGAAATCGACGGCCGCCGCCGCCTGCGCGTACGCCCGCACCGCCTCGTCGCCCCGCGCGGTCACGAACGCGTTGGACAGCGACAGCAGCGTCGGCAGCTCGCCGCGCCGAAGCGCGGCGTACAAGGCGGCGTCGTCGTGGCGCGTCCATTCGGGCCGCAGGCGCGCGGTCTCCACTTCGGAGAGGCCCTCGGTGAACCAGCGGGGGACGCGGGACCGCGACAGCTCGATGGCGAACACGTGGGCGAGCTCGTGTGTCAGGACCATCCCCCAGTTGAAGGCGTGGTTCGTCGGAGCCTGCGAGGTGATGACGCGGCCGAAGCAGACGCCGGCGACGCCGATCGCCGGCAGGCCGGTCGTGCGCACGGCGAACTCGTGCGGATCGCCGTAAAGCTCGAACATCAACGGGCCGCGGGGCTCGAGCCGGTAGCGGGCGACGAGGTCGCGATAGCGCTCCTCGAGGTAGGGCGCGACCACCTCCGCGACGGCGGCGCGGCTCGCGGTCGGAACGCGAAAGCGCAGGCGTGTCCCGGAGATGGTGGTGTAGCGCGCGGGGATCGCCTTCTCGAACAGGTTCAGCAGGTTGTAGGTACGGACGTCGTACGGGTCGCGTTTCCAGGCGCGCCGGAGGGCGTCCAGGCCGGCGTCCTCGTCACCCAGCCGCAGCAGCGTCATCGCGAGCACCGCCAGGCAGCCCGCGTCGTCGGGATCGGCGGTGATTCCCTCGCGCGCGACGTCGCGGGCGTCGTCGTAGCGGCGGTGGTGGGTCAGCGTCTCCGCCACGAACGCAAAGAACGCGCCGTCGTTCGCCCGGGCCGCCAAGGCAGCCGCGCGCGCGCGCTCGTAGCCCGCGCGGTCGTCGACCAGGAACGCCGCCGCCGCCGCCACGCGCGCGGCGCCGACGTCCTGAGGGTTCGTGCGGCGGATGGCGGCGACGTCGGCCGCCGCCGCCGACCAGTTCTCGGCGTCGAGCGCGAGCGCCGCCCGCAGCGCCAGCGCGCCCGCGTGGGCGGGGTTGATCGCCAGCGCGCGGCCGATCTCCTCCAGCGCGGTGGCGCCGTCATAGCGATCGGCGACAGCGACGCGCGCCAGGCCGACGCGGGCGTCGGGGTTGTCGGGGTCGACCTTCAGCACGTCCTTGAACGCCGCCTCGGCGTCGGCGGCGTTGTGCTTCTGCAGCAGCACGTCGCCCCAGTCGAGGTTGGCGGCCGTCGCGCGTGGGTTGGCGCGGACCGCGTCGCGCAGGACGTCGTTGGCGTCCTTCCAGTTGCCGTCCAGCCGGACCGCGGTTGCGATCGCGATCAGATCTGCGGGGCGGGTGCGCGTCACCTTGCCGCCGTTCCAGTCGGCGTAGCTGGCGTCGATGAGCGGGGCCAGGGCCGCGCGATCACCGACGGCGTCGTAGAGGCGCATCAGCGCGTCGCGGATCGCGAGGTCGTCGGCGCGCGCCTCGGCCGCCGCCTCCAGCCGCTTGCGCGCTTCGCCGGTACGCCCGAGCGCGAGCTCGGACCTCACGCACAAAAGGAGGGTGGCGGCTTCGATGGGCGCGCGCCCACGGCCAGCACCGCAGGCCAGCCGGCGCGCCTGCTCGTAGCGGCCCGTGCGCAGCGCTTGCTCGGCGTCGCCCTTAGGGGGTGCTGCGTAGGCCGAGGGCGCATGCGACGTCGCGAAGGCGACGGCGCCGGCGACGATGGCCAGCACGGACACGCTCCTCATCGCAGCAAGCCTATCTGAAAACGCGTCGCCGGGACCGTGGTACGATCCGGCGCATGGCGAGCGAGGCGGATGGCAAGACAAACGCGAAACCGACGGAGCTGGGGCCGGAGGTGTTCGACGATTTCGATGCGTTCATGAAGCAGGCGATTCGCGACTACTACGACCGCAGCTGGAAGAGCCGGCGCGGGCACTTCGTCGCGCTGATCATCGCTTCCGGCCAGGCGATGGCGATGGCCGCGGATTCGATCAAGGACGGCAGCGGCATCAAGAAGGCGGCGCTCGGCGCGGCCGGCGTGGTGGCGCTGCGCATCGGCCTGCGCTACGCGCTGTCGGGTCCGCTGGGCATCATCCTGACCGGGGCTGCGCTGCTTTCGCTGACCGGCTACGTCGTCAAGAACCAGAAGGAGATCCGCGAGAGGGTCGGTGCCTACAAGACGCTGATCGGTGAGACGCGGGCCCGTTTCGAGGAGGCGCAGGGCGGTTATCGGGCGGGACGCTACGACGCCGCCAGCCGCAACCTGATGGTCGACGGGCTGCTCAAGCGCTTCCTCGACGACATCGACTCCAAGTAGCCGTCGCGCGCGCGGCGCTTCTACTGCAGCATCAGCGACTTGAGCCCGCCGACCGAGAAGCGCACGAGCAGGCTGGAGCGCAGGACATTTTCGATCTTGCCGCGCCCATACTCGGCGTGGACGATGATCTCGCCAGCCTTGTAGCGCTCCTTCGGATCGAAGACGCGCACGGTGGCGGCGGCGGCAACCTCTTCGCCCAGCGCCCGCAGCTCGGCGGCCCGTCTCTGCGCCTCGGGATCGGCACGGGGACGATCCTCGCCGGTGGTGGCCGCCGCGCTTGCGGTCGGCCGCCGCGCGGGTCCGGTCCGGTGGGTGTGGCGCGACCCGCACACCTGACACAGCACCTGCTTCGGCTCCTGGCCGACCATCGCGACGATGCTGTGGGTCGTGGCTTCGCCGCAGCGGCCACACCACGATTCGACGTCGCCGCCCACGCCCAGCTTGGGCGCCGGGGCGCGCCGATCGTGCGACCACGACACGCCGGTGATGCGGCGATCTTCGGGCGCGCCGCCGCCCGCGGCCCGGTCGGGGGTGCTCTCCACGCTCGCCGCGGGAATCTTGGGCAGCAGCGACGCCAGGCGCTTGAGATCGACGACCCGGCGTCCGAGCGCGCGCTCCGCGCGCAGCTGCTCCCCGGGCGACAACGACTGCAGCAGCTCGCGATAGCGCCGCGAGAGGCGTTCGATGCCGGCGTGCGCCGCAGCGACCACGTCGCGCTCGTCCTTGCGTTCCTCCGCCAGGTGAACCTGCAGCGCCACGTCGCGAATTTCGTTGCTCAGCTGGTCCAGGGTCGGGGGCGTGTCGGGCGCTTCCACGGGCGCACTATCTCCCACGCCCGGGGGCCGAGGGCAAGCGCCGCGCATCACGTGGCGTCGGGCCCTCCGACAAGCATTTTCACGAACCGCCGTCCCCTGGTAGTGTCGTGGCCGATGCGCCTTTCGAGCTTGCGTCCCCTGGTGAGCGCCGGCGTGCTGGCCGCCGGCGCCTTCGCTTTCGTCTCACAGGCCGTCGGTCAGGCCGCCCCGCCCGATGACGAGCCCACCCCCCCGGCGTTCGGCCGGCCGCCCGCGGCACCGCCCCCGCCGCCCCCGGCGGCCGCCCCTCCGCCCGCGGCCCAGCCCGCGCCGCCGCCGGCCCCCGCGCCCGCCCTGGCTCCGGCGCCCCCGCCTTCCGAGCCGGCGCCGCGGCTCCCCTACGAGACGTCGCGCCCCGCCGCGAGCCTGGAGACCAAGGCCGCGCCGCCGAGGCGCGCGGGGTCGGGGGCGGCGGCTGCCAAGGCCGATCCCCACTCGTTCCTGACGTCGCTGCACGGTCCTATCGGCCTCTACAGCGTATCCACCGCGGAGGCGGGGACGGTGGGACACCTTCGCGTCGGCCTGCACGGGCAGGTCTTTCAATCGTCGGGCTTCCTGCTCCCGGGAGACACGAACACCCGGTTCAGCGGGGCGTTCACGTTCGGCTTCACGCCGCACCAGTCAGTCGAGCTCTTCGGCGCCATCACGAGCTCGAGCAATCGCAACAGCCGCGCCGACGAGCCGGGCCGCACCGATCCGGAGCTGATCAAGTCGTTCGGCGATTTGATACTGGGCGGCAAGGGGGTGGCGCCGCTCGCTCCTGGCCTCACCGCCGGCGGCGAGCTGGGGTTCCGCTTCCTGTCGGGTATCTCCGACCTGTCGCTCTCGCCCAGCTCGACGTCGCTCTGGGTCGGTCCGGTGGGTACGCTGGACCTGGGGCCGCTCGCGGACGTGCCGCTCCGCTTCCACGTCAACCTCAACTACTACCTCGACAACTCCTCCAACCTGTACGACTTCACCGGCCGGACGGACGCCACCACCGAGGTCGCGATGTTCGCCTACGGCATCGGCGGTAGCAGGATGCGCATGGCCCTCGGCGTGGACGCGCCCCTCGAAAAATACACGGGTCCGGTGGGCCTGCGCCCGTTCGCCGAGTATCACGCGCAGATTGTCACTGCGTCGCCCGATCCGAGGTTCGCGAGCTACGGGGGCAACAGGAATCGCGACCAGCACTGGATGACGTTCGGGCTGCGGGCCCGCGTCTTTCAGGGCCTCACGCTCGACGCCGGCGTCAACGTGGGCCTGCGTTCGGTCGGCTACGAATACGGCCCGCCGGTGCCGCCCTGGGATCTGATCTTCGGGCTCAACTACCCGTTCGACGCGGCCGCGTTCGCGCGCCCGGTGGTCGTGACGCGGACGGTGGAGAAGGCCCCCGAGCCGTCGATGGGGACCGTCGTCGGCAACGTCAAGAACAAGGCGGACGGCAAGCCGATCGCCGAGGCCGTGGTGTCGTTCGGCGGCCAGCCGCGCGCCCGGGTCGCGACCGATCCGGACGGCAGCTTCCAGAGCGTCCCGCTGCCTCCCGGGCCCGCGGAGATCACGGTGGCCGCCGCCGGGTTCGAACCGGCGACGGGCAGGGCGAAGGTGGTGGCGGGCTCCGCGTCGACGATCGACGTCGCGCTGGTCGCGAAGATCGTCAACGGCAACGTGCGCGGCAAGGTCTCCGATCGCGCCGGGAAGGCCTTGACGGCGCTGATCCGCTTCAATGGCCCGAACACCTTCGAAGCCCGCGCCGACTCGACCGGCGAGTTTTCGGCGATCCTGCCGGCCGGTCCCTACCGCGTCACGGTGGAGGCGACGGGTTATCCGGTCAAGGAGGCTCCGCTCGAGGTGACGGCCGGCCAGGACCGGCAGTTCGACGTCACGCTGCGGCCCGCGAACCCCGACGTGACGTTGACGCCGCAGGCGATCGTGCTGCGCGTTCCGATCAAGTTTCGCGCGGGGGCGCCCAAGCTGGCGCCCGCCGTCAAGGCCGAGCTGGAGGCTGTGGCCGACATCCTGGCCGACCACCCCGAAATCAAGACGCTGCGCATCGAGGCGCACTGGAGCGGCGCGAAGGGCGGCAAGGCCGGCGACGCCGCCAAGAAGCTGACGACCCAGCAGGCGGTGGCGATCAAGGAGTTCCTGGTCTCCAAGGGGGCTCCGGCGGACCGGATCGACACGGTCGGGGCCGGAGGGGACGCCCCGCTGGTCCCCAACCTGGGCCCGGCAAATCAGGCGAAAAACCGCCGGGTCGAGCTGGTCGTCGTCCAGTAGGCGCCGTTCCAGCCTGCGTTCCCAGCCAGCGGCCGTCCGCGCGGGTCCGGGCGAACGGGCTCGGGCGTGGCTATAATGGAGCCATGCCGTCGTCTCATTTGCCTCCCGTCATCGCCGCGTTGTCGGCCCGGTTGAGCCAGATAGGTTTCGAGCGGACCCGGCGGGCCCTGGCCGCCCTGGCGCTCAGCGTGTTCATAAGCCTGTACCTGCTGGTGTCCCTGAACGCGCCCGAAGGGTTCGCGCGGGTCTTCGTCGCACTGTCGTTCTGCTATGGCGTCGCGTTCTTCGCGGTCGTGGCGGAGTATTTCTGGGGGCGCTGGTTCGCGACCGGGCTGGCCTGGTCGGGCGTCATGATCGCGATCGCGGGGGTGGTCGCGATCGGCTGGCTGCCGCAGCTGGTGATCTTCGGGGTGCTGCACCTGTTCGTCATCGTCGCCCTGATGGGCGAGAAGATGGCGGCCCGCTACGACCTGCAGGCGGCCTGGCGCGAGCGCTACAAGATGGACGACTTCGGCGTCGCGCGGCTGCAGAAGACCATCACCCGGTCGGCGGCGTCGCTGCCCAGCCTCATCATCTGGGCGCTGGCGCCCAAGGAAGAGGGGATGGCGTTTGCGGCGCTGGCGCTGGCGGTCACGGGCGTGTGGGGCCTGATTCGCCTGCGGAGCTGGGGCGTGCTGTCGCTCGGCGCGGCCGGCGTGCTGGTGGCGGCCGGCGGTCAGGTCGGGCGGTTCTTCGCCTGCACCCTCCCTTGCCAGGGCTTCGGACTGGTGCCCTATCACGGGATCGCCGGAATGACGCCGGATGCGAGCCTCTTCGTCGTGACGTTCAGCCCGACGCTGGCGTTCGTGTTGCTTGCCGCGGCGGTGATTCCGTTCGCGGGCGCGATCGCCCGCTACCTGCGCCGCCCGGCGTAGGCGACTAGCCGCTCCCGCGCGAAGCGCGGGAGTGCGGCCACCTGAGAAAACAGTAGTCGCACACCGCGCCTGCGGCGCGGAGCGACTGGCCGCTCCCGCGCGTAGCGCGGGAGTGCGGCCACCTGAAAAAACAGTAGTCGCACACCGCGCCTGCGGCGCGGAGCGACTAGCGGCCGGCGGTCGCTGTCTGAGGGGCCTTGGCCGCGGCGCTGTCGTCCTTGGCGGTCGTGATGCGCATGCCGTAGAACGAGCGCCACACGAACACCATCGAGGCGGCCAGGAAGCAGCCCGAGAGGATGAGGCTGGTGGTGCGGCTCATGCCCACCGCGATCTCGACCGCCAGCAGGCCGAACAGGGTGGTGAACTTGATGATCGGGTTCATCGCGACCGACGACGTGTCCTTGAAGGGATCGCCGACGGTGTCGCCGACGACCGTGGCGGCGTGCAGCTCGGTTCCCTTCTCTTTCAGGTCGACCTCGACCAGCTTCTTGGCGTTGTCCCAGGCGCCGCCCGCGTTGGCCATGAAGATCGCCTGGAAGAGGCCGAACAGCGCGATCGAGATCAGGTAGCCGATGAAGAAGAACGGCTCGAGCAAGGCGAACGCCAGGGTGCTGCAGAACACCACCAGGAAGATGTTGAACA
>Ga0111538_10010081_pt1 | contig 12582 bp, 9 predicted proteins | sample SoiMethybrSBSTD1_FD_79669 | JGI IMG/M metagenome (GOLD analysis project Ga0111538, IMG submission 79669) | Bulk soil microbial communities from a Populus tree surrounding site in Tennessee, USA - Soil MetaG P. TD hybrid SBSTD1 (version 2)... | ecosystem: Environmental > Terrestrial > Soil > Tree...
GCGAACACATCGAACTCGCCCGCCAGGATGCGATCGGCAGCGCGGGAGTATTTGGCGGTATCGAATTGACGCGGTAGCGTCGCAACCCAGGGCGCCCCCGACGTCTCGCGGCGCCGAGCCGGCACTCGCGCAACGGACCAGCCACTGCGCTCCGCGAGCGCGTGCAGATGCTGCTTCGCGCGATAGCCGATCTCGCGAGGGCCCATCGCGGACAGGCGCTTGAGCCTCCACTGCCAGCTCATGCGTCGATTCCGGCATCGCGCGCGCTGTTCAGCAGCTCGCGCACCTGCGGGCGATGGATGACGAAAGGTATTTTGCCGAGCGCGCTGCGTTCGAGAGCCACGCTGTGCTCGATGCTGACGTGCATGCTGTCCGGCAGCTTGCCGCGCACGTTGCTCATGAGACGGTCAGCGTCCTGCGCGTCATAGTCGGCGTCCGCGAGCACCAGGATGCGAACGCGATCGACGGCCTCCTGGATCACCTGGATGCGCCGGACGTGGGACACGTCGCGCTGGAAGTGATCGATGCCCGTCAGCCGCGTACCGTCGGGTGAAATCAGAATGTCGTTGTCGCGCCCGAGCACGCCAGCGAATGCGCGCGTTCCGAGCGTCACTTCTTCGAGCTGCGCGGCGCCCCACGATGCGGGCAGTCGCAACAGGTCGCCCGTTCGATAGCGCGGCAGCGACATCGCCGAGTTCCACAGGGCAGTGCCGACGATCTCATAATCGACGTGTCCTGCTTCGGCCGCGACTGGCTGCAGCTCGACGTACGCATAGCCCGGCAGGAAGCGGTACTCCTGTGCCCGCGTGGCATAGGCGAACGCGACGCGCTCCGCCTGACCGTAGTAGTCGAGCAGTCGGCAGTGGAGCGTGCGCTCGGCAAGCTGCCACAGGCTCGGGTGCATCATCTCCGACGACGTCAGGACACGCGCGATGCGCAGCTCCCGTTGCTTCCCTTGCAACAAAACGCACAGGGCCTCGAGCGCCGTGGGATAGGCCCAGAGCACATCGGGACGGAATTGCTCCAGCGCCTGCGCGTACGCCGCCACGGTATTCGCATTCAGGTGATTGGAGGAGAACAGCAGGCGTTGGCCGCCAGCCGCGGCTCGCCAGAACGGCGGGGTGAAGTCGGAAGGATCTTTGATGTTGTCACCGCGCAGCACTGCTATACGTGCGTGGTGCGGATCGGCGCCGAGCCGGCGGATCATCTCGTCGATGCAAGCCTGCTCGAAAACGATCGAGCGCAGCGAGCGCGTCAGCTGCAGCGGCATGCCCGTGGTTCCCCCTGTGCTCGCCCGTGCTGCAAGCAGCCTCGATCCGCTCACGAATGCCGCCGGATCAGTGCGCACGACCGACTTCTGCAGGGGCGGCCAACTCTCCAGCAGTGCACTGGCGCCGACTCGACGGGCGTACGCGGAACGGGCAGCGAACGACAGTGTGTCCCGCAGGCGCGAGTGGGTCCATTCCCGCCGGACGTCCAGGTCGGCATTTTCGAGCGCCTGCAATTGCGCACGCATCGAGCGATAGAAAACAGGATTGCGACGGACCGCCACGTCGCCGATGCGCAACGCCTTGAGCTTTTTTGCGAGCGCCTGCATCACGCGCTCCGTGTCTCGGCGCCTGCATCGGGAGCAAGCGAGCGATACATGGCATCCACGGCTTCCACGAACACGTTGACGTTCAGCGGCTCGACCGCTGCCCTGGCCGCAGCTCCCATGCGAGCGCGCAAAGCGTCGTCGCCGACGATGTGCTCGATCGTGCGGGCGAGCTGTGCAACATCTCCTGGCTGCACCAGCAATCCTTCGACGCCGTCCCGCACTTGCCTCGGGATGCTCCCCACCGCGGTGCAGATTGCGGGCAATCCCCACGCCATAGCCTCGAGCAGCGCCATCGGCAATCCCTCTGCGTACGAGGGCAGAACGAATACGTCTGAAGATGCCAGCAAGCGATCCCGCTCGGAGGGTTGCAGCCAATCGTGCACTTCGACAGCGTGCTGCATGCCGCGCTGCTCGATCAGCCGGCGCAGGCGCGCCAGCTCGCCGTCGCCTGCGAGCACCAGTCTGACCCGTGCCAGACAGGATGGCGGCAGCGACGCAACAGCTTCGACGAGATCGAAGGCGCCCTTCTCCGCGCTGATCCGGCCCAGATACACGAGCTGCACCTGGTTGCGCGGCAAGCGTCTCGGCACTGCGCTCGGCAACACGACCGGATTCGCCAGGACCACGATCTGCTCAGGACGCAGCCCGATCGAAACGAAAAACGCACGCCAATTGTCGCCGAGAACGATGAGCCGATCGACGCGTCGCAAGGTCGCGAGCGTCACGGCCCGCCAGCCGGGCGACAACTTCGCCCAGTAGATCGGGTAGCCGCCGCCGTGCGCGTGCATGATGATTCTCGCGCCGTTCGCCATCGCCAACCGGGCGAGCACGATCTTGCGAACGCTGCTCGCATTGCTGGCGAAGTGAATGTGCACGACGTCAATTCGTGCGCGCCGCAAACGGTGCAGAGTACGCACGATCGCCGTGGCGAAGGTCCACAGCTTGCGCCATTTCGAACCCTCCACCATCGTGGCGACATGCGTGACGCGGACGTGCGCCGGCAGATGGGCAATCAAGGATTGCTCGACTGCGGAAACGCCGCCGCGCACCCGCAGGTCCGGACCCAGCATCAGCACTTGCAGATCCTGCATCATCGGTCGAGCGCGAGCGCGCGAAAGCTGCCGATCATGGCTTCGAGGCTGAAGTGCTCCACGACTGCAGCGCGCGCCTGCTTCGCCAGCATGGCGCGGCGCTGCTCCGAAACCACGAGCGGCTCCAGGGCTTCGACCAGCCCGGCTACGTTGCCGATCTCGTACGTCGCGCCGCCGCCGAAAGCCAGCATCTCCGGCATTCCGCTCACGCGACTGGAAACGACCGGACAACTCATCGCGAATGCTTCGAGCGCCGCGTTGGAGAAGGTTTCTACGGAGGTCGAAGTGATGACGAGAACGTCGAAGCCACCGAGATAGGGCCGCACATCCTGCACCAGTCCGGGCAGACAGATGCGATCTTCGAGCCGCAGCTCCGCGATCAGCCGGCGCAGCATCGGTTCCTGCTCGCCGTCGCCCACGATCACGGCGCCGACATCGAGTCCACGACGATGCAGCTCCCCGACAGCCCGGATCAGGTGATCGTGGGACTTTTCGGGTCGCAGGCGACTCACAGCGCCCACGACAACGCGGCCTTGCGGCCAGCCGGCAGGCCGCCAGGCAGCCACCGCTTCCTTGCGGAAATGCTTGGCGTCGACGCCGTTGTAGAGCACGCCGCTCGCCGGCGCGTTGCGGCCCAAGTGCTCCCGCAGCCAGAGATCGCGCTGATACTTCGCTCCGAACAACAGCAGATCCATGCGCCGCAGGAATGGCCGATACAGCAGCATGCGACGCCGGAAGCCCGCGGTACGGAAATCCGTCGTATTGATCGATGCGACGAACCGCACGTGCGCGAGGCGTCGCGACCACGTCAACAGGCCCGCATACAGAGCCGGGTAAAGGTTGACGCACACGAGCGTGTCGACGTGATTGCGCTCGGTCAGATCGGCCAGTCTGCGCACGGCGCCCGGCGAGAATTTGCCGGACCTGCGCAGGTTGACTGCCTCGATCGCGCGATCCAGCTCTGCCGGCAACGCTTCCGGACCTTTGAGATATGCGAGCGTCACCCGATGGCCCGCGGCGGCGAGACCATTCGCCAGCCGCATCGTCTTGCGCTCCGAGCCGCCGATCTGCAGCGAGTTCAGCAGGAACAGGACACTGCGGCCGTGCACGACCGACGCACCGTCCATGTCGTCGCGCTTCAGCTCGCCTGCGCGCGCAGCTCGCCGACGTGCCGGTTGCGTCGCCGGTCCTCGAACCACGCCTGGAATGTCAGTACGTCCCACAGGTGCATGCTGGCGGCCGGCCGCTGGAGTTGTGTTCGCATCCAGCTGCGAAAACGTACGTCGCCGCAGGAAGTTCCCGGACAACGACCCGCGGAGCGCTGCGGCGCCTGTCGCCCCGTCGCGACGCTCGCGACACCTGCGCCAGGTTCCGTCGGGAAGTCGTGCAGTCGATCACGGAATTGATTCGCTGCGTGGGGCACAAAGAATGCGGATAGACACCACGCGTACTTGCAAGGGCAAACCCGTCGAAAGGCGGGGACGCAAAGCTTCCGGTCTACGGAACCTGCGGGTTCTACGATAGCGGGGCTGCCAATCAAGCGGGGGCGAGCCGTCAGCGCGACTCGCCCGGATGCTCGACAGAGCACTCCAATTGGTCGTTCGCTTCACGAGAAGCGAGCACGTCACGCCCTTGGGACCTGACGCCGCGCCGATGACAGATCGGGCACGCGGTGCGGAAAGTTCACTGGGGGCCTGACATGCGCAACGATGGAATTCGAGCTCTGGCGGCAACGATTGCCGTGCTCACTCTGCTTCTGGGTGGCTGCCGCGACGACGACGACGAGCGGCTCGCAACCGCAGATCCGCCAGCTTCCGGCGGTCCGCCGCCGCAACCCACGCCTCCTCCGGACCCGTCCCCTCCTCCGCCGCCGCCGTCAGTAGGCGCAGCGACGGTCGAATGGCTTGCGCCTCTGACCGCGACCGACGGCTCGACGCTCACCAATCTTGCGGGCTATCGGATCTACTACGGCACCGACGTCACACGCATGACGCGCAGGATCGAAGTGAAAAACGCCGGCGTGCTGACGTACGTGATCGAGGGACTGACGCCGGCGACGTATTACTTCGCCGTCACCGCGATCAATGCTCACGGTCAGGAAAGCGCGCGCTCCAACGCCGGCCGCAAGATCATCACCTGAGGGATCGCTGCGCGGGCGCCCCGCCCCAACCGTGGGCGTCCCGCTCCCGCTGCGCTCGCACGGTTGCGCGCCCGCGTGCAGGCACCGCGACGGCCGCGTCACGTCCTTCAATCGCGTTGATCGCGATTCGCATCATCACGCCGGTGTAGGCCCAGAAGTAATTCCACGGAGCGTAGAGGTCGACGAAGAACACCGAGGCTGCAAGCGCCATCGCAGCGATGACGTAACCGATCAACAACGGACGCACCGTGTCGTCGGCACGCAGAGCAGCCTTACGCGCGTAGCGCATCGGCAGCACCAGCAACAGCACCGCGCAGGTCAGTCCCACCAGCCCCAGGTTGAACCAGCTCGCGAGGTAATGATTGTGCGTGGCCAGGCGAAACGGCATGTTCACGTACATCTGCCAGCCGTAGCCCGTCAGCAGCGTGATCGGCTGGTCCCACATGACTGAGATCGCAGTCCACCAGATGCCAGTCCGGCCGGAGGAGATACCCTCGACGTCGCCGGCCACTCTTGCTCCGCCAAGCAATCGACTGACGAGCAGCTTGCCGAATCCGAGTGCGCTCGCGATTGCAACGACGACGCTCGCGGCCAGGAAGCACCAGCCAGCGAACACGAACAGCTTGCGCGGTGGAACAAAGCGCCGGAACAGATACAGCCCCGAACAGGCTGCGACGGCCGCGCCCACTAACGCGCCACGCGACACTGTCATGATGAGTGCGAGTGCGCTGACTGCGGTGGCTCCGATCCAGAAGAGGCGCCAAAAGCCGCGGGTCACGAAGATCAGCGATGCAGTGGCAGCCAGAGAGAGAGCGCAGAAAGCGCCATACTGATTCGGTTCGCCGACCAGCCCCTGCACGCGCCCCCCTGCGTCCGCCTCGATGCGGCCCACCTGCAGGAGCCCGAGCGCACTGAGCACCGCCGCGACGTGCGTCACCGCCCAGCACGCCAGCACGATTTTCAGGACCTGCACGGCCTCTTCGTCCGAGCGCAGGCCGTAAAAGAAGACGAGGAAGAACAGCATCTGGTCGACCAGCGAATTCTTGAGAAGGATGCCCATGCGGAGCCAGTTGTAGCCCGGATAGTGGATCACCAGCACGATGACCCCGTACGTCAGTATCGCGTAGGCGAGGAGAGCCAGGAAAGTCAGCGGGATCGACGGCATCTGAATGCGATAGCGGCGGTCGAGCGTCACCCGCAATACCAGCATCAGCATGATCAGGTACAGCATCGCGTTCTTGAGGTTCAGGCCCGGCAACGGTCCTGGGTCGATGCCCAACGCTATGGCGAGCATCAGAAAGCCGATCAGCGTTATCAGCATGAATCGCATGATTGCTCTCGGGCGCCGCTAGTTGACGACGCGCGCACGACTCCAATGAAAGCGCAGCGCGCTGGCGAATCCCTTGCGGCCGTTGCGCATCACTAGCTGGACAGCATCTTTCACGCGCAATGCGCGCAGCTCGAACGCGCTGAGTTGTCTCTGCTCGTCCGCGTACAGCGGCCGATAGTCGAGGAGCTGCATCGTGTCCCATGCAAGCGTCTCCACCGCGCGGATCTCGCGAGGCTCGAGCCGCTCAGCGAACTTCTGGCGATTGTCGCTGACTACTTCCGTACGCCCGGCCGCATAACCTTTGCGCTCGACCGGACTGGCCAGCCGCGTCATCGCATCGGAAAAATCGATGTTCAGGAACTCGCTCAAGCGTCGCATCTGCACCTGCGGCGCATGCAGCAGGTCCTCGTACTTGAGCTCGATGCAGCGGTCACGGTGCGCGCCGCAGATTCGATGCGCCTGCGCCACGTCGCGACCCCAGAGAAAGGCTGCACGGCGGATATCTTTGTGCCACCCATTGCGCATGGACACGCAGTAGTCGCGCACGTCACGCACGATGTGCACCACGCGCGCTCGTGGAAAATGCTCCAGCAAGGCGCTCACATGGCGGATGTACGCCGGCGACTTGTCGCCCCAGATCAGGCCGGTGTGCGCAGCGGCGCCGGTCTCGTAGCGCACGAAGCCTTCGAATAAGCCCGCGGCATCGTAGTGACCAGCGCAATACTCGCGCCACTCGCGCCAGGAGAACGGCCGCGCCCCCGCCGGGCGCACCAGGAAATAAGGTGCGCTCCGCAACGCCTCGAATAGCGCCGCAAAGGCCTGCGGCTGTTCGGGACTGCCGTGCCGCTGCACCCAGCGCACGAGGAAGGGAAAGAATTCAGTCTCGATGCTCGGCACGCGGATACGCGGGTGCTGTTCCAGCAGGCCGCGCAGCAGCTTGGTGCCGGAGCGCGGCATGCCGATGATGAACAACGGGCCCGTCCAGCTCGCGGCGTGGTCGGCCGCGTGAAGGGCGACGCTCTCGGTAATCAGCATTGGATCTCTAAGTACAACTCATGCGTTGGAACACGGGAATCGTCCGACAACTCCCTATGCCCGGGTCCGGTTCCACGGCACCCAGGCATTTCTTGCTAACGAGACAAACGAGGACAACGGGATGAAGGCGGCGGATGGCGTTTTGGCGCAGGTTTCGACCTGTGAGGAGCGTAGGGATCGCTTCGGGTTACTGCGGCGTCGCGCGGCTGGGCGTGCAATACCAGCATCCGTCGTTCATCCATCCAGCGACGCGCCGCTGCAACTGCTCTCCCGGCTCGTCACGCGCGACAGCGCATTCCTCGAAGTCGCAGCGACCGATTGCTCGCTGGCGCTGAGCCTTGCCGGCAGCGTGCGGCGTGTCTATGCCGTCGCACGCTCGGCGGTGATCACCGGCACCCGGCGCTTTCCGGCAAACTTTCACTTGATCGCTGCGGAAGGAAGTTGCATTCCGGTGCCGCAGGCCAGCATCGACGTGGCGTACAGCAACGGGCTGGTCGATCAGCTGGACCCCGAGCAAACGTGCGAACAGCTCGCCAACGTTCAGCGCGCGCTCACGCGCGGCGGCGTGTTCATATGCTGTGCGCGTAATCGACTTCTCGGGGCAGCAGATGTCGGGAATGGCGTTGCGCCTCCTTACACCTTCAGCGAGCTGCGCGCGATGCTGCGCAAGGTAGGATTTCGCACCGTTGCCCAGTATGCGCGGTGCGCTGGTGCGAACGTGACTCTCCCAGGCTCGCTGGCCCGGTTGCTCGAGCTCGTTGTTTGCACGATGCCGCAGTCTCAGAGTGCGCAGGCCGGCAACAGCTGGCTGCGCGGGATGCTCGAGATTCGTCTCGTCGCGCGCAAGTGATCACGTCTGCAGGCGCGCCAGCAGCGAGCGCGAGAAGGTGTGCGCACGCTTTAGCCCGAGCATCACCTCGGGAATAGCTGCCAGGCGCAGCAGCCAGAGGAACGTGAGCCCGAACACCAGCGCGCCCCCGACAACCCCCAGGAAGCCGGCCCAGAACGGCAGGTAGAGCACACTCGCGGCAACCACAGCGGCCGCGACGACCTTGCCCAGGTCTCGCCAGCGCGCGAGATCAGACAACGGCACCTGATAGACCCGCATGGCTTGTGCGGCCAGGTACGTGCCCTCGACGAACCTCGCGATGACGAACGCAGACACCGCGCCGGTCAACCCCCATGTCGGGACCATGATGCTCATCAAGCCGACATTGAGAATGAGGGACAGCAGATTGCTGCGCAGAATCGGCGCTGTATGGTTGCGCGCCCGCAGCGGAATGCCGAAATCGAACGCTTCGCGCAGCAGCGCCAGCACGAAGATCTGAAACAGGATGACGGCTGGCTGGTAGCGCTCCGAAAACAGCGTGGTGATGATGGTGTCCGCGAAGCGCACCAGGATCACGCCGACGTAGACCAGCAATATCGCCGTCGCCACCGTACTGCGGCGCCAAAGTTCGAGTACCTCCTGCTGGCCGTTGCGCCACCGCGCTGCCAGCTCACCCAGCAACACATCGGATAACGAGTTGCGCATCAGCGTGATGATCGGCTGCGCGAAGATGCCGATCGCGTATTGAGCTAGCGCCGCATGCCCGAGCATCTTGCTCACGAACAGCGCGCCGACCGATTGGTTCATCTGGGCGATCAGCATGGCCAGGCCGAAAGGTGCGCAATACGCAAGTTGTTCGCGCCAAGAGCTGGTGCCGCCGGTCGGAGCCGCGCGGTTGCGTATGTACCAGGCGCGCACCGACAGCAGCACCCGCACTCCTTCCAGGATCACCATGGACCAGACGATCGTCGTGATGTCGCGAGTCAGCGCGGCCGCTGCTGTGACGACTGTGATGCGGCTCACCAGGCGCGCTGTCGTGTACCGCCACACGCGGTGGGGCTGCTTCTCGGCGATGAACAGGGCTTCCCAGAAGTCGAAATTGACGAACAGCCACACATAGACGACGGCGGCCATCGGGTGCTCGCCGAGCATGGCGCCGCCGAAGATCGCATTCAGCAGCAGCGCCCCTACCGCGACCACGGAGCTGCTCGCCAGGGTCATCAGCAGGGCCTGGTTGACGTAGCGCCAGCCGCGCGACGGATCGCTCGGAATGAAGTTGAGCAGGCTGCCGCTGATACCTAACGCGGAAAAGGCGGTCAGCATCGTCACGTATACGAGGAACTCGCGGTACCGGCCGAAGTCGGTAACGCTCAGCAGCCGCGCCAGAATGATCGGGCTGATGACCAACAGGGCGCGATTCATCAAACGCGTGATCGATATGATCAGCGTCCGCTGCGTGATGCTGATAGCTCACTCCATTCGGGCAGGCGCCACGTCACTTGCTGAAGCGGGCTGCTTGGTTACTGCTTTCGGCTGCTGCCGCGCGCGCCACACGGTAGTGTAGTTGTCCCGGCCGACGTACACCGCTTCGAAGCGTGACTTCAGCGTGGCACCAATGCCGTCGGCGCGCATCTCGCGACGGTCATCGCCGCGATTCTCGCCGCTCCCAATGACGTAGATACGACGATCGGGATAGCGGTCGAGCAGCGCGGCGAGCTCCGCGCCATTGTCGATCACCCGCGTGTTGGTATAGAAATCGCGGATCTCGCCGTCGACCTGCTGCACGAAGCGCCGCGCGTGCTTGCGGGCGATGAGCCAATAGTCGACGCTGCCGAGGTAGTACGTCTGCTCCAGCACATCCTCTGCGAGCACGACGTCGTTGGCAGTGACGTTCTGGCCGCGCATGAAGAGCGCAGCACCCTTGTGATCCGGCAGCGGCGGGTGATTCGGCCCGAACCTCGCGCTCGCAGCGATGGGATTGACGATCAGTACGACCGTGGCCAACAAGGCTGTAGCCTGCAGCGGCTTCACGGCGGAGCGCAGTTGCAGGCGCCGCAGCAACGCGTCCGACGCGTGTTGAGCGAAGGCGAACGCGCACAGCAACAGGGGCAGCAGAGACGCAGACCTATAGCGCGATGGCAAGTTCCAGCGGAAATACCCAAGCATGAACATCGGGATCCACACGCCCAGCAGCGCGAGCAGCCAGTAGTCGGGGACGCGGCGCCGGTCGCCGATGCGCCACAGCCCCCAGAGCGTCGCCGCCACGACCAGCAGTGAGGCGACCCGCGCAAGCTCGCTGATGCGAGCGTAGGGCCAGACGCTCGGTTGACCGACCAGCATTCCGATGAGCTTGACGACCGAGCCTGGCCGCGATGCGAGCAGCGTCACGTGAATCAGGCCGACGACGGCAGCCGCCAGCGCAAAGCGCACGAACCTGCGCCAGGCGCGTTGCTCGCGATAGCGAAATGCGATGACGCTGCCGGCCACGCCGAGCAACACCGCGATGTGATAGAAGAGCATCAGCTGCGCTGCCAGCGCGCCGAGCAGCAGCGCTGTCGCAATGAACGAGGGCACGCGCTCGTGCACCACGCGACCGAAATGCACGGCGAACAGCGCTGTGGCCGCTCCCGTGATCCACAGGGCGACATCCATCGACAGCGGAAACGCGTGAACCGGCGCGCCGCCATGCCGCAGCGTCGCAACGATGTCGGCTCCGTATTCCGGCGGCGGTACCGGATACTGCGAGTTCGACCAGCCGTCGATGACCAGATACGCGACCATGACGACGCTCGCTGCCGCGAGCTCATAGGCGAATTTGCGCCTGTCGGCGTGCAACAGGCTGGGCAGCATGAACAGCAGAACGCATGTGACCGAGAGCGCATGCAGCTCTATGCCAACGACGAGTGTCAGGACCGCGCCGACCAGCCAGCCGACACGGTTGCTGCGCTCCCACGCGAATATGCACACCAGGCAGCCTGCGATGCAGGCTTCCATGAAGATGTACATCCGCGCCGTCTGTGAATATTCGACCAGGTCCGGCAGCAGCGCGACCGTGGCGGCAAGCGCCAGGTTCCAGTGCGGCCGCAGGAAGCGCCGCCCCGCCAAAAACGTCAGATAGATGGCCGCAACTCCGCACAGCGCCGAAGGCAGGCGGAATGCCCCTTCCGATTCGCCGAAAATCTGCACCGACGCGGCCATGAGGTAGAGCTCGGTGAGGCCGCGCGGATAGAACATGCCGCTCGGCAGGATCGGCAGGCCGTCCTTCACGATGTGCATCGTCGCCATCGCCATGGTTTCTTCGTCGCCGTGCAAACCCGGATCGCCCAGACCCCAGAAGCGCACGACGGTGCCGATGCACAACACCGCAAACAGCAGCACGCGATGAAGGACGGTCTCGCGGTCGGCCGGCGCGGTAACTTCGAACAGCGAGGCGAGCGCGCGCAGGCTCCCGGCACACACCGTATTCAGCATGGTCAGTGCAGGCGTCGCAGCTCGGGTCGCAGCATCTTGCATGGATCAGTCCGCTGTGGCGGCTCGGTGACTGACAGCGGGAAGGAGCAAAATGTGTACCACGGCTGCTCTGTTACGTTCACACAAACAACCATCGGCAGCGCGCCCAGAAATATGTAAATCGTGCAGCGTGCATTTGTGCCGCCGAGTGCGAAACGCGTCCGTGCTTCATTGACGTGACGCCCGCGTGTCAACGCGCGCCCGTCCGGCGAAGTTTCCGGGGAATTGATTCGGGTCCGAACGACGCCCGTGGCGGAGCAAACGTTACAACGTCGTTGCAACGCTTACACCGCGGCGGCGCCCGCCTACCGTCCGGGTAGCAGACTTTTGACGACATGCTCGGCACCGAAAGTGCATCGTAAGCGTTGTCACAGCTGAGATCGCCATGCAACGCAAGCCAACTCAACTCACCGACCGGGAATACGACGTACTCGTCATCGGCGCAGGAGCGTTTGGTGCTGCTGCTGCGCGTGACGCAGCCCTACGCGGGTTGCGCACCGCGCTCATCGAGCGCTGCGACTTCGGCGGCGCCACTTCGGCCGAATGCTTCAAGATGGTCCATGGCGGCATCCGCTATCTGCAGCACGCGGATATTCCGCGTCTGCGGGCGTCCTCTCGCGAACGGTCGGCGTTGCTGCGCATCGCGCCGCACCTGGTGCAACCCCTGCCGATCGCGATTCCGACGTATGGTCACGGTCGGCGCGGACGCGCATTCCTCGGCGCCGGCGCAACCGCGTACGATCTGTTGACACTCGATCGCAACAGCGGCATCGGCGATCACCGTCGACAGATTCGCCGCAGCCGGTTTCTGTCGCGCGAGCGTCTGCTCGCGCTGTTTCCACACCTGCGCGCGCCCGACCTGAGCGGCGCCGTAGTGTTCGAAGACGGCCAGATGCATAACCCGGCGCGCATCGTGCTCGCCTTCGTCACCTCCGCTGTCGACGCCGGCGCCGATGCATGCAACTACGTCGAAGCGACGAAATTCCTGTGGCGCGGCTCGTCCGTGCGCGGCGTACGCGCGCGTGATCGGTTGAGCGGCGAAGAGTTCGA
>Ga0111538_10010082_pt1 | contig 12581 bp, 10 predicted proteins | sample SoiMethybrSBSTD1_FD_79669 | JGI IMG/M metagenome (GOLD analysis project Ga0111538, IMG submission 79669) | Bulk soil microbial communities from a Populus tree surrounding site in Tennessee, USA - Soil MetaG P. TD hybrid SBSTD1 (version 2)... | ecosystem: Environmental > Terrestrial > Soil >...
ATCAGCGCCGACTTGACCTTCGCGGTCAGGGCGGAGTCGTCCATGATCTCGCCGCTCGTGTGCTTGCCCTGCTTGATCGCAAGGTTGTTCTCGACGCCCTTGATACCCTCGACCGCCTTCGCGACCGCCTCCGCCTGGGCCTTTTCCTTCTCGCTGTCGACGAAGCCGTTCAGCTGGACGACGCCCTTGTAGACCTCGACGTTGATCTCGTCGGCGTCGGCGGTCTTGTCGGAGATGAGCGCCGACTTGACCTTGCCGACCAGCACCTTGTCGTCGGTGTACTGGCCGAAGCTGCGCTTGGCCTCGTCGGCCTGCGCGCCAAGCGCGCCCAGGAGGCCGAGGGCCGCGACCGACGCGGCGATGAACTGCCTTTTCATGGTCTTCTCCCCGATCGCTAGTCCTCGGTGATCTGCCGGAAGTCTACGCCCAGCGACCGCAGCTTGCGGTACAGGTGCGTGCGCTCCATGCCGACCCGCTTGGCGAGGAGCCCGACCTTGCCGTTGCACAGCATGAGCTGCTGCAGGAGATAGGCCCGCTCGAACTGCTCGCGTGCCTCGCGCAGCGGCAGCGCCAGCAGGTCCTGCTTCACGAGCGGCTCGTCCGGCGCCTGCTGCGCGACAAGGTGCTGCTCGATCTCCTCGAGGCCGATTTCCTCGGTGCCGCCGATGATCAGCACGCGCTGCACGAGGTTCCGGAGCTCGCGGACGTTGCCCGGCCACGGGTAGTTCCGCAGCCGGTTCTGTGCGGCCACCGAGAAACGGCGGAACGGCATGCCCTCCTCGTCGACGAGCCGGTCGATGTAGTGACGGAGGAGGTCCGGCACGTCCTCGGCATACTCGCGAAGCGGCGGAATCCGGATCGAGATGACCTCGAGGTGAGCGAGCAGGTCGCGCCGGAGGCCGCTCGCCGGCCCGTCGTGGCCCGGCACGGCTGCGGTGATGATACGGGCGTCGAGCGGCATGACCTCGGCAAGACCTTCGCGCTGCCAACCGCGCTGCTCGAGGTCCGCGAGCAGGAGACGCTGCGCCGCAGGCGAGAGGTCTTCGACGCCGCTCAGGAACAGCGTGCCGCCGCGCGCCTGCTCGTAGAACCCGGGCTCGGGCTTGCCGGCGGTGCCGCGCAGGCGCGCCGCGGCGGTGGCGTCGTCGAGGCTCGCGCAGGTGACGGCGACGTACGGCCCGGACGCGCGCGGCCCGAGCAAGTGCATGTAGCGGGCGAAGGCTTCGCGTCCCGTGCCGGGCTCGCCGACCAGCATCACCGAGGCGTCGTGCCCCGCGACTTGCTGCACCTGCTCACGCAACCGCTGCATCAGCCGGCTCTTGCCGACCGGCGCAACCAGCGGCGGAATCAGCGTGCGCTGCGACTGGCGGCGGCGTTTGCCGGCCTCGAGCGCGCGCTCGGCGGTACGCAGGAGCTTTGCGATCGAGAGCGGCTTCTCGACGAAGTCGAAGGCGCCGAGGCGCGTCGCCTCGACCGCGGTCTCGACCGTGCCGTGGCCGGAGAGCATCACGACGGGGCAGCGCAGCGTGTGCTTCTCGTTCCACTCGCGCAGCAGCGAGATGCCGTCCATGTCCGGCATCCAGATATCGAGCAGCACGAGATCGGGCTCCTGGCGCGCAGCTGCGCGGCGCGCGGAGGCCGCGTCGGCGGCGACCTCGATCTCGTAGCCCTCCTCCGCAAGGATCTCGGAGAGCAGGCCGCGGATGTCGGCCTCGTCGTCGACCACCAGGATGCGCTGCGGACTCATGCCTTTTCTCTCCTCGCCTCAGCACGCCGCGCCTCACGCGCGGCCGGCAACGTGATCCTCACCCGCGCGCCGCCCTGCGGCGCGTTGTCGACCTCGACCGTCCCGCCGTGCTCCTCGACGATGCGGCGCACGATCGCGAGCCCGAGCCCGGTGCCTTTCGGCTTCGTTGTCACGTACGGGTCGAAGGCCTGCTCCAGCAAGCCGCCCTGGAAGCCGGGTCCGTTGTCGACGACAGTCAGGGCGACATGATCGCCCACGCGCTGTGTCTCGATCATGATGACAGGATTCGGCCGCCCGTCGAGCGCCTCGAGCGAGTTGGTGAGCAGGTTGTTCAGGAGCTGGCGTATGCGCCCCGGATCGGCCGCAAGGGACCCCGCCTTCGGGTCCAGCGACAGGCCGAACGCCACGCGCGGGTCCTGGGCGTGGTAGAGGTCGGAGACCTGCCGCACCATCGAGCCGAGGTCGAACTCGCTGATGTGCATCTCCGGGACCTTCGCGTACTCGGAGAAGGCGGCGACCATCTGCTTCATCGCTTCGACCTGCTGGACGATGGTCTGGGTCGAGCGGTCGAGGAGCTCGGCGTCCCGGGCTTCGAGCCCGCTCATCAGCTTGCGCCGCATGCGCTCGGCCGAAAGCTGGATCGGCGTCAGGGGGTTTCTGATCTCGTGTGCGAGGCGCCGCGCGACCTCGCCCCAGGCCGCCTGGCGCTGCGCCTGCAGCAGCTGCGTGACCTCGTCGAACACGAGCACGAGGCCCTGCGCGCCGGCATCGCCGGGCAGCGCCGTGCAGGCGCAGACGAGCTCGCGCCGGCCCGTATCCGTGCGCAGGGTGAGCTGCTCGCGCCACTCCGTCTCGCGTGCGGCGAGGTGCTTCTGCAGGAGCTCGTGCAGCTCCGTGAGCAGCGGTTGCCCGGCCGCCACTTCCGCGAGCGGGTGCCCTTCCGCGCCCGCGAAGTCGACGCCGAGGATGGTGCCCGCGGCCTGGTTCGCGACGCGCACTCGCAGGTCGGGCTCCAGCGAGATGACGCCGCTCGTGAGGCGCGCGAGCACGACCGCGAGCGCTGCGCGCTCCGCTTCCGCGGCCGCGCGGTTGCGCTCGGTCTCCTCGCGCGCGCGGGCGAGCTTCTTCGTCATATCGTTGAACGAGGTGACGAGATAGCCGATTTCGTCGTGCGACGGGCGCTCGATGCGCGTGTCGAGGTCGCCCTTCGCGACCGCCCGCGTGCCGGCGATCAGGTCCTGCACCGGGCGCACCAGCCGCTCGGAGAAATACAGGGCGGCGTATACCGCAGCGAGCAACGCCATCAGCGAGACCAGCGAGAGGGTCAGCACGAAGGTCGCTTTCAGCGGCTCGCGCAGGTAGGTGAGGCGCCCGTACTGCTGGTAGGCGTCCTGCACGTTGGCCGCGAGGTCGGAAAGCCGCTGCGGCACCGGATAGGTCGCGATCAGGAGCCGCGGCGATTGCAGGCCGTTGGCGGCGCCGATCCGGGTCGCCGCGCGCACCTGGTAGCCGCCGCCCTGCGCGGGCTGCAGGCTCACGTGCGGCCGGCCTTGGCGCAGCTGGAGCAGCAGGTCTTCGGGCGGGACCGCGGGCAGCTGGTGCTGGATGCCCGCGCGGCTGTAGGCGACCGGCTGGCCGCCGGCGCTGGTCACGATGATCTCGTCCGCGCCGGTGCGGTAGAGCTCCGCCTCGAGCGCGAAGTAGAGCGCGCCGCCCGACACGTTGTTCAGCCGGTCGGCGAGGCGCTCCGTGCGCTCGAGGTACTCGCGCATGCGCAGGTCGAGCGCCGCGCGCGAGAGGTTGAGAGCGTCCGAGAGGCCCTGGCGCACCTCCGCGTGGAACCAGCTGTCGATGCCGCGCGTCAGGAAGATCACCGAGAACGTGAACACCAGCAGGAGCGGCGCGACCGCGATGCCGCCGAACATTAGGAGCGTCCGGCCGCGCAGCCGCGATCCCGGCACGTGCTTGCGCCAGTCGCGGACGAAGTCCGCGAGCCGGCTCCCGATCAGGACGAGGAGCGCGATGACGCCCGCGACGTTGACCAGGAGGATCACGAGGTAGACCTCGCCGAACCGTTGCGAGCCCTCGGCGGTGAGCGCGAGCATCACGAGCGCCGCGACCCATACGAGTATCCCCGCGCCCGCAACGAACGGCAGCCAGCGCCGGATCATGGCCGCACCTTCCAGGCGTACCACTCCGTGGTGCGCGACCAGCCCTTCCAGAAAAGAAGCATGCGTATCGCGGCGGGCAGGTCGCCGATCTCGACCGTCGCCCGCACGCGCATGTCGAAGCGCTGCCCTTCCGGCAGCTGGGCGGTGTCCGCGATCACGATGCCGCTGATGCGCCCGAGCGCCTCGAACGCCTCCTCCTGCGTGGCATGGCTCACGTGCTCGCCGCTCGCCGTATCGGTGACGACGTAACGCTGCGAGATCGCGTCGTAGGCGAGCTGCCAGACGCGCTCTTTCTGGACGATGTCGTCGGCGGGCAGGAAGCGACGCTCGACGCTCGCCTCGATCTCGAGCTTCAGCACGAGCGGGACGCCTTCCTCGAAGGCCTGGCGCGCCGCGTCGGCGAGCGCGAGGTCGAGCCGCACGTCGAGCTGCCAGTTGTCGCCCACGATTTCTACGTAGGCGTTGCGGATCTCGAAGCGGCCGTCGTCGTCGGCGCGCGCGGAGCCTGCCGCCGCGCCGAGGAGCGCAGCGAGGATCACGAGCCAGCGATGTCCCCGCAGTGAATGCACGCTGGAGCCCCGGATTCGCTCCGTCCCTCAGGCCCGCTTCTCGAGGCAGGCGTAGTAGAAGCCGTCGGCGTCGGCTGCACCGCTTGGCAGCGCGCAGCCAGCCCCCGCAATTCGCCACGGCAATGCGCCGGGCATCAAAAGCCTAGCAGATCCAGTCACGTCGACCGCCCGGGCCTGCCCTTTTAGGAAGGCGCCGACGACGTCGGCGTTCTCGGCCGTGAGCACCGAGCAGCTCGCGTACACGAGCCGGCCGCGCGGCGCGAGCATCTGCCAGCACGACTCGAGGAGCGCCGTCTGCTGTGCCGCAAAGCGCGCGACGTCCGCGGGCCGCCGCAGCAGCTTGATGTCAGGATGACGGCGGATCACCCCTGTGCCCGAGCAGGGCACGTCTAGCAGGATGCGCTCGAAGGGACGGCGGTCCCACCAGTCTGCAGGTCGTGCGGCGTCCGCGACGACCACGCTCGCCTTCAGCCCGAGCCGCGAGAGGTTCGACTCGATGCGCGACGCGCGCGCGGAATCGACATCGAGCGCGACCAGCTCGGCGATCGCCGGCTCGAGCTCGAGCGCGTGGCAGGTCTTGCCACCAGGAGCCGCGCAGGCGTCGAGTACGCGCATGCCGGCGGCGGCGCCGAGGAATCGCGGCGCGAGCTGCGCGGCGGCGTCCTGCACGGAAACATCGCCGTCCGCAAAGCCGGGCAATGAGTTGACGTCGGCGGGCTCGCCGAGGCGCAGTGCTTCCGGTGCAAAAGCGGAAGCCGTCGCTTTGATGCCCGCATCCGAGAGCCTCGCGAGATAAGCACCCGTCGCGGCGCGCCGCGCGTTCACGCGCAGCCACATCGGCGGCTCGGCGTTGCCTGCGGCGGCAATGGACTCCCAGCGGTCGGGCCAGTCGCGCGCGAAGGCATTGACCATCCATTCCGGGTGCGCATGGCGCGCAGCGCGGCCGCGGTGGGCCGCGGCGACGATGGCATCACCCTCGCGCTGGAAACGACGGAGGATCGCATTCACGAGACCGGCCGCGCGCGCGTGCCCGAGCGCGCGCGCAGCCTCGACCGTTTCGGAGACCGCGGCGTGGGCCGGCGTCGCGCCGTGCCTGAGCTGGAAGAGGCCGACCAGCAGCAGCGCGCGAAGCTCGGCGTCCTGCTTCGCGCCCGGGCGCTCGAGGAGACCGGCGAGGCAGGCGTCGAGCTCGAAGAACCAGCGCACGGTGCCAAAGGCGAGCGACTGCGTCGCGGGGCGTGGCACGCCGCCCTGCGTCGCTGCGGCGACGGCATCCTCGAGCCGGCGTCCCTTGGTTGCGACCGCCGCGACCGCGCGCGCCGCCGCGGCCCGGATCGCGGCGCCGCCCGCGGTGCTCAGGCGAGCACCTTGCCCTTCAGCGGCCGCGCGTTTGCGAGCTCGCGTGCGCCGACGACGCGGCGCCCCGGCAGCTGCACACGCTTCAGAGCGAGCGCGCCATCGCCGGTCATCACGAGGATCCCGGCCGCGTCGGCGCTCAGGATGGTGCCCGGCACCGGTCCCGGCGGCGCCTTCACCGCGATCGCCTCGTGGATTCGCAGCTGCGCGCCGTCGAGCGTCGCCTCGGCGACGGGCCGCGGGTTGAGCGCGCGCACGCGCCGCTCGAGCTCTGCCGCACTTTCGGCCCAGTGGAGCCTCGCTTCAGCCTTGGCCAGCTTCGTCGCGTACGTCGCCTGCGCCTCGTCCTGCCGCTCGAACGATGCCGTGCCAGCCGCGAGCGCGTCGAGCGCGGAGACGATCGCGCCGCCGCCCTCGCGCGCGAGGCGCGTCTCGAGCTCGCCCGCCGTCTCCCGCGTGCCGATCGCGGTCTGGCGGCGGAGCATCACGGCACCCGTGTCGAGGCCCTCTTCCATTCGCATGATGCAGACGCCGGTGCGCGCGTCGCCCGCGAGGATCGCGCGCGCAACGGGCGCCGCGCCGCGCCAGCGCGGCAGCAGCGAGGCGTGCACGTTGAGGCAGCCGAGCCTCGGGATTGCGAGGATGGCTGGCGGCAGCAGGAGTCCGTAAGCGACGACGACCATCACGTCCGGTGCGAAGGACGCGATCAATTTCTCCGCGTCGGCGTTTCGCAGCGACGCGGGCTGGCGCACGGTCAACCCGAGCGCGAGCGCGCGCTCCTTTACCGGGCTCGGCGCCACGTGCCGTCCGCGGCCGCTCGGCCGGTCCGGCTGCGTGAGGACAGCCGCGATGCGATGGCGTGAGCCGGCGATCGCCTCGAGCGACGGGATGGCGAACTGGGGAGTGCCCGCGAAGACGACCGCCAGGCGCGCGTCCACAGCGGGTGCCGGAGTCAGATCGCCGGCGCGCGCGAAGTTTCGGGCGCGCGGCCTTCCGCGCGCAGTCTCCGCTCCTTCTCGATCTTCTTCCGCACGCGCTGGCGCTTCAGCTCGGAGAGATAATCGACGAACAGCTTGCCGTCGAGATGATCGATCTCGTGTTGCACGCAGATCGCCAGCAGGCCGTCGATGTCCTCCTCGAATGGGTTGCCGTCGCGGCCCAGGGCCCGCACGCGAATGCGCGCCGCGCGCGAAACCTCGTCGTAGTAGCCGGGCACGGAGAGGCAGCCTTCCTGAGACGTTTCCGCGCCTTCCTTCACGAGGATCTCCGGGTTGATGAAGACCCGCGGTTCGGTGCGACCCTCGGACACGTCCGCGACCAGCAGGCGCTTGTGGACATCGACCTGGGTGGCGGCGAGCCCGATGCCCTTGGCGGCATACATGGTCTCGAACATGTCGTCGATCAGGTCACGCAATGGCGCGTCGACCGAGGCCACCGGAGAGGCCTTGGTGCGCAGGCGGGGGTCTGGATACTCCAGGATTGTGAGGCGCGTCATGTGAGCGGGGGCCGGGGCGCGTGTATCTGACTGGGGATTGCTGCTAAAGTTCGTCGAAGCATGGACTTACGTCGGAAACCGGATGCCGTGAATTATACGATTCTACGGCTGAGCCGGCTGTAAGGGAGAACCACGCATGGCCTCGTCCTCGAAGATGGGTTTCAAGCACCCCCTGCGCGCGCTGACGGTTGCCGCCGCCTGCGCCCTCGCCCTCGCCATGGCCGTCCCCGCCGGGGTCGCCAGCGGGCAGGACCAGGGTATCGACCGCACGGTCATTCCGGTCGCGCCCGATGCGCCCTCGCGCTACGTCGTGCAGCCGGGCGACACCCTCTGGGACATCTCGGCCAAATTCCTGACCGATCCCTGGTACTGGCCGGAGATCTGGCACATCAACCCGCAGGTCGCGAACCCGCACCTCATCTATCCCGGCGACGAGCTCGCACTCACCTGGGTCGATGGACGCCCCCAGGTCACGCTGGCGGCCGGCGGCCCGGTGCGTCTGTCGCCGCGCGTGCGCACGAACCCGCTCTCGGAGGCGATCCATTCGCTGCCATATGAGCGCATCGCCGTCTTCATGCAGCGCCCGGCCGTGCTGACTGCGGACCAGGTGGACGGCTCGCCCTATGTCGCCGCCGGTCGCGACGAGCGCCTCGCCTCCGCCGCCGGCAACGATGTCTACGTGCGCCGCCTGACGGAAGGCACCGTCGGCACGCACTACATGATCTACCACGTCGGCGACGAGCTCCGGGACCCCGACAACGGCGACGTCCTCGGCTACCAGGGCATCTACACCGGCGAGGCAAACCTGACGCGGCTCGGCAAGCCCGCGACGGCGCGCATCGTGGACTCCTCGCGTGAGACGCTCGACGGCGACATCCTGCTGCCGGTCGTGATCGACCCGAAGGTGGACTTCGTCCCGCGCGCGCCTGAAAAGGATGTCCAGGGCACGATCATGTCGGTCATCGACGAGCGCACGGTGGTGGCGGATTACGACGTCGTTATCATCAATCGCGGCTCGAATGACGGACTCGCACCTGGCCACGTGCTGGAAGTCTGGCAAGCGGGCCGGGAAGTCTACGACCAGGCCCCGCAGCGCGAAACACGCAAGGTCGTGACGCCGGACGAGCGCAACGGACTCGCGATGATCTTCAAGGCCTACCCGGACATCAGCTACGGTCTCATGTGGAGATCGGATCGCGAGGTCATGGTCGGGGACATGGTCAAGTCGCCGGAGCATGGCTCCTGATTCGTAACTGAGAGTTCGCGAAGACGCCGGCCATGTGCCGGCGTCTTCTTTTCCGGCATCGGAAGAAGATATCGGGCCCGCGCGCGCCTGGGTCCGGCGGGGGGTCGCCTCGCTCCGCGCGCACCCTAAGCTACGCTCGGCGACACGCCCGCCACCTGGCGCGCGCGGGACTGCTAGATTCTCGCCATGCAGGAATATCAGACGTTCGTGACGCATCTGGAATGCAGCGCTACCGGAAAGCGTTACGAGGCGGATCGGGTGCACGGGCTCTCCGAAGCCGGAAAGCCGTTGCTGGTGCGGTATGAGCTCGAAGGGGTCAGGCGGGCGGTGAGGCGGGAAGCGCTGGCGGCCCGGGGTGGCGGGTTCTGGAAGTACCGGGAGTTCCTGCCGGTGCGGCGGAGCGCCGACGTCGTAAGTCTCGGCGAGGAGCTGACGCCGCTGGTCGAGCTCCCGGTTCTCGCGGCGCGGGCCGGCGCGAAATCCGTGGTCGTGAAGGACGAAGGACGGCTGCCGACGGGCTCCTTCAAGGCCCGCGGGCTTGCGCTCGCCGTCGCGATGGCAAAAGCGTTCGGCATCGGCAAGCTTGCGATGCCAACGAACGGGAACGCGGGCGCGGCACTCGCCGCCTACGCTGCGCGCGCGGGCATCGAGACCTTCGTGTTCTGCCCGGCCGACACGCCGGAGATCAACGTGCGCGAGATCGCGCTCGCGGGCGCGCACGTCACGCTCGTCGACGGCCTCATTAACGACTGCGGCAAGCGTGTCGCCGAAGGACGCGAGCGCATGGGCTGGTTCGACGTCTCGACTCTCAAGGAGCCCTACCGCATCGAGGGCAAGAAGACGATGGGCATCGAGCTTGCCGAGCAACTCGGCTGGACGCTGCCCGACGTCATCTTCTACCCGACCGGCGGCGGCACGGGGCTCATCGGCATGTGGAAGGCGTTCGCGGAGCTCGAGGCGGTCGGATTCATCGGAGCCGCGCGACCGCGGATGGTCGCGGTGCAGGCGGCTGGCTGCGCCCCGATCGTGCGCGCCTTCGAGTGCGGCGCAGAGCATGCAGCGCCCTGGCAGGACGCGCACACGATCGCGGCGGGGATCCGCGTGCCGGCCGCGATCGGCGATTTCCTGATCCTCCGCGCCGTGCGCAAAAGCGGCGGATTCGCGATCGCGGTGGACGATGCGGCGATCCAGTCGGCGCTCGCCGAGGTCGCCCGCGACGAAGGACTCCTGCTCTGCCCGGAGGGTGCGGCGACCTATGCCGCCTGGCGCGCGGCCCTCGCGGACGGCCGCGTCGGCGGCCATGAAAAGGTATTGCTTTTCAACTGCGCCACCGGCCTCAAGTACCCCCTCCCCCCCGCTCTCCTGACCTGAAGGGGACGCGCCCCTTCGCCAATGTGAAGGGGCGCGTCCCCTCCGGATGGATGGCCATTAAAAAGTGTAAGAGGGGTGCAGAAATGGGCGGCGCGGGCCAGCAGACCGGCCGGGAGAATCGCCGGATGACCGCCCGCCGCCCGGAGGAGCTTGCCGCCTGGCTGGGTCAGGTGCGCGCCGGCGAGGCATCGGACCCGGGCGGCCTCGCGCGCGACCTTGCCTGGCTCCAGGGACCGAATCGACTGCTGCTGACTGTCGATGACCCGCGCTATCCGGCGCAGCTCGCGGCCGTTCCCGGGACGCCGCCGGCGCTTTTCGTTGAAGGCGATGCCGCCTGCCTCTCCCACCCGCAGGTCGCGATCGTCGGCAGCCGAGCGGCGACTGCCACGGGACGCGAAACGGCATTCGACTTCGCCTCGCGGCTCGCCGCGCTCGGCTTCGCGATCACGAGCGGGCTCGCGGCCGGCATCGACGCGGCCGCGCACCGTGGCGCGCTGGCCGCCGGCGGCGTCACGATTGCCGTCTGCGGCACGGGACTCGACCGCGTCTATCCCGCGGAGCACCGCGAGCTCGCCGCGAAGATCGCGGAGCGCGGCGCGCTCGTCAGCGAGTTCGCGACGGGCACGCCGCCCGCCGCCTGCAATTTTCCGCGGCGCAACCGGCTGATGTCGGGCCTGTCGCGCGGCGTGCTCGTGATCGAGGCGGCGGCGCGCTCCGGCTCGCTCATCACCGCGCGGCTCGCCGGCGAGCAGGGGCGCGAGGTCATGGCGGTTCCCGGTTCCATACATAATTCCCTGGCGCGCGGCTGCCATCGCCTCATCAAGGACGGCGCCGCGCTCGTCGAGACGGTCGACGACGTGCTCGCGGCGCTCGGCGTTTCAGCGCTCCCGAACGCGACAGAATCCGGCGAAAACGGACGCGAGCGCGAGAATTTTCCCGATGGTCCGTTGGACAGCGACGCGGAAATGCTGTTGAATGCGCTCGGTTTCGAGCCGGCGGACCTCGACCGACTGGTGGAACGAACCGGAATGGCCGCGCCGTCCCTCATCTCGAAGCTGCAGTTGTTGGAGCTCGAAGGCCGTGTGGAATCCCTGGCCGGCGGGCGGTACGGCCGGACAACAGCGAGGCAGGCCCGATGAAGGATAGCGTGCTCGACATCCTGATCCACCTCTTCGAGAACTTCCTGGATGCCGAGGACGATGCGATGCCGGACCGGGAGGCGCTCAAGGCGGAGCTCGAGCAGGCAGGATACCCGGAGGCCGAGATCGAGCGCGCCCTGGTCTGGCTCGAAAGTCTCGCGACGGATCCCGAGCGCGTGCTCGGCGAGGGCACGGCGCGCGCGGTGCGTGTATTCAGCGGCACGGAGCAGGTGCGCCTCGACACCGACGTGCGCGGCTACCTGCTGCACCTCGAGAACCTCGGCATCCTCTCTGCGGCGCAGCGCGAGGTCGTGATCGATCGCCTGCTCGCGCTCGAGGCCGACGACATCGACATCGAGCAGCTGAAGTGGGTGGTCCTGATGGTGCTGTTCAGCCAGCCCGGCCAGGAAAACGCCTACCAACGGATGGAAGACCTGGTCTTCGACGAGCGTCGGGATGCGATGCACTAGAGGTCGCCGGTACCGGTTGCCAGAGAGCCGCGGCCCCGCCCGCGGCTTTAGCGTCTCTGGGGCGGTCCGAATGAGACCGAACACATGAGCTCAAACCTCGTCATCGTCGAGTCGCCGGCCAAGGCCAAGACCATCAAGAAGTACCTCGGCCCGGACTTCGAGGTGCTCGCCTCCTACGGCCACGTGCGTGACCTCATCGAGAAGGAAGGCGCGGTCGACCCCGAGCGCGATTTCGAGATGAAGTACCAGCTCATCGACAAGAGCAAGCCGAAGGTCGACGCCATCCAGCGCGCGATGAAGAAGGCGGACGCCCTCTACCTCGCGACCGACCCGGACCGCGAGGGCGAGGCGATCTCCTGGCACCTTTCGGAGATCCTGCGCCAGCAAGGCGCGCTCGACGGCAAGGACCTGCGACGCGTGCGCTTCTACGAGATCACCAGGAACGCGGTGCGCGCTGCGGTCGAGCAGGCCGAAAGCGGACTCAACGAAAACCTGATCGACGCGTACAAGGCGCGGCGCGCCCTCGACTACCTGGTGGGCTTCAACCTTTCGCCGCTCCTGTGGAAGAAGATCAAGCCCGGCCTCTCTGCGGGGCGCGTGCAGAGCGTCGCGCTCCGGCTCATCTGCGAGCGCGAAGCCGAGATCCAGAAGTTCGAGCGCCTGGAGTACTGGACCGTCGAGGCCGACGCCTCGAAGGAGGCGGCTCGCTTCCCCGCGCGGCTGACCGAAAGCGCCGGCGAGAAGTTCGAGGTGGACGTGCCGAAGGCACGCTTCTCGGTCACGAACGAGGCGGACGCTCGCAAGGTCGAGCAAGCGATCCTCGCGCAGGCGAAAGGCTGGCTCACGGTGGAGAACGTCGAGCGCCGCCCCAAGCGCCGCAACCCGCCTCCGCCGTTCACGACCTCGACGCTGCAGCAGGAGGCCGCGCGCAAGCTCGGCTTCACCGCGCGGCGCACCATGCAGTCCGCGCAGCGCCTCTACGAGGCGGGCTACATCACCTACATGCGCACGGACTCC
>Ga0111538_10010084_pt1 | contig 12580 bp, 13 predicted proteins | sample SoiMethybrSBSTD1_FD_79669 | JGI IMG/M metagenome (GOLD analysis project Ga0111538, IMG submission 79669) | Bulk soil microbial communities from a Populus tree surrounding site in Tennessee, USA - Soil MetaG P. TD hybrid SBSTD1 (version 2)... | ecosystem: Environmental > Terrestrial > Soil >...
GTCTGGTCCTGCTCGAGCTGTCGCGGTGAGTTGTCGAGCACGGTGACGCGCGCACCGACGGCGGCGAGGATCGGCGCCTGCTGGCCGCCGGCGCCGGCAAGGCACAGCACCCGTGCTCCCGGCAGCGCCGGGTACCAAGCGCGCGGCACGGGCCGGGTGGGCGTGAGCACGATCTCCCACTCGCCGCGGCGCGCGGCTTCGATGGTGTCGTGGTCCACGGGCACGGTCCAGCGGTTCGCGCGCTCGACCATGCCGTCCCACGCCTGGCGGTTGTGTCCCGCGACGTCGTCGCGTCCCTGGTCGCTCACGCCGCGGCCCGTACGAGGCGCCCGCTCAGCGGACCGTCTCGCCCGGCTTGGGCGCGACGACCTCGGTCTCGACGCCCAGCTTCTCGAGTTCGGCCCGGAATGCCTCGGGCGTGCCGGTGAGCGCCGGGAACGTGGCGTAGTGGCACGGCACGACCCAGCGCGAGCGCAGGTGTTTCATCGCCCACGCCGCTTCGCGCGGTCCCATCGTGTAAAGGTCGCCGATCGGGATCACGGACACCTCGGGATGGTAGAGCTCGCCGATCATCTGCATGTCCATCATCGGCCCGGTGTCGCCCGCGAAGTAGAGCACGGCGCCGTTCTCGAGCGTCACCACGAAACCCGCGGGCTCGCCGCCATACGTACGGTCGCCCCCGCCGTCGAAGCTGCTGGAGTGCGTGGCGTGCGTCATGGTGAGCTTCACGCCCGCAGCCTGGACGGTCCCGCCCTTGTTCATGCCGACGCACGCCTCGATGCCCTGCTTCTTGAACCAGTGTGCGGCTTCGTGGATGCACACGACCGGGCAGCGGAACTTCTTCGCCAGCCGGACCACGTCGCCGGCGTGATCGCTGTGGGCGTGCGTGACCAGGATCAGGTCCGCATGCGTGATGGGCGAGTCGCCCACGGGCGTCATGGGGTTACCCTCGAGCCACGGGTCCACCAGCACGTGCTTGCCGCGCGGCGAGACCAGCTGGAATGCGCTGTGGCCGAGCCAGGTCAGCGAGAAACCCTTGTCGAACACCTTCATGTGCGGAACCCGGCCGCGACGAGGTGGAAAGGCCCTGCGGGGAAGCGCATGCGCGCGAGTCTAGTGCGGCCCACGAACAGCGTCCACGCGCCGCTAGTTGGGACTCAAACCCGGCGGCGGCGGCGGAGCCTGCGCGGGGGCCGCGACACGGCGAAGCAACTCGCGCAGCTGCCGCGCACGCTCGGGCACGCGGTCCTCGGCGAGCAGCGAGAGCTTGTCCTCGGCCGGCACCCGCGCGCTGGTACCGATCACGCCGGCCACCGCGGCCAGCGAGGCGCCCTCGGCCACCGTCGGCGGGGACAGCCACGCTTCGGTCCCGAGCGGCGCAAGCCGCGTTCGCTCCGAGAGCAGTCCCTCACGTGCCACTTCCGCGAGCGGGTCCGTCTCGGAGTACGGTGCGTCCACGAGCGGCTCGACGTCGCACGCACGATAAGGGAACTCGCGGCGCACGCGGCCGAAGCGCACGCGCATCAGGCCGCGCACGCGCAGCTCGTAGCGGTCGTTCGGCAGCCACTCCACTGCTTCGATCCGCGCCACGCAGCCCAGCTCATGAAACGGCGGGCTGCCGTGGTAGTCCTGCTCCCAGCCCGCCGACAGCGTGGCGAGCGCGATCACGCGCTCGGCCGAGATCGCGTCGCGCACCAGCGTGCGATAACGCAACTCGAAGATGTGCAGCGGCATCTCGGCATGCGGGAACAGCACCACGCCGGGCAGAGGGAACACCGGCACCGGTCCCTGGGGCTCCCAGTCCATGCGCTCGCCCGGCGCGGGGCGGGCGTGCTCGCCCGCCCCCGCGCGCAGGTCACTCCTCGGTGAGGAACCCGAGCACTTCGGCGACGTGCCCTTCGACCTTCACCTTCGGGTAGATCTGGGCGATGCGTCCGGTCTTGTCGATCACGAACGTGGTCCGCTCGATGCCCATGAACTTGTTCCCATACAGGTTCTTCAGCTTCCACACGCCGAACGCCTTGCTCGCGGCCGCATCCGCGTCGGTCAGGAGTTCGAACGGCAGGCGATGCTTGGTCTTGAACGCGTGGTGCGACTCCATCGGATCACCCGAGATGCCGAGCACCACCGCCCCCGCCTTCTCGAACTCCTCGGTCAGGTCGCGGAACCCGCACGCTTCCTTGGTGCAGCTCGGCGTCTCGTCGTTCGGGTAGAAGAACAGCACCACGGTCTTCTTGCCCTTGAACTGGCGAAGCGACACGGGCTGCCCGGATGTGGAAGGCAGCGTGAAGTCGGGCGCCGGCTTGCCGATGACCGGCAACAGCGTGGCGGTGGCCATGATTCCTCCGGAAAAATCATGCGGGCCCCCGGTCGAAGGGGCCCGTCACGAAGCGTGGAGCCGCGCGGAGCGCGGCACGGGAACGGTGTCTAGCGGATGGCGGGCTGCATGGCGAGCGCGCGTTCGAGATTCGCGGCCACCACGTCCCAGTCGAGGTTGTTGAAGAACGCATCGATGTACTTGGCGCGCGCACGGCCGTAGTCCAGCCAGTACGCATGTTCGTAAACGTCCAGCGCCAGGATCGGCGTGGCGTTCCACACCGGGAACGTGTTCTGCGCGTCACCGAGGACCGTGGTCAGGATGGACAGGTCATGGTCGTACGCGAGCCACACCCAGCCGCGTGCCGCCAGGCCCGAGGCCTTGAAGTCGGTGAGCCATGCGTCGTACGACGGGAAATCGCGCTCGATCTGCGACTTGAGCTTGCCGCTCGGCGCACCGCCCTTGCCGCCCAGGTGGCTGAAGAAGATCTCGTGGTTCTTCATGCCGCCGATCGCGAACGAGTAGTCGATGCGCAGGGAGCGCAGGTCGCTGAAGATCTGGTTCGCCGTCGTCCGGTCCACCGCGTCGAGCTTCTTCTGGATCTCGTTCACCTTGCCCACGTAGCCCTTGTACAGCTCGTAGTGCTCTTCCTGCGTGCGGGCCGAGATGCCGTTGAGTTCACGGATCGAGGCGAACGTCTTGGGTGTGAGGTCCTTCCAGGCCATGGTGCCTCCGGATTGCGGGGGTCTGCGCACGGAGCGGCGTCGTCGCGCTCCGAAGTCGTCTTCGGGTAAGGGCCCGAGGGTAGCCCGCGCGGTTCGCGCCTCGCAAGGCCCTTCGCGGGGGGCTCAGTCCGCCGCGGGCCGCTCGCGGAATCCGCTGGCGTCGCTCAACTGGCCCGTCCGGACGGAGTCGAACAGCGCCCGCGCCCGCGGGCCGCTCACGTCGCAGGTCGAGTCGAACCGGCGGCACGCGGCCAGCGTGTAGCCACAACCGCAGTCGCAGCGCCGGCCATTCGCGATGCGCAAGAACGTCTCGCGAGCCGGGCCCGGGAGTGAGGCGAGTTCCAGATCCGGGATCTCGTCCACCCACTGCTCCTTGTGCGTGCTGTCCCCGCGCGCGATGTCGAGTGCGCGTGCGACCACGTCTCCGGCAGGATCCGCGAGCGGCGGTTCGGCGACGCGTTTCGACGCCGGCGACATCGACTGGCGGATCGCCATGGACGCCAGCACGCACGCGGCGAGTACCGCGAGGAACGCGACGATGCGAAGCGGTCTGGACATGGACGAAGCCTAGCCTCGGTGTTCGCGAGCGTCGAGCCGAGCGCAAGAGACGTCAGCCGAATGCAACGCGCCGTCGGGCCGAGGTCCGCTCGGGGTCACATCGGGCGGGAGGTCCCCGCGTGCGCATCCGCCCGCGCTCCACTAGCATGCGCCCTTCCACGAGGAGGGATCGCATGAGCTGGATCACGCCCGTCGCCCCCGCGCAGGCCGGGCCGCAACTCGCACCCATCTACGAGCGCATCGCGGCGGCGTCCTCCACCGGGCGCGTCTCGAACCTGTGGCAGTCCTGGGGCGGCGACCCGGTCGGGCTGGGCACGGCCTGGGCGCACTATCGCGCGCTCATGGCCGACCCGGCGCCGCTCTCGGCCGAACAGACCGAGATGATCGCGGTCGTGGTGTCGGCGACCAACGGCTGCGACTACTGCGTCGCGCATCACGCGCCGCGGTTGGCGCTGCTCACCGGCGAGATCTCTGCGCGTGCGGTCGCGCTCGACTACCGCGAAGCCAACCTCGCGGCCCGCGACCGGGTCCTGCTGGACGCCGCCGTGGCCCTGACCTGCGAACCCGGCGAGCGCACGAGCGCCGACATCGAGCGCATGCGCGAATACGGTTTCGACGACACCGCGATCCTCAAGGCCATCGAAGTCGCCGCGCTCTACAACTTGATCAACCGAATCGTCTCGTCCCTGGGCGTGCCCTTAGAGGACGGCCTCGAGCACTGGCAGTTCGGCGCCCAGCGCTGACAGTCACGGCCTCGGCTGCGTCGCGCCGGAATCATGGGCACCGACCACCGCCCTCATGGGGTTCCATCCCCGCGCCATCGGGGAGTCGAGCGGGGGTGCCGAGGACCTTGCGAAAGTGGACAGTCGCGAGCAGGCCGGAGCCAAGGATGGCGGAGGCCGTAAGCGAGCGTCAGCTCGGGCCGGGCAGGAAGCCCGGCCCGAGCGTTGGCCACTTTCGCAAGGTCCTCGGCACCCCCGCGACGCAGACGAGGGAGCGACCGTTGCTCGCTTTCGCGCTCCCCTGCCACCCCCGCGACGCAGACGAGGGAGCTGCTACTTGCCACCCGTCTTCGCCGGCTCAGCCTTCGCCTTCTTCGCCGCCAGCTCCCGCGCCGTCCACGGCGGCACGATGCCGTTCGAGCGCGCGTACGCGATGGACTGGCCCAGGTGCTCGTGCGAATGCGACGCCAGCAGGATGAGCGTCGCACGCTTGCTCATCTTCATGCCGAACAGCTCCACCTGCGTCTCCAGCTCGGAATCCGGCAGCGCCGAGATCGCCTTGCTGGCGCTCTCGTACGACTCCTTGAGCATCTGACGGATCTTCGCGGGCTCCATCGTCTGCGTGTCGAGCTTCATGAGCTCTTCCATGCTCATCGGCGGCTGCGCGCCCAGCAGTGATGGGATCAGGTAGTTGGCGGCGACCACGTGCAGGTACACCTGGCCAACCGAGCGCACGTCTTTGCCCGGCTTCCAGTTGTACTTGGCTTCCGGCATGGCGCCCGCGAGCTCCTGGAGCTTGCCACCGGCATCCATCATGCTGGCGAGGATCTCGCCGCGGACACCGGTCGGCGCGTCCTGGGCGAGTGCGGCGGCCGGAGCGAGCAGCGAACACAGGGCGAGGACAGCAAGCAGTTTGCGCATCGGGACCTCCAGGGATGGAACGCCGGGCGAACGGTGGTCGCCTCGGCGGTGACGATCCGGCGGGGAGCATCCGCGCCGAAGTCTGGGGCGCGGCCGGGACAGCAGTGAGCGGCCGCACGGGAATGGCTCGCAGGATAGCCTCGTACCGCCGCGGCGTCACCCGGCCGTGGCGCCCACCGCTTCCTCGTAGATCGCGACCAGCCCGCGCGCATGCGCGACGGGCGTGAACAGCGCGGTGGCGCGCACGTGCGCCGCCTCGCCCCAGGCCGCGGCCGCCGGGTCCTCGAGCGCTCTCCGCGTGGCCTCGGCGAGGGCGCGCGGATCGCCCGGCTCGACGAGCAGCCCGGTGGCCTCGTGTTCCACCAACTCGGTGAGCGCGCCGATCGTCGAGGCCACCACCACGCGGCGCTCGAGCTGAGCCTCCGCCACGACATAGCCGAAGGTCTCGGGGAACTGGCTCGGCACCAGCACGACGGCCGCACGCGAGCGCACCGCGGCCAGTTCACCGCTGGCGAGGTGCCCGAGCAGCCGCAACGTCGGCGCTCCCTGCGCGTGCAGCCATCCTTCGAGCGGCCCGCCGCCGGCGACCAGCAGCGGCAAGGGCGCGATCGCCCGGGCCAACGCGGGCAACAATCGCACGCCCTTCTCCTCCGCGAGCCGGCCGGAGTAGCACACGAAGCGCGGCGGGATTGCGTCGCGCGGTTCGACGGCGACCGGCCTCTCCACGCCGTGCGGGAGCAGTCGCACGCGTGCGGCATCGGCCCCGAGCGAGATCGCCTTGTCGCGCGCGAATCGGCTGGGTGCGATCCAGCGGCGCACGCCGGCATAAGCCCCTCGCTGGTCGTGCGTGTACGCCTCGACCGCACCGACCAGGCTCTTCAGGTGCGAGCGCTGGACACAGCCCACGGCCGCCGCGTGCCAGTGATGTCCCCCGCGGCAGCGCTCGCACAACTCGCCGCGTGCGAACAGCAGGCGATTCGTGCACCACGGCTTGAAGTCGTGGAGCGTCATCACCAGCGGCACGCCGGCGCGCTCCAACGTCGCGTGCACCGAGGGCGTGAGGTGACGGCTCGGCGCGTGCACGTGCGCCACGTCCGGTCGCCACTCCGCGAGCAGGCCCTCTAACGCACGTGCGGCAGGTGCGGACCAGATCGAGCGCGGCAGCTGTGGCAGCTGGCGCCAGGCCGGGATGTCCTCCGAGAAGTCGGCGGCCGGCGCGAAGTGACCCGAGAACCGGCTCGGCAGGTTGCGCGGATCGGCGGTGGCGAAGTGCCCCACCTCGTGACCCGCCGCCTCGAGCCAGCGTGTCTCGTCGAACAGCGTGCGCTCCACCCCACCCTTGAGCCAGTGGAACGCATTCACCATCAGCACGCGCATGGGTTCCCTCCGCGCGTCAGTCGTCCGCGTCCGATTCGAGCACGAACTCGGCGAGCACCGTGCCCAGCCCGGGCGAGGATTCGTGCTCGATCACGCGGCCCGGCCGGTCCCCGAGCAGGAATCCGCGCAGCACTTCGAGGTGGCGCAGACCCGCGTCGGGATGCGCCTTCTCGAGCAGACGCTCCTCGAACTCCGCCAGCGCGCCCCAGCGCCCGTGCCGAAGTGCCTCGCGCACGCGCTCGTCCAGCTGGTGAGCCTCGGGCACGTCGCGCTTCAGGTTGAACGCATGCTGGTTGAACGACAGTGCGCCGCCCACGACGAACGCGATGCGTTCCTCGCGTGCGTGCAGCACGTGGCGCAGCACCTCGCCCCAGGCCCGCTGCTCCTCGCGCGAGCCTTCGCTCACCGAGACCGGGACCACGGGGACCTGGTGCTCGCGCATCAGGAAGTGCATCGGGATCGAGATACCCGTGTCGGTGCCGCGCCGCGCGCAGGTCGCGCGCAGGCCGGAGCGGGCGGCGGCCTCGACGATGGCGCGCGCCAGCGCGGGGTGGCCGGGGCAGGGATAGCGCGGCTCGACGCCGAAACCCGGCAGGTCGATCACGCTCTCGTGCTTGCGCGCGTCGTCCGTGTGGAACGGCCCGGCGCTCACCCATCGCGAGCTGACCGCGACCACCACCTGGGGCGACTCGGCCGTCAGCCTGGCGCCGGCGGCCATCACCGCCTCGATCATCTCGGTGAAATCGCCCCGCTGCTCGTCGATGAGCATGGTGGGCACGCTCGGCAGCAACAGCGCATGGGAAGTGAGCATGGGGGACGGAAGGTGGCGCAGGGAGCACGGAGCGTCAACTTCGCCGGCCGCGGGCGCGCCGTCGCGTAGTACGGGCCCGGGGCGACCGCGTCAGTGGTGCGTGATGCGGAATTCCGCCGCAGCACGTTCGGCCGCGCGCTCGTTGCCCGCACCCACCGACACGCCGCGCGCTTGTGCGGCGGCCAGCAGCTCGCCCGGGAGCGGGAACATGATGCGCTCTTCGATGAGCTGGAACGCTTCCACGCGGTAATCCCCCAGCGCGCACACGCGCTCGACACACGCCTGCACGACGGCTTCCGGCGTGGAAGCACCCGCGGTCAGCCCGACGTCGCCCGTGAGCCACTCCGGCTGGATGTCGTCCGCGGACTCGATCAGGTACGCCTTCGAGCCGAGTGCAGCGGCCACCTCGACCAGCCGGTTGGCGTTGCTGCTCGCCGGGGCTCCCACGACCAGCACGGTCGGGCACTTGGGCGCCATCACCTTCACGGCGTTCTGGCGGTTCTGCGTCGCGTAGCAGATGTCGTCCTTGGCGGGTTCGCGCACCGACGGGTAGCGCTTCTTGAGCGCACCCACGATGGCCGCGCAGTCGTCGAGTGAGAGCGTGGTCTGGGTGATGTAGGCCACCTTCTCGGGATTCGGCAGCTGGAGCTGCTCCACTTCCGCCACGGACTCGCACACCACGATCGCGTCGGGTGCTTCGCCGAGCGTGCCCACCACCTCGACGTGCTGGCGGTGGCCCACGAGCACGATCGAGTAACCCTCCTTGGCGTAGCGCAGGGCTTCCAGGTGCACCTTCGTCACCAGCGGACAGGTCGCATCGAGAGCCTTGAGCCGGCGCGCTCGCGCCTCTTCACGCACGGCGGGCGAGACGCCGTGCGCGGAGAAGATCACCACCGCGCCCTCCGGCACCTCGCGCAGGTCATCGGTGAAGATCGCGCCCTTTCGGCGAAGGTCCTCGACCACGTGGCGGTTGTGCACGATCTCGTGCCGAACGTAGATCGGCGCGCCGTAGACCTGGAGCGCCATGTCCACGATGTCGATCGCGCGGTCCACGCCGGCGCAGAATCCGCGCGGCGCGGCGAGCCAGAGCGTGCGTGGGTTCGTGGAGGTCATGGGCGTGAAGGGCTCCGGTCGGGGGCGGGCGGGCCGCGCGAGTGGCGCGCGTGAGAAGCGAAGCTAACGCATCCGCGGCACCGGGCTCAACGCGAGCCGCGGGACGTGGTGTCGCGCGCGGCCTTCGCGTGGGCCGCACGCTCGGCCGCGAAGCGCTGTCGCAGCGATTCGGGCGCCGCGGCGTAGAGCGTGTCGAGGCTTGCGGCGACACGCGCCGAGTCGGCCGGCGCGCGGAACCGGTCCGCAGCCTCCAGGTAGGACTTGTGCGCCTCGACGGGGTCGCCGGTCAGGGACTGCACCTCCCCCAGCAACCACCACGACTCGCCATCATGAGGCGCGCGACGCACGCCCTCGCGGGCGACGGCCAGCGCAGCGTCGGAACGCTCGATGCGCACGAAGTGGCGTGAGGTGCCTTCGCGAACCTGGGTGTCGTCGGGGAAGACCGCGAGCCAGCGGCGCCAGACGTCGCCCGCCTCGACCTCGCGATCCATGAGCACCAGCTCGGCGATCTGCCCGCGATAGGCGAGCGCCTGGGTCGAGTCCAGCTTCTCGGCCTGGTGGTAGAGCGCCAGCGCTTCGGTGTGCCTGCCGAGTCGCGACTCGAGGTTGGCGAGGTTCACCGTGGCGGTCTCATCGGTGGGGTCGGCCGCAAGCGAGCGGCCGTAGGCGGTACGTGCCTCGGCCGGCTTGTCGAGCAGCGCCAGCACCACGCCGAGGTCGCGCCACGCCAGCGCGAAGCGGGAGTTGAGCGCGACGGCGCCACGCAGCGCCTTCTCGGCCGGCGCGTAGCGCCCTGCCTTGGTGTAGGCGAATCCCAGGGCGCGCCACACGGTGGCGTCCTGGGGCGCGCGGCGCGACAGCTCCTCGAGCATGCGGATCGCGCGCGTCGTGTCGCCCAACTCGGCCAGCGTCACGGCGTACTCGCGCGTGGCGATGCGGCTGCCGGGATCGCGGCGCAGCTCCTCGCGGAACGCGCGAGCGGCCGCGTCCCACTGCTGGCGCGCGGCAAACAGGAATCCGATGCGCAGGCTGGGGCCCGTGAGCTTCGGGTCCATGCGCGCGGCATTCATGTACGAGATGATCGCGGCCGAATACGCCTTCTCCTGCTCGAGCATCAGTCCGCGCCCGAACGCCTCCTTGGCGCGCTGGCGCGCGTTGACGATGGCGGTGTCCTCGATGGCGGGCGCAGCTCCGGCCGCTGCCGGCGGGCGCGTGGGGGTGACGATCAGCGGCGCGGGCGGCGACTCGTGGAGCGAACTGTCGGTGGCCGGCGGGGCGGGCGGTTTCGCGGCAGGCGCGGCGGCCGGCCGCGACGCCAAAGCGAGCACGCCGGCCAGGACGAGCGCGGCGGCGGAACGGAGCGGAGCGGGCATGTGGGCGACGACACTAGCACGCGGGTCGTGGGGGCTGCGTTCGGGCCCTGACAGGCCCGACGGGCGCGGCACGAAGCGGCCATCATCGCGGGCGTGGAGGGTGAGGGAGCTTCCGGTCGGTTGTCATGCCAGCCGTGTTTCGACATCGCGGGCGCTTGGGGCATCTTCTCGACCGCCGCCCCACTCTTCTGCCCCTCGTTCCCCGCACCCGGAGGCGTTCTGCCCACCACGGTGACTCGTGACGTCGCACTGGCGCTCGAGCACGTCGAGTTGCTCGCCTGGCGCGACCTGCTCGAAGCGGCGAGCCCCGCCGATCGTTCGGCGCTCGGGCTTCGTTCGGCGCGGATCGCGAGCGGATTCGCGATGGCGGCGGACGGGCATGAGTCGCTGCTCCAGAACCGCGTGCTCGGGCTGGGGCTGCACGAGCTGCTGACCGATTCCGTGCTCGAGGAAGCGATGGCGTACTACCCCGACGGGAAGAGCTTCGCCCTCAACCTGTGCCCGTTCGCCGAGCTCACGGGCACGAGCGCGCAGCTGTTGCGTCACGAGTTCGCCACGTTCTTCCATCACCTCAAGTGGGTGCGTGACGACGCGCCCGCGACGGCCGCCGACACGACGCTGGAGGTGGTAGAGATCGGGCGCTCGCGTGCGCACGAATGGGCGGCGCTTTATGCCGAGATCCACGACCTCTCGCCCGCGTACGCCACGTGGTCGGCCAGTGCGGTCGGGCGCGAGGGATGGACGCATCATCTGGCGCTCGATCAGGAGCGACCGGTCGCCGCCGCGGCGATGTTCGTGCACGACGGCCTCGCGTGGCTCGGCAAGATGGGCACACTCGAGCCGGATCGGAAGCGCGGTGCGCAAGGTGCGCTCATCGCCGCGCGAGTGAACGCCGGACTCGCCGCGGGTGTTCGCACGTTCGCAATGGAGACCGCGCCCGACTGGCCCGACCTGCCGGGCGGGTCATTGCGCAATGCCGCGCGCGCGGGATTCCGCCCAGCGTACGCGCGTCCGAGTTGGGTGCGAGGGCTCGCTTCGTAGCTTCGCGAACGGCGTGCAATAGCATCCTGCAATGCGTACGCGTGTTTTCGTCGCACGAGGCGAGTCGAGGCTGGTCCTGTGCGCTTCACGTGCCGACAATCAGGAGACGTATGAGCTCACTCCTGATCACACCCGTGCACAGTCCCGCCGTCCGCACCGTGAGCACACGCCTGGTGCGCGCGCAGCGGTTGGTGGCGTTCCTCACGCTGTCGCTGATGCTGCTCGGCAGCTTCGTTCCGGGCGACGCGGTCGCGCGCGCGGTGAAGAAGCGCGTGAAGCAGGCTCGCCGCGAGAGCGGCTACGCGTCGTGGTACGGGCCCGGGTTCCTGCATCGGCGAACGGCCAGCGGCGAGTGGTTCGATCCCAAGGACATGGCTGCCGCACATCGCACACTGCCGCTGGGCACGCGTGTGAGGGTGACCAACCTCGACAATGGGCGTCGCGTGGTGGTGCGCATCAACGATCGCGGGCCCTACAAGAGGAACCGCGTCATTGACGTGACGCCGGCAGTGGCCAAGCGCCTCGGCTTCAAGCACGACGGGCTCACCAAGGTGCGCATCGATGTTCTCAAGCACCCGAAGAGCGAACCGCGGCTGGCGGACGAAGAGCCGCGCGGGAAGGCCAAGCGCTCGGCCGCGCGAAAGGGCTCCGGACGCGCCTGATCCAGTGCGCGGCGCGCTAATCGCGGTACTCGGCGTCCAGTTTCACGTCCGGCGCGGGTGCAACATGGACCAGGGCCCATTTTCCCGACGTCACCACGGGCACATAGCGCGCGCGGCTGACAGCGGTGAGCTCGCCAAGCCGGTCGTGCGCCACCAGCGCCCAGCCTCCGGCGTCGAGGACGTGCATGACGGTGGCGGCCTCGCCGTCCCCGCGCTCGAGCGTGCGGTCGCTATGGAAGACGAACTGGTGCGCGACCGTCCAGTAGTTGCCCCCCAAGAACGCGATCGGCTGCGACGCCGGCACCATCGAGCGCGCGGCGAGCGCCATCTGCATGAGATCGGGCCGGCGAGGCGGCACGCTCCCCCACGGCGTCAACGCGAGCATCGCACCCGCGACGGCCATCAGCGCGAAGCCTCCCACCGTTACACGCTCGCGGGCCCTCGGCTCGCGCAGCCACGTGGCCAACGCACGCGCCGAGAGCAGCGCCAGTGCGGGGAACACACTCATCACGTACCAGAGCTTCTTCTCACGCGCGAGCGACATGATGCCCAACACGGCCACGAGCCAGGTGAGCATGAGCTGTGCGGTCTCGCGTGAGCTCCACTCACCCTCGGGCTCTCGCTTCGGCCCACGCGCGAATGCCTCTCGCGTCGCACTCCAGAGCCCGAGCAAAGCCAGCGGCAGCCACGGCCAGTAGCTCTTCGCCAGCTCGTTCAAGTATCCCAGCGGCTGCGACCCGGGCGCCGACGCCGCGCTGCCCGCGCCGCGTTCGAGCAAGAGCCACGAGACATGCTCGCTCAGGAATGCCTCGCTATGCGTGGCAAGATGGTAGCCATACCAGGGTGCGATCACGGCCACGGCCGCCAACGGCGCCAGCCAGGCGCCGTGACGCAGCACGTGCCCGGCGCGACGGCTCCACAGCACGTGCAGCGCTGACACGATCAGCGGGAACATCCCGA
>Ga0111538_10010085_pt1 | contig 12580 bp, 8 predicted proteins | sample SoiMethybrSBSTD1_FD_79669 | JGI IMG/M metagenome (GOLD analysis project Ga0111538, IMG submission 79669) | Bulk soil microbial communities from a Populus tree surrounding site in Tennessee, USA - Soil MetaG P. TD hybrid SBSTD1 (version 2)... | ecosystem: Environmental > Terrestrial > Soil > Tree...
CGCACGTCGATTATCGTCACCGTCTCGTTGTTGCTCATCTTCGCTTTTAATTCTTCTGCGGTAATGGTCGGGATCGACGGTTTCTGCGGCGCGTGGGCCAGGAGCGGTTTCTCGGCATGCGCTCGCATCGTCCGTGATTTGTGGAACGGACCGGCTTCGGGTTGCGGCCTGAACGTGTTCGGGTCGTACCAGGAGTAAGTCGAAACCGCGTAATAGAGATAACCTCGACTGCCGTTCAACGTCTCTCCGATCAGATCGCCCTGAGGTCGCGGGAGCTTTCGTCCGCTATTCGCGCTTATGAACTCTTTCAAACTCTGCACCTTCAGATCGTCGCCGACGACGTTCTTCAGCACGAACGTTTGCGTCGCGTCCGGATCGCGCCACTCGTTTGCGCCGAAGCCATGAATCACCGCCAGCAGCGTTTCGTCTTTTTGAATGCGAAGTTGCTGGCCTGGGGTTGGCTTCGATCGCGGATCGCGAAGCAGCCACGGCGGTAACTCCTGATTCATTTCGGAGACTTTATCGGGCGCTGGTTTCAGAATCACCGCAAGATCCTGCGACGCGTCGCCGTTGAAATCCCCGACCAGAAAATTCGGATCGTGGTCGGGATGGAGCAGGGCAGCGTCTTTGAAGACTCGTTTGATTGCGTCCTGAACTTCAGTAGGTTTTGCCGCGCGTGCGACGTCGACCTTGAGCGGCGTTGGAGCTGCGGCTGCCGCTTGCGGCGTCGGTGGTTGTTCGACGGCGACGGGCTTGCTCGAGCAAGCTGTTCCAAAAACAAAGATGAATGAGACGAATGCGAGAAAGGGAGTTCGAATCATTTGTGCTTTCCCTCGTAGGAAACCGAAGCCCGCCGGATGGCTCCGGCGAGCTTCGGGGTTAGTGCCTCGTCAGGCTCGGCTGTTGCAGAAAATCATAGCGACAGCACGAACGCGATGAGATCGTTTCGCTGACCCGCCGTCAGAGCGTTGAAGTTATTACGCGCTGTCGTCGCCTGGCCGGCGTGTAGTTGGATCGAATCGAAGATCGTGATGTTCAGACCTTCATGCATTAGCCTGTTGCGGGCGCGAATGCCCCACAGCGGTGGCGTGCGCATTTGGTTGGCGGTTCCCTGGCCGGCGTTCTGAACAATGCCATCTCCAGTTCCGACGTTGTGTAAAGCAAAGTCGCTGAACGGATGGATGATCTTGTTGCCGAGCGCTGCCGGCACCGTGAAAGCTCCGCCGTTGATCAGCGTGCCCGGGGCCGCTGTAGTCAATGTGCGGGTGTGGCAAACCGCGCAGCCTATCGAGGTAAACAGCGAGTCGCCTCGAACTGCCGCCGCCGGAATCGGACTCTGGCGACCGGGCGCACGAGTGGCAGCCATGAAGTCGGCGAACGCAAGCACGTCGTCACCGTCGTCTTCGGGATCTGGCACCGGATCGAACGGGGATGGGAACGTGACGTTGATAACGCCTTCAGCAGTGCTGGCCGGGTTTTCGTGGGTTCCGGCATCAGCCGCGTCAGAACTGCGGCCGCCGAAGCCGTCGAACGGGTTAGTGATACCCATCTCGTTGAGATAAGCATCGCCGGAGAAGGAGAGGAGACTCGCATGCTGTGCTTTCCAGCCAAAGCGGCCGATGCGCAGCGTGTTGCCGGCCTCTACTACGGGAACCTGCGTGAGAGTACCGCGTTGGGCCAACGGCTGTGCGGCTACGTTGTTCTGTAGCGTCGCGTTTGCCACAGCTTCCACAAAGCCATCGCCGAGTGTGCTCAACGTGATACGGAAAGCTTTGACGGTTTCCGCGGTTGAGATGTGCTCGACGACATCGGAGTCGGTGCCCCTTACGTGGATCAACTGACCGCCAGGAGCGTCGACGAAAGCACCGTTGACAAGGTGACCAGCACGGAACTCCATCTGCTGTCCGAATGCACCCACGTCAACCGATTGGTGGCATTCGACACAGCCCACGTCGTTGTAGGTTGGTCCAAGTCCGTCTTCGACAGTTTCGCGTTCGGAGAAGATGAACTTGTTATCTTCGAACCGGCCGTTGCCGCGTGCTGTGGGCGGAACTGGTTCGTTTACGCACTCGTCGATCGGTGTTCCTTTGACACCGAAGCCATTGAACAGGTCGTCAGTCTTGGCGTCCATGTCGGTCGTCAAGGCTTCCGTCGCTGCCTGGCTTTCGACGGTTTGCGGCTGGCTTAAGGGCAAGGCAAGCGCCACCGCAAACAGGACTACAGTCAAGATGGGTAAAACTTTCCTCATGAGACTATTCCTCCTAGGAGCTGCAAAAACACGTGGTGGAAAACAGGAAGGGATTAGGTCGCCCGTGCGTTAGCAAACCCATGGACCTGCCCGTGTTGTAACTGCGTGACCCGGCTTGAAGAGGCAGCTCCAGTCCTCGGGGGTGACCAGAGTGATGAGTCCCCTCACAAAGAAGCAGCTAAGGCAGGGGCCCTAGTTGTGAAGGAGAATGACAGGGTTTAAAACCCCTGTTCGCAGAATTCAATTTAACTGGGCTTACTTATGTAGTCGGGAGGTGGGCGGCACTCTAGTCCCGTTCGTTTTGCTTGTCAAGAGAATAGTCGAGGGAATTATAAGAATTTGAGAAATCAGTGTAATCTGTCGTTCTCCGATGCGCAGGGCGTTCCCATTCACAGCAATAGTTGGCCAGGAAGAGATGAAACTGGCGCTGATTTTGAACGTGGTCGATCCGTCGATCGGCGGCGTTTTGATCATGGGCCATCGCGGAACGGCGAAGTCTACGGCGGTGCGGGCGCTGGCTGATCTGCTGCCACGAATCACCGTAGTAGAAGGTTGCGCGTTCAATTGCGATCCGGCTGCCGAACGAAATCTCTGCGCGGACTGTGCTGAACGGGCGGCTTTGCCCAAGACCACCGCGCCGGTCTCAGTCGTCGAACTTCCGCTCGGCGCTACTGAAGACCGCGTTTGCGGCACCATCGACATCGAACGAGCGCTGACGCAAGGCAAAAAGACTTTCGATCCGGGTCTGTTAGCGCGAGCTAACCGCGGGTTCCTCTACATCGACGAAGTGAACCTGCTCGAGGATCACCTGGTCGATCTGTTATTGGACGTCGCTGCGACCGGGCGAAATCGAGTCGAGCGCGAGGGCGTATCGGTCGAACATCCGTCGAGCTTTGTTCTGGTTGGTTCAGGGAACCCGGAAGAGGGTGAACTGCGGCCGCAGTTGCTGGATCGTTTTGGATTGCACGCGGAAGTCGTGACGGAGGCGTATCTCGACAACCGCGTCAAGATCATCGAGCGACGCGAAGATTACGATCGCGATCCGGAAGCGTTCGCAGAAGAATATGCCGAGGACCAGGAACAACTGCGTAAACGGATCACCCGCGCGCGGGCGAACCTGAGAAAGACGACGATCGAGCGTTCGATACTGTCAAAGATCGCACAGCTCTGCGTCGATCTGAAAGTCGACGGGCATCGTGGCGAGTTGACGATCATGCGCGCTGCGCGGGCGCTGGCGGCGTTCGAGGGACGCCGGTCAGTGAACGAAAGTCACGTCAGGCGTGTGTCGGCGATGTCGTTGCGGCATCGTTTGCGGCGGGACGTGTTGGACGAGACGGCGAAGAGCGAGAAGATCGAGCAGGCGGTTGATGAAGTCCTGCCGCGACCGCCGCAGCCGCCCGGGAACGAGAAACGTGAGGCCAAGACGGAGCCGGACACACGGCGCAAAGGGAAGCCGCCTGATGGTCCAGGGCAGCGATCCGCCGCGTCGGGAGGTGGGGGCAAAACGAACACCGCCGATACGCTGTCGCCGCCGGCAGTTGAGAACCGGTCGCTCGAATCGCGGTTGGAAGATCGCTTGCGCGCGATGATGCCGAATCGCGGTGACAAGTCGCAGTCACACAGCAGACGCGCGTCGGGATCGAAGACGACGAATTCGCAAGTACGAGGCAGATACACGCGGGCCGTGAGTTTCAAGAGTTCGGGCGCACGGATCGCGATCGACGCAACCTTGCGCGCGTTGCTTGGTTTAGAACAAGTCGGGAAGGGGGCAAGCATAGCGCGCCCCCGCATTTCTTCTGGCGCGCTCCGTTACAAGTTACTCAAGCACAAACGAGGCACACTCTTCGTCTTCGCGATCGACGCGTCCGGCAGCATGGCCGCAAACCGAATCGCGCGTGCGAAGAGTACGATTCTGAAGTTGCTCAAGAAGTCGTATCTGAATCGCGACAGCGTAGCGATCGTTTCGTTTCACGGCACGACTGCGAACATCGACTTAATGCCGTCGCGAAGCATTTTGCGCGCGCGCCGCGTGTTGGATTCGTTGCACATGGGCGGCAGCACGCCGCTCAGCGCCGGCCTAGCGAGCACTATCGAGTTACTGAGTCTCGTCGGCGATCGCTTCGGTGAAAATGTTGTACTGTTGTTTACCGACGGTCGTTCGAACGTGCCCCTGCGTCGCGGCAACCGCCCGAATGTGCGCGTGCTGCGGCAATTGAAGATTGAGATGGAACTACGCGAGTTGATGCTGGAGCTCAAGCAGCTTCGGGCGCAGGTCGTCGTCGTCGATACGCAAAAGGAATTTGAGTCGAGTCAGGAAACGAGGAAGTTGGCGAAGATCCTGCAAGCGCAATTTGTAAAACTTACCCCGGCTGTTCCGTAATCCGTGGTCAAATCCAAAGACGAGAGAGTTCTCGAACTATACGAGCAGTTACTTGAGATCGAGCAGCGGCTGATCCCGACCGGTCTGCACGTCTTCGGACGTCCATCGCCGCCCCGCGAGCGTGGGGACTTGTTGAAGATGATCGCTTCGTTCGATCGTCCGGAAGCAGGGCTTCGCGCGCTGCCCGAAGAGTTCGCAGACGAGGCGATCCGCGAGTTTGTCGAGAACGGCACTGACGCTGCCGTTCGACATCTCGAGCAACATGGATTGACGGCGGAAACAACGCGGCCCTTGTTCGTACTGCTGGAAAACGTTTCGACAAAGCTGGAATCGAACGGTGAGATCGACGCGCTGGTGCGCGCGTTGCGCGGCGAGTTCATCGAGCCTGGTCCAGGCGCAGACATCGTTCAGAATCCCGACATCCTTCCAACGGGACGAAACACGCACGCGTTGAATCCCTACGGCGTGCCGTCCGCGGTCGCTTTCGCTCGCGGCAAGATCGTCGCGACCAGTCTGCTCAATCGTTACCAGGAAGAGAACGGACGTTATCCCGAAGCGATGGCGCTCGTGCTGTGGGGACTCGACAACATCAAGACGCAGGGCGAAGGCGTGGCGCAGGCACTGTGGCTACTCGGCGTGCGTCCGGTGCGCGATGCGTTGAACCGCGCAACCGGCGTCGAAGCGATACCGCTCGCCGAACTCGGCCGGCCACGCATCGACGTCGTGATGACGATCTCGGGAATCTTTCGCGACTTGTTCAGTCCGACAGTGCAGTTGTTGGACAAGGCAGTGCGTCTCACGGCGAACCTGGATGAGCCGTTGGACCGGAACTACGTTCGCAAGCACGTGGTCGAACAGATCGCGCAGGACGGTTGCGACAGCGACGAAGCTGCGACTCGCGTTTTCTCTAACGCTCCCGGCAATTACGGCACTAACGTCAACTTCATGGTGATGGATTCGCAGTGGGAACGCGAAGAGACGCTCGGCGATCTGTTTGTGACGCGGAAGTGTTTCGCCTACGGACGCGATTCCAAAGGACAGACGATCGAGGGCAGGGAAGCGCGCATCGCCATGGACCGTGCGCTCGCGCGCGTCGAAGCTACTTACCAAAACATCGACACGTTCGAAATCGGGTTGACTGACGTCGATCACTATTTCGAATACCTGGGCGGCATCTCGAAAGCGGTTGAGAAACGAGCGCAGGCACGTCCCGCGATCTACCTGTCCGACAGTCTCTCACGCGACGTGAAGATTCGCTCGCTGGAAGAGACGGTGCGTTTGGAGACGCGCGCGAAGACGCTGAACCCGAAGTGGTACGAAGGGATGCTCCAACACGGTTTCCGAGGCGTCGCCGAGATCGAGAACCACGTGTCGAACACGTTTGGTTGGAGTGCGACCGCTGATGCGGTTGACGACTGGATCTATTCGGAGGTGGCTAACACGTTTGTGTTTGACGAGTCGATGCTGGAGCGACTGAAAGAGTTGAATCCGCATTCCGCTCATGCGTTGGTCCAGAGGCTGTTGGAGGCAAACGGGCGAGGTTACTGGGACACAGATCAGGACGTGCTCGAGAAGTTGCAGGAGATCAGCCGCGATCTCGAGGACCAGTTGGAGGGCGTCGCGTAAATGCAGATAACGGTCCTCTATGTAGGTTCGAGTCTGCTGGCGCCGCTGAAGAATGCGGAACGCGAGATCAATCGCGCCTACGGTCTGGCTCTGCGCGTCGCGGCTTACAACTTCGGCGCGCCGCTGAGCGATCGCGAGTTGCAGGAAGTCGATCGCGACCTGGCGAAGTCGAATATCGTCTTCGTCATTCACGTCATGGACGGCGAGAACGCCTCGCGCCTCGTCGCCGCGCTCGACACTTACAAAGATCGTCACGATGCCGTTGTCGTGATCAACTGCATGCCGGAGCTGATGCGCCACACGCGCATGGGTCGGTTGGACGTAAGCCGTCTCGGCTCGACCGGAGCATGGATTGGTAAGTACGCCAAACGCCGCAAGGGCGCCAGGCACGGACATCATTATTTAAAGCTGATCGATCGGCTGCCTGGCCTACTCAAGTTCATTCCGACCGCCGGTGCGCTCACCGATGCCAAGCACTACCTTTATCTCTTCTGTTATTTCCTTCAGCCAACGCCGGCAAACATTCAATCGATGTTGCTGTACGCGTTGAAATACTACGTTCACGATCAGCGGCTTCGATCCGTGAAAACGTCGACGCCGCAACAAGTGCCATCGGTGGCCATTTATCACCCGGACGCATCGGCGCTATTTGAAACCTTCGACGCTTACCGAACCTGGCACCTGGCCAAAAAGAAAAAGCCACTCGATCCGGAATTGACGATCGGCCTGCTGCTAATGCGTCCGCAAGTCGTCAGCAAAACGACAAAACATTACGACGCGCTGATCAGTGCGATTGAGAAAGAAGGCTTGAACGTGATTCCCGCGATCGCGACGTTGATGGACAATCGCGAAGCAGTCACACGGTTCTTTCGCAACGGACGCGCGCGCGTCAGTCAGATCGTTTCATTGACAGGGTTCAGCTTCGTCGGTGGTCCAGCGATGAACGACAGTGCGGCAGCCGCGGAATTCCTGCGCGAGCTGAACGTGCCGTATCGATCCGCGGTCAGTCTCGACACGCAAACGATCGAAGCGTGGCGCGAATCGCAGACCGGATTGAATCCGATCCAGGCGGGAATGCAGATCGCGATCCCGGAGATCGACGGCGCAACCGAGCCTTTTATATATGGCGGCATCCCAGTCAAAGGCCAGGAGCCGACACCACTGGACGATCGTTGCGATCGGTTCGCGCGTCGTCTGAGGCGTTGGAATAATCTGCGTACTGCGACGCGCAATCAAGTGAAGCTCGCCGTCGTGCTGTTTTGTTTTCCACCAAACAAGGGAAATATCGGCACCGCCGCCGACCTCGACGTGTTTCCGAGCGTGTGGGATCTGCTGAAACGCCTGCGAAACGAAGGCTATAGCGTCGACGTCCCTGCAACCGCGGACGAGTTGCGCGAAAGATTACTCGGTGGAAACTCGGAAGAGTTTGGTCTCGCAGCAAACGTCGCCTATCGCATGACAACGAGCGAGTACCTGCGTTTGTGTCCGTACGTGAGAGACGTCGAAAAGGACTGGGGAGCGGCGCCCGGCGCGATCAACTCGTTCGGCGGCGAGCTATTGATTCAAGGACTGACAATCGGCAACGTCTTCATCGGCGTGCAACCGACGTTCGGCTTTGAGGGTGATCCGATGCGCTTGATGATGGCCCGCAGCGGTTCGCCTCATCACGGGTTCATGGCCTTCTACACGTATCTCTCGAAAGTCTTCGGCGCCGACGGCGTGATCCACTTCGGCACGCACGGCGCGCTCGAGTTCATGCCCGGCAAACAGATTGGTTTGTCAGGTGAATGCTGGCCTGACCGTCTGATCGACGAACTGCCGAACTTCTACGTGTACAGCGTCAACAACCCGTCCGAAGGTTCCATTGCGAAACGTCGTTCTTACGCGGAGCTGATCTCGTATCTAACGCCGCCGATCGAAAACGCCGGACTGTACCGAGATTTAGCGGGACTGAAAGACTTAGTGATGGCGTACCGGCAGTCGACGAACGAAAACGAGCGTGAGAAGTTGTTTGAGACAATCGAGACGTTACGCACCGAGTTGCATTTTTAACCGTGGCCAAAACGGACAACACGGAGCATGAATTCCTGCGGGTCGACGCGATGACGAAATGCCTCTTCGCCGTCAATGACGACGACGGGAATGTCGTGCTTATATTTTCTTAGCAGCTCGTCATCAGATTCGATGTTCACTTCTTCGAGCGTGTAGAAATCCGACGAACGGGAATTTTCAATCGCCGTCTTTGCTTCGTCGCAGAGGTGGCAGCCGGGGCGGGAATAGACGATCACGTGAGCTTTGCGCAACTGAGCAACTCCTTAATAACTTCTTGCGTGTTAATCGAGAAACAGGTTATAAATAGCACGCCGACCACATTATAATTTGTTTGATAGGTGCGGCGCTCTTCATGTTTAAGCAAAAAATTGGCTTCACTGCGCAGAGAGTGATCCCTGTTAGTCGGGGAGTTGTATAGAGCGTCTCTGTTAGTAAAGTCGAAGTGTACCCTCGGGAAGTTCGCAACGCCTAGCAATCAGGATTTGAATCGACGGAGGTTTCGACTTGGATAGTCAAGCCGATCAAATCACGCCTGCAAGCGCGACAGCGGTCAGCGCCCCGCCGCGGGCGTCTGCACCGGCGAAACCAGCAGCGGCGGCAGTTGTAGAGTCATCCGCGGATCCCCCGGTCAACAAAATGCGCCGCCGCATCGTCTGGGCGTCAATAGCAGGTGCGCTTACCACCTTCTTCTTGATGTTCGTCCGCTTCTTCCTGCCGCGGTCCATTCTCGAACCGTCCAGCATCTTTCGCATCGGCTCTCCGAACGACTACGCGATCGGCGTCGATACCAAGTGGCAGCAACAGTACCGCATCTGGGTCACGCGGACTTCCGACCGCTTGTTCGTGATCTATGCGCGCTGCACGCACCTGGGTTGCACGCCCGACTGGAAGGCGAGTGAGAACAAGTTCAAATGTCCGTGCCATGGCAGTGGTTACGACAGCGAGGGAATCAACTTCGAAGGGCCCGCGCCACGGCCGATGGATCGCGCCAAGGTCTCCATCGACGCCGAAGGCCAGATCGTCGTCGACGTGGGCACCCTGTTCGAATGGCCGAAAGGTGGCAAAAACGAGTTTGAAGACGAAAAGGACGGCGCTTTCATCCGAGTGTGAGGTAAACAGTGGCTGATAGTCCTGATCCAAAAGACCCCAAACAACTGACCACGGGTGAAGAAGGCGACAAGAAGAGCCTGACGACGCGCGCGAAAGAAGGCGCCGGCGCGCTGAAGGAACGCGCTATCGAAGAGGCGAAGGGCTACTCCGATCCGCAGGACACGCAACTCTGGAAATCGATCTTTCGCGTCTCTCACGACCGTTCCGATCCGCGCAACCGTTCGCTGGCGATTCTGTCGAACGTCTTCCTGCACCTGCATCCGGCGAAGATCAATCGCGACGCCGTTCGTTATCCTTTTACGTGGGGCATGGGCGGCATCACGTTCTATCTGTTTATCGTGCTCACGTTTACCGGCGTCCTCTTGATGTTTTACTACCACCCGACAAAAGCCGACGCCTTCCGCGACATTCTTTATCTCGAGCACGACGTGCCGTTCGGCAAGTTGTTGAGAAACATGCATCGCTGGGCGGCGCACTTGATGGTCATCACGACCTGGCTGCACATGTTTCGCGTGGTGCTGACGGGATCTTACAAGCGCCCGCGCGAGTTCAACTGGTGCGTCGGTGTTGTCCTGCTCGTGCTGACGCTGCTGCTTTCGTTTACGGGTTACCTGCTGCCCGACGATCAGCTAGGTTTCTGGGCGGTAACGGTGGGAACAAACATGGCGCGGGCGACGCCGATGCTCGGTCATGAGGGACCGTTCGGGCCACAGTTAGGACTTACTGCCTACAACGACGTGCGTTTCGGATTGCTGGGTGGATCGATAGTCGACTCGAATGCCTTATTGCGTTCCTACATCTGGCACTGTATCGGGATCCCCCTGGTTGCATCGATCTTCATGGCTGTGCATTTCTGGCGCATACGAAAGGACGGCGGCATCTCGGGTCCGGCGCCGGTGATGCTCGAGTCGGAGATGAAAGCGGTCGCGAAGAAGAAATGATTACTCTGCGGCCCTCTGCGTATCTCTGCGCTCTCTGCGTTAAGACGGCATTTCGAACGCAGAGAACGCAGAGATACGCAGAGGGCCGCAGAGAAGGTATCCAATGAAGAGATACATCAACAAGTGGACGATTTGGGGAGCGCTGCTGGTGATCGCTGCTATCTGGGCGTTCACGGTCCAGGACTGGCACCAGTTGTGGACGATCTCGTCGGCGCCTGACAACATTCCCATCGTGGCGATGCTTTTCCTCGTCCCATTCTTCACCTGGCTGGGAATCAGGCAAGCCATCGCGAATGATCGCCTCATCGAACAACTCGAAGCGGATCCGAAACTAGCCAAGGTACATCATCGCAAAGTCGAGCCGTGGCGGCCGGGTTGGGCAAGGGAACTACACGTTTGGCCCTATCTGGTTCGCATCGAATTCCTTGCCACCGTCATTGTCACGGTGATTCTTTTTGTCTGGTCGATTACGCTCAACGCGCCCTTGGAGGAACCAGCCAATCCAAACCTGACCATGAATCCTTCCAAAGCACCGTGGTACTTCCTCGGTCTTCAGGAAATGCTGGTCTATTTTGATCCGTGGATCGCGGGCGTCGTGATGCCGTCGATCATTATGGTCGGGTTGATGGTCTTTCCATACGTCGATTCCAATCCACTCGGCAACGGCTATTACACGTTGAAGCAACGGCGCTTCGCATTGCTGATGTTTGGCTGGGGCTTTTTGATGTGGATTCTTTTGATCGTGATCGGGACTTTCATTCGTGGACCGGGTTGGATCTGGTTCTGGCCGGGACAGACCTGGGACCACAACGCGGTCGTGTTTGATAAGAACATCGACCTGCACGATTGGGTCGCGACGAGCCGGATGGGCAAGGCCATCGGACTCGGCTTCCTGGCCACAAATTCACTTGCGAAAGTCTTGTTCGGCTTCATTGTCGTCAGCGTTTTCTTTGTGGTGGGTGCGCTTTTCTTTCACTGGCTGATGACCGTCGACTTCAAGAGAATCAGGCTGCCGCGAGCATTTAGCCTGCGCGAGTTTCACCAGGCTCTGTTTCCCAAAAAACCATTCGAACAGAGGCTTTTGGCGCGCACGAGTCTGCTGCAATACCTGACGTTTCAGTTTTTTGCAGTGAGCGTCTTGCTCGCCTTACCGGTAAAACTGATTTTGCGGCTGACGTTGACCATTAAGTATGTGTGGGTAATTCCCTGGTTGAATATCAATTTCTGAAATACGAGTGAGCGTGGAGGAATCATAGTGGCGGATGCTCCAGGGGCCGGCGAATCGTTAATTAAAAAAGAGCCAGATCTACCCGCGAACGATCCGATCGTCAGTAGCTCCACCAGCGGCTGGATGTTAGTCAGCGCGCTGCTGATGACGCTTTCCATAGCCTGGGCGCTTTACGATGAAGCGTTCGGCCAGCGGCCCTGGAAGGGCATGCAGCGGGAGTTTGTTGCTCGCTACACGCGATATCTGAACAATATCAAAGCGAACTCCGGTAAAACAGAAGCGGAGGTCAAGGAAAGTCCTGAGTACCAACAGCTCGTGGCTGATGAAGAAGCAGCTCGTGCTGAGGTTAAAGACGAGATCGCGCAGATCGACGCCGAGGTCACCCGCGCACAGCATAAACTCGACGCAATCACCGATACATTTCAAAACCAGCGCGGTAAACTCACGGTTATCAACTACAACGTTGAGACCTCCGAAGGTAAAGCCAAGGAACGTTATCGCAAACAGGCTGAGGACAAGAGACAGGAACAGGTAACTGTCGAGTTGCCGTCAGACGACGGAAAGTCAGTCGAGAAACAACGGCTGAACTACGCTCAGCTTGAAAAGCTTTACGACGATCTGCGCGAGCAGAAGGCGCAAGGACTGGGCAGAAAAGCCGAGCTGTTGAAGAAGCCGTCCGAACTCGCGAAAAAGAAGGACGATTACGTCAAAAACAATCTGATCGGGCTCGGTCCCGCAGCCATTGAGGGTTTGAAAACCAAGATGGCCGCCTACGATTACTCGATCCTCGGCCATCAACTCAGCGTCACTGCCTACAACATCGTCGACCGCTGCGAGGTGTGTCACGCAGGCATCCGAGAGCCCCTCAACATAAAAGCCTCTGACATGGCGCCCGATGGACCAGGCAAAGAGCCGGACAGTCTCGCGCGTGCTTTTGTCAGTCATCCGAACCGCGAAATCCTTCAGGTTCACAATCCCGAAAAGTTTGGCTGCTC
>Ga0111538_10010086_pt1 | contig 12579 bp, 8 predicted proteins | sample SoiMethybrSBSTD1_FD_79669 | JGI IMG/M metagenome (GOLD analysis project Ga0111538, IMG submission 79669) | Bulk soil microbial communities from a Populus tree surrounding site in Tennessee, USA - Soil MetaG P. TD hybrid SBSTD1 (version 2)... | ecosystem: Environmental > Terrestrial > Soil > Tree...
CCGAGCGTATGGATAATCACCCCGCACGCCACGGCGCAGTAGGGGCAGATGCTGTGGGTCTCCGTCGTTCTGGAGATCTTGAGCTCTCTGGCTTGAGCGAGCGCGGCGGTTGTACTGAAACCGAAGGCCGTGGTTCCGGCGCCTCCCGCTAGTGCGCTCTTCAAAAAATCTCGACGGCTGACTTCCATGGCGGGAACTTTTATCACGAATTTCAGACGGTGCACCCACGTAATCCGTGTAATCCGCGGCTAAGAAAGGCTGTTACAATGGGCCTTTTTCACAGGGCAAGGACTCACCAATGAACAGCTTTGGATCGAAATCGACTCTCACGGTTGGCGGAACGACTTTCACTTACTTCTCTCTCGAGCAGGCGGAGAAATCCGGTGCCGGCCCAATTAGCCGGATGCCTTTCTCACTCAAAGTCATGTTGGAAAATCTGCTGCGTTTTGAAGACGGCTCGACAGTTTCCAAAGCGGACATTCTCGCGGTGATCCGTTCCGCAAGTGCTCCACCTGAGGATAAGGAAATCGCCTTCCGGCCGGCTCGAGTTCTCATGCAGGACTTCACCGGTGTCCCCGCCGTTGTCGATCTCGCCACGATGCGGGATGTGATCAAGAGGATGGGAGGCGACCCAAAGAAGATCAACCCGCTGCAGCAAGTGGACCTTGTGATTGACCACTCCGTCCAGGTGGATCAGTTCGGCACGCCGGAAGCGTTCGCTTTCAATGCGGACCGCGAACTGGAACGCAACCGCGAGCGTTACACGTTCCTCAAGTGGGGACAGAAAGCGTTTCGGAATTTCCGGGCCGTGCCCCCCGACGTCGGCATCGTGCATCAGGTCAACATCGAATACCTGGCACCTGTCGTCTACTCGGGAACCGTGGATGGCGAGCGCTACGCGTATCCCGACACACTGGTCGGTACGGATTCGCATACTACGATGGTGAACGGCCTGGGCGTTGTGGGTTGGGGCGTTGGCGGAATCGAAGCCGAGGGCGCGATGCTCGGGCAACCGCTCTCCATGTTGATTCCCCAGGTGGTCGGTTTCCGTCTGCACGGGCGGCTGCGCGAAGGCGTCACGGCAACAGACGCTGTTCTGACGGTCACGCAGATGCTGCGGAAGAAAGGCGTCGTTGGAAAATTCGTCGAGTTCTACGGGCCCGGCGTGGCGAGTCTCAGCCTTGCTGACCGCGCGACCATTGCCAACATGGCTCCCGAATATGGCGCCACGATCGGATTCTTCCCTATCGACAACGAAACGCTGAATTACATGCGGCTCACGGGACGCAAGCCGGATCAGATCGCCCTCACCGAAGCGTACGCAAAAGCGCAGGGCCTCTTCCGCACAGACCAGAGTCCGGATCCAGTCTTCATGGATACGATTGAACTCGACCTGGGTTCAGTGGAGCCAAGCCTGGCCGGACCGAAGCGTCCTCAGGATCGTGTCCCGCTAGCGAAGTCGAAACAGGTCTTCAGAGAAGCCTTGCCTTCCCTGATGAAGACGCAAAGCGCCGGCAAAGTTGCGGTCACCGACAACGGAAACAAGTACAACCTTAACGACGGCTCCGTCGTGATTGCGGCCATCACGAGCTGCACGAACACATCGAATCCGTCAGTCATGGTCGCCGCGGGCTTGCTCGCGCGTAAGGCCGTTGAGCGCGGTTTGCAGGTTCAGCCCTGGGTGAAAACCAGCCTCGCTCCGGGGTCGCGTGTGGTGACAGATTATTTGCGCGCAACAGGTTTGCTTCCCTATCTGGAGAAGCTGCGCTTCCATGTCGTCGGTTATGGCTGCACGACATGTATCGGAAACAGCGGTCCGCTGCCGGACGCCGTCTCGAAAGCCGTGAAGGACGGCTCGCTGGTCGTCGCGTCGGTCCTGAGCGGGAACCGAAACTTCGAAGGACGTATCAATCCACAGGTGCGAGCGAACTATCTCATGTCGCCACCTCTCGTCGTGGCCTACGCGATCGCGGGACACGTGGATATGGATCTCACAACCGAACCTTTAGGCGCCGACAGCAAAGGCCAGCCCATTTACTTGAAAGATGTCTGGCCGACGCATCAGGAAGTTCAGGATGCCATCAATTCCACGATGCGACCCGAGATGTTCCAGAAGGCCTACGAGGAGTCGCTCAAAGGCGACGAACGATGGAATGCTCTCGATGCGCCGACGGGCGAACTCTTCCAGTGGGATGAGAAGTCAACTTATGTAAAGCAGCCTCCGTTTTTCGACGACATGCCGAGGCAAGCGCCGCCGTTAAAAGACATTCACGGAGCCCGCGTGCTCGCCGTGCTGGGAGATTCGGTGACTACCGATCACATCTCCCCGGCAGGAAACATTCAAGCCGACGGCCCGGCGGGGAAATATCTTCAGGCGAACGGTGTATCGCCGAAGGATTTCAATTCCTACGGTGCGCGCCGCGGCAATCATGAAGTGATGATGAGAGGGACATTCGCCAACGTTCGGCTGCGAAATCTCATGTTGCCGGGCACTGAAGGCGGGCTCGCGCTCCACTTGCCGGAGAAGACGTCCACAACGATCTTTGACGCCGCGATGCAGTATCAACAGGAAGGCGTTCCATTGATGATTCTCGCCGGCAAGGAATATGGCTCCGGTTCATCGCGCGACTGGGCCGCGAAAGGGCCGCGGCTATTGGGCATCCAGGCGGTGCTCGCGGAAAGTTTCGAGCGGATCCATCGCAGCAATCTCGTCGGCATGGGGGTCCTGCCGCTACAGTTCCTGCCCGGTGAGAATGTCGAGAGCCTCGGGTTGACGGGCTTCGAGACGTTCGATATTCCCGGGATTTCCGCGGGCCTCAAGCCGGGACAACGGCTCAAACTGCACGCGCGTAACGAACAAGGCAAAACGAAAACTATCGAAGCGATATGCCGGATCGACACGCCCTACGAACTGCAGTACTACCAGCACGGCGGTATCCTGCAATTCGTGCTACGGCAGTTGCTGGGATAGTTGTCGGATTTTTAGCCACGGCTTACACGCTTACTTAAGCCTTATGTTGGGGGATCCCGATGGCGTGTTGTGGTCACGCCAGTTAGGATGCCCAGGCCCATCATGCAAATGATGCCTACCGCAATCCATCGTGGGGGAACATGAAGTAGGTGCGCCCCTAACGCCAGCCCAACAACGAGAACGATATAGCCGACAATGTAGAGACCAAAGGACACGTGCCACCTCCCTTTCGTGCGCAAGACACAAGTACAGATTGAGATACGAGTCCCTGGGTAAGGTCCTGCACGTGAAATTCCAGCCCAGTTGTGTTAGATGATCGTGTCGCGGAGGAGTCCTATGAAATTCGCAATCGGGGCAATCGTCGTCATCGCCGTTGTGGCAGGAGCATTCGCTCAGTCCAATACGGGCACGAGCAACTGGGAGGTCCTTGCGACCTGGGGTCAGTTGCCGGCCGGCACGCCATGGGGCGCGGCGTCGCAGGTGGCGACCACGGCGGAAGGGCAGATCATTGTCTTTCGTCGAATGGTCCGTCGTTCTTTGTTCTCAATCCTGACGGAAGCTTTGTGAAGTCCTGGGGTGATATACCTTACCGGCTCGCGCATGGCATCCGCGTAGACCGCGAAGGATTCATCTGGATCACCGACAACACGGACAACATCGTTCAGAAACTTTCATCCGACGGGAAGGTGCTGATGACCGTGGGGCGAAAAGGCGCTGCGGGCGACAACGCGTCGCAAGATGCCTTTGATGGACCCGCCGACGTTTTCGTTGCGCCGAACGGCGACTTTTTCGTCGCAGATGGCTACCGCAATTCGCGAGTCGTCCAGTTCTCGAAGGACGGGAAGTTCATCAAGATTATTGGCGGGACGAAGGGGTCCGAACCAGGCCAGTTCAACATTCCCCATGCCCTCGTCGTCGATTCGAAGGGACGACTGATTGTGGCCGATGCCGAAAACAGTCGCATCCAGGTGTTCGACGCATCCGGAAAATTCGCTGAACAGTGGACGGACTTCGTCGCCAAGCCGCGCGGCGCGATGTACATCGCGGCAGACGACACGCTCTACGTCAGTCACGTCGATGCCGAAGCGATCAGTGTTATCAAAGGCGGAAAGGTCGTCGAAGTCATCAAGGGTGTCGGAGGAAGACCTCACGGCATGACGCTGGACCGCCAGGGCAACATTTACGTTTCGTTCCCGTTGACGCAGAGCGTTAAGAAAATCGTGAAGAAGTAAGGACGAGGATTTTCACAAAATGGCGGAACATCGCCGTGAGCTGTCCAAATTATCCTCGCACCCCTCCGGGGTGCGTTGGCATTGAACAAACAACCCCGGGTGTCGCTTGCGCTCCACCCGGGGCTAATCTCCTGCCAGCCCTCCGGGCTGGCCTCTTGCACGCCGGAGGCGTGCCAGGACGGTAGCGTGGACGGCGACTATCAGATCCGCCTGATGGAGGCCGTGCACAAGACCACTCTTGCACGCCGGAGGCGTGCGAGGATGGTAGCCCGGGGTGTACGAGCGATAGCGAGTCACCCCGGGTTGGCGACCATACCAAATCCGCACCCCGGTAGTGGTGCGAGGAGTCTGATCCGCACCAGTCGTGAGTTTCGGCCAATCAGCCAGAAGGTCTCGCGATCACATTTCGTAACTTCTGTTTAAGCCTGATTACCGCCGAGCTCGAAGGAACTGAAGGATCGCCCCGCTCTCAGTCGCGTCGAGCACGCCATCGCGATTCGCATCGAACAGACCGAAAGCCGCAGTCAGACCCTGCCTCTGTTCGGCCGACAATTCCGGCGGCAGGTCCTTAAGGGTCGCGCCCTGAGCCAGGATTTGCTCGAGATACTGGCTAATGATGTCCTGTTGAAATCCCGCTACCTCGCGAGGCGGGAGATTAACGGCCAGAAACGCGACAGCCATTTCATCGGTTGTTTGCTCGCCCCATTGAACCCGCACCGGAGGGTGTACAGGGTTCCGCGGATTACCTGCGGAGTTGTCGTAACTGAACTCCATCTCGATCCGCGTTCCCTTCGGCAGCCCGACCGGCTTGGCATACTGATACGCACCCTGCCAATTGAAGTCCCAGTCTTTTATCCAGATCAAAGGCTTCTCTGAACCATCTGGCAGATGCGCGGAGATCTTCATTTCCTTTCCGAGATAGTGCGCGTGCGGCGCAATGCCGAAGAGTTCAACGTCTCTCGGCATCACCAGCGAAGCCTTCACCACGTAGTGTGGGTCGCCCGGCGCGATATCGATCCGGCGATTAAACAGAATGAGGGCGGTCCGGCCCTGCGTGCCCGGCCGGTCGCTGAACTTCAGGCCGAGAGACGATTGATCGACTTCCGGTTTTCCCGAGGGATGGAAATGAATCTGAACCACCAGGTCCGAACCTTTGGGAATCGGCCGGAGTCCAGGTTCCGCGTCCGAAAGAGGCACACTCCCAGGAGCCCAGCCTCCGATCAGTCCTCCTTGAAAGCGAGGTCCGCCGAAACACGGATATTGGCCATCTGCATTAGCGAGCTTGCGAGCGGCGTTGTCCGTATCGAGGAAGACCAGAGCGTGGTGCACAACGCGGCGGTTGTCGGGACTGAACTCGAGTCCGCTGAGATACGAGTCCCGCTCGAGATTCAGCGGCAGCACAAAACACTGAAACTGGTCCGGGCCATCCGCGGCTAGTGAATATTTCGAAGACATCGTCAGCACTTTGTCCGGCTTTCCGGCGAGCCAGCCCTCGGCGAAGACCGGCAGCGCCGGCTTGTCGGCAGCGCTTCCTTCCGGAGCGCCGGCATCCGCCCACGCGCGAATTGTCGCGATCTGCCGGTCCGTCAGTCGGCGCTCATTAGCAAAGTCGCCATAACCGTGTTCCGCTTTCCAGGGCGGCATGAACCTCTTTTCAGTGACCGTCGCTATGAGTTTCGCCCGCTTGGACACATCCTGATAGGTCAGGAGAGGAAACGGCGCCACTTCCCCCGTGCGATGACAGATCGCGCAGTTCTGATACAGGATCGGCGCAATGTCCTTATTAAAGGTCGGGGTTGCACCGGTTGTTGGAGCCTGGGCGGCGTAGCCCATGCCAAGGGCAAGCAGGATGAGAATGGTCGCAAGTGTCTTCATGGTTTCTCTGGAGTGACGTAGTTGATGATGCACCCGATCGCTTTTGTTGTTGCGCGCGGCACCGGACGGCCGGCGAGCACAGCGTTCAGGGCATCCTTCAGGTCATGTTCGGTGACGACAGTACGCCGCCGATCAAAGTCCTCGACGCGGTTGTCGATGCGGCCTCGATAGAGCAACTTTCCGGTGCTCGACAGGATCGCAACCTCAGGCGTGACGACAGCTTTCGACAGTTTTGCCAACACTTGTTCTCTGTCTATAAGCATCGGAAAAGTGAACCCGAACTCTTTCGCATGACGACGAACATCGGCAAGGGCCGCCGTCGTATCCGCTTCGACGGCGTAGAACTCAACGCCGCGGCTGCCGTATTGCTGACGAAGGCGATTCATTTCCGGAACATAACCATTGCTGAGCGGACAGTCGATGGTCGTGAAGAACACGACGACCGCGCGCTTGTTAGCCCACTCGGTCTGCCGATGCTCGACACCATCGACATCCCGAAGCGCAAATCGAATGTCAGTGGTTCCGGTGGTGGCAGCAAGGAAGAGCAATAGGGCAAGCACCAGGAAACATTAACGCCAAGCCTGCCGAATTCCAAGTATCCGTGTAATCCGTTACGTCCGTCTAGCGTCGGGCCTACCCTCGGGATCGCTTCCGGCAATGACATGGCTGACCGGGCGATCGTGAGATTTTACAGCCGGCCATCCGACCAGCGGCCAGGGACATAGCGACAGCGTACAGCAGACATTTCACATCCGACATTTGGAAGACAACTCTTCAGTGTGAACTGTCCGCTGTCTGCTGTGCGCTGTCGCTATGTTCTGGCAGCTGTCCTTACTTCCCTCCGGTCCCCCACGCCTGGCGTAATCCGCGACTGTAACGTTCAGGAGGACTGCGATCCCATTCGCGTTACACTGAACGATGACCATGAGAGTAAGAATCCTGTTCGTTGCAATGGTTTGGAGTGTCTTGGCGTCTTGCGGTTCGAAGCCGGAGGCGGGACCAGGTGCGATGACGCCACCACCGGTGCCCGTGAGCATTGCTCAGGCAGCAGAGGAAATGGTTCCCATCCAGGTCCGGGCAGTAGGGAATGTCGAGCCCTACTCCACTGTTGGTGTGAAGGCTCAGGTTGGCGGACAACTGCTCAGTGTGAAGTTCTCGGAAGGCGCGAACGTAAATGCCGGCGATTTGCTCTTTGAGATCGACCCTCGACCCTTTCGCGAAGCGCTACGGCAGGCGGAGGCAGACATCACCAAAGACCAGGCGGAACTCCGTGTCGCCGAAGCGAATATCGCCCGCGATAACGCGCGGCTAAAGAACGCCGAGGCCGAGGCTAAGCGAGCGGAGCAACTTCTGAAGGAAGGGATCTCGACCCGAAGCCGTGAGGATGAGATTCGCACCGCAGCGCAGGTTGCTGCGGAGTCTGTCCGGGCAGGTCAGGCACAGATGGAAAGCATCCGCGCGTCCCTGGAGCATGGCCAATCGGCTGTCGATCAGGCAAAGCTCAACCTCAGCTATACCGAGATTCGCGCACCGATCACCGGACGTACAGGGAACTTGCTGCTGCACCCCGGCAACCTCGTGAAGGCCAATGGAGACGATCCGCTCGTCGTCATCAATCAGATCTCGCCCATCTATGTAACGTTTGGAGTTCCGGAGCGGCATCTCGGAGAAATCTCTGCCCGGCAGGGTTCTGGACGGAAGCTGGCAATCGATGTGTCTTCGGAGGGCATGAAAGAGCCGATCCGGGGAACGCTTGCGGTGATTGACAACATGGTGGACTCGACGACCGGAACGATCCGACTAAAGGGCATGTTTGAGAATCGAAACCGCCAGCTTTGGCCGGGCCAGTTCGTGACGGCGGTTCTGACGCTTGAAACTCACCGAGCGACGGTCATTCCTGCTGAAGCGATCCAGTCCGGACAGCAGGGTCCGTTCGTCTATGTGGTCAAACAGGATCAGACCGTGGAACCCCGGCCGGTCATGATCGGACAAACTGTGGGCGGCAAAGCCATCGTGGATAGTGGAGTGATGACCGGCGAGACCGTCGTTACGGATGGGCAGTCGCGCCTCTATCCTGGCGCCAAGATTTCGATTGCGGCGGCGCCCAAAGCATCAGCTTTGAAGTAGACATGCATTTTTCAAAACTCTTCATCGAACGTCCGATCATGACCACGCTGATCACGTTCGCCATTCTGCTGTTCGGCTTCGTGGGCTATCGTGCGCTGCCCGTCGCCGCGCTTCCGAGCGTGGACTATCCCACCATCCAGGTGACCGCAACGCAGCCCGGCGCAAATCCGGAAACGATGGCATCGGCAGTTGCAACGCCGTTGGAGCGCGAGTTCTCCACCATCGCGGGTGTGCGGTCGATCAGTTCCTCAAATGCGCAGAGCCTGACGACAATTACGATTCAGTTCTCCCTTGATCGAGACGTCGATGCCGCCGCGCAGGACATTCAGTCCGCGATATCGCAAGCCGTCCTGCCCCCGATGCCGCGTCCACCCACGTACGCGAAGCAGAACCCTTCGGAACAGCCGATCCTGTACTTCGCAATGAACTCGACCACATTGCCTCTGTATACAGTCAACGAATATGCCGAAACCGCGCTGGCCCAGCGGATATCTACAGTCAGCGGCGTCTCCCGCGTGCAGATTTTCGGCGCGCAGAAATATGCGGTCCGCATCCAGGCGGATCCGGAGAAGCTCGCCGCGCATCACGTGGGAATCGACGAAGTTCAGCAGGCGATTCAGCAGAGCAATGTGAACCTGCCCACGGGCCGTTTGTACGGCCTGAAACAGGCGTTCACCGTGCAATCCAGCGGGCAGCTGATGCAGGCTTCCGCCTACCGGCCGCTCATCGTGCAATACCACAACGGTGTGCCCCTGCGGCTCGAAGAACTGGCGAACGTCATCGACAGCGTCGAAGATAACAAGACCATCGCTTGGAACAACGGAACGAGGGGCATCATCCTCGCGATCTCCCGGCAGCCGGGAACAAACACGGTTCAGATCGTCGACAGCATCCGCGCCCTCCTGCCGGAACTGCAGGCGTCGTTGCCGCCGTCGGTGGAGCTGCTTCTGCTCTACGACGCCTCGGAGACCGTACGCGCATCGATTCATGACGTAGAGTTCACGCTTATTCTGACGATCGCACTCGTCGTGATGGTGATCTTCCTGTTTCTGCGCAATCTCACCGCGACATTGATTCCTGGATCTGCCGTGGTGCTGTCCATCATCGGGACATTTGCGGCGATGTATCTCCTCGATTACAGCCTGAATACTCTCTCGCTGATGGCGCTCACGCTGTCTGTAGGTTTCGTGGTGGATGACGCCATCGTGATGCTGGAAAACATCGTCCGCTACATGGAAATGGGAAAGAGCCGGTACGAGGCCGCGATGCTGGCTTCCAGGGAGATCGGATTCACGATCGTGTCGATGACGCTGTCGCTCATCGCGGTGTTCATCCCTGTCCTGTTCCTGGGTGGAATGGTCGGACGCCTGTTGCACGAATTCTCGGTGACGATCATTGTTGCCATCGTCATTTCGGGGTTCGTCTCTCTGACTTTCACTCCGATGCTGGGCAGCCGATACCTTCCGGCTCACGACCGCAAGCATGGCAGGCTCTATGTCGCGCTCGAGCGGGGGTTCGAGAAACTCTCAGGCGCGTATGACGTCACGTTGCGGGCGGTTCTGCGTCACAAGTTCGCAACGATTCTCGTCGCTCTGGCGACGCTGGTCGGAACCGCCTACATCTTCACAACAATTCCGACGGGTTTCTTTCCCAGCCAGGACAGCGGCTTCGTCTTCGGCATCACCCAGGCCGGACAGGATATCTCGTTCGAATCGATGGCTCAGCGGCAGAAGGCAGTGTCCGAGATCATGCAGTCGGATGAAAACGTTGTGAATGCCGTTGCGTTTTCCACGGATAGCAACGTGGGCTACCTCTTTTCGATGATGAAGCCTCGAGCTCAGCGCCCGCTCTCGGTGGACCAGACTATCGAAGCACTCCGGCCGAAACTCGATCAGGTGCCGGGGATCATGACGTTCCTCCAGAATCCGCCACCGATCACGATCAACGGACAGTTCAGTACGAGTCTCTATCAAATGACGGTGCAGAGCGTGAATCTCAACGAGATTTACGAGTGGACGCCCCGGCTCACCGACAAGATCCGAATGCTTCCAGGCTTCACGGATGTGAACAGCGACTTGTTGATTGCGAGCCCGCAACTGAACGTCGACATCGATCGCGATCGCGCTCTCGCAGTTGGCGTGTCGCCGGAACAGATCCAGAACGCCCTCTACACCGCCTACGGTGACCGGCAAGTTTCGAACATCTACGCGCCGGCGAATCAATACTCCGTCATTCTCGAAGTGAAACCGGAAGACAGGCGCAGTCCGAATGCCCTGGAGAAGCTCTACATCCGATCGTCGGCGGGCCAGCTTGTACCGCTTAACGCCGTAGCGCGCGTCACACGAACAGTCGGGCCACTGAGCGTCAATCATTTCGGCCAGCTTCCGGCGGCAACGATCTCATTCAACCTGCAGCCGGGGTTTTCTCTGGGCGAGGCGGCGAACAGCGTCAGCGCGGCGATTCGCGAACTGCGAATTCCAGTCAGTGTCACTACGAGTTTTCAGGGAACGGTGAAGGAGTTCCAGGAGTCGTTCGCAAACCTGTCGGTGTTGCTGATCGTGGCGATCCTGGTGATCTACATCGTGCTCGGTGTGCTGTACGAGAGTTTTATCCATCCAATCACGATTCTTTCAGGCCTACCGTCTGCGGTGTTCGGAGCGTTGTTGACGCTGGTGGTCTTCCACAAGCAATTGGACCTGTTCGCTTTCGTAGGCTTGATCATGCTGTTCGGCGTGGTGAAGAAGAACGCGATCATGATGATCGACTTTGCGATTGAAGCGCAGCGTGTGGAGGGAAAGAGTCCCGCGGAGGCGATCTACCAGGGATGCATTCTGCGGTTCCGCCCCATCATGATGACGACGATGGCGGCGCTCTTGGGGACTCTGCCGATTGCACTGGGCTACGGAGAGGGCGCTGATGCGCGTCAGCCGCTCGGATTGGCAGTGGTGGGCGGGCTCATGGTTTCCCAGTTCCTGACCCTGTACATCACGCCGGTGATTTATCTGTATCTGGAAGGACTCCAACGACGATTGCAGCGGAACAAGAAGGTTCGGGTTGAGCCGGAACCGAGTCTTGTCGAGAGGTAAGAGAGATATCACCTCTGAGCTGGTCTTTCGCACCGTGCATTTATAGAATCCGCCGCTCAGAGAACCTCATCGATGCGTCCAGTCGAATTTATTGGAACATTTCTTTCGACGCTGCTCCCGCAACGCTATCGGGAAGGATCGCCGCCCAAGGGATACGCAATCGCAAGCGGCGTCGTCCAGGGACTTCTCTGTGTGTTTCTCCTCGTCTTCAGGTTTATGTGGCTGGCTGAAAGTGGCGGAGAACTTCTGGACCGTGGACATGCATTCGACCACTTCGTGCGCTTCGGCGGCTTGTACGTCCAGTCCAACATGGTTGCCGGGCTCGCATCGTTTTGGCTGAATCCCCTAAACTTTCTCCTCGTCTATCTGGTCTTCGAAGCGGTCTTTCGAAGCGTGTCCGCGATGGCCAGCGGTCAAATCATCGCTACGCTCCCGATGTATGTGGTGTCGGGAATCCACGGCCTGCTTGAAAAGGCTGCCTACAGACGAAAACTGGGCGACTTGATTCCGGACCAGGTTTTTCGGGGAAATGAAACGCAGGGCTTCGCATTGAAGATCTACAGTTGCAGACCGAAAACGCACTGGAACACATATATCACCATCGAGTTTGAAGGCGTGCATTACCAATTGCTGCGAGACGAGTCCGCTCCGGCCCCTCGCCGCTTTGTGTACTACCTCCGGAAGAATCCGAGCGGACGTCCAGCCGTTGTGATTGACCACTACACACGGGAAAGCGTCCTGCAGCCCGAACAAGACAAATGGGTGGGAACGCCGAGAACTCTCGACCGCTTGAGGTCGATGCGCGATCAAGGGGACTTGATACCCGATCAACTCGTCCGAGGCGAAGTGCACGCTTCGGAGTTTGACCTTAAGATTTATAGCTGCCGCCCCAGACAGGATTGGAATGCCGCAGTGACGATCGAATACGAAAACCAGTGGTACGAGCTTTACAAAGAGGAGCGAGGTTTCAGACCGCGCCCCTACATTTACTATCTGCGTAAGTGTTCGATGGGGCGGGCATCGGTAACATTGAGCCGCTATGCTCCGGATGACGTGATGAAGGAACGCAAGTAGGGGGCAGTGGTCCAACAATCGGACGTCTTCGCGGCTGACCATTGACTGCTGACCGTTCTACGTTGACTGTTGCGCTTGTTGCGTTGATTGTTGGCATCAACTTAAGGGGACAAGCCACGTCACTGGGAAAGCGGGACCACTACCAGTTATGAGGTAGTATTTCCTTCCATGGATGCAAAGTTCCGGTCCGCAATGGCAGCAATCGCTTCGAGCA
>Ga0111538_10010087_pt1 | contig 12579 bp, 8 predicted proteins | sample SoiMethybrSBSTD1_FD_79669 | JGI IMG/M metagenome (GOLD analysis project Ga0111538, IMG submission 79669) | Bulk soil microbial communities from a Populus tree surrounding site in Tennessee, USA - Soil MetaG P. TD hybrid SBSTD1 (version 2)... | ecosystem: Environmental > Terrestrial > Soil > Tree...
CCTGTTACCAAGGACAGAATAGGCGACGCAAAGTCGTTTTTGCGTCGCCTCGATCTGGAGCCGGGCGCTAATGTGACGAACCTGGAGACGCGATTCGACACGAAGCGGTATCTCACACCCAACAGCGATTTGGCCGCACTGCTCGTACTGACGCATCAGACGCGGATGCATAACCTGATCACGCGCGCCCGCTTCGACGTCGCTGCCGCCGGCGACGATAAGGAGCGTATTCGACAAGCGGTCGAACCGCTGGTGCGCGGCATGCTGTTTGTGTGGGAAGCCGGCTTCGAAGAACAGGTCGCCGGCAATACCACCTTCGCCACCGACTTCGCGAAGACCGGCCCACACGATCGTCAGGGACGTTCGCTTCGCGAACTCGATTTGAATAAGCGACTGCTGCGTTACCCGTTGAGTTACCTGGTTTACTCCGAGCAGTTTGACGCGCTGCAACCTTCGGCAAAGGCTCAGTTCTTCCGGCGCGTTCGGGCAATCCTCACGGGTACGGACTCCAACAAGGATTTTTCCCATTTATCGGATGCCGACCGGAAAGCAATTCTTGAGATCCTCACCGAGACCAAGCCGGATTTCGCTGCATCCGCATTGGAGGTACATGGATGAGCACACTTGCCGATCGACTTGTAGGAAGCGCCGTGCTTCGGGCACGAAGCTACGAAGAGGTGGAAGCTGATGGACATGCAAACTGGCAGGCAGTTGGAATCGTTATCTTGTCCAGTCTGGCGGCAGCGTTCGGAACCGGCGTCAAAAGCGTGAGCGGGATTGCCGCGATCCTGATCGTTACGCTTGCGACATGGGTCATTTGGGTTCTCCTGACCCTGTTTATCGGGAGACAACTACTACCGGGTAATCAAACTCGTGCAGACTTCGGCCAGGTTCTTCGAACCACAGGTTTCTCGTCGACACCTGGAATACTCCGCGCTCTCGGGATACTACCCATTGTCGGACCGGCCATCTTCCTGGCCGCCACCATCTGGATGCTTTTGAGTTTCGTCGTCGCCGTCCAACACGCCCTCGACTACGACAATACGAGGCGTGCTTTCACAGTGTGTCTGCTGGGATGGGCTATCCACGCGGTTGTGTTGTTCGGCTTCGTTATGACGGCCGTCTGAGCTGTAGGCGCGGTCTATGACCGCGCGTTTTTCCCACTCGGAAGCGAAATCGCGCGGTCATAGACCGCGCCTACAGCAACCGGAGTCGTCGAAATACATTCGTTGTGCAAGGCCATACCACGGCAGAGAATTCCCGCCATGGCATGATTCCGCATGTGGTTTCCAGCTGCGGGGCTAACTCGCGCGAGTCTTTTTGAAGTACTTCTCCTCCAGTCTTTCCAGCCGGCGCAGCAGGCCGAATAGTTCGTGATCCTGCCAATACTGGTCGTAGACCCCGATGTCCTTCGCGACTTGCTCATCTTCGGCAGCTGAAAGAGTCGAATCGACCAACCGGAAGACTGTGTTGTCTTCCTGCTCCATATGGGACCGCAGCATAAGGTTCAGGTGGCGAGCGCAGTAGATAAATTCCTTCGTCTTCTTCGTATGAATGGAGTCGTGAAGGCCATCGATGAGAGAGCGTTGCCGGTTGTGCTCGAATATCTGGCCGGCAAGCTCCTCGTAATTCTGTTGAGGCGAAGCCCGCAGCAACGCGGGGAACAGGACACCCTCTTCTCTGCCCTGGTGATAACGGTCGCCAAACCCTCGAAGGAAATCAACGACGTCTTTAACGTCTTCTTGATTGACGCAGTGTTCTCGTTCGGCGCTTGAGGCCATTTCTGCGAGAACGTTCAATACACGAAGCATCAGCTTATGATCTTCCATTAACAACGCGGTTGATTTCATGGCCTTGTCCTCAATGCCTGAGGCTGCACCTCTGATGCCATGGAACAGTCGCCTTTCACGAATTTGACAACGCCCGCTGCTACTCTAAGATCGCTTGTGTCTGGAAGTGACTCCGTCGAGTGGCCGATAGGCAGGAGTTTGACTTAAGGTCGCAAACGCACCGGTGTCGTACAGCAGTCCTGCCAACGTGTCCTGAGTCGCTGATCTTTGCGACGTGGAAGAGACAGCAAGCCTCATTCTCAACCTGGATTCGATACTCCTCCATGGCGCCGCCCACCGTAATGGATAAATCCTTACTCGTGAGGGTATCTCCAGATTCTTGCCGCCTTCGACTGTAACGGCAAACAGAACCCTGATCACAGAGGGAACGGGGCCGCATATCCGACTAACCTTCAGCTTGTCCTGGCGTCCGACCGGCCGAAGCTGCTTTTCAGCCCACTTGGGTGGCTGAAATCGCCACTTGACACCCATTTAACGCACGTGGATAAATCCCTGCAACAAAAGTAATTCACAAGACTGCAAGACTGATGGTTGGAAAAGCGATTTTGGGGAGGCAGATCATGCGAAGACTCGCCGTTACGGTCGTCCTGTTGTCTTTGGTTTTCTCATCTCAGGTATTCGGCCAATCGACAAATGCTACGGTCAGCGGAACGGTCTCAGACGCCACGACAGCTTTGGTCCCGGGTGTGACAGTCACCGCGACGAACAACAACACTGGCGTAATCACCACAGTGCTCACCAATGAAGCCGGTGCTTACAACTTCGCCAGCTTGCTGCCAGGTGTGTACAAGGTGAGCGCCGCGTTGCCGGGGTTTCAAACGAAGACATACACGGATGTGCAACTCGGAAACGCGGAAAGGCTCCGCCTAAACTTCACGCTGAGCGTCACGACTGTCGATACGGCCGTCGAGGTATCCGTGGCTGCAGACACGCTGCTGGCAATCTCGAGTCAGTCCGTAGGCGGCGTGCTTAACCAGACCAGCGTCCAATCGTTGCCTACCGTTGCCAATGACGTCATGGATTTTTATCGGTTAATACCGGGCGTCACCGTTCAGGATAATGGGGTTCGTGGAAGCTTTGCCGGCCTGGAAGGTTTCGGAACAACGAATATCCAGCGAGACGGTGTGGACGCGGCTGGCGGCGCTCGATGGACCGCAAACGCTCTGACGGCGACGCACATGAGTCCGGATCTGATCGGCGAACTGAAGGTTATCGTGGCGCCAGTCGATGCCGAACTGGGTCGCGGCAATGCACAACTTCAGTTCCTGACACGCTCGGGAACCAATCGATTCCGCGGGACCATCTCCTGGAGTGCTCGAAACAGCGCGCTCGACGCCAACACGTGGAATAACAATAACGACCTCGACCCCCGAACGGGGCAGTGGTCGCCGACCGCACCGGATTGGCACAACGTTCACAACATCGTCGCAAGTTACGGTGGGCCGATCGTCAAGAACAAGACGTTCTTCTTTGCTCTCTACGATCAGGCCCTCGTCAACATCCGTACGAACCAGAACCCGACGGTGCTGACGCCGTGCGCACGGAATGGGATTTTTCGGTATTTCGATGGCTGGAACAACGGAAACGCACTCCAGGTGACTACTGCGCCTGGGAACGCGACACCAACCATCGCGGTGGTCGATGGCATCGGCAACCCTCTACGGCCGGCGACCACACCCACTGGTGGTGCCTTCACGGGCCAGCTCCGTTATGTGAGCGTTTTCGGCCCTGTCACCAACATTCCAACTCAGCCCGACTGTTCAGATGCCATCGTTCAGAATAGTCCCTGGGATACATACCGAACCCGCATCGATCAGACGGGATTCATCAACAAGTTCATGGGTTCGATGCCGGTACCGAATAACTACGATGTCGGCGACGGTTTGAATACCGCCGGTCATCGCTGGGTTCGGCGCGAAAAGAATGGCAACGAAACCATTTTTTCGCTCGACGATGAAGGCTTAAACCGTCCGGACAATCTCGCGCGCAAACAAATCAACCTGAAAATCGATCACAACTTCAATCCAAGCCACAAATTGAGCGGCACCTATACCTATGAGTACTCCTACGGTATTGCGAACTTTGAGCCGTGGCCAACAGGTTTCCGAGGCCAACGCTTTCGCAGGCCGCAACTGCTCTCCGTGAATTTCACTTCCACTCTGTCCCCAACTTTGGTCAATGAATTCCGTTCCGGAATGCGACGCACCGGAGGGAACAGCTTCAATGGCCTTGAAGATCCGGAGAATGGCGAGGCTGCTCGTGCGTTTTTCCCCAACATCGGAGGGTATCCCACGTTCATTGGCCCGGGAACGGGCTCTGTGAATTTCCAAACCCAGCAGATGCTCAGCAGCACGGCCGCCTACAATGACGTAACGAGCCAGTGGTCCTGGGCCGACACGCTCAGCTGGACAAAGAATGCACACTCGTTCAAGTTCGGCGGTGAACTCCGAAGGGGCTACTCGCTCGGACAAGATGCCGGCGTCGGCACCACCTCCATACCTCGCGCAATCGGAGGCGACGCGCCAAACGCTGCAATTCCGCCGGGGGCGATCACAGGTACAAACGTCCCGGGACTTGCCGGAAGCGCCACCGCCGGAAATCAACAGAGAATGCGAAACCTGCTGAGTTTCCTTGCGGGCTCGTTAAGCCAGGTGACGCAGTTCTACTACATGCAGGACCCGAACAAGCTGGACTCGTTCGAATCCTGGCTGACATACCCGCAACGCGTTCGCGACACGCACCGCAATGAGTTCAGCATGTTTTTCAAAGATGACTGGAAAGTTCGGACAAGTCTCACCTTGAACCTCGGTATCCGCTGGGATTATTACGGGTCGATTTACGACGGGTTCGGCATGATGCCTCAGGCCATTGGAGGCGGCTCGGCGATCTTCGGAGTCTCCGGACGAAGCTGGGAAGGCTTCTGGAATCCAGGCATCCGCGGTGAACCGACTGCATTCGAATACGTCGGCCCGAACTCGCCGAATCCGGACAAGAGCTACTTCCCCAACGACTATAACAACTTCGGCCCTGCTGTCGGCTTTGCCTGGCAGGTTCCATGGTTCGGCGCCGGAAAGACGACGGTGCGCGGTGGCTATCAGATTACGTACAACGGCCTGCCATCGTTCAACTCGCTGACACAGACTCAAGTCACGCCTGGCAGTACGCTCGCTGTGAACTATCAGGGCGACAGCGGCGCCAATGCGTACCTCGACCTCACGAAAGTGTCCTCGCTGGTTCCCGCTCCGGTGACAGTGCTGCCAATGCAGCCCGTACCGTTAACAGACCGGACCCAGCAGGTCTACATTCCGGCACCCGACCTGGCGAATCCCTACGTTCAAAACCTCACGATGCAGGTCACGCGAAGCATTGGAAGCAACATGACCGTGGACGTTCGCTATCTCGGCACTCTCGGCCGCAAGCAGTGGAACGCCCAGCTTCAGATCAATCAACCCAATTACCTGACTAACGGATTGAAGGAAGCTTTCGACGCTGTGCGCGCCGGTGGCGAGTCTGCCTTATTGAACCAGATCTTCAACGGTATCAACATCGCCGGCACCGGCTTTGGGCCTGTGGGAACGACAGTGGGCGGTGTACCTCAAACAGCCGCGTTGCACCTGCGCAACGACACGAGGTTCAGAACCAATCTGGCCAACGGCAACTACACGGAACTCGCCAACACGCTGGACACGCTGAACTACGTAACGAGCGCCCCCGGGAATGGTAGCTTGCCGCCGATTCCCGCCCTCGTGAATGGCGCCGTTCTGCGATACAACGGGTTCCCGGAGAATTTCATCCGGACGAATCCGCAATTCAACCAGGCGCACATGCTCGCCAGTAGCAACACCAACAACTACCACGCGCTGTCCGCGTCGTTCACCATGCGGCCAACGCGTGGAATCAACCTGCAGTCCACCTATACCTGGAGCAAGAACTTTGGCGTCTTCGGAGAGGTCGGCCGAACCTTTACTGACCCGAGAGATCGGCATGCCGACTACGCCCTGCTCGGAGATACGCGCGTCCACGATTTCCGGACCAATGGAACGTTCGCGCTGCCGTTCGGGCCCAACCGAGCGTTTTTCAGCGGGGCCTCAGGAACTGTGGCTCGCATTATCGAGGATTGGTCGATGAGCTGGATTGTAAACCTGAACAGCGGAGCACCAATCACGATAGGAACGTTCTCGACGGGTGTCGGACGGCATTCAATCTATGCCAATGGCACGCCCGACATTGTCGGACCGTTCGACATCAACGGCCAGGTCCTGTTCCCCGAGGGTTCCAGCAGCGGCACGTACTTTATGGATGGCAAGTACCGGAGTGTTCGAGATCCACAGTGCAGTGCCGTCACGACGGCTAACGGCCTGGATACTCAATGCACACTGAACGCCGTTGCGGATGCCACTACCGGACAGATTCTCCTTCAGAACCCTCTACCCGGGAACCGCGGCACTCTTGGCATGAGCTCGGCCTTCGGACCTGGACGTTGGCGGTTTGACGCAAACATCGCTAAGCAAGTCAGGATCAGCGAATCAAAAAGCCTTCAGATCCGGCTGGATGCGACCAACGTATTCAACCATCCGGAGCCGAGCTTTGCGACGGGTTTGAACAGCGCGTTGCTGAATATCAACCAGACCAACTTCGGCCTCATCACCGGGGCGAATGCGAAGACCGAACTCCGCCGTCAGTTCCAGGCGCAGCTTCGATTCAACTTCTGATTGGAAGAAAAAATCGGGGCCAGAGTTTCGGTCAACGTCACCGAAACTCTGGCCCCGATTTTTTCTCTAGCCTCGACGAATTTCGGAGCCCTGGAATCGTATTCGAATACGGTAGACCTTCTTGACTCGTGATTGGATTACGCCAGTTGTGAGATCGACTCTCTCCGGGACCTCTATGCGATGAATGTCCACGGCGGCGTGGTAGCCGCGCTCTGAGAAAACGTCGATCAACATGGCGAGAGCAAGCGGGTCTTCGAGCACGGCGTCTTCCGTATTGATGTGAGCGACACCGGAGATCGCATGCCGAAGGATGATCGGCATCATCTTCTTCTCGATGAACGTCACAACTTTCTCCAGCAGCTCTCCATGTTCGAGGGCGTAACTGTCTATCCGCTTCACCAGTTCCTGCCGCGCGTGAACGATAATCGAGCTCGCCACCGGAATGATCCGCAGTTTGTCCACTGTCCGCGGATCAAGTTCCAATGTGGACTGATAACGCAGTTCCTTCAGAATGTTCTGCTCGACCGTTTCGAACGAGCCCTGCGCATTGATGAAATGATAGTGAAAGATCTCTTTCAGGGACTGGAGCGCATCCCAGGTTTGCTCCTTGAACGTCTCGTAACGGCGGCGGGCGAGAGTTTCGTCATGGTCCGTGGGACGGTCTTCGCGAAGCTGCCCGATACCCGTGCGCAGCGTCTTTTCGTTATGAATCAGAGTCTCGCGCCCGCGCTTTAACTGCCGGGCGACAGATTCAACTTCATCAACGAACAGCACCATGATGTGGACGGTCGGGTGGCGGAAAAAAATACTCATCGGCGTGTTGTAAAACTCGCGTCGCAACTCGTGCATCTTGTCAATGAGAAGCTTCAGGCTCTCGACCTGAACATTCGTTCGGGGGAAGCCGTCAATGATGGCGCCGTGCTGATACTCCGGTCGCAACAGTTCGCGTAACAGCAAACCGACGACTTCACGATCGCCGACGAGTTGTCCCGAATCCTTGATAGCCCGGGCTTCCGGGGAATCGAGCAACGCGCTGATGACGATGGGAGGACAGGTCAAGCCGCGTACGCGGCTGATGAACGCCGTATTTGTGCCCTTTCCCGCCCCGGGCGCACCACCAAGTAGAATCAGTTCCTTTGGAAACCGGAGTTTGGCGCGACCATACTCCGCTTCAAGATCCTGCCAGACGGACTCAAAGATTAGCGGTTGCATGTGAGACATCTTCCGTCCGGGTTTCCATCGTCGAGAGTCTACACGAAGCAGCAATAAACGGTGTCAGACTACTTGAGAATTGAGAATTGAGAATTGAGAATTGGGAATTGAGCATTGGTCAGATTTGACTGATCTGACCAATGCTCAATTCCCAACTCTCAATTCTCAAGTAGTCTGACACCGATCTTCCGCTTCGGGAGACGCCCGGCGAGAAGAGGCCGGGCGTCTCGAGCGTCAGCGAACCGGTTAAGGAAGACCGGCTCCTGACCGGGGGGGAACTCTTCAGCGCGTGAGGGCTGCGGCCAACACGGGCTGTGGCGACATCGCGGCCGCGAGCTCAAGCTCGAACGGGGTCTTCGTCAAGCCGCGGGACTCGCTATACCCGCTCCAACGCGCTTCAGCAAGGAAGTAATCATTGGCATAGCGGTTGAAAATAATCTGGTTTCCCACCTTGGCCCGATTCCTGATTGCGTTAGTCAGAACCACTGCCGCGTGACCGTTTCCATCGTTAATGCAGAGGGCATCTCCCACGTTCCGTACGGTGTAGATGCCGGCTGGGAGCGTTTCACGGCCGACATGGAAAGCGAACGGGATGTTCACTCTCATGCCCAGAGACTGCGCCTCAACAGGAATCGCATGACTCAGAACCCCCACGGCCAGGGCAGCCGCCGCGACACCCAGCAACACTCGACCTTTTGCTAACTTCATAAACGCCTCCATTCTTTTGCGCCACCGGCGCGCCTTAACTTTTCTACTCAGTAAGGCGGGAAGCGTGGGTGATCACTATCACTCATTCCTGAATTTTTTGTTTTCGACAGTGATATAACGTGGAAAAGAGGCGCTATGGCCGAACCCTCATCCGGCGAGATCACAGAGCTTCTCCGCCTGTGGAACGACGGAGACTCTGATGCTCTCGAAAAGCTGACTCCATTGGTGTACCGCGAGCTGCATCGCCTGGCGGTGCGCTATGTGGCAAACGAGAGACCGGGGCACACATTACAAGCAACCGGGTTAGTCAACGAAGCCTATGTCCGGCTCATCGACTGGAGAAATATTCAGTGGCAGAATCGAGCGCATTTTGTCGCGGTTTCAGCCCAGCTGATGCGGCGTGTCCTTGTGGACTACGCCAGGTCCCGTCTGTATGCCAAACGGGGCGGTAATCTCCACCCGGTATCCCTTGATGAGGCCTCAGCCGTCGTACCCATAATGGGTGACGGCGTGACGGGATTGCTGGAACTGGATATCGCACTGGACCGTTTGGCGGCTGTCGATCCGCGTGGAGCGCAGGTCATTGAATTGCGCTACTTCGGCGGCCTGAGTGTCGAGGAAACGGCTGAAGCAATGAAAATTTCGCCAATTACGGTGATTCGAAGCTGGAACTTCGCAAAGGCATGGTTGCTGCGCGAACTATCAGGGATTAGTGTCTCGTGAGTCGCTTGCGGAACATTGAAACGATTTACAACGACGCGCTGACACTTCATCCCAGCGAACGTGCAGCCTTTCTTGACCGCGTCTGCAGCGACGACAGCGATCTGCGCCGCGAGGTCGAATCGTTGCTCGCCTATGCACCGCAAGCTGAAACCTACATGGCGACGCCCGCTCTGCAGCAAGCCGCCGAGTCTTTGGCGCAGGATGGGAAAGGTACATTGGTGGCGCGGACCCTTGGCCGCTATCAACTTCTGTCGCTCGTCGGACAAGGAGGAATGGCAGAAGTTTATTGCGGCGTGGATAGTCGCCTCAATCGGCTCGTCGCCGTAAAAGTTCTGCCGGCGTACATGGCCAGTGACCGCGAACGCGTTCATCGATTCGAGCAGGAGGCCAGAGCGGTTGCCGCCCTGAACCATCCCGGAGTTTGCACATTACATGATGTTGGCAATGAAGACGGGTTGCACTATCTGGTCTTTGAATACCTCGCGGGTGAGCCACTGTCCGAACGGCTCATCAAAGGAGCGGTGCCATTCCCCGAAGCTCTGGAATATGCGATTCAGATTGCTGACGCGGTTGCCTGTGCTCACGAGCAGGAGATCATCCACCTGGACTTAAAACCGTCGAACATCATGTTGACGAGAACGGGAGTGAAGCTGCTCGACTTCGGCATTGCCGAGCTGCGTCATCCCGACATGCCAGACTCCGCCGTCTCAGGCGTCAGAGCACCGGGAACCCTGGGGTACATGGCGCCTGAACAACGGGAAGGCCGTGAAACGGATTGCCGCACGGACATCTTTTCCTTTGGTGCGGTGATGTATGAAATGTTCACCGGCCGCCGTGCTTATCCAAATCCTGCTGCGGTCCTGAACAACAGCCCCAGGCCGATCTCAATGGAAACACCCACAGTTCCTCCGGAAGTGGACTCTCTTGTGGCGCGCTGTTTGGCTCACAATCCATCCGAACGCTGGCAAAATGTCTCCGAAGTGTTGGCGAGGCTGAGAGACATTCGCGGCATGCAGTAGCAGCGAAGTGCGAATTTGGAGCCGCCGTCATATACTCAGTCCGCTCTTTCAGGAGGTCTAATGTTTTCGAGACTAGCAGTTCGCGGATTCACTGCCGGCAGCCTGCTTGTTCTGCTTCACGTTGTACAATCGGCCGCGCATCACAGCTTCGCGCCGCATTTCGACGCCAGCAAAAAGGTCAACATCGCCGGCACCGTTAAGGTGTACGAGGCGAAGAACCCTCACAGCTACCTGCACGTGAATGCCGTTGACGAGAATGGCAGGACGCGAGAGTACGTGTGCGAATCGCATGGGACCACGCAACTGAGCCGGATTGGGATCACGCCGCAGATCTTCAAACCGGGAACAAAAATCCGGGTCTCGGGCTCTCTATCGCGGCACGACCCGTATATGTGCTTTTTCGAGAGTATTGAATTGGCCGATGGGCGGACCATGAACGTCAACGGGCCGGGAGGTTCCTCCCCGACGCCGGCGGTCGCAGCGGCGCGACAGCGCAAAGATATCTTCGGCACCTGGCTTCTTGCGCCCATTCCCAACCGAAGCACGAGCGGCCAGCAACCGATGATGCAGTTCCTCACACCTGCGGGTGAGAAGGCAGTCGCCGCCTACGATCCGTTCAAGGACGATCCTGTATTCCGATGCGACCCTGTGGCGATTCGCCGCGTGTGGGGCGCGCCCAGCACGCCGCTGGAAATCGTGCGAAACGGCAATGATGTCGTGCTGCGCCACGAGTGGATGGACGTCAGGAGAGTCATCCACATGAATGAGAAGTCACATCCGAAAGACGTCAAACGCAACTCGCTCGGCTATTCGATTGGTCATTGGGAAGGCGAAACTCTCGTCATCGAAACCGCGAATTTTTCCGCAGGTGTGTTGAACCAGTATGTTGAGCAGCCGGGTCAGCCAACCAGGGGACTGTTGCATTCGGCGGCCCTGACCTCCGTCGAGCGCCTTCACCTCGATGCCGCACGTCAGCGTCTTGTGGTCGAGATCGATTTGACGGATCCGGAGTTCTTCAAGCAGGCGTTTCCTCGCGCCACATATGAGTATTCACCGTCGGATTTGAAGATCGAACCTTTCAAATGTTCGCCTGAGGGATTGACCGGCTCTATCAAGGACAGGAAATAGGGGGTCAGGGAGAGATTTGGTCATCCGTCATCCGGCCAATGGGTAAGTGGGTGATATACATTGGACATGGGACAAGGGACAAATGACATTTGACAGTTAAGGAAGGAGAGTTTCTTAAATTGCCGACTTAAAAAAGAATCCCCTTCCTTAACTGTCAAATGTCATTTGTCCCTTGTCCCATGTCCAATGTATATCACCCACTTACTCATTGTCCGGATGTCCGGATGACCAAATCTCTTCCCCTGTCTCCTATTTTCCGAATCCAGCTTACCGCTTCGGTAGAGCGAAACTGAGTATCAAGTCCCCTCCTCGTCGCCCTCTGTCGCCTCCGCCTGACGAAACGGCTACGAACTGCTCCCCGTTCACGACATACATCGAAGGTGAGCCGAATACTCCGGCGCCGGTGTTGAATTTCCACAGCAGCTTCCCGGTTTTGGCGTCGTAAGCAAAGAAGTATCCCGCAATGTTGCTTCCCGTCCCTACGAACACAAGATCGCTTGCTGTGACGACCGAGCCCGCCTGCCCGTAGCCCTCGAAGACCTGTTGCCAGACGAGTTCTCCCGTGGCCGGATCGAAAGCGGAGAAGTAGCCCTTTGCGGGACGGGGAGCATTTGTCGGACTGTCGATGGCGTTGACGTAAAGCAAGCCGGTCCGCGGGCTGTACGAAATGGGACCGTAGTTCGCGCCGCCGCCCGTCCCGGGCGCGAAGATTTGATTTGCACCCAACGGCGTGAAATGTGGAACAGGTTTTCGTGTCGCAAGGTATTCCGGCGGGATATCCACAGGAACCACCGGACTGACTGGACTCATCGGTTGTCCATTCGCCTTGAACGGAATCGGCTGCGTCGGCCACGGCTGCTCGCCGGCAAGCGTGGTTGCTGTCGGCACGGGCATTTCTTTGATCGGATGAACGGGTTGTCCCGTCTCGCGGTTCAAGATATACAGATAACCGTTCTTGCTCGCTTCGGCGACAGCCTTCACGGTTTGCCCACGAACACGTATGTCGAACAGAGTGGGCGGGCCGCCGGAATCGTAGTCCCACACATCATGATGCGTCTGCTGGAAATACCACTTCATTTTTCCCGTTTGCAAGGTCAGCGCAATGATCGAGTTCGTGAACAGATTCGTTCCTGCGCGTTTTGTGCTGTCGCCGAAAGGATTGCCCACGGCCACATAGAGCAGACCCAGTTCAGGGTCGATCGACGGCGTTTCCCAGATCCCACCGCC
>Ga0111538_10010089_pt1 | contig 12578 bp, 8 predicted proteins | sample SoiMethybrSBSTD1_FD_79669 | JGI IMG/M metagenome (GOLD analysis project Ga0111538, IMG submission 79669) | Bulk soil microbial communities from a Populus tree surrounding site in Tennessee, USA - Soil MetaG P. TD hybrid SBSTD1 (version 2)... | ecosystem: Environmental > Terrestrial > Soil > Tree...
ACACCCTTCAGCTGGGCTTCGGGATAGCGCGGACCAGCTGCGGCGCCGACCGGCAGGGCCGCCGAGACGCGCGCAACGTCGTCTGCGCTCAGCTGGACCTTGAGCGCGCCCAGGTTCTCTTGCAGGCGATCGAGGCGCTTGGTGCCCGGAATGGTGACGACGTCTCGGCCCTGAGCGAGCAGCCAGGCCAGCACGAGCTGCGCGGGCGTGCAGCCCTTCTCACGGGCCAGCGACTCCACGCGTCCCACCAGCTCGATGTTCTGCACCAGGTTCTGGCCCTGGAAGCGCGGGTGGGCGAGGCGCCGGTCGCCCTCGGGGATGTCCTGAGGCTTCTGGATCTGCGCCGTCAGGAGACTGCGCCCGAGCGGGGAGTAGGCGACGAACGAGATGCCGAGCTCGCGCAGGGTCGGGAGCGCCGCCTCGGCGTGCTCGCGATAGAGGAGCGAGTACTCGCTCTGCAGGGCGCTGACGGGATGCACGCGGTGCGCGCGGCGCACCGTCTCGGGCGCCGCCTCGCACAGGCCGAGGTAGCGCACCTTGCCCTGCTCGACCAGGCGCTTCATGCCCCCGACCGTGTCTTCGATGGGCACCTTGGGATCCACGCGGTGCTGATAGTAGAGGTCGATCACGTCCACGCCGAGGCGCTGGAGGCTCGTCTCGCACGCCTGGATGACGTACTCGGCGCGGCCATCCACCTTGTTGGGGCCACCGGGGTTCTGCACCTGGCCGAACTTCGTGGCCAGAATCACCCGCTCACGCCGGCCCTTCAGCGCGCGGCCGAGCAGCTCCTCGTTGTGGCCCCAGCCGTACATGTCGGAGGAGTCCACGTGGTTGACGCCGAGATCGATCGCCCGATGGATCAGCGTGATCGACTCGGCGTCGTCGGCGGGACCGTAGACGCCCGAGAGCCCCATGCAGCCGAGGCCGACCGCGCTGACGTCGAGCGTGCTGTGTCCGAGACGACGATACGTTTGATCTGCCATTGACCCCGCCTCCAGTTGCCGCGATTCGTGACAGGTGAGAGCACGAGCGCTGTCCGTCGACGACGACGTCGTTGATAGCATTCCTCAGCACGGCTATCAAGCCCTGTTGCGGCCGAGGACGTCCGGGAATCGGGGCGGGCGTCAGTCGCGGGTGACGACCTGTCGTATTGCGCCCTGGAGGACGTCGAAGGTGACGGGCTTGGCGACCACGATGTCGACCCCCGCCGGCTTCTCGCCCTTGGCATATTGGAGGTCGCCGAAGCCGGTCAGCATGATGATCGGTCGGTCGGGCGCCAGTTGCTTGATGGTGGTGGCGAGCTGGTCCCCGCCCATCTCCGGCATCGCCCGGTCGGTCACGACGAGGTCGAACTGGCCCGACAGGAACTTGTCGAGACCCTCGAGCCCATTGTTGGCCGTTTCCACCGTATGCCCCTGACTGCCGAGCTGCTCGATCACCGCCGCCCGCACGAGGGGATCGTCTTCCACCACGAGCACCCGCAGCCGACGCGCGCGATCGACCCGGACTCGTTCGGGTTCCAGCACGGATGCCTTGGCGCGCACCGGGAACGTCATGATGAAGGCGGTGCCCTGGCCAACCTCGCTCTCGAGCGTGAGGGTGCCGTGGTGCCGGGCGACCGTGGCCTGGACGAGCGCCAGGCCGAGTCCTGTGCCTTGCTGACCCTTGGTGGAGTAGAAGGGCTCCAGGCACCGCCGGCGGACCTCCTCGGTCATGCCGGTGCCGTTGTCGCGCACCTCGAGCCGAATCTCGTTGCCTTCGACCTGGGCAGTCACCGCGATCGTCCCGCCCTTCGGCATCGCATCCACGGCATTGAGGATCAGGTTCGTCAGCATTTCGCGGATCGCGGCGGGGTCGCCGAGGATGATCGGCAAAGTGTCGACCGCGGTCCTCATCCCGATCATGATGCCGGCGCTGCGCGCCTGGTTCTTCCAGCGCGGCTGGGTCAGCGCCACGGCCTCCTCGACACAGCGGGCGAGGTCCACGGCCGCATCGTCAGCGCTCTCGCGGCGCTCGCGGTAGAGCTCGCGGAGTCGGCGAACCACGGCGGTGGCGTCCCGGGCGGCGGTGTTGATCAGGCGTACGAAGTCCTTCGCCTTGTCGTTGGCGAGATCGGGCTGGCGCATGAGCAGCTCGGCGAAGCCGACGATGGGCGACAGCGAGTTGTGTTGAAGTCGTGGGCGATGCCGCTCGCCATCTGGCCCATGGCGCGCAACCGCTCCTGCTGGAGGACCTGCTGCTGGGTCGTCTTCAGCTCGGCCAGCGTGGCCTCCAGCTGCCGGTGACTGCGCTGCAGGGCGGCCTCCGACCGGTGGCGCTCGGTGATGTCCTTGAAGCTCACGACCACGCCGGTCAGCTGCTCGCGCTCGACCATCGGCGTGCTCACGTAGTCGACGGGAAAATAGCTGCCGTCGGCGCGCGTGAAGATCTGGTCGGTCGCCTGCCGGGCGGTGGCGTCACGCAGCGGCGCGGTGATCTGCGAGTCTGCGTCCGTCACCGGGGTGCCGTCGGTGCGCAGGTGCATCACCACCGGGCCGACCGGCTTGCCGATGGTGCGGCGGGCGTCGACCCCGAGCATCGTCGCGGCGGCCGGGTTCATGAAGGTGATGCGGCCGTCGGTATCGAGCCCGAAGATCCCGTCGCCGGCCGCCTCGAGAATTAGCGCGGTCTGGGCGAATGCCCGCTCGTTGAAGCGCCAGGCGACGACGCTGCCGAAGCATGACCACAGCACGAAGAGCGCGTGGATGCCCGCCCAGGTCCAGGGCGCGTTGTACGCCGCCTCGTGATTGTAGACCGCCTGCGGCCAGATCACGCCGACCACGCCGTGGTGAACGGCGACGAAGCCGACCGCGAGGATGTAGGGGATCCAGTCCTGGCACAGGGCCAGGAAGGTGAGCATGACGAAGAAGTGAAAGTGGAACTCGATGTAGCCGCCGGAGAGATGCACGAGGATCGCCGAGGAGCCCATCAAGCCGAAGCCCACGAACGTGGCCTGGGCCGTCCGGCCCAGCCTCCGCCAGCAGGCGAGCGCGCCGAACGCGGCGATGATCATGGCTTCGCCGACGGAGTGCAGCGCGTTCCCGTCGTCGAACAGCGCCCAGGGCTGAAGCTCCCAGCGCTTGCCCATCACGGTCCCGGCCAGGGCGATGATCACGACGTGGAAGAACGTGAGGCCGACCAGGAACCGATGTCGTGCCCGCCACACGTTCTCGGGGAGGGATCCGCCGGAGGGGACGAGCGACCAGAGGCGCCTCAGAAGCGGTGCCGCGTCAGAACGAACCGTCATCCGACCGGCATCCAGCAAGAGCAGTGCCGGTCCGGCACACCACAAGCCTCGCGACTTTGTTGCGATCGGGCGGGCCGCCGTGCCAGCCGTGATCAATTTTCGTCATATTCCTGGCACGGCGACCCGCCCGATGGTGATCGAATCCGTCGGCTAGACGCGATTCACGGCGCTCACCACCGCCCGCAGCGAGGCGGTCACGATGCTGGCGTCGAGGCCGACGCCCCAGCGCGTCTTACCGCCGATGCGCGCCTCGACGTACGCCGCCGCCCGCGCGTCGGCGCCCTCGCCCAGCGCGTGCTCGCTGTAGTCGGTGATCTCGATGGCCAGGCCGGCGTCGTGCGCCAGCGCGTCCACGAACGCCGCGATGGGGCCGTTGCCCCGCCCCTTGACCACCCGCTGGACGGTCTCCAGCTTGAGCGTGGCCTCGATCGTCGTCTCGCCCGTCTCCGGCGCGGTGGTGAGGATCGGGTGACCGATCAGCGCCACCGGCTTGGTCGGCTTCAGGTACGTCGACCCGAACGACTCCCAGATCTGATCGGCGCTGATCTCGGTGCCGCTGGCCTCCGTCAGCTTCTGAATGACCGACGAGAACTCGATCTGCAGGCGCCGCGGCAGGTCGAGGCCGTGCTCGAACTTCATGATGTAGGCGACGCCGCCCTTGCCGGACTGGCTGTTCACCCGGATGACCGCCTCGTAGCTGCGGCCGACGTGGTGCGGGTCGATCGGCAGGTACGGCACTTCCCACATGTCGTAGTCCTTACCGAGCGCCTCGAAGCCTTTCTTGATCGCGTCCTGGTGCGAGCCGGAGAAGGCCGTGTAGACCAGGTCGCCGACGTACGGATGCCGCGGGTGGACGGGCAGGCGATTGCAATGCTCGACGATCCGCCGCGCGTTGTCGATGTCGGAGAAGTCGAGCAGGGGATCGACACCCTGGCTGAAGAGGTTGAGCGCCAGCGTGACCACGTCGACGTTGCCCGTCCGCTCGCCGTTGCCGAAGAGCGTGCCCTCCACGCGGTCGGCTCCGGCCATGACCCCGAACTCGGCGGCGGCCACCGCGGTGCCGCGGTCGTTGTGCGGGTGCAGCGAGAGCACGATGCAGTCGCGCGACTTCACGTGACGGTGGAACCACTCGATCTGGTCGCCGTACACGTTGGGGGTGGCCATCTCCACGGTGGCCGGCAGGTTGAGAATGGTCGGCCGGGCCTTGGTCGGCTCCCAGACGTCCATCACCGCCTCGCAGATCTCCACCGCGAAGTCGAGCTCGGTGCCGGTAAAGGACTCCGGCGAGTACTGGTAGTGCACGTCGACCTCGGGAATCGTGCGCGTCAGCTTCTTGCAAAGCTGGGCAGCCTTCACGGCGATGTCCACGATGCCCGCCCGGTCCAGGCCGAACACCACGCGGCGCTGGAGCGTGGAGGTCGAGTTGTAGAGGTGCACCAGCGCCCGCGGCGCCCCCCGCAGCGAATCGTAGGTGCGCTCGATCAGCTCGGGCCGCGCCTGCGTGAGGACCTGGATCATCACGTCGTCGGGGATCAGGTTCTTCTCGATGAGCTGGCGCACGAAGTCGAAGTCCGGCTGGGAAGCCGAGGGGAAGCCGACCTCGATCTCCTTGAAGCCGCACTTCACCAGCAGGTCGAACATCCGGCGCTTGCGGTCCAGGTCCATCGGGTCGATCAGCGCCTGGTTGCCGTCACGCAGGTCCACGCTGCACCACCGGGGGGCCTTGGTGGTCACCTTGGTCGGCCAGGTGCGGTCGGGCAGCGGTACCGGCGTGAACGGCCGGTAGAGATGGAACGGCATCGGGTTCGGTGGACCTGCTTTCGGCGCCATCGGGCGTCTCCTTTCAAGCGACCACACGCATCGAGCGACCACACACACACGCAGAAAAACAAAAAAGCCTCCCCGGACTTCGGGAGAGGCTTTTCAGGCGCGCACCCGGCGAGGGTGCGCGCCTAAGTCAGTAGCAGGCTCGCGAGCGGGGGTGTCCCTCTCGTCGACCTCATCGTCTCGGCGATGGTGATCTGCATGACCCCGGTATTCTGCCCGCAGCGGCCTCGTCTGTCAATGACGGAGGTTGGAGGAGATCAGCCGGCGGCGCAGGCGTCGGCCCAACGGGCGGAGCATCAGGATCACGACGCCCGAGGCGGAAATGGCAGCGCCGGCCCCGACCGCTGACCATATCGACAGGGGGAGCGGCCCTAGTCTCAGGGGGTCGCGTGGACTCGAAGTCAGTTCCTGGTAGACGGCGGTCTCACGATCGAGGATCACCAGGGTCTCTCCCGCCAAGGCGGTCAAGAGCCCGGCCACGATGAGACCATGAGCCAATCGACGCATATCGCGATCTGCTGCAAGAACCGCGCACGGGCTCGGTGCCGGAATGACGCTTCCCGCTGACGCGGATTCGCGGTCTTGCGCGTGGCCGTCGGACCGCGCGCGGAAAGCGTTTCCCAGATGGGACAATCGTAGGGGTACTGCCATCGCGAACCGGCGAGTCACGGTCAGCCGACGCGCGATTCGCTGGCCTCCGCGCCGCCGCTGGCACTGCCACATCGGTAGATGCGTGCCGCGTTGTCATGGAACAGGGCCATCCGTTCGACCGGGAGTCGGTCGGCCACGAAGCGCTTGAAGTCGTCGAACAGCGTGCGATAGCCGACGCACAGGCCGTCGACCGGGTAGTTGCTGGCGAACATGCAGCGATCGGTGCCGAAGATCGCAATCGCGTCCCGCACGACCTGGCGGTTGGCGTCGCGCGGCCAGGTGTGCGTTCGCTGGCCGAGGCCGGAGATCTTGAGCGCGACGTTGGGCTCCCGCGCCGCCCGTTCGAGCATCTGCCGCCAGGCCTTCAGGCCATCGAGACTGCGGTCGGTTGGCAGTCCCGTGTGGTTGACGATGATCGGGGTGCGCGGGAAGGCATGGGCGAGATCGGCCGCCGCGTCGAGATGCCACCACGGCGTTTGCAGATCATAGGACAGCCCGTGGCGCTCGAGCAGCGCGTAGCCGCGCCGCCAGCGTGGATCGTCCATCGAGCCCGCGGCGCCGCGCCGAGCCCCCGAGGGCGCGGCGGCGGCCGCCGGCTTCTGGCGGATGCCGCGGATGAAGTCGAATCGAGCGTGCCCCGCCAGCACCTCATCGACGCCGGGATCTTCGAATCGGGCGTGACCGATCGCGACGGTGGGCAGGCCGTGCTCCGCGCGCAGGGTGGCCAGCCAGCGCGTCTCGCCGACCTCGTCGGCGGTATCCCATTCCGCCTCCATGTGGACAGTGGCGACGATGTTGTGACCCTTGGCATCGGCGCGGAAGTCGGCCGGCAGATAGGGACGCCGGAGCGCCGCGTAGTCGCCATAGCGAAAATCGGGAGGCGGCGCGATCGAGAGCCAGGGGTGCGGCGTACTGGGGGGATCCCAGAAGTGTTGATGGGCGTCGATGATCGGAAGATCGAGCACGTCGCCGCGACCCTACTTCCCGGAGATCCTCCGGCCGATGCGTTTTTCGATCACGTGCGTCACCGCCGAGAAGTCTTCCTTGCCCCAGCCGCCGGCCACCGCTTCTCCGTACGTCTTCTGGGTCTCCTCCAGCATCGGCGTCGGGACCTTGGCCGAGCGGGCCAGGTCGAGCGCGAGCCCCGCGTCCTTCAGCATCAGCTCGGCGGCGAACGTCGGCGAGAAGTCGCCATCGAGGATGCGCTTCACGCGGCGATCGAAGTACGTCCCGAACGCCATGCCCCCGCCGTTGCGCACCACGTCGTAGAACACGTCGCCATCGACGCCCGATTGCACGCAGGTGGCCAGCGCCTCGGCCACCGCCACCGAGACGACCGCGGCGAGCCCGTTGTGGAGGAGCTTGACCCGGTTCCCGGTCGCCGAGGGCCCGACGTACATGTGGAGCCGCCCCATGATGTCCAGGTAGGGCTTGATCGCGTCCAGTCGCTCGCGCTCGCCGCCGACGATGAAGAAGATCTCGCCGGAGACGGCCTGGGGCTGCGAGCCGAGCATCGGCGTGTCCATGTGCACGATGCCGCGCGCCTTGACGCCGGCGGCGACCTCCAGCGTGGCCTCTGGGCTGACGGTCGAGCAGTCGCAGGTGATCAGGCCGGGACGCCCACCGGCCGCGATGCCGCCAGGAGCGAGATAGACGGCGCGCACGATCGCATCGTTGGGCAGACAGGTGAAGAGGACCGACACGTGCGCGGCCACTTCGCCGGGCGAGCCCACGACCCTGACGCCGGCGTGCTGGCCCGCCGCGGCCGCCGCCGCCGGGCTCGCGTCGTACACGACCAGCGGCACGCCGGCCTTGGCGAGGTTGGCCGCCATGGGACCGCCCATCGTCCCGAGCCCGATGAATCCGACGCTGTCAGGCATGGTGAGATTTATTGAAGGGGAACCCTAGCAGGGTTCCCCCTTCCCCTCCTGTTTTCACGTGATCTGTGGTCGACGGTCCGCCCAGGGCCGCGCGGTCTCGAACGCGCGCGCGGCCTGAAGCACGGTCAGGTCGGCGAAGCGGCGGCCGACGATCTGCAGACCGACGGGCAGCCCGCCGGGCGTGAAGCCCGCCGGTACCGTGGTGGCGGGCTGGCCGGTGAAGTTGAACGGGTACGAGAACGACGCCCAGGGGAACCAGTCCCACGCGTGCTGCGGCCAGCCCTCGGGATTGAGACGACCGACCGGGAGTGCGGGAACCGACGTCGTTGGCGTCAGCAACAGATCGAAGCGCTCGAAGAGCGGGCGAACGCTGTCCCAGTAGTCGATCTTGCGCCCGCGCATGGCCACGTAGTCCTGGGCGGTGATGCGCTTGGCCTCGTCCATGCACGCCACGAGCCCCGGATCCATCCGGCTGCGCCACTGCTCGAGGAACTGGCCGTAGTTGCCGATGTAGTGTGCGCCCCAGATCAGCCGGATCATGTCGCTCGAATCCGCGAAGCCGGCCTTGACCTCTTCGACCTTGGCGCCCAGCGATTCGAAGGCGCGCGCGGCGGCCGCCACCGCGCTGGCGATTTCCGGATCGACACGCAGCGTGTCGAGATTCGGACTGAAGGCGATGCGCAGTCCACGCACGCCGCCGTCGAGCTTGCCGACATAGTCGGCGGGCGGCGCCTCCAGGCAGGTCGCGTCCCAGTCATCGGGCCCGGCCATCACGCTCAGCATCAGCGCGGCGTCGGCCACCGTGCGCGTCATGGGCCCGGCGTGTGTGGCGTAGTCGTTGTTGGAGACGGGCCACAGCGGCACGCGGCCGTAGCTGGCCTTGACGCCGACCAGGCCGCAGAACGAGGACGGGATGCGGATGGAGCCGGCGCCGTCCGAGCCCTGGTGCAGTGGCCCGAGCCCCGCGGCGGCCGCCGCGCCGGCGCCCGCGCTGGAGCCACCCGTCGTCGTGTTGGTGTTCCACGGATTGCGCGTGATGCCGGTGAGGGGGCTGTCGCCGAGCGCCTTCCAGCCGAACTCCGGCGAGGTCGTCTTGCCGAGGAAGATCCCGCCGGCCTCGTGCAGTCGGCGGACGTAGGGCGCGTCCACATCGGGCACGCGGCTGGCGAAGATGTGGGAGCCGCCCATGGTGCGCACGCCCTTGGTGAACGCGAGGTCCTTCACCGAGAACGGCAGGCCGTGCAGCGGACCCAGCGGCTTGCCTGACGTTACAGCCTGCTCGGCCGCGCGCGCCGCGGCCATCGCGGCGTCCGCGGTCACGGTGCAGAAGGCGTTGAGCGTCGGATTGAGACGCTCGATCCGCTCGAGCACCGCGCGCGTCAGCTCGACCGGCGACAGCTTCTTCGCACGGATGAGCGCAGCCAGCTCGGTCGCGGGCGTGAAGGCGAGATCCGTCGTACTCATTGTAGCGGGCCCCGCGAGGCCGGCTCGAGGCGCAGGTGGCCTGTTCGAGGAGCGTGTGGCTTCGTATTGCGTGGCTTCATTGTCCCGTGAACCCCTTGCCTTCGTCGGCGAGGCGGTTGAGCAGCGGGGCGGGGGCCCAGAAGGTGTCGCCGCTGGCCTTCTGGAACTCGAGCATCTTGTCGCGCAGGGCGCGCAGGTTGATCTGATCGGCCCAGAACATCGGGCCGCCGCGATAGACCGGCCAGCCGTAGCCGTACACCCAAATGACGTCGATGTCGCTGGCCCGGATGGCGATCTTCTCGTCGAGGATCTTGGCGCCCTCGTTCACCATCGGATAGAGCAGGCGCTGCAGAATCTCCTCGTCGGAGATGGGCCGCCGCGTGATGCCCTGCTGCGTCGACACGTCGACGATGATCTTCTCGACCTCGGCGTCGGGGATCGGCGTGCGGTCCCCCTTCTCGTACTTGAAGTAGCCGCTTCCCGTTTTCTGGCCGAAGCGCCCCAGCTCGCAGATGCGGTCGGCCACCGGCGACTTCACGCCGCGGCCCTTGCGAATGCGCCAGCCCACGTCCAGACCGGCCAGGTCGCCCATGGCGAACGGCCCCATCGGGAAGCCGAAGTCGGTGAGCACCTGGTCGACCTGGTGTGGCAGCGCGCCTTCCAGGATGAGCTTCTCGGCTTGCTGGCCGCGCTGGTGCAGCATGCGGTTGCCGACGAAGCCGTAGCAGACGCCGACCAGCACCGGCACCTTGGCGATGCGGCGGCCGATCGTCATGGCCGTGGCGATCGTGGTCTTCGACGACTGCTTGCCGCGCACATTTTCCAGCAAGCGCATGACGTTGGCCGGGCTGAAGAAGTGCGTGCCGATCACGCTCTCCGGCCGCTTGGTGGCCGAGGCGATCTCGTCCACGTCGAGCGTGGAGGTGTTGGTGGCCAGCACGGCGCCGGGTTTGGCCAGGCCGTCGAGCCGGGCGAAGACCTCCTTCTTGATCGGCATCTCCTCGAAGACCGCCTCGATGATCATGTCGGCGTCGCGCACCGCGTTCCAGTCGGTGGTGCCCTGGATCAGGCCCATGCGCTTCTCGACGTCGGCCATCGTGAGGCGGCCGCGGCTGGCCGTGGCCTCGTAGTTCTTGCGCACGATGCCGAGACCGCGGTCGAGGTTCTCCTGGTTCATCTCGACGACCGTCACGGGGATGCCGGCGTTGGCGAAGTTCATGGCGATGCCGCCGCCCATGGTCCCGGCGCCGATGACCGCCGCCTTCTTGATGTCCTTGGCCGGCGTGTCGGACGGCACGTCGGGGATCTTGGCCGCCTCGCGCTCGGCGAAGAAGAAGTAGCGCTGGGCCTTGGACTCGGGCGACGTGATCAGCTCCTGGAAGAGCTCGCGCTCCCGCTTGATGCCCTGATCGAACGGCAGACTGACCGCCGCTTCAACCGCCTTGACGATGTTCTCCGGCGCCTTGAAGCCGCGCGTCTGGCGCGCGACCGACTTGCGGAAGTTGGCGAACACCTCCGGCTTGCCGCGCACCGCGGCCAGCTTGTCGTCGAGATCGCGGATCTTCCGGAGCGGCCGCTTCTCGTTCAGCACCTTCTCGGCGAACGCCACGCCGGCGGCCGTGAGGTCGCCCTCGACGATCTCATCGATCAGGCCCGACTTGAGCGCCTCGTCGGCCCGGATCGGATCGCCGCTCACCATCATCTGCAAGCCCTTCTCGACACCGACCACCCGGGGCAGCCGCTGCGTGCCGCCGGCGCCGGGGAGGATGCCGAGCTTCACTTCCGGCAGGCCGAAGCGCGCGTCCTTCACGCCGACCCGGTAGTGGCAGGCCAGCGTGACCTCCAGGCCGCCACCGAGTGCCGTGCCATGAATGGCGGCGACGACCGGCTTGGGGCTCGACTCGATGAGGTCCAGCACCTCGTGCAGGCCGGGCTCGCGGGGTGGCTTGCCGAACTCCGTGATGTCGGCGCCGGCGATGAAGGTCCGGCCGCCGCACACGATGACGATGGCCCCCACCGCGGAGTCGCCGATCGCCTGTTTCACCCCGTCGCGCAGCCCCTGGCGCACGTGCTGGCTGAGCGCGTTGACGGGCGGGTTGTTGACGGTGAGCACGGCCACGCGACCGCGGCGATCGAGATCGACGGACTGGGTCAAGGCTGTCATAGCTGTTTCCTCTCGGTTCGGGTCGGCCTGCAGACGCGGGGATGGTATCACGCCCAGAAACGCTACAATCCCGCCCGGGCCGGCGCGATCGGCGTCGGCGCCGGGAAGGGGGACGCGTGCTCGCAGCGGTCGGGATCAGCCAGCGATTCGGCGGCCTCGCCGCCCTCACCAACGTGAGCGTGGACGTCTCCGCGGGGGAGATCGTCGGCCTGATCGGCCCCAACGGCGCGGGCAAGACCACGCTGTTCAACACGATCAGCGGGCTGCTGCCACCCACCGAGGGCCGGGTGCGACTGGACGGGCGCGACGTCACGGGACTCCCGGCGCACCGCATCGCCCGCCTGGGGATCGGGCGGACGTTCCAGTCGCCGCGCCTGTTTCCCTATCTGACGATCTTCCAGCACGCGTTCCTGGCCGCGCGGTTCCGCCCGCGGTCGGAGGCCTCGCTACGCACGAAGGCGGCCGATGAGGCGGAGGCCACGCGCGCGCTCGAGCTGGTACGCCTCGAGCACCGCGCCGACTTCCCGGCCACGCGCGAGCCCACCGGCCGGCGCAAGCTGGTGGAGCTCGCCATGGTGCTGGCGGCGCGGCCGCGGGTCCTGCTGCTCGACGAGCCGATGGCCGGACTCAACCCCGGTGAGGTGCAGTTCGCCATGCGCCTGATTCGTCGGATCCGTGACGAGCGCGGCGCCGCCGTCTTCTGGATCGAGCACGTGATGGAGGCGGTGATGGGCGTGGCCGATCGCGTCGTGGTGCTCCATCACGGCGAGAAGATCGCCGAGGGGCCGCCGGCCGCGGTGGCCGAAAACCCACTGGTGCTGGACGCGTACCTCGGGGAGCGGGTCGCCTGAGTCCGGGTCCAAAGGGCGCGGGGCTGGAGGTCGACTCCGTCCAGGCCGAGTACGGCGACGTTCCCGTCATCTGGGAGGTCTCCCTCGCGGTGGGGCCGGGGGAGATCGTCGCGCTGGTGGGATCCAACGGCGCCGGCAAGACGACGCTGCTGCGCCTCTTCTCCGGCCTGCGCGAGGGCTTCTTGAAGATCACGCGCGGGGCGGTGCGGTTCCGCGGCGAGGCGCTCGAGGGTCTCGATCCGGCCGAGATCGTGAGTCGGGGAGTCGCGCACGTGCCCGAAGGCCGGCACCTGTTCCCGGGCCTGAGCGTGCGCGACAACCTACAGTTGGGTGGCTACCGGCTCGGCTCGCGGAGCCAGCTGGGCGAGGCGCTCGAGCGCGTGCTCGAGATGCTGCCGTTCCTGCGCGGGCGCACGCGCCAGCTGGCCGGCACGCTGTCGGGCGGCGAGCAGCAG
>Ga0111538_10010090_pt1 | contig 12576 bp, 9 predicted proteins | sample SoiMethybrSBSTD1_FD_79669 | JGI IMG/M metagenome (GOLD analysis project Ga0111538, IMG submission 79669) | Bulk soil microbial communities from a Populus tree surrounding site in Tennessee, USA - Soil MetaG P. TD hybrid SBSTD1 (version 2)... | ecosystem: Environmental > Terrestrial > Soil > Tree...
CGAGCTCGGCGCGGGTGAAGGTCATGGACGTCCTCCTCGCATGACCGCATCTTGTCACGTCGGCATGCGGGGCGGAGTATGCTCCGCGCATGCTCGAGATCTCGCGCTCGCTCGCCCGCCCGCTGGCCGCTGCCATGCTGCTCTTCGCGCTCGCCGCGGCCGCGCCCGCCGCTCCGCAGGCGGCGGCGACGGCGCAGGATCCGTTCGCGATCCCGGCGACCGACGACGGGCTGCCGGGCAAAGGACCGATCCGGCGCTACGACTGGTTCCAGAAGCTCTGGCGCGAGCGCCGTTCGCAGTGGGCCAGGGAGCGAGCGCAGGACAAGGGCGCCGTCGTGTTCCTCGGCGACTCGATCACGCAGGGCTGGGGCGGAGGGCTCGGCGCGGCCTTCCCCGGCGTGAAGGTCGCGAACCGCGGCATCAGCGGCGACACCACGCGCGGCGTCCTCGTCCGGCTCCAGGACGACGTGCTCGCGCTCGACCCGGCGGCGGTGGTGCTGCTGATCGGCACCAACGACCTCGACGAAGCCGCGACGCCCGAGACGATCGGCGCCAACCTCGAGCTCATCGTCAAGGCGATCGAGGCGCACGACCCGAAGCTGCCCGTCGTGCTGTGCCTCGTGTTCCCGAGCTCCCCCGAGAAGAACCGACCCGCCGACAAGATCAAGGCGGTGAACGCGCTCTACCTCGCCGCGGTGAAGAACGATCCCCGCGTGGTCCCGCTCGAGACCTGGACGCTCTTCGCCGACGAGAGCGGCAACGCGAAGCTCTCGGAGTTCCCGGACCTGCTCCACCCGAACGAGGCGGGGTACGCCAAGTGGGCCGCGGCGCTGCGGCCCGTGCTCGCGACACTCGGCCTGTCCGAGACGAGCGCCGATCCGTTCGCGCCTGAGGACGGCTTCGAGAGCCTGTTCAACGGCAAGGACCTCACGGGCTGGGGCTACCGGCCGACGTCCGAAGCCGACAAGGCGAGCGCGGCGCGCTGGCAGGCCGCGGACAAGAACGCTCCGCCCTGGCCGATCCTCACGGAGCCGGTGAGCTTCGACGGCCAGCGCCAGAGCAGCGACGGGCGTTTTCGCGTGATCGGCGGGCGGCTCGTGGTCTCGACGCCCCCCGAGTACCGCAAGATCCAGCAGCTCTGGACGACGCGCGAGTTCCCGGAGGACTTCGTGCTGAAGCTCGAGTTCCGCGCGACCCCGAACGCCGACAGCGGCGTGTACCTGCGCGGGCCGCAGCTCCAGTGCCGCGACTACGCGCTCGCGGGCCCCTTCAAGAACCTCAAGCTCTACAGGCCGCAGGACTGGAACGAGCTCGTCGTGACCGTCAAGGGCGGCGTGGCCAGGGCCACCTGCAACGGAGAGCCGCTCGAAGGCGAGCTGAAGCTGCCCGAGACCGGCCCGATCGGCGTCGAAGGCGACCGCGGCCAGATGGAGTACCGCCGCATCCGGATCCAGCGGCTGCCCGGCAATTGACACGTCCCCGCGGGCGGGACTAGCTTCACGCCATGCCCACGAGCTTGGTCCTCGCCGCCGCCCTCGCCGCGCAGACCCCCGCCGGCGCTCCCACCGCCGCCAGCTACAACGGCCGCTGGAACGTCCGCATCACCGACGCCAGCGACACGTTCGCGAGCGGAGGCTTCCAGATCGACGCGAAGAACACCGGGCTCTCGGCCGGGCTCGTCTGGCGCTGGGGCAGCTATCTGCCCGCGAGGTCGGTCGAGGTGAAGGACGGCGTGCTGCGCATCACGCGCGAGGAGAACCCGGGCAAGATCGACACCTTCGAAGCCCGGCTCGAGGGCGACACGCTCAAGGGGCAGGTGACCTACCCGGACGGCAAAGTCCATCACTTCGAGGGCAAGAAGGCGCCGCTGCTGCTCGACAAGAAGGCCCCGGTCTGGGGCGATCCGGTCACGCTCTTCGACGGCAAGACGCTCACCGGCTGGAAGCTCCGCGACCCTTCGAAGCAGAACGGCTGGGCCGCGCAAAACGGCGAGCTGGTGGTGGTCGAGCCGAAGGACAATGCCGACCTCGTGAGCGAGCAGGGCTTCCAGGACATGAAGCTGCACGTCGAGTTCAACGTGGACGCGAAGAGCAACAGCGGCGTCTACCTGCGCGGCCGCTACGAGATCCAGATCCTCGACAACCCGGACGCCAAGATGGCGGCCGACTCCCACGGCTGCGGCGCGCTCTACAGCCGCGTGGCGCCAAAGCTCGACGCCACGAAGCCCGCGGGCGAGTGGCAGGCCTACGACATCACGCTCGTCGGCCGCCAGCTCCAGGTGGTGCTGAACGGCCAGGAGGTCGTGAACACCGTGATCGAAGGCGTGACCGGCGGCGCGCTCGATCCCTTCGAGGGCACGCCGGGACCGCTGATGCTGCAGGGCGACCACGGCAAGGTGAAGTTCCGGAACATCGTGGTGACGCCTGCGAAGTAAGACGGGCGCGCCGGCGTGACCCTGGCCCGCCGGATCTTCCTCGCGCTCGGCCTCGGCATCGCGCTGGGGCTGTTCTTCGGCGAGAAGGTCGCGTTCATGGGCGTGCTCGGCAAGGCGTTCATCCAGCTGCTGCAGATCACCGTGCTGCCCTACGTCGCCGGGTCGCTCGTCTACGGCTTCGGCAGCCTGGGCGCGAAGGAGGCGCGGCTCGTCTTCTCGCGCGGCGGCGCGCTCTTGCTGCTGCTCTGGGCGCTCACGCTCGCCTTCGTGTTCCTCTCGCCGCTCGCGCTGCCGAGCGGCAAGGGCGGGGCGTTCTTCAGCGCGGCGCCGCAGGAGGCCGAGCAGCCGATCGACTGGGTCGGCCTCTACATCCCGGCGAACCCGTTCCACTCGCTCGCCAACAACGTGGTGCCGGCGGTGGTCGTGTTCTCCGTGCTGGCGGGAATCGCGCTCATGGGAATGAAGGACAAGCTGGCGCTGCTGCGCCCGCTCGCGGCCTTCAACGAGGCGATGAGCCGGATCGGAGCGATGGTCACGAAGACGACGCCCATCGGAATCTTCGCGATCGCCGCCCACGCCGCCGCCACCCTGCGGCTCGCCGAGTTCGAGCGGCTGCAGGGCTACCTGCTCGTCTACGGGGGGCTCGCCTGCCTGCTGACCTTCTGGCTGCTGCCGGGGCTCGTGGCCGCGACGACGCACGTCCGCCGCGGCGAGCTCATCCGCTCGTCGCAGGAGGCGCTCGTCACGGCCTTCGTCACGTCGAACCTCTTCGTCGTGCTGCCGCAGATCGTCGAAAACGCGCGCACGCTGCTGGCGGCGGGAGGGCCGGACGACGAGACCGAGGCGGAGCTCGTGGAAGTGCTGGTGCCCACCTCGTTCAACTTTCCGCACTCCGCGAAGCTCCTCAGCCTCAGCTTCGTGCCGTTCGTGGCCTGGTACTCGGGCCTGGGGCTCGACCTCTCGTTCTACCCCACGCTCGCCGGCGCCGGCCTGCTCGCCGTGTTCGGAAGCATCAACACCGCGATCCCTTTCCTGCTCGACCTCGCGCACCTGCCGGGCGACCTGTTCCAGCTCTTCGTGGTCTCGGGTGTCTTGAACAGCCGCTTCGGCTCGATGGCCGCGACGATGCACACGCTGACGATCGCGATCCTCGGCACCTGCCTGATCAGCGGGAGGGTCGCGATCGACCGGGCGCGCCTTGCGCGCTACTTCGGAGCGAGCGTCCTCATGGTCGCGGCGTTCTTGCTGGGCACGCGGCTCCTGCTCGCGGTGGCGCTGCCGAATCCCGCCACGCGCGCGGAGGTGCTGGCGGCGATCCAGCCGCGCGGGCCGTTCGCGCCCTCCTCGCTCGTCTCCCAGCCGGCTCCTGTCGAGCCGCCGCCCGCGCGCGGCACGCGGCTCGACCTCGTCCGCTCCGAGGGCCGCATCCGCGTCGGCTTCGATCCCGACTCGATCCCGTGGGCGTTCCTGAACGGGGCGGGCGCCCCCGTGGGCTACGATGCCGAGATCGCGCACCAGCTCGCGCTCGCGCTCGGGGTGCGGCTCGAGCACGTGATGCTCAACCGCGAGCACTTCGCGGAGGCGCTCGCGAGCGGCGCGATCGACGTCGTGATGTCGGGTCATCGCGTCAGCGCGCGCGCCGCCGAGCTGCAGGCTTTCTCGCGCCCCTACGACGAGGAGGAGATCGCGTTCCTCACGCTCGACCACAGGCGGACCGAGTTCGAGCACGCCGAAGCCCTGCGCGGGCGGCGGCTCAAGATCGCGATACTGAGGCGCCCCCAGTGGATCGACGCGCTGTCGCGCGCGCTGCCGCTCGCCGAGGTGGTGACGGTGAGCTCCCCGCTCGACTTCGCGGAAGGCCGCGTCCAGGCCGACGCCTACCTGACGGGTTGGGCGCGGGCCTGCGCCATGAGCCTGCTCTACCCGGAGCTTTCGCCGGCGCAGCCGACGCCGTCCCTCGGCCGCTTCACGCTCGCCTATGCCGTGCCACTGGGCGAGGACGACCTGCTCAACGTGGTCAACACCTTCGTGGAGGAGGAACGCACCAACGGTCTCTTCGAGTCGGCGCGCCGCCACTGGATCCTGGGCGAGGCCACGCGCGTGCAGCAGCCGCGCTGGTCGCTGGCCCGCAACGTGCTCGGCTGGTGGAAGGAGGACAAGTGAGCTTCCTCGCCTGCCGCGTCTTCGAGGCGCCGGGCGGCGTCGACGCGAGGCTGGTGCGGATGGAGCCCGGCGAGCTGTCGCCCGGCGACGTGGTGGTGCGCGTCCAGTGGTCGGGCATCAACTACAAGGACGCACTGGCCGTCACGGGACGCGGCAGGATCTTCAAGCGCCTCCCGCTGAACGCGGGAATCGATGCGGCCGGAACCGTCGAGACGTCCGACGACCCGCGCTTCCGCGAGGGCGACGAGGTCGTCGTGAACGGCATGGGGCTCGGCGAGAGCCACGACGGAGGCTTCGCCGAGCGGCTGCGTGTTCCCGGCGACTGGATCGTGCCGCTGCCCGCAGGCCTCTCGCTTCGCGAATCGATGACCCTCGGCACCGCCGGCTTCACGGCCGCGCTCGCGATCCACCGGATGGAGCAGCTCGGGCAGCGCCCCGAGCTCGGCGCGGTCGCCGTCACCGGCGCGAGCGGCGGCGTCGGGTCGATCGCCGTCTCGATCCTGCGCGCGCGCGGTTACGAGGTGGTGGCCGTTTCGGGACGGCCCGAGCACCACGAGTACCTGCGGCGCATCGGCGCGAGCGAGGTGAAGACGCCCGAGCAGCTGGAGCTCGGCACACGCCCGCTCGAGCCGGCGCGCTTCGGCGGCGCGATCGACAACGTCGGCGGCGAGCTGCTCGCGGGCCTCGTCCGGCACGTGACGCCGTGGGGCCAGGTCGCGTGCATCGGCATGGCCGCGTCGTCGGACCTGCACACGAGCGTCTTCCCGCTCATCCTGCGGGGCGTGAGCCTGCTCGGCGTCACGTCCACGAACTGCCCCATGCCGCTGCGCAAGCAGGTCTGGGAGCGCCTCGGCGGCGAGCTGCGGCCGCCGGCGCTCGCCGAGGTCGTCTCGCGCGAGATCCCGCTGGCCGAAGTGCTCGAGGCGGCTCCGAGCCTGATCGAGCGGCGATCGCTCGGCCGCGTGCTCGTGCGCTGCGCCGCCGAGTGATACCCTGCGGCGGGCGGCGGGTGTCGCTCGTTCCCCGCCGCGGGGAGGACAGCATGAGCCGATCCTGGTCGGGCCTCGCTTCGAGGCGGTTCGCCGCAGTTGCCCTGCTGTCGCTCGGCGCGCTGGCATCGGCGCTCGCACAAGCCCCGGCTCCCGCAACGCCTCCGGCAGCGGGCCAGACGTCCCCGGCGGCCCAGGCCTCGGGACAGCCGCCGCCGACTCCGCCGACGAAGAGCGTCTACGGCAAGCTGCTGAGCGTGGACAGCAGCTCCAACAACGTCCTGATGACGGAAGACAGCGGCGCGCAGCTGGCCTGGCGCTTCGACGCCACCATCGTGGCCGAGGCGGCCAAGTTCAAGGCGGGAGACCCGGTGATCGTGATCTACCGGCAGATCGGGCCCGGCCCGAAGGACAAGCGCGTCACGGCGATCGCGTTCCCGGGCAGCGCGAAGAGCCCGATCTACACGAACCTGACGAGCGAGCGCGTCGTGGTCCGCAGCGCCGCGGGCGTCGGCGGCTCGTGCAGCCAGACGACTGGCCCGGTCAGCGAATCGACGATCCCGGTGCGCGGGCTCGCCGAGGTGATGGACGAATGCTGGTGCTGCGCTCCGGCAGGCGAGACCTGCACCCCGGGCACGAAGTCGGGGCTGGGGCGAGCCTTCCTGGCTCAGTGCTTCAAATAGCCGACTGAGCTATTTGCGGCGGGCGAGCCGCCAGAACTGCGTCTCGTTGAGCAGCGTGATGCGGTGTCCCTTGGCGCGCAGCCGCTTGATCTCCATCAGCTTCAGGCCCGCCTCGCGGCCCGCGGCCTGGAGCGGGTTCGGCTTGCCGCGCACGACGACACTCGTGCGCACCGACGGCATGCCGTGGAGCACGGCGCCCGCGCGCCGGGCCGCCAGCTTCGCCTCGCGCCGCGGGCGGCTCAGGATCCCCGTGAAGGCCAGGTGCACGCCCTTGAGCGTCGCGAGCCGGCCCGCGCGCGGCAGCGCGGGCGGGATCTTGAGCGCGTCGATCAGCTCGTCGGCGGTCTCGTAGCGCTTGCGGCGCTCGCCGATGCAGCGGTAGACGATCTCCTTCAGCTGGTCCGTGCACGCGAGCTGCCGGATCTCGGACGGACGGACGCGCGCCCGCGCGTCGCCCTTCACCAGCATGCCGATCAGCTGGCCCATCTGGTAGACGTCGTCGCGCGCGCGCCACTTCGGCACGGTGCGGTCGACGATGTCGCTCGGCGCCATCGACGGGTTGAGCGCGTCGACGAACGTGCCGCGGCTGTCGGTCTGCTGGCGCACGAGGCCGAAGTCCCCGAGCTTGAGGCTCTGCCCCTCGCACACGAACACGTTCATCGGCGTCAGGTCGCGGTGCAGCACCTGGCCCCGGTGCAGCCGGCCGAGCACCTGCAGGATGCCCGCGATCTCGCGCCGCGCCACGCGCTCGGGCCAGCCCGAGCCGTTCTTCAGCAGGTAGGCGCGCAGGTCGCCGTGCTGCGCGTGCTCGAGCACGAGGCAGTAGACGAGGCGTCCGTCGGGCCGCACGAGCGGGAACGAGTCGTAGACCGCGATCGCTCGCGGATGGCCGTCGAGCAGCTGGCCGAAGTAGGCCTCGCGCACCCAGGCGTCGCTCCTCACGCTCGCCTTGATGCAGACCGTGGCCGGCACCAGCGACGAGCGTCCAATCCGCTGGGCGAGGTAGACCTGGCCGAAGCCGCCCGCGCCGAGCAGCCGCTCGATCCGGTACTGGAGCTGCGACTGTGGGCTCATCAGCACCTGCTCCGGAGCGAGCAGCTGGCGGGGGTCCCGGACGCCGCCGCGCGGCGCCGGCCGCGTCCGCGTCGCGGCTGCGGAGAGCGCCGCGGCGGCGCGCTCGCGCGCGGCGGTGGGTCGCATCCCCACAACCTAGCAGAACCCGGGGCTGGCCGAGGTCCGGCCTGGCGTTCGTACGCTAGGATCGGACATGCTTCATTCGCGACTTGCCGTCCTGGGTGCGGTCTGTCTCTGGGCGACGGCTTCGGAGCCCGCAGAGCTCGGCAACTGGCCGCAGTTCAGGGGCGCGAACGGCGCGGGAGTCGCGGACTCCTCCAGCCTGCCCACGCGCTGGTCGGCGACCGACGGCGTCGCGTGGACGGCTGAGCTGCCCGGGCGCGGCTGGTCGTCGCCCATCGTGTGGGGCGACCGGGTGTACGTCACCACGGCCGTGAACGCCGGAGCCTTCAAGGCCCCCTCGACCGGCATCTACGGCAACGACTACGCGGCGGAGCTGCAAAAGCAGGGGCTGTCCGACGAGGAGATCCTGAAGCGCGTCACGGCCCGGGACATCGAGCTCGCCTCCGAATCGGACGAGGTGAGCTACCAGGTCCTGGCCCTCGACGCGCGGACGGGCAAGCTGGTGTGGCAGCGCGAGGCCCATCGCGGCAAGCCGTCCGGAGGACGGCATCGCAAAAACACCTACGCGTCCGAGACGCCGGCCACGGACGGAGAGCGGGTCTACGTCTCCTTCGGGGGCAACGTGGGCCTGTTCTGCTATTCGCGCGAGGGGACGCTGCTCTGGAAGCAGAGCTGGACGCCCCAGCCGATCTACCTCGACTTCGGCACCGCGTCGTCCCCGGTGGTCCACGACGGGCGCGTCTACCAGCTCCACGACAACGAGGGCGAGTCGTTCCTCGTGGCCCTGGAGGCCCGGACCGGAGCGGTCGCCTGGAAGGCGAGCCGCACGGCCAACGAAGGCCGGCTGAAGTCGGGATGGGCGACGCCGCTCGTCTGGCAGAACGAGCGGCGCACGGAGATCGTCACGGTCGGTCGCGGCCTCGTGATCAGCTACGACAAGGAAGGCCGCGAGCTCTGGCGGCTCAAGGGCATCACGCAGGCGACGCCCACCCCGGTCGCGGGCGAGGGCCTGCTCTTCGTGGGCTCCGGCTCGCAGGGCGAGAACTCGCGTCCCCTGTTCGCGATCCGGCCCGGTGCAACCGGTGACATCTCGACGGCCGAGGGCGCTCCCCGGAGCGAGTTCGTGAGCTGGTTCCTCCCCCGCTTCTCCGCCTACACCGGCTCGCCGCTGCTCTACCGGGGGCGGCTGTACGCGGCCAACGACAACGGCATCCTGCAGGTGGCCGATGCCCGGACCGGCAAGGAGATCTACAAGGCGCGCGTGGGGGGCGGCGGCATCACCTTCTCGAGCTCGCCCCTCGCCAGCGCGGGACGCATCTACCTGCTGAGCGAGGACGGCGACACGTTCGTGCTGGAGGCGGGCGACGAGTACAAGGAGCTCGCGAAGAACAGCCTGGGCGAGATGAGCCTGGCCAGTCCCGCAGCCGACGCCGACGGCTTGTACCTGCGCACCCAGACGAAGCTCTACCGCGTGCGAGTCCCAGCGCCTCCGAAGTGAGCGGGCCGCGTCCCGCGAGCGGATCAGTCGTGTCGGAGGGCGCGGACGGGATCGATGCGGGCAGCGCGGCGGGCGGGAATGAAGCCGGCGAGGAGCGACGTCCCGACGAGAGCGAGCGCGCTCGCCAGGAACACGAGCGGATCGCGCGCCCCGATGCCGAAGAGCTGGCTCTCGACGTAGCGAGCGCCCACGAGCCCGATCGCCACGCCGCCCGCGATCCCGACGGCGAAGAGCAGCAAGGTCTCCCGAAGCACGAGCCGGATCACGCGCGCGCGCTCGGCGCCGAGCGCGATGCGGATGCCGATCTCGCGCGTGCGCCGCGTGACGACGAAGTCGAGCACGCCGTAGAGCCCGACCACGGCCAGGAGCGTCGCCAGCAGCGCGAAGCCGCTCGACAGGAAGGACAGCATGCGCTCGCTGCTCAGGCGCAGGTCGACCTGGTCCTGGAGCGTGCGCATGTCGCCGATCACGAAGTTCGAGTCGACGCGCGCGACCTCCTTGCGTAGGAGCGGCATCAGCTGGCGGGGGTCGCGATCGGTGCGCACGTACACCGTCATGCCCGTCGTGGTGCGCATGCGGGCGCCGCCCAGCGAGACGAAGGTCTGGCGCGGGATCTTCCCGCGCACGTTCTCGTAGCGGGCATCGGCGAGGACGCCGACGATCTCGGTGTTCAAGGGCTCGCCGCGCCCCACGCCCATCAGGCGCCCCAGCGGCGTCTGGCCCCTCAGGTACTCGTTCACCAGCGTCTCGTTGACGAGGCAGCGCTCCTGCGCGGCGCCCCAGTCGTCCCAGGTGAAGTTGCGGCCGGCCTTCACCGGGATGCCGAGCGCCTCGAAGTAGCCCGGGGTCACGGCGTTGAAGAAGCTCCAGGGGTTCTCGCCTTCCGGACTCGTGGCCCCCGGAAGGTTGATGCTGCTGTCCCAGCGCCCGCCCGTCAGCAGGCGCGACCGCGCCGCGCCCGCCGCCTTGACGCCCGGCACCGCCGCGAGACCCTCGATCAGCGAACGGAAGACCTGGCGCTTGCGGCCCTCGTCGTACACCGTCGCCGGCGAGACGCCGAACATCACGACGCGCTCCGTCTCGAAGCCGAGGTCGACGTGACGCAGGTTGTGGAGCGTGCGCACGAAGAGCCCGGCGCCGACCAGCAGCACGGTCGACAGCCCGATCTGCACGGCGACGAGCGCCTTGCGCAGGCGCACGTGCCCCTGGCCGCCCGCCACGGCGCCGCTTTCGTCCTTGAGCGTCAGGCTCGGCGCGACGCGGGAGCCGGAGAGCGCCGGCACCAGCCCGAAGACGAGCGCCGTCAGCAGCGTGATGCCCGCGGTGAAGGCCAGGAGCCGCAAGTCCGGGGTCGCGGTCAGCGAGAGGTTGGCCGGATCGAAGGGCAGGAAGCGTAGGAGCGCCCGGCTGAGGGAGAACGAGACGAGGACGCCCGCGGCTCCTCCGAAGCCCGCGAGCAGCAGGCTCTCGAGCAGCAGCTGGCCCACGAGCCGGCCGCGCGGCGCGCCGATCGCGATGCGGATCGCCATCTCCTTCTGGCGCGCCGCGGCCCGCGCGAGCAGCAGGCTCGCGACGTTGGCGCAGGCGATCAGCAGCACGAGCGCGACGAGCCACTGCAGCACGAGCAGCGGCTGCTCGAAGCGGTCCCGCAGGTTCGACATCCCGCGCGAGGCCGGGATCAGCGTGAAGACGCCCTTGAGGAAGCGCTCCTTCTGGTCGGGGAACTGCAGGAAGTAGGGGTTCTGCAGCTCCTCTTGCTGGCGCTGGCTGTAGAGGACGCGCAGCGCCGCCTGGGCCTCCTCGAGTGCCACGCCCGGCTTGAGGCGCCCGAACAGGTAGAACCAGGCCGACCGCTCGTTGTCGAGGTCGTCCCAGGTCGGCGTGATGGTCGGCTTCATCATCACCGGCACCCAGAGGTTCGTGGGCAGCCCGCCGTCCGTCCCCTCGAAGGCCGGATCGGCGACGCCTACGACTGTGAAGGGCGTCCCGTTGAGGCGGATCGTGCTTCCGACGACGCTCTTGTCGGCCGCGAAGCGGGTCCGCCAGAAGCCGTGCTGCAGCACCGCCACGGGGTGGCCGTTGCGCGTCCGGTCGTCGTCCGTGTGGAGCACGCGGCCCAGGTAGGGCGAGACGCCCAGGACGTCGAAGAAGTTGCCGGCCACCATCCCGACGCTCACCCGCTCGCTGCGCTCGTCGCCGACCAGGCTCGCGGGCTGGACGATCTGGCCGGTGAGGCCCGCAAGCACCGTGTTGCGGTCGCGGAAGGCCAGATAGAGAGGATGCGAGAAGGTGTGCAGGCCGTCGCCCGATTGAGAGCCGACCCGCCCGCCCTCGAGCCGGAGCTGGACGAGCTCCCGCGGCTTCTGCACGGGGAGCAGGCGGATCAGGATCTGGTCGGCGAGGCCGAAGATCGCGCTGTTGGCCCCGATCCCGAGGGCCAGGGACAGCACCACCACCCCCGTCACGGCCGGGGCCTGACGCAGCGACCGCAAGGCCAGGCGTACCGGGCTCATGCGGTCTTGGGACGCCGGCCAGGCCCGAAGGGTTGCGTCACATCTCTTGACCCCGCTTGGCGCCTTCTGGCAGCGCGCCTCATGAGTGTCATGCCAGAATTTCGGGACCGTCGGGCGTCTATGACGGTACCGGAGGGATCGTTGAGACAGCTCGAGGTAGCCGTTGGCGCGACGCTGGTGGTCGCACTGGTCGCTAGCGCCCCCAGTCACGCCCAGGACACTACCCCCCTCCCGACCTCGGCCCCGCTGCAGGAGCCGACGGCCGAGCCGGAGCAGCAGCAGCCGCGCAACTTCGACACCCGCAACTTCCTCGATCTGCCCGAGGACCGGCGCACGATGGGCGCCTTCCCGAAGAACCTCGGCCGCAACTTCGTCGGCGTGTTCTCGGGCCAGAACCTGTTCCCCTTCGCGGTCGGGCTGAGCGCGACGACGCTCGCCTCGGCGTTCGACGGCCGGACCGAGCAGGCGCTCAAGGGCGCCTGCAGCGTCTGCGGACACACCGGCTCGAGGATGGGCGGCGCCGCGATGGTGCCGACGGTCGCCGCGCTGTTCGTGGCGGGCCGCTTCGCGCCGGAGGGCCGCTTCAAGTCGATGACCTACGACTTCGCCCAGGCGCTGGTCGTGAACGGCGCATACACGGGGATGCTGAAGTACACGGTGAAGCGCGAGCGTCCCGACGGCAGCGACTCGCTCTCGTTCCCCTCCGGCCACACCTCGACGGCTTTCAGCATGGCGACGATCGCCTCGCACCACTACGGCTGGAAGGTCGGCGTGCCCGCGTACGCGCTCGCGAGCTGCATCGGGCTCACGCGCATCGAGCAGGACCGCCACCACCTGAGCGACGTGATCGCCGGCGCGACGCTCGGCCTCGTCGTCGGCCGCACCGTATCGCGCCTCGACTCGCAGGCCCCGAACCGCAAGCGGCTCGTCAGCATCAGCCCCGCGACCGATCCCCACGGCCAGGGCGTCGGGCTGAGCCTCTCCGCCAGCTGGTAGCCGGCGGCCGCCGCTACTCGAGCGGCGGCTCCCCGGAGTCGCGCGGCGCCTGCACCACGTGCGGGTGGCGCTCCAGGATCCGCACGCAGGTGTTGTAGCGCAG
>Ga0111538_10010091_pt1 | contig 12575 bp, 10 predicted proteins | sample SoiMethybrSBSTD1_FD_79669 | JGI IMG/M metagenome (GOLD analysis project Ga0111538, IMG submission 79669) | Bulk soil microbial communities from a Populus tree surrounding site in Tennessee, USA - Soil MetaG P. TD hybrid SBSTD1 (version 2)... | ecosystem: Environmental > Terrestrial > Soil >...
CCTCCGCGACGTTGCGAGCAAGCAAGCGCGTCGGGATCGTGAGATGGCCGTCGCTCAGGATCGTGATCTCGAAAGGCCCAAGCTTGAAGGTATGAGCGGGGGCTGCCATGGCGATACGTGCCGGGAGTAGCGACCCGACGCCAAGCAGACCCGCCAATACCTCACGTCTGCTCGAGAGCCGGGCGCGTTGCATCATGCACCTCCGATCCGTGGCCAAGGAAGCAGCGTAAGCCCCGAAACCAGCAGCAGCGCAAGGACTATGATCCGGAACGTCGCCTCGTCCAATCTGCCGTAGAGCTTGAACCCAAGCCAGGTCCCGACGAGGACGGCGGGCAGGCCGATGGCGAAGAGACGAAGCGTCGCAAGAGTGACAACACCGGTGCCGCCAAACCAGATGAGCGTCATCAGGAAGACCACGACCACGACCGGCTGGAAGACTGCGCGCTGCTCGTCCTTCGACCAGCGGCGCAGGCTCGACCAAACAATGATCGGAATGCCTGCCAGTCCTGTGCTGCCGCCGAAAGCACCGCTGAGGAGCCCGACGAAGCAGTCCGCGACCGGCCCACCGCGCACAGCGGGAAGCTTAGGCCGCGCAAGGCTGTAGATGCTGAACAGGATCAGTGCCGCGCCGATGAACGCCCGCATCTGGGCTGGCGAGGCCAATGTGAGGGCCGCGGCACCGAGAGGAATGCCCGCGGCTGCGCCGGCGACAAAAGGAAGGAGCCGAGAAATCTCGATGGCGTGGCGCAGCTTCCAGAGCGTCGCACCTTGAATGAGGATTGCGAACGCGGCGATGAGCGGCGCGCTCTGGGCGGGTGGGATGATGTGGAGCCAGACGGCCGACGCGATCAGGCCAAAGGCAAATCCGGCGACGCCGGCCACCACGGCGCCGAGGAGGGTGGCAAAGAAGAAGAGGACGAGGTCCAATGGAAGCGTGGCCATGTGCACCTCGCCATGGAAATGAGGTCAACTCTTGGCGCGTGAAACTCCCGCGCCGAGCTTCTTGAGCTGGCGCATGTCGCTTGCGGCTTCGGCGAGCAGCCAGTCCCGAAACGTGACGATCTTCGGGAGGTTGGTCGTGGCCTGCGGACAGATGATCCAATAGGTTTTGGAGAGGCGCAGGTCCTCGGCGAACGGCCGCAGCAATCGGCGCGCGATCAGATCGGCGGCGGCCAGCGTCGTGCGCGCCAGCGTCACGCCCTGGCCGTCGATCGCCGCGTCGATCGCCATGCTGACGCGATTGAGCACAGGGCCGTGCGCGAGCTCGGCGCCCTGCACGCCGGCTGCGTCCAGCCATCTGGCCCAATCCTTCCGGTCGTCGACATGGATGAGAGGAAATTTGAGCACGTCGGCGGGTTTGGTGAGGCGATTGCGCCCGGCAAGCAGCTTGGGGCTGCACACCGGGAACAGCTGCTCGGAGCTCAACCGAACCACGTCGAGGCCGGGCCAATTGCCGTCGCCATGTCGAACGGCGAGGTCTACGTCCTCGCGCGCGAAGTCCACGTGGTGCAAGGTGGCCGACACGCGCAGGTCGATGCTCGGATGCTCCTCGGCAAAGCGGCCCAGGCGGTTGACGAGCCACTTGGCGGCGAAGTCGGGAGACGTGCTGACGGTGAGCGCGCCGGAGGTCTGCCGCTGCAGCAGCCGCTCGGTGCCGACGGCAATGCGATCGAAGGCGTCGCGCAGGATCGTGAGGTACTGGCGGCCGGCCTCGGTGATGACGAGACGTTGTCGCTCGCGATTGAATAGCTTGACCCCGAGCTGCGCTTCCAACGCTTTGACCTGATGGCTCACCGCCCCCTGGGTGACGAACAGCTCCTCGGCCGCCCGCGTGAAGCTTTCATGGCGGGCGGCCGCCTCGAAGGCCTTCAGTGCGTTCAGCGGCGGCAGGCGGCGAAGCATCGATGCATCTTCATGAGAAAAACTCACACAGGGTAGAGAAACCATGCTTTGCGGGCAACCGCTGCGTGGTCCTATTGGTGGGGCTGCGCCGCAGCGCTTGTCTCGTAGACGGTGAAATCTCCGTGCCGCAAGATCGCATCGGCCGCGCGGTTCGACTTGTCTGGCGCCGCCACCTGAGGGCAGCAAGGGAGAACGGTAGTGGCAGACCCGGACGCGGCAGTGTCAGACGAAGCGGCCACCAAGCCCGATGCGGTTGTCTACGTATACCTCGCGCGCGCATTGCGCGACTTCGGCGACGGGTTCGTTGCCGTGCTGTTGCCCGTCTATCTGATCGCACTCGGCTTCTCGCCGCTCCAGGTCGGACTGATCGCGACCATTGCGCTGTTCGGCTCCGCCCTGCTCACGCTCGGCGTCGGATTGATCGGCGCGCGCTACGACCATCGACGGCTGCTGCTCGCCGCCGCCAACTTGATGGTCGCCACCGGGGTGGCTTTCGCGTTGGTGCACGATTTCGCGCTGCTCGCGCTGATCGCCCTCGCCGGCACGGTCAATCCCTCGGCCGGCAGCGTCAGCGTGTTCGCGCCGCTCGAACACGCCGTGCTCAGCCGCGAGGTTGCCGACCACGACCGCACCAGGATGTTTGCGCGCTACAGTTTCATCGGCGCGATGGCCGGGGCGTGCGGCGCCCTTGCCGCGGCTGCGCCGGATTTCCTCTCTGCGTTCGGGCTGACCCAGCTCGAAGCCATCAGGATCATGTTCGTCGTCTACGCCGTGTTGGGTCTCATGGGCGGATGGGCCTATTCGCGCATCCCGCCGCGGCCGCAACCCCCAGACGGGCATCTGCAGGCCGGGCTCGGGCCGTCGCGGCGCATCGTCTACAAGCTGGCGGCATTGTTCAGCCTCGACGCTTTCGCCGGCGGCTTCGTCGTGCAATCGCTGTTGGCGCTGTGGCTATTTGAGCGGTTCGACCTCTCCCTGTCGGCGGCGGGCCTGTTTTTCTTCTGGTCCGGCGTCCTTGCCGCCTTCTCGTTTCCGGTCGCGGCCTGGCTCTCACGGCATATCGGCCTCGTCAACACCATGGTGTTCACGCATGTTCCGTCCAGCGTGTGCCTCATCCTTGCCGCCGTTGCGCCAAACCTGCCGATAGCGCTGGCTTTGCTGCTGCTGCGTGCCGCCCTCTCGCAAATGGATGTGCCGACCCGGTCCTCCTACGTGATGGCGGTGGTGACCGAGGCCGAGAGAGCCGCCGCCGCAAGCTTTACATCCGTGCCCCGCAGCCTGGCCGCGGCCGTTAGTCCGGCGTTGGCGGGCGCGCTCTTCGCCGCGTCATTCCGCGCGCTCCCGCTCATCATCTGCGGCGTCCTCAAGATCGTCTACGACGTGCTTCTCCTGCTTCAGTTCCGCCATCTGAAGCCTCCCGAGGAACGCCATGGCCGGCACCAGCCACAGTGATCGCGACGTCGCTTTTGCGGCGGCTCCCTCTCGCCTGGTCGCAACCTCCGTGGCATCAATTCGGGCGCGCCAGCAACTTCTGAAATTTTGTAAGTCAGTGAAATCATTGGTCGGAGCGGGGAGATTCGAACTCCCGACCCCTTGCTCCCGAAGCAAGTGCGCTACCAGGCTGCGCTACGCTCCGCCCGACCTTGACGCCGGCGCCCAAAGGAGGGCCGGCGAGTGCGGGTTATATAGACGCCGGGGCGGGGGGCCGCAAGCGAGCATCGGTGTGGGTCCCGGCGCCCGTTCGCGCGGGCTGCTTCACACGTGCTGGCCGCCGTCGATGTGCAACTCGGCGCCGTGGACGTAGCTCGACTGGTCGGTGCACAGGAAATAGATGGCCTTGGCCACTTCCTGGGGCTCGCCGAGGCGTTTCAAAGGGATCTGCTCCTGCACGATCTTCTCGGTGCCGGGAGAGAGGATGGCGGTGTCGATCTCGCCCGGCGAGATGGCGTTGACGCGGATGCCGCGCGGCCCGAAATCGGCGGCCATCTCGCGTGTGAGGGAGGCGAGCGCCGCCTTTGAGGTGGCGTAGGCGGCGCCGGCAAATGGATGCACCCGGCCGCCGGCGATCGAGGTGACGTTGACGACCGCACCCTTGGCGCGCTCGAGCTCGGCGATCAGGCCCCGCGCCAGCATGATGGGCGCGAAGAAATTGACGTGGAAGACGTGCTCCCAGTCCTCGAGCGAGGTCTCGATGGCGCCGAGCCGGCGTCCACCCTCGCCCTTGGGCGAGATGGCGGCGTTGCTGACCAGCGCGTTGAGGCGCGAGTCCTGCGCGGCGAGGCGCTGGCGCATCTCGCCAATGGCCCGGCGGGTGTCGTCGGGGTCGGCAAGATCGACCTGGATGTGGTCGTCCGGGCCCGCCTCCCAGGGGCAGTTCTCCGGGAAGCCATGGCGCGAGCAGGTGATGACGCGCCAGCCCGCGGAGGCGAAGCGCTTGACGGTGGCGTGGCCGATGCCGCGCGAGGCGCCGGTCAGGATCAGCGTCTTGCGGTCGGCGTTGGGGATGACGGACATGGGGTTGAACTTAGCATGCTGGTGGGTCGCTGCGCGAGCGGGCTACCGCCCGCACCCGTATCATGCCGGAGGCATGTCTTCGACATGACGAGACCCCGAACCCCCCTTTTTTTGATGCAAAAAAGGGAGGGTCTGGGAGGTCTCCTCCCAGCGGGGCGCGGGGCCGGCCCCGCTTCTCGCGAAGCGAGAACCTCTAGGCCCCGCTCTGCCAACGCGTATAAGTTGCTCCTCTCACCAACCCAGGGACAAGCGAATGCCGAGCAACCTGCGCATCGATCCGGAACGCCTGTGGTCGAGCCTGATGGAGACGGCCGCCATCGGCGCCACGGCCAAGGGCGGCATCAACCGCCAGACGCTAACCGCCGAGGACGCACAGGTGCGCAGCTGGTTCCGGCGGGAGGCCGAGGCGCTGGGTTGCCGCGTGACGGTCGACGAGATCGGCAACATGCTGGCGGTGCGTGCCGGCCGCCGCGCGGACCTGGCCCCGATCGCGTTGGGCAGCCATCTCGACACGCAGCCGACGGGCGGCAAGTTCGACGGCAACCTGGGTGTGCTGGGCGCGCTGGAGGCCATGCGCACGCTGGTGGCCGCGGGCTACGAGACCAATGCGCCGTTCGCGGTCATCAACTGGACCAACGAGGAGGGGGCGCGCTTTGCGCCAGCCATGCTGGGCTCTGGAGTGTTCGCCGGCGTCTACAGCCGGGCGCAGGCGGACGCCATTGCCGATATCGCCGGGGTGCGCTTCGGCGAGGCGCTGGACGGGATCGGCTGGCGCGGCGAGGCCAAGGCCGGCATGGCCCTGTCGGCCTACCTGGAGTTGCACATCGAGCAGGGTCCGATCCTGGAGGCGGAGGAGAAGGCGATCGGCGTCGTCACCGGCGTGCAGGGCGTGCGCTGGTACGAGGCTGGCATCACCGGGCGGGAGAGCCATGCCGGCACCACGCCGATGCCGCGCCGCGCCGATGCGATGGTGGCCTGTGCCAGGCTGGCGCTGGAGGTGCAGAGGATCGCGCTAGCGCATGCGCCGACGGCAGTCGGCACGGTCGGGCGCGTGGAGGTGGAGCCGAACTCGCCCAACGTGATCCCGGGCGTGGTGCGCATGACCATCGATCTGCGCCACCACGACGACGCGACGCTGGCGGCGATGGAAGCCGAGCTGTACGCCGCCATCCCCCGCGTGGCGGCGGAGGCGAAGGTGGAGATCGAGACCAAGAAGCTGCACGATATCGCCGCGGTGCGCTTCGATCCGCAATGCGTGGCGGCGGTGCGGGCGGCGGCCGTCGGGCTCGGGCACGCGCACCGCGACATCATCTCCGGCGCCGGACACGACGCGGTGCACATGTCGCGCATCACGCCGTCGGCGATGATCTTCGTGCCCTGCAAGGACGGCCTGAGCCACAACGAGGCGGAGAGCGCGACGCTCGAGCACTGCGCCGCGGGTGCGCAAGTGCTGCTGGAGGCGGCGCTGACCTTGGATGCCAAGCTCGGCGGGCGTTGAGCGCTGGAGGTTTGCGCGCGTCTTATCCATAATGGTGCGCTGGATGCAGCGGCGTCGGACGAGGCCGCGCCGGGATTCCTGGGGTATGGGGAGCGTGTCGTGCGAATTGGGAAGTATGGGAAAGTTGGCCTGGCGTTGCTGACGCTGGCAATCGCGTGCTTCGGCACGGGGGCCACCGCGCAGCAAAAAGTCGTCATCTACTCCTCCAACGACGACACCTTGCACAAGCTGGTGTTTGCGGCGTTCACGAAGGAGACCGGGATCGCCGTCGAGCCCGTGTCGGCGGGCTCCGGCGTCATCGTCAAGCGCATCCAGACCGAGAAGGACAGGCCGGGCGGCGACATCATCTGGGGTGTGAGCCGATCGCTGCTGGAGACCAACAAGCAGTATTTTTCGCCCTATCTGTCGAAGAACCGCGACGCCACCCCCGCCGAGTACCGCGAGCCGGCCGACCTGTGGATCGGCAACAATCTGCACCTGATGGTGATCCTGCAGAACACCAAGGTGCTGCCCGAGGACCAGGCCCCCAAGACGTGGGCCGACCTGCTCGACCCGAAATGGAAGGGCAAGATCGCCTTCACCGATCCTGCCAACTCGGGGTCGGCCTACTCGACCGTCACCATGCTGGTCGACCACTTCGGCGGCGGGGAAGCGGGCTGGGCCAAGGTCAGGCAGCTGCTGGCCAACACCCGGGTGCTCAACCGCTCCTCGCTGGTGTTTCAGGGGGTGGGCAACGGCGAGTATCCGCTCGGCATCTCGCTCGAGTACGCCGGCTACATCTGGGCGGCCGGCGGCGCGCCCGTGAAGACCATCTATCCCGCTGACGGCACCATCGCGCAGATGGAAGGCGTCGCCGTCATCAAGGGCGGTCCGAACGCGGAAGCCGCCAAGACGTTCGTGGACTACATCAACCGCAAAGACGTGCGCGAGGCAATCGTCAAGGAGACCTTCCGCCGTGCCGCGCGCCAGGACCTGGAGCTCGCCAAGCTGCCGGGCAATATGCCGCCGCTGTCGGCCCTCAAGCTGCTGCCCTACAAGGAGGAAGCGTGGACCGCGGCGCGGGCAACGACGCTCGAGAAGATAAAAGACATCGTCCAGGAAACCCGTTGATCGGCCGGGCCCGTTGAGCAAGATCTCGATCGAAGGCGTGCGCCGGTCGTTCGGATCGGTGGAAGCCGTCCGCGACGTTACGCTGGGAATAGAAGACGGCGAGTTCCTCACCCTGCTGGGGCCGTCGGGCTGCGGCAAGACCACGCTGCTGCGCATGATCGCCGGCTTCACGGAGCTCGACGCCGGCGAGGTCAAGATCGGCAGCCAGCGCGTCGACACCCTGCCGCCGCACCGGCGCAACATCGGCATGGTCTTCCAGAACTACGCGATCTTTCCCAACCACACCGTGGCCGGCAACGTCGCCTACGGCCTCAAGGCGCGCAAGGTCGCGCCTGCGGAGATCGCCCAGCGCGTCGCCGAGGCGCTGGCGCTGGTTCGGCTGCAAGGCTACGGCGAGCGCTGGCCGCATCAGCTGTCCGGCGGCCAGTTGCAGCGCGTCGCCATCGCCCGCGCGCTGGTCATTCGCCCCGAGGTGCTGCTGCTGGACGAGCCGCTGTCGAATCTCGATGCGCGGCTGCGGGTCGACATGCGCGGCGAGATCCGGGAGCTGCAGGGCCGCCTTAACATCACCACCGTCTACGTGACGCACGACCAGGAGGAGGCGCTTGCCGTCTCGCACCGGATCGCCGTCATGCAGGCAGGGTGCATCGAGCAGCTCGGGTCCCCGGAGGAGGTGTACCGCCGGCCGGCGAACCTGTTCGTTGCGCAGTTCATGGGCACGACCAACGTGCTGGAGGGGATCGTGGGGCCGCGCACGGGGGAGCTGGCGCGGGTGCGGGTCGGGCCGACCGAGCTGTCGGTTGCGGATCGAGACCTGCGCGAGGGCGAGAGCGTCAGTCTGTGCCTTCGCCCCGAGGCGCTGCGCGTCATCGGCGCCGATCGGGCGGGCGCGGAGGGAGAGCCGCACCTGCAGGCAACCGTCGTGAAGGCCGAGTTTATCGGTGCGCTCAGCCGGCTCGATGTCGAACTGGTCGGCGGGATCGCCCTCAAGGTCGCCGTCCTCGACGACCCCAAGACGGCGGTTGGCCCCGGCAGCCCGATCGTTCTTGTCTACGACCCAGGCAGCGTCACGGTGTTCAGGCGGGGCCAGCCATGAACGCCCTGACGATGGCGCCGCTCGCACGGTTGCCGGTCGCCATCGGCGGGGCGGCGTTTCTTTTCCTCGGCGTGTTTCTGCTCTATCCGCTGTGGGGCGTCCTCAGTGCCAGCGTGCTGACGCCGGATTGGACGACTTTCACGTTCGACAACTACCTTCGCGTCCTGTCGCGCAGCTTCTATCGCGCCAGCGTCCTCAATACGCTGAGCATCGGCCTGATGGCGACCGTCACCACGACGCTGCTGGCGGTGCCGCTGGCCTTCGCCATTGCCAGGCTGCACATCCCCGGCAAGCTCCTCCTCATCGCGCTCGCGGCGCTGCCGCTCGTGCTGCCGTCGTTCGTCGGCGCCTACGCGCTGCTCCTCCTGCTGGGCCGCTCGGGCGTGGTGACGCAGGCCCTCAATGCGTGGGGGATACCGTTCGGCTCCATCTACGGCACGCCCGGCATCGTCGCCGTCTATACCCTGACGCTCTACCCTTACGTGCTGCTGCCCACGGTGGCCGGCCTCAAGGCGGTCGACGTCTCCGTCGAGGAGGCTGCCCAGGGGCTGGGCTCGTCGCGGGCGCGCACGTTCCGCACGATTACGCTGCCGATCGTCATTCCCTCGGTGCTGTCGGGCGCCCTGCTGGTGCTCATCGAGACCCTCGAGAACTTCGGCGTGCCAGCGGTGCTGGCCGAGGACATGCCCATCCTGTCGGTGGAGGCCTACAAGCTCTTCATCGGCGAGACGGCGACCAATCCCTCCGCCGCCGGCGTGCTGGGCGTGCTGCTGATCGCCTTGACCTCCACGGTGCTGATCCTGCAGCGGCGCTATCTGGCGAGTCGGCGCTTTGCGACCGGCGCACGCACCCCCTCCCCGCCGATCAGCGTCGGCGGCGGCTGGCGCAGCCTGGCGACGGCCTACTGCTGGGGCGTGGTGCTGCTGGCTCTCGTGCCGTTCTTTGCCATCGTCGCGCTGTCGTTCATGGAGTTTCGCGGGCCCGTGCTGCATGCCGCCTTCAGCCTCAGGAACTATGCGGACCTGCTGGCAACCGCCGGCGGGCCGCTCGCCAACACGCTGCTGTTTGCGACGCTGGCCGCCGGCGCCGCGGCGTTCATCGGCGTGCCGATCGGGTGGGTGCTTGTGCGCACGCGCTCTGCCTGGACCAGCCTGCTCGACGTCACGGCCACCCTGCCGTTCGCCGTCGCGGGAACGGTGCTCGCCATCGGCCTGGTGATCGCCTTCAACGCGGGCGGCCTGGTGCTGACGGGGGGATGGCTGATCATGGTGCTGGCGTATACGGTGCGCAAGCTGCCCTTCACGGTGCGCGCATCGAGCGCGATCCTGCACCAGATCGACCCGTCGCTCGAGGAGGCCTCCATCAGCCTCGGCGTCTCGCCGCTGCGCACGCTGCTCGGCCTGACTGTCCCGCTGATGCTGGGCGGCATCGTCTCGGGCATGGTGCTCACCTGGGTTACCGTTGCCTCGGAGCTCTCCTCCACCGTCGTGCTCTATTCGGGTCCGTGGCGCACGCTCACCATCGTCATGTTCCAGGCGCTCGAGGGCACGGGCGCGGGCATCGCGGTGGCCGCCGCCTCCCTGCTGATCGCGATCACCCTCGTTCCGGTCCTGGCGGCCTATCGGCTGCTGCGCCGCTACGAGCTGTCGATGCTCTAGCCGAGCACGCCCAGGGCGCGCAGCTGCTCTACGTCGGCTGCCGAGTAACCCGCTTGCCGCAGCACCTCCTCGGTGTGCTGCCCGACCGATGGGGCACGTCGCGGCGCCACTTTCGTCTCCCCGTCGAGATGGAACGGGCTGGAGATCGTCAAGCCCTTGCCGTCCGCGAAGGGCACGAGCGCGCCGATCTGTTGGAATTGCACATCGTCGGAGGCCTCATCCACGGAGTGCACGGCACCGAACGTCACGCCCGCGGCGAGCAGGATCTCGCGCCACTCCGGCAGGCCGCGCTGCGCGAAAACCTCGTCCAATATCCCCACCAGCGCCGCGGCGTTCTCCTTGCGCGCCGCGCTCGTCGCGAACCGCGCGTCGTCCGCCAGATGCGTGCAGCCGATCGCCTCCAGAAAGCCGCGCAGCTGGCGCTGCTCGTTGAACAAAGCCATGATGAACCAGCGTCCGTCGCGGCAGCGATAATGATTGGCGAGCGGATTGGGCGCGCTCGCGCGCGGCGCGCGGTGCGCCACCTGCTCCCCGCAAAGGCGGCTCTGGACGAAGCAGGCATTCGCCCACAGGCCGTTCTGGAGCAGCGAGGACTGGACGATGCCGCCCTTGCCGGTCTTCTCCCGCCGATAGAGCGCCGTCACGATAGCCGCATAGAGCCCGGTGGCGCTGGGGTGGTCGCCCATGCCCGGCACGGAACGCGCGGGCTCGGTCGCGGTGCTGGCCCGCACCATGTCCATCAACCCGGTGCGCGCCCAATAGGCGGTGGAATCGAAGCCCGTCCGCCCTGCCTCCTCGCCCTCCTCGCCGTAGGCGGTGAGCGAGGCGTAGATCAACCGCGGATTGAGCGCCAGCACGTGCGAGGCAGCAATCTTCAGGCGCTCCCGCACCGGCAGCGGAAAGTTGGTGACGAACACATCGGCCGAGGCGAGGAGACGATAGAGCACGGCCAGGCCATCGGCGTGCTTTAGGTCGATTGCCAGGCTGCGTTTGTTGCGCGACGTCAACTGCCAGTAGTAGTCGGTGGTCTTGCCGGGAACCGGGGTGGAGGCACGCCAGGGATCGCCGGCGCCCGGCGGCTCGATCTTGACGACGTCGGCGCCGAAGTCGGACAGGATGGTCGCGGCGGCCGGGCCGGCGATCCAGCTCGCGCAATCGATCACCTTGAGGCCCGCAAAGAGGCTGTCCGTCATGGCCTGATTTCCTTCCCGTCGCTGCCCGCCACCCATGCAAGCGGGAAGCGGGAGGTTAGGCAACCTCGGCCCCATCCGTAAACACGTCGCCGCAGCGATCGGGCAAGGCCGTGAGGTTGACCCCCCGAGCGGCGGCTGGCTACCATCCGATCCGGACGCTGCGGGAGAGCCTGCCGCGTCCCCACAACGTGCCGGTGCCCAAGATCGGCGCCGGCCCTGCTACCCGGGAGGAAATTCATGGACAGACGCCGTTTCGTGGCAGGCTCCGCCGCCTCAGCTGCCGTGCTGGCGACCCGGTCGGCGGCTGCGCAGGAGGCCTATCCCTCGCGCGCCGTCACCTTCATCAACCCCTTTCCTCCCGGCGGCGCCGTCGACGTGGTGGCGCGGCCGCTCGCCGCGGTCCTCGAGCCGATCCTCAAGCAGCCGGCGGTGATCGAGACCAAGGCCGGCGCCGCGGGCCAGGTCGGCGCCCAGTTCGCCGCGGCCGCCAAGCCCGACGGCTACACGCTGCTCATGCACATCGTGTCGATCTCCGGCTTCGCCGAGGTCGACAAGCTGTTCGGCCGGCCCGTGAAGTTTACCCGCGACGATTTCATCCCGATCGCCCGCTTCATCGCCGACCCGATGGTGCTGGTGGTGAACGACCAGCAGCCGCACAAGACCCTGAAGGAACTGGTCGAGGACGCCAAGAAGCGGCCCAACGAATTGATCTTCAGCTCTTCGGGCCTCTACGGCGCCCTGCACCTGCCCACCGCGCTATTCATGACCGCGGCGGGCATCCAGATGAAGCATCTGCCCACCAACGGCGGCGGCCCTGCCCTGACGGCCGTGCTCGGCAACAACTCCCAGGTGCTGGTGTCCTCGATCGCCGCGGCGAACGCGCAGATGAAGGCGGGCAAGCTCAAGCCGCTCGCCTGCTTCGGCGGCCAGCGCGCGCCGGCCCTGCCCGAGGTGCCGACCATGCAGGAGCTGGGCTACAACGTGGAGTTCTATCTGTGGGTCGGCATGTTCGCGCCCAAGGGTACGCCGGACGCCGCTATCGCCACGCTGCGCGATGCCTCCAGGAAGGCGGCGGCGGATGAGAAGTTCGCCGCGGCCATGAAGAACCTGGGCCAGGATGTCGCCTATCTCGATCAGGCCGAGTTCAAGGCGTTCTGGGACGCGGATGCCAAGCGCGTGGAGGACGCCGTGCACCAGATCGGCAAGGTGTGAGGGCGAAGCGCTCCCCTGCTAGAAGCCGAGCGCAGTGGAGCGACCAGAGGGCCGACACGGGACGCTCCTTTGGCGCTGGCGCGTCAATTTTCATGGAGCGAATCGCCGGTCTCGCGCAGCTAATTTCGCCGGCCTCTTGCTTGGTCGAGAAATTCACACGTGATCGAGACTGCGCAATCTATGATCTCCGCGCGAATCTCAGTGCCGCCAGCGGTACTGAACACCAATGCGTCACCGCGTGCCGTCCAGCTCGCAATGACCTGGTCGCCTGGACGGACGATATGCAAGGACAGATCCTTCCCCATCGTTTCGAGTTCGAACCGGACGGTATGCCGATCGCAAAACCACGGTTTATCGAGCAGCGAGTGAAGCTGCTGAAGCTTCTGACTGCC
>Ga0111538_10010092_pt1 | contig 12575 bp, 11 predicted proteins | sample SoiMethybrSBSTD1_FD_79669 | JGI IMG/M metagenome (GOLD analysis project Ga0111538, IMG submission 79669) | Bulk soil microbial communities from a Populus tree surrounding site in Tennessee, USA - Soil MetaG P. TD hybrid SBSTD1 (version 2)... | ecosystem: Environmental > Terrestrial > Soil >...
AGGATCGCGTGCGAGACCGCCGGCGTCGGCGTGTAACCGTCGGACCGATCGACGGCACATTCGACGCCGTTCGCCGCGAGCACTTCGAGGGTTGTCCGGAAGGCCGGCTCGGAAAGCGCGTGGGTGTCCTTCCCGACGTAAAGCGGGCCGGTAATGTCCTCGCCGCTTCGGTATTCGCAGATGGCCTTCGTAATCGCTACGACGTGCGCCTCGTTGAAGGTGCCGCGGAGCGATGAGCCGCGATGACCGCTCGTACCAAACTGTACGCGCTGCGCATTGTCGGCAACGTCCACCGTGCGCGAGTAGTATTCGTCTCGAAGGCGGCCGACATCGACGAGCGCGTCCTGAGGAGCGCGGCTCCCGGCAAGCGGATGCGATTTCATGAACCCTCTACGCTACTTGACGGTACGCGGAAGCGGAGGCGGGAGCGGCGCCGGATCGATGTAGCCACGCGTGCCGTCAGGGCGGATCGGTCCCGGCCCGAAACCGAGATGCGCGGCATCGACGTTGTTCTCGCTGCACGCGTACTCCTGGATTTCTTCGTCCGGTTTGCCGAGCACCCATGTTCGCGAGTACGTGAACGGCCGCGTGTAGAACTTCGAATCTTCGATCAGCGTCTCGACGTGGATATGGTCCCCGTCGGGCCGCGTCCACCGCTCGACGACATGCAGAGCGTCGCTATGGGGATTGGCGTTCTCGTCGATCCAGACCTTCTCGTCCTTGAATCCGATCGAGTCGATGACGAGCGTATCGCCTTCCCATCGGCCCAGTTCCTCGCCGAAGAACGATGGATCGGGATCGTCTGAATGCTTGCGGTTGGCGTCGATCGGGATCAGGCGGAAGTAGCTGTACCAGTACAGGAAGGCGATCTTGTTGGCGCCCTGCAGGACCTCGAACGGAAGACCGCTGGCATTGTGCCGCGGGATGCCGCCGATGATGCACAGGCTCTCGGGATCGATCGTGGCCGTGAGGTTGTGCTGCAGCGCCGCTTCCCCGGCCGGTGTGAGCGGCAGTTTCCAGCCGGGCAGGTCCTTGCCGATGTTCCCCCCCGGCCTGGTGTCCGTCGTGCCTTTCCAGTAGCCGCTGAGGTCGGGCTTCCCGGCCGCAGTGCGGGGCGTGGGCCGGTTCGATTTGAAGTCGGCAACGCTCAACTGTGCCTGCCCGGCCACACCGCACAGAACCGCGACGGCAACCGCGGCCACGACGCTCACACCCGCCCGCGACGCACTCATTGCGGCCCTCCGTCGCCGGCCGAGGCGCCGGAAACAATGCGCCCGTCGGCCAGCGTGACCCGCCGTGCATCGACGAGGTTGGCGCCGTTTTTCGCGCGATAGCCATCCACTACGATCGTGTCGCCCAGCTTCAGGTCTCCCCGCTTGAAGCCGCGGCGGGTCAACGCCCCGGGTGCGCCGGACTCGCACGTCCAGCGAACCGGGTTGCCTTGCTCGTCCTTGGCATCCAGGTAGAAGTAGATGTGCGGGTTGGTCCATTCCACCTTGGTCAACGTGCCCATGATGCGGATGGCCTTGGTGGCATCGAACTCGGCAGCAAAGGAATGGTGCGCCGCGAGGGGCGCACTTGCCAGCGCGGCCAGAACGGCAACGACCGACAGGATGCGTTTCATGGCCTTAAACTACACCTTTTGCGTTCGGGACGGCAGGCGGGTAGAATCTAATTCGATGTCCGCCCGAATCTGTCGCCTTTCTGTCTGCTGCTGTTGTAGCAGGACCTGTAATGGGTCCCCGCGGTGACGATCCGGCACTTGGGTAAATAGCAGAACAACCCACAACACGCTAAGCGATCGAAGCCCGGGGAGAGCCACCCGGGCTTTTTTTTCGCGTCCTGGAGAGCATGCCGATTTTGGCTTCGATTCCCGACTCGACCTCAGTGGCCGCCCGGCTGGACCACCTTCAGGCACTGGAAGCCGAGAGCATCCATATCTTCCGCGAGGTGGTGGCGGAATTCGAACGGCCGGTCATGCTCTATTCCATCGGCAAGGACTCGTCGGTCCTGCTGCGGCTGGCGCAGAAGGCGTTCTATCCGGGGCCGATCCCGTTCCCGCTGCTCCACGTGGACACCACCTATAAGTTCCGCGAGATGATCCAGTTCCGGGACGAGATGGCCCAGGCGGTGGGCGCGCGGCTCATCGTGCATACCAACGAGGAAGCAATCGCCGACGGTACTCAGCCTTTCAAGGTTGGAACGCAGCGCTGCTGCGGGCTGCTCAAGACGAAGTCGCTCCTCGACGCGCTGCAGGCGGGAAACTTCGACGCCGCGATCGGCGGTGCGCGCCGCGACGAGGAGCGATCGCGCGCGAAGGAGCGGATCTTCTCCGTCCGCGATCCGAACGGACAATGGGATCCGAAGCGCCAGCGTCCCGAGTTGTGGACGCTGCTGAATGCCAAGCTCAGGCCGGGTGAAAGCATCCGCGTGTTCCCGCTGTCGAACTGGACCGAGCTCGACGTGTGGAACTACATCCACGTGGAGAACATCCCGATCGTTCCGCTCTATTTCGCCAGGGAGCGCGAGGTCATCGTGCGCGGCCCCTCCCTCATCGTGCAGGAGCAGCCGTTCGTCGTCACGATGCCCGGCGAGAAACCGCAGGTGGTGAAGTGCCGGATGCGATCGCTCGGCTGTTCGCCGTGCACCGGCGCGATCAGGTCCGACGCTGATACGGTGCCGAAGATCATCGACGAGCTGATCGCCACGCGCCAGTCGGAGCGTCAACTGCGAATCATCGACCACGATCAGGACGGTTCGATGGAGCTCAAGAAGCGGGAGGGATATTTCTAGTCAGGGGTCAGGGATCAGGGATCAGGGAGGCAGCGATAAATGTCAGGCGGGTTGTTGCGTATCTGCACGGCCGGAAGCGTGGACGATGGGAAGAGCACGCTGATCGGACGGCTGCTGTACGACTCGCAGTCGGTATACGAGGACCAGGTGTCGTCGGTGGCCAAGGCCTCGAAGAACCGGAACGCTGGTCCGATCGACTTCTCCCTCTTCACCGACGGCCTGCGTGCCGAGCGCGAGCAGGGGATCACGATCGACGTGGCCTACCGCTATTTCGCGACGGCCCGCCGCAAGTTCATCCTCGCCGACACACCGGGACACGAACAGTACACGCGCAACATGGCCACCGGCGCGTCCACCGCCGACGTGGCCATCCTGCTCATCGACGCGAGAAACGGCGTGCGCACGCAATCGAAGCGGCACGCGCGAATCGCGCGCTTGCTCGGCATCACCGACTTCGTGCTGGCGATCAACAAGATGGACCTCGTCGATTTCGACCGTGAAGTGTACGAGAAGATCCAGGACGACTTCAGCGAGTTCCTGGCCGGCGCCTCGGTACACGCCATCCCGATGAGCGCCCTCGAGGGCGACAACGTCATCACACGAAGCGAACGTACGCCCTACTTCGATGGTCCACCGCTGCTCGAGTTTCTCGAGACGGTGCAGGTGCATCGCAACGCGGCCGGGGCGCCGTTCCGGTTTCCGGTGCAGATGGTGGTCAGGCCCGACCAGGAGTTCCGAGGCTACGCCGGGCAGATCGTGTCCGGGACGATCAGGCCGGGCGATCGCATCACTGCCTGGCCCTCCGGCCGCAGCGCTCGCGTCAAGCGGATCGTCGCCTACGACGGTGATCTCGCACTCGGCTTCGCGCCGATGTCGGTCACGCTCACGCTGGACGACGAGATCGACGTCAGCCGGGGCGACGTGCTGACGGTCGAGCCCGCATTCGTGGGGCAGCGATTCCAGGCCGAACTCGTGTGGATGGACGAGCGGCCGCTCGATCCCGCTCGTGTGTACTTGCTCAAGCACACGACGCGAACGGTCACCGCCGAAGTCAACCACGCGCTGGTGCTGAACCAGATCGGCAACGTGCAGATCTCCACGGCGCGTCCGATCGTGTTCGATCGCTACACCGACAACCGCGCGACGGGCAGTTTCATCCTGATCGATCCGGCCACGCAATTCACGTGCGGCGCCGGGATGATCACCGATCCGGTTCGCACCGCGGCGGAAGCGCACGGCGCCCCCTTGACGTTCGCGGAGCGGCTCGCGCATCTCGCACGGCGCGCCGCGTCGGACGAGGAGGCCGCCGAGGCGGTCCGGAAGGCGTTGGAGGAGATGCTCACCTGACGCGGGCTCTCGGCTTTCGGCTCTCGGCTTTCGGCTCTCGGCTTTGGGCTCTGGGCGTTAGTCGAATCCCGAATCCTGATCCCTGACCCCTGATCCCCGATCCCCGAGTTGGAGCAGTCGATGATCGACGCGAGAGACGTAATCCAGTCAGCGCTTTCGGAGGCCGAGACGCCGTGCATCACCTCGAGCTTCCAGGCAGAGTGCGTCGTGCTGACGCACATGATCCGCGAGGCCCGGCCGGACATCCCCGTGCTCTTCCTCGACACGTTCCATCATTTCCCGCAGACGCTCGCGTATCGTGACGATCTGACGGCTCGGTGGAAGCTGAATCTCGTCAACCTTCAGGCAAAGACGCCCAGCGTGGGCCTCTGGCAGGCAGAGAGCACCGAGGCCTGCTGCAAACGGCACAAGGTGGAGCCGCTGTTCTCGGCACTCGAGGGGTACGACACCTGGTTCACCGCGCTGCGACGCGACCAGTCCCCTTCGCGCGCAAACCTGCGGGAAGTCGAGCCGTTCAAGCTGCCCGGAAGAACCATCTCGCGCGTTGCGCCGCTGGCCGCCTGGACCGCGCGAGACGTGTGGGCCTACGCGAAGCAGCACGACATCCCGCTGCTGCCGCTCTACGAGCTGGGCTACACCAGCATCGGCTGCGAGCCGTGCACCGCCCTGCCATTCGATCCTGACAACCCGCGCTCCGGCCGATGGCAAGGCCAGAAGCTGGAGTGCGGGATCCATATTCAGTCGAAGTGATCCCAGAGCAACGCGCGGGCGACAATGTTTCCGGCTGAGCGCACGCGCGCCCAGCCAGAAGCACACGACGATTACTTGCCCATCGGCCACCAGCCCTGCCAAGGCTGGCCCGGACTCCATGCGGCCGACCAGGCGCGACCGTCCTGTCCAATGAGGAACACGTCCATGAAGTCAGGCCGCCGGATCGCCGCGGTGACGAGCGACCCGTGAGCAGCCTTTCCTCCGTTCAGGTTCCACCAGCCATGCCAGCCATCGGCAAAAGCCGGCTCCCATGCGGCGGTGTAAATCGTGTTGTCCGTCCCGACGACGAACACGTCCAGCCTGTTGGCGCTGCGGGACACTGCCCCAACCGGCCCGCCCGGCTGCGCCCGGCCGCCGCGGATCTGCCACCACCCATGCCAGCCGTCCGAGAACGCCGGCTCCCACGCAGCGGTCAATATATTCCCGGCATTGTCGGTGCCGAACACGTCCAGATGGTCGGCGCTTCTGGACACCGCACCGATGTAGGCGCCCTGAGGAAAGCTCGCATTACCTATTCGCCACCACCCATGCCAGCCGTCCGGGAACGCCGGCTCCCACGCCGCCGTGTAGCAGCCGCCGTTTGTGCCGACCACGAAAATATCGAGCTTGTTGCTGCTTCGAGATACCGCGGTGACCGGCGCACCCGCCCGAGCCACGCCGCCGCGAATGTGCCACCAGCCATGCCAGCCGTCTGTAAACGCGGGCTCCCACGCAGCGCTCAAGATCCGGCCGCCGACGTCGGTCGCGAAGACGTCCAGGTGATCCTGACTCCGCACCACTGCGTTGATCATGGCGCCTTGCGGAAACACCGCGTTCCCGATCCGCCACCAGCCCCGCCAGCCTTGCCCGGGCGCCCAGGCACACGTGTACGCGCCGCCATCTGTGCCAACGACGAACACATCGAGGAAGTCCTGTCGCCGTGAGACCGCGGTGACGGGCGCTCCCGCGGCGGCCCTCCCACCCAGTAGGTTCCACCAGCCTTCCCACCAACTGACCATCGCCGGTTCCCAGGCGGCGCTGACGGTGTTGCCGCCGGAGTCGCAGACGAACACGTCGAGATGATCGGTGCTGCGGCTCACGACGTTGCACATCGACGGCTGCGAGGTGCGCATCGATGTGAGGCCCCATCCGAGGTGCCGCTTGGTAGACGCGCACATCGCCCAGGTGTTGGCGCGCATGAGACAGTCGATGCCTGCCGCGCCAGCGCAGTTCTCGCAGTTGGCATTAGGTTCACCAAATCGCCCAAAGGAGCCGCCGCAATTGCAGCCACTGGACGCGTACTCATCCGGACATCCAAAGATGTGCCCGCTCTCGTGGGCAAAGACGCGGTCGATGTTGTCAGGCCCCCACCCGTCGTTCGCGTAGTCCATGATGATCCGGGGTCTTCCCGCGTAGGCGAAATGGTCGAGCGGATATCCCTTTACGAAGAAGACGCAGTAGGCCCAGTCGGTGTGCAGCCTGTTACGCAGTGAGTTGACGTAATCGGTGACTCCGCTCCAATTCGCCTGGAATCCGAGGGCCGCCACGGCTGGATCGCGAAACCGGCTCTCGTTGTCGGCTGCCAACGCGTTTGGCTGCGTCGTGATGTTCACGACACGGATCTCGAACGAAAAGACCACGCCGGCCCACCGGTTGAAGGCGGCAAGCCAGCTGGCGCCCGCCTGCACTTCTGCCACGACCTTTGTCTGCTCGGCGGCGGTGAATTGAGTGGCTGATGTGGGTCCGTTGACGATGACGACGCCAAGTGCGACCGAACCCATCAGATAGTCACTCGTTCCGGGAGCCGGCGCTCCCGCTGGCGCGAGACCGTGTGCCGAGGGTCGCGGAGCCTCGAGGCATCCGGGCATGTCCCAGCGCTCACCGTCGCGTGGACGGGCCGCTTTGGCCTTCACGAACGCCGAACTGGTGCGAAGACGAAGCGACTCAACGCCGAATCGCTCGGTTTCGGTCAAGCTCTCGAGCAGTGGCTTGGGAACATCAGGGACACGAGCCCCCGCCTTGCCTTCAGTTCCAGCTCTGATCTCCACTCGGTCGCCAAATCGCATGAGAACTCGAGCGTGTTGTATCTCGGGTTCCAGATGCGCAGGTACCCGGTCTGTCACCGCCACGCCGTGCGCCGGGGGTACGCCGACTGAATCGTGGACGACGAGAATTTCTTCGAACGGTAAGTCGCCAGCCATGCTACCTCCACGTGTTGCTATTCGAGGCGTCCGGAGTCACCGGGGTCGGCCCTGATCCCGCCTTCCACGCCGCCTCCTTCGAAGCGGCGGCGGGCGGGCTGCGCACCAGTTCGAGCCAGCGAACGACCGCAGGCCCTCCAGCAGCGCCGGGTGAACCCTCACCTAGGAAGAAACGTGCAACCTCGTGTGGAACGAACATCGGCACGACGGAGGCAGGCGCGAGGCAGCCGTCGCGCTGTGGAAGGAAGGACAACCTGGCGTCGGGATGACGCTACTTACGGGGAGGAATGTCCGGCGGCACGAATCCGGGAGCATCCCACGGCAACCCGTCGCCTCGCCGCTTCTTGTCGGCGGATCGTTGCTGCCATGCGCTGACGAACAACCGTTCTCCTGGATCGAGCTCGGTGAGCACTTCTTCAGGCACTTCGCCAGTGAATACACCAACGACCTCGGGGTCGTCCCGGACTTGCGCCGTCAGTTCGTCGTCGATGTCGAGCACGAGGACGCGCGGGCGCAACAGGCTGATCACCTTGTACTGATGCTGCAGCCGTTCCAGGTGCGACGGCGTCGAATCCTTGCGCGTCAATACCAGCACCTGTTTCGTGTTGTTCACCGGAACCTCCACAGGAGTCCGCGGGGCAGGGGTGGTTTGTGCCGGACCCTGGACCGGTTTCTCTCCGTAGGCGGCAGCTCCGGTATGCGAAAAGAATGCAGTCGCCGAAGCCAGGACGAGCGCAACCAAAGCGGCGGCAACAGAGCGTCGCCTCATCACCCCCTATGTTACCTATTTGCCCTTGCACTCACCACCAATCAGGACCATCGCCCCGGGCAGACAGGTTCCTCTTCTTCGAAGTCTGTGGATTCGTCAGCGGGCGCCCAGTTCCTCGATCTCCTTGACGATTGTTTCGAGCTGTTTTCGAAGCGTCGCGTCATCGAGTCGGCCCGGCTGCGCCGATGTCGCCGCCGACAATTCCTCGACTGCCTTGCGCACCGCCTCGATCCTCGTCCGCGCGGCGAGCGTCTCGAGGCGCATCTTCGTCAATTCGGCCTGCGCCTGGCGGAGGGCCTCCTGTTTCGCGTTGATCTCCTCGGTGGCGCGACGCAGGTCTTCGAACCCGGCAGCCATCTGTTCGGAGGCACGCCGCATTTCGTTCGCGATGAACTCGGGATCGATCTGAACGATCTCGGATGGCGGATCCGGCGGCGCCGGGGGAACTGGCAGCACTGAACGAGGCAGCGGCGCCGGCGGGGCGGGCGGAGCCGCGACTGCCTCCGCGGCGGGCGGTGCCGGTGGCGCCGGCGGGACGGGAATCGCTTCTGCCTTGGGCGGCAACGGCGGCGCGGGAGGCGGCGGTGCTGGAATCGCTTGTACCTCGGGCGCCAATGGCGGCAACGGCGGTACGGGCGCGGTCGGACTCACCTGCGTTTGTGGCGGCGCCGGCGGGGCTGCCGGTAGCGGCGGCCGCGGCATGGGAGAGGGCGCGGGCCTGGGCGTCGGTACCGGTGCGCGCGGGGAAGGCGATGGTGGCGAAGGCGCCTGGAGAACGATGTCATCCTGGCGCACCGCAGGTCCGCCGCCGGCATCCGCAGATGTCATCGCCGGCGTCACGATCGCGGCGACCACCACTGCGAGGGCTGCCGAGATCAGCCATGTCGCAGATCGCCCGTCGCCCACCGGCGGATAGCCCAACAGCCGCCGTACACGATCGAGCAGCCGCCCTCCGCTTGCGTTCAATGACAACATGGGTCCCACTCCTTTCAATTCCTCGAGGCGAGCCAGCGCCGTCGCGTAGCCCACGCGATCGCCGCACGCCTCCACGACCAGGTCGTCGCAGCAGTGTTCGCGCTCGGCGCGGATCTGACGTGAACACCACCACACCGCGGGGTGATAGAAGAGGAGTATTTCTACGACTGCCTGGAGCATGTTGACGAGATAGTCGTGGCGCCTCACATGCGCGAGCTCGTGGGCGAGCACCGCATCGAGATGGGCCGCCGGCAACCCGGTCACAACGGCCGCCGGGAGCAGAATCACCGGGCGCAGGCAGCCCACCACGGTCGGCACGCGGACGATGCTGGATTCGAAGACGCGCACCACGCTCGTCACGCCGAGACGCTGCGCGAGAACGTGCAGCCGCCGCGACACCGCCGCGTCGACGTGTCGAGTGGCGCGCTTCATTCGCTCGACACCAATGCATGCCGCGACGAGGCGAACCGACAGCAGGACCACACCGATCATCCATGCGGCCACTGCCATTGGCAGAAGACGGCCGATCGCGACGTCAGGGGCGATCCCCGGAGCGGCGTTCGCAACCGAAGCGACCGCGGCGATGTCCGCATCCTCGTTCATCGAGAACGACGCAAGCGGCGCCAGCAGCATCAATGCCAGGCCGGCACACGCAATCAGATATCGGGTGCGGGCATTGCGGCCGCGGCCGGCGCGAAGTGCCAGAGCCGTGACGCCGCCAACGACTGTACCCTGCCAGATGGAATCGACGAGCGTCCACCCGATCGATTGAACCAGCGACGCGTCGAACAAGGGGTCAGTCACGGGCCTTCTCCTCGTGCGCTTTCAACAGGCGCCGGATCTCGCGGAGTTCTTCCTGCGAAGCGGGCCTCGCGGCCAGCGCCTGGATCACCAGTTGGCTTGCCGAGCCGCCAAAAGCACGGTCGAGCAGATCACGTACGAGATGCTTCTGCGTTTCTTCTCGGGCGACGGCAGCCTTGTAGACGTGAACGCGCCCCTCCTCCTCGCGGACGGCCACGCCCTTCTCGGTCATCAGTTGAAGCAGCTTCAACGTGGTGGTGTAGGCGAAGTCGCGATTGACGGACAGGACGTCGTGGACCTGCCGCACCGTGCTCGGACCGCGTGCCCACAGCACGCGGAGGATATCGAGTTCGGCGTTCGTCGGTCGCGAAGCGGGGCGCCGCGCCATGCAGCGCAGTGTCTACGATTTATTTCGTAGTGTCAACGAAATAATTCGTAGCTCGCTCACCCTTGGCGTTCCGCTGGTTCCGCGACGACCACCTTGTTCGTCACCAGCGGCCAGTAAGCGAGAAACACGGCGAAGTAGATGAGGAACGGAAACGTCACGCTGAGCAGCGCATTGACGAGCCAGATCTCGCGTTCGTAGCCCGGAGCTCCGGAGGGCAGAACGCCAGTGACCGACGGCGCGAGCAAGACGTACAGCCGCGCGAGAATGACTCCGAGGAGAGCCGCGGCGAGCGTGTTCAACACGCCTTTGAGAGGCTGCGACGCTTTCGCGAACAGCGAATTCTGGAACATGTTCAACACGATGATCGAGCCGAAGATGAACGGCGCGGTCACCTGGGTGAGAAACGCCATCGGGTCCATGCCAAGGCGGCCGATCCCAATCGACACGGCCAGTGCCGCGCCGGCGAGCGCAATCGCCGTCCACACGAGCCCGAGCACGGGCTGCGTCATGATGGCGGGAAAGCGAGTGAGCGGCCACAGGTCGAAACACAAGACGACGAACATGACCGCGAGCGCCGTCACGTAGAACACCAGCGCCGACACGCCGTTATAGATTCCCTTCGGCGCCGACTGCAGATACACCGGGGCGCCCTGCAGAAAGTCGTAGTTGAAGAACATGCGGAAGACGACGTAGGTCACGACGTACGAGGCGACGAGCACGAGGAGACCCGACACCAGCGCGTTCGAGGTCATCCTGCTGAACGGCCACCCCCCCATCATGATCGCCAGCCAGAACGTCGTCGGCACGACGATGACGGCGAAATGCGAGGGGATGGGGCCCGGCGGCGACACCCCCTCGCCCACTGACCCGAACACCAGCGGAGTGATCACGGCAGTCGCGACCACGGTCACCAGCACGAGCACCACACCCTTGACCGGCTGACGCAGCGAACCCGCAAACGCCGGACTGGCCCCCCACAGAACGGCGACGACGATCTGCATCGGTATCAGCCCGAGCATCGCGAACGCCACCCATCCGGCGAACGTACCGAAGTCGAACGCCGAGACGAAGACCAGCGCGATCACCATGACGGCCGCGCTGGAGAGCAGGCCGAGTGCGGGTTGGCTCACGGGGCCGGCTACTTGCCCTTGAGCTCTTCGAAGATGACTCCGAAGTTGCCGCCCGGGCCGCCGCGGCCGCCGCCCAGGTTGTAATCCTTGAACTTGTCGGGAAGCTTCAGGTCCATCATGGCCTGCTCCGGCGTCTTGCCCGCCTTCAGTGACGCCCGGGCGTGCTCCAGGAACAGGCGATTGAACTCCGCGTAGTCCGCCAGGTCCTGGAACTTCATCGTCATCGGCGAGTGACCGTTGATGACCGTGTCCACGTTCTTGATGGTCGTGGCCGCTTTGCGGATCGTGTCCGGGTACGCGATACCGCTGCCGCCGTTGTTCCTGTCGATGAGCGGCTGCCCTTTGTTGGCGAACGCATCACCGGCGTGCACAACCCGGTTGTTGCGGAAGACCACAAACGTGTCGCCGTTGGTGTGAGCGGCGCCGAAGTAGTAGAGGTCGATCGCGTCGTTGCCGCTGAGCACCGTCATCTTGTCCTTGTAGGTCTTGTCGGGCAGCCCGTTCTTGTTCGCCGCCTCCTGGAACACCGGCATCTTCTTCATGTTGGCCGCGGTGTTTTCCTGCACCACGATCTCCACGTCTGCCGGGAAGAACTGGTTGCTGCCGGTGTGGTCGCCGTGCGTGTGGGTGTTGATGATGTGCGTGATCGGTTTGTCGGTGACCGACTTCACCTGATCCAGGATCGCCTGCCCGTTGTTGGCGAGCTTCGTATCGACGAGGACCACACCCTTCGCCGCCACGTACACGGCGGTGTTCCCGCCCTGGCCCTGAATCAGGTACAGGTTATTGCCAACCTTCTCGATGGGCATGACAGGAGGGAACCCGGGTCCGCGACCGCCGCCGCGGCCTCCCTCTCGACCCTGCCCCTGTGCCGCCGGTTGCTGCGCGCCGAGATTTGCAGCCGCCGCGACCACGGCGCCCGCGATCACGATCATGCCGAGCACATACGTGCGTTTCATGATGTCCCCTCTATGAACTGGCTACGCGTCAACTCCCAACTTCCAACTCCCAAGTAATCCGGAGCGTACGATGCCAAGAGTCCAGAGCCGAAAGCCCTGAGCCGATTTGCCGCGCGAATTGTACCCTCAGCGGCCGGATCCCACCACGGCGAAGTTCCTCGTCAACCCCTGCCAGTGCGTGTAGTAGTCCCCCTCGAGCAACTCGGTTTCGAGGGCGAAACGCGTCGGGCGGATCGGCAACCGCGTCTCGAACAGGAAGACGAGGGTATCGTCGAGATATTGCGGCTTCAGTTCGGCCGTCCTGCCGCGCTCGTACGCCTCGGCATCGGGTCCGTGGCCCGACATGCAGTTGTGCAGGCTGGCGCTGCCTGGACCGAAGTCGTCTCCCTTGCCGATGTACTTCCCCGCGATCAAGCCGAGGAATTCGCTCGCAACGTTTCGGTGAAACGGCGGCGGTCGGAA
>Ga0111538_10010093_pt1 | contig 12575 bp, 7 predicted proteins | sample SoiMethybrSBSTD1_FD_79669 | JGI IMG/M metagenome (GOLD analysis project Ga0111538, IMG submission 79669) | Bulk soil microbial communities from a Populus tree surrounding site in Tennessee, USA - Soil MetaG P. TD hybrid SBSTD1 (version 2)... | ecosystem: Environmental > Terrestrial > Soil > Tree...
CGCAGCAGCGCGGCCGTGCAGCCGGCCGAAGCCAGGATGGGGTTTTGAAACAGCCTCTTAGACTCGGGAGCACTCCTCGAGGTCGTCTCCGCTGGCGTCGCTTCCCGCCGTCGGGTAGGGGGAAGCGGGCGCCTGCTGACCCTGGAACAGGAAACCCAGGATCCGGACCGCATCCGTCAGGTCGATCCGACCGGTATCGTCGGAATCGAGAGCGTCGAGGCAGTCGGGCGTGACGCCTCCCGAGAAGAGGTAGCTGAGAATGTAGATGGCATCCGAGATGTCCACTTTGCGATCCGCGTTCGCGTCGCCGCGGATGAACGTCGGGCCGCCGACTCCCACGCGGATGAATGCAGCTTTCGTCGCCGTGTCGCTGGTCGCGAAGCCGAAAGCCTGGAGAGTCACCGTGTACTGGCCGTTCGCAGCGTAAGTGTGCTGCGGGTTGGCCTCGACGGAAGTTTCACCGTCGCCGAAGTCCCAAACGTACGACTGGATGGGAGCCGAAGCGATCGTCGCGTCGCTGAACTGGACGACCAGCGGCGCAGTGCCCTGCCGGGGCGCTGCGGCGAAGTCTGCCGTGATGGCCCCATCGACCTGGACGTAGCGCGTGCGCGTGGCGATGTCCTGAGAGCCGCCGTCGCCGTGCGCCGTCAGCGTCACGGTGTATTCTCCGCCCGCGGCGTAAGTATGTGCAGGCGCTTCCAGGTTGCTGGTTTGGCCGTCGCCGAAGTCCCACATGTACGAGGAGGCGCCCGTCGACTGGTTCGAGAATTGGACAGGCAGCGGCGCCGCGCCGGCGATAGGTACCCCCGAGAACGCAGCTTTTACGGACGAGGTGACGGTGATGTAGCCCGGCTCCGTGTGCGTGTCGGCGCCGCCGGTCCCGGTCGCAGTGAGGCTCACCGTGTAAACGCCGGCGCCCTGGTAGACGTGGCTGGGGCTCACGTCGGTGCTTGTCCCGCCGTCGCCGAAAGTCCAGGCGTAGCTCGTCGCGCCGGTCGACGTGTTCGAGAAAGTCACGGTGAATGGCGCGCTTCCGGTGCGCACGATCGCCGTGAATCCGGCCGTGGGCGCCGGGGTGCCCGTGTTCACCTGGAGCACGAAGTTGTCGATGATGTGGCGCGCGAACGAGCCGCCAGTGCCGGCAGTGAAGCCGAATAGCGAGTCCCGCTCCACGTAGGAGGCCAGCGTGTGCTCGAAAATCTGTCGCGGCGCCATGCCGATGCCCGCGTTGGAAAGGAGGAGCTCGATCGTCCCGTCCTTGCCGAGGACGGTCGCGTGGAAAGTTCCGTTCCCCGTGAACTCCTCCGGCACGGCGACTGCCTCGAGCCGCGCCGACGTCCCGGAGCGAGCATCGTAGAGGCCGACCCAGTTGTGGCTCGGCTCCCCGGGGTTCTGCCAGGTGTCGAACACGATCGCCACGCCCGGCAGAGTCGTCGCCGAGTCGGTGTCGTCCGTGAAGTAGCCGAGAGCGCCGCCCGGCGAGCCGCAGTGGGTCGGATCGCCCACCGCAGAAAAGACGAAGGCCAGACCGTCGGCTCCGGGGTCCGAGGGCTCGTCCATCCGGAAGTCGAAATCCGCGATGAAGTCGCCATCGGGGTACTCCTGCCGGAAGAAAGCGGTTCCGGCCTGGTCGCCTACCGGAGCCGTCAACTGCAGCACGCCGTTGGCCTGCGTCGCTGCGCAGCTCACGGCGAGGACGGCCGCGCCGACTGCCGGGCTGAAGTCCTCGTCGATCACTTTCGCGTACTCGCCGGATGCTGTGACGATCGTGCACGACTCGCCGGCGTGCTCCGAGCCAGCGACCACGTTAGCGACGCGGAAGACGTTGACCGACGCGGCGAGGTCGAGGGCCGTGGTCAAGCCGTTCGCGCTTCCACCCAACGTACGGACGAGCGAGTCGTTCCGGTAGACGCGGATGGACTCGTAGACGCCGTGGCGTGTCCAACTGAGGACCGCGTTCGACCCCGAGCGCGTGCACGTGAGGCCGTCAAGGTCCTCCACGTTGCCCGTGAGCGTGTCGAGGCGCGCCCGGAGGTAGTCGTAGCGATTCTGGACGAATTTCTTCAGCTCATTGACGTGGAAAGTGTAGGTCGAGCGGCTGCCGTAGGGTGTGTTGCGGTCCCAATCCATGTGAACTTCATTGACGGGGCTCTGCAGGTTGGCGGCCATGTCGTCGATGATCGGATCGAGCACGTCGGGCGAGTAGAGCTGCTCGAGCAGCTCGCTCGTGCGAGCGTAGAACGGCGCGCGGAATTCCATCGTCCGCTGCAGGAAGCCGTTGATGACACCGTTCCAGGGCCCGTCGCACTTCGGTTTCACGGAAGTCCCGAAGAGGAGCTGCGTGTCGCCGAACATGTCCCAGCGAATCGTGTCGTTGTACACGCCGCCGCCGGCGCACTCGAAGTTGCGTCCGTGCGTCAGATCGGCATCCCACAGGTAGTACGCCCAGGTGCCCGCGGGGGTGTCCTCGTCGGCGTAGACGAGGTAGTTCTTCGCCGGGTGATCGCAGTTGTGGATGAGCTGGATGAGGGCGAGGAAATCCGTGAACGCCTGTACGTTCACGTTCGAGTTGATGTAGTTCGTCAGGTTGGCCCCGGTCTGGGTGTTCATGTTGCTGATGAAGGTGCCCAGCGCCGTGGATGCGTTGGCCGCGTTGCCGCCATTCGCTTTCAGCTCGAAGCCCCCCGTCCCGCCTTTCGCCTCCGAGTACGACTTCCAGAGCCAGCCTTCGGAGTCGAGCCCCGTGCGGTCGAGCCAATCCGCGTTAGGGTTCTCGAGGTGCACGTAGAGGCCGCGGTACGTCCCGTTCAGATAGAGGCGGATGGGCCACATTTCGAGGCCCGGCTGGCCTACATCCATCCACGCTTTGTACGAGAGCCACTCGCGGAGGAAAGTTTTGTCTCCGTAGCTGCTCTGGATATTGATGTTGTCGACTTCGGGGTGATTCTCGAACGGCGTGCGGAAGCGGTGGTCCTTGTTGAAGTCTACTTTCCAGTGCTTTTTGGAGACACCCAGCGACGATTGCCCGCGGTGCCGGACACGGATGTTGTCGAAGACCTCTCCGTTGAAGATGAACGTGCCGCGGACGTAGGTCGTGGGGTTCGCGAGGTGCGGAGGATTGCCGGTCAGCAGGCCCGTATCGAGGAGGAGGTGGTAGACCGGCGGCTTTGACGAGACGAGCCCCGAATTGGAGCGGATCTCGAACGACGGGTTGATCCCCGAGGGCTGAATGTAAAATCCGAGCGTCGGCGTGGGGTTGCCGGCGAAGGGGTAGCGCCCCTCTTGTCCCGCTCCGTCGCGCGCAGTGAACCAGTAGCGCACGATCGACCCCGTGGCGAATGTGCCGATCGCTGCGCCGTAGAGTCCGTCGCCGGCCGGCCCGTCCTGGTGGGCGCCGTCATCGAACATGGGAGCGGTCTGCTCTCCCGTGCCTCGGTCCCAGTGCGCCGTCACGCCGTTGACCGCGACGTCATCCTCGACCTGGGCCAGCAGCGTGACCGAGCTGGATGAGGTCGGCGTCGCCGGGGAGTGCGCGGCGGGATAGATGAATGGGGGGATGTCCGTCGTGAAGACCGAGTTCTCCTTCCCGGCCGACGCGCCGCCGCCCCCGGTCTCGACGTACAGCTCGGCTTCGTCCGCAGCGGCCTGCGAGAGCCGCGCGACAAGCGTCTGGCCTGGCGTGTCGAAAAGGATCTGGAACTCGAGCGTGTACTGGTCGCCGACCGTCAGGCCGAGGCTGCCCTGGGCGACGCTCTGCCCGGACCCCGAGCCCGCACCGGTCGCGACGATTTTGAGGCTCGTCGAGCCCGTGTTGGCGTTTTCCGTGCTCGCTGCCGAGCCCAGATGCGTGCCGGAAGGCGTCCAGGGCGCGAGCCCCGCCTCGAACCCGCCGTTCTGGACGTGGTTGTCGCCCGGGTTCCCGACCGGGTAGAGCTTCACGTCGTCAAGGTACGCCGTGCCGGCGCCCGTCAAATAAAAGTACAGCGTGGACGACGTGGCGAGCCCCGTCGCTGTCACGCGTGTCCAGCCGGTCGCTACCTGGCTCGCGGACCAGTTGGCGGGCCGATCGTTGTCATATCCAGGGTTCCGGCGCTCGAGCGAGTGCCCGAAGCCGTCCGCGAGGATTGGCCACGGGTTTCTGTCGTCGAACGTGAAGTCTTCCACCTCAACGCCCGCGGTGTTGACGAGCTTGATGCGCTCTCCGCCGTTGTCGAGCGACGTCGCCGGGTCCCAGTCGCCGACCGTGTTCGTGATGCCGTAGACCTGCCGGATGCGAGCCTGGTTCGCGCAGACGACGAGGTATTGACGGGGCCCGAGCGTGACAGCGGGAAACGTGAAGCTGACGCCGGACGTGAAATGAAACCCCTGCAGGTCGTACGACGCCGTCGGGCTCAGATTGAAGAGCTCGATGAAGTCCTCCTGCGCGTCGCCGCTGGCAGGGTTGTACATGAGCTCGTTGATGACGATGTCGGCGACATCGTCCGCCAGAGCGGGACAAGCCAGGAGCAGGCAAGCAACTGCCAGGAACTTCCCCGAAGGAAGCCGCATCGAACGAGATCGCATGTCGAGAACTCCGTGTCCAGCGGACAAAAGCTCCGGGGCAGACCTCGCTCGACCCAACCCACCGGAGATATTCTGATGGAATCGGTGCGGGGGCGCCTGCGCAAGCACTTCCTGCAAAATACTGCGCGAGCCCCGGCGCGCCTGCGAGGTCACTCGCCGCCCGAGCGAGCCAGTTGGACGGCCCTTCTCCACTCCGCGAGGCGAGGCTCCATCCGCGCGCGGGAAGTCAGCGGCCGGAAGCTGCGCTCCTCCGCCCACGCTTTCCGGATCTGCGCGAGCGAGGTGAAAATCCCGAGCCCGTGCCCCGCGAGGAGCGCCGCCCCGAGGGCCGTTGTCGAGGTGATCTGCGGCCGAGAGATGCGCGCGCCAAGTAGGTCCGACTGGAACTGAAGGAGCAGGTTGTTGCGCGATGCGCCGCCGTCGACTTTGAGCCTACGCACGCGGCGACCGACGTCTTTCTCCATCGCGCGCAGGAGGTCGTGGATTTGGAAGGCGATGCCCTCGAGCGCCGCCCGCGCGACGTGCGCCCGCGTAGATCCGCGTGTCAGTCCGCAGAGGACGCCCCGGGCATGAGGGTCCCAGTGGGGAGCTCCGAGCCCCGTGAGAGCCGGCACGAGGACGACGCCGTCGGACGCATCCACGGATTGCGCCAGCGCTTCGATTTCGCTCGACGATCGAATGATCCCCAGGCCGTCGCGCAACCATTGGACGATCGCGCCCGCGATGAACGTCGAGCCTTCGAGCGCGAACGTCGTCTTGCCGGCGAGGCGCCACGCTGCGGTTGCTATCAGGCCGTGGCGCGAGGGCACGATCTCGTCTCCGGTGTTGAGCACGAGGAAAGCGCCGGTGCCGTACGTGCACTTGGCCTCGCCCTGAGAGTAGCAGGCCTGTCCAAAGAGTGCGGATTGCTGATCCCCGATGGGGCAAGCGACCGGGATGCCGTCCGGCAGGAATCCCACGCCGCGTGTCCTGCCGAGCACCTCGTCGTTGGGGATGACTCTCGGGAGCATCCGAAGGGGCACTCGGAGGATGTCGCAGAGCTCCTCGCTCCATTCGCCTTTCGCAAGGTCGAGGAGGAGAGTGCGCGACGCGTTGGAAGTGTCCGTGACGTGCGAGGCGCCGCCCGTGAGCCGCCACGCCAGGAACGAGTCGATGGTGCCGAACGCCAACTGGCCGGCTCTGGCTTTCGCCCGCGCGCCGGCTACGTGGTCGAGAAGCCACGCCAGCTTCGTGCCCGAGAAGTAAGGGTCGAGGACGAGGCCTGTCGCGCGACGAAACTTCGACTCGAGGCCGCGCCGGCGGAGCGCCGCGCAGGCGTCCGCGGTTCTGCGGTCCTGCCACACGATCGCTCGGTGGATCGGCCGGCCCGTGGAGCGGTCCCAGACCGCAGTCGTCTCCCGCTGGTTCGTGATGCCCACGCCCGCTATGCGCGACGGCTGCACGCCCGTGTCGCGAAACACTTGCTTCACCGCCGCCGCCACGCTCGCGTGGACCTGCTCGAGATCGTGCTCCACCCAGCCGGGCTTGGGAAAGTGCTGGGGAAACTCCCGCGTGGCCTCGCCGAGGACCCTGAGGTCATCCCGGAGCAGAAATGCTTTGGTCCCTGTTGTCCCCTGGTCGATCGCCAGGAGGATCTCTGCTCTCCGGCCTCTTTTCATCCTTCTCTGCAGTCCTCTCCGCATTCCTCTCTTCATCCTCGCTTCATCTCTCCTCCGACGCTGAGGTTGACGCGAACAGGCTCTCAGCGCAATGGCCAGAGGACCTGACCGCCGGGAACCTCCAAACGCAGCACCACGATCGTATAGGACTGGCGGTTCGACGCGATGCGCTTCAGCACCACCGGAAACCCGAGACCGTCCACGAAGCGCGCCCTCAGGATCGCCCCGTGAGGCTGTCCGGGCAATGGGTTTTTGGAACTGGCGATGGCCAGCTCCTCTCCCAGGACGTCGAACAGCCCGGGGACCGTGTAGGAGTCGCGGAGCGAGACGGTGCTGCCGTCGACGTCCAGCTGCGTCGCTTTGCCACCCCGCACTTCAGTGTGGATGATCTCCGGGGCTCGGACGTCCAGCACTTTGGAGATCGTCAGATCATAGTCGCGCAGTGGCGCTGCTTCCCATCGGGCGCGCGCCGCGGCGAGCGTCTCGGCCGTGAGGAGAGGCGTGCGCTCCCAGCGAAAAAGAAGCAACGCCCCGAGCGCCAACGCTCCCGCAGCGCCCAGGCCAGCGGCCCGGCGCGCCTTCGGGCTCACGGAGAGCCCGGCTTTCGCTGCTCGCTTTTCCCGTCGCCCGCAGGGCTCGCGTGCTTGATGAACGCGCGCTGGAGTGCTTCCGAGAATTCCTGCCCAGGCGGATCGGTGACCTGCACGTACTCGACGTTCCCCGACGGATCGAGAATCGCAGTGCCGTGGTTATGGATGATGACTTGCCGCCCTCGATCCTCGGCCGTGGGCTTGCCCGAAGGGTAGTGAACCAGGCCGATCGGCACGACGGGAGGATTCGCCGCGAGGAGCGCCGTCGCCGCTTTCTCGCTATCGTCTTTGCCGGGCTTTCCCCGGTTGCTGTCGAAGTACAGCCCGACGTACGCCACGTTCTCCGCGCCAGCGACTTTCGTGAAAAGGGCTTTCATCTGGTTGAGGCGGAGGTACCGGCGCGACTTGCACACCTCGCAGTCATCGAACGACATGACGACCGTGAGCTTGTCCTTGCGGCTCGCCATCCCATCGTCGTTGCCTTTCCCATCCCAGCGCCGCGTCGACGCGCTCCACCATTCCACGGCCGGCAGGGGAGCGAGCGGCTTCCCGATGAGCTCTTTCCGGACGAGTTCCTGGTACTCGCGCATCGTCTTCTCGCGGCTCCCGATCCGGCCATCGATCGACTTCTCTTGGCCGGCTCGGCGGATCCGAAACCGCAGCTTGGCGTTGACGTTCTCCTTCCGAATCTCGGTCGTGAACGACTCCGGATCAGTAATGACGACGTCGTTCAGCATGAGGACTTCATCGCCCACCTGGAAACCCATGGTCTGCGCCGCAGAGACCGGCCACACGTACACGACGACGACGCCCCCTTTGGGATTCTTCGGATCCTTCGCCTCCGTCTGGAGCCCGAGGAACGGCGACTCGGGCGCGGGAGCCGCAGGAGGGAGCTGGAGAGGCGCGTCCGGGACGTGTGCGCTCGAGGGCGCACAAAGCAGCAGTGAGAGGAGGGCCGCTCGGAGGTTCATGGAACTTGCTCGGATTAGCTATCGAGGTGGGGGGCGCAGACCGCTTTCGGACCGATCGAAGAAGTCTACCGGCTGGGGCGCGCGAGAGTCACCATCTTGCCGGTCCGCGCGGAAGCTTCTTCGGCCCGCACGACCTCGAGGCTGGTCGCTGCAGACTGTGCCGACAGGACGTCGGGGATTTTCCCCGCACGGACCGCGTCCACCGCGGCCTGAAGCTCCGTGGCGAAGGCGTCTCCCGCCGGGAGCTTGAGCGGCTGGGGTTTCTTGCCGGCATAGACGGTGGGCTCGGGTGCCCGGTGCGCGTCGTAATGGATCGTAGCCTGCTCAAAATACGCGTCGTACCCGTGGAGGAACGGCAGCGACTGCGCGTTGACCCACCCTGCTTCCGAAGTGACGAGCGGAGCGTTCCGTGAGTAGTGGTAGCAGGTCCGGATGAAATCCACGCTGCCTCCGCGCACGAGGCCCTGTGACGTGACGGCCCTCGGCTTACCGAACAGGTGAACGACGAAATCGGTGTCGTGGATATGCAGGTCCACTACCATGCCTCCCGATTTTTTCGGATCGGCGAACCAGCTCCCCCCGCCCCAGTCCGGCTTCGCGATGCGGCGCCGGAAATGCACGGCGAGGAGCTGACCGTAGCGCCGGTCGCGCGTGGCGTCGGCGATGTGCGCGAACTCCGGAAAGAACTTGAGGACCTGCGCGACCATGAGGAGACGTCCGCTACGGCGGGCTGCCCCGATCATCTTTTGCGCATCGGCTGGCCGCAGCGCCACGGGCTTCTCGACGAGCACGTGTTTGCCGGCACGCAAGCAGCGCATCGCGATCGGCGCATGCAAGTGCGACGGCAAGCAGATGTCGACGAGCGTCACGGTCTCGTCACGGAGCATATCGTCGATCCCGGGGTAGACGCGGATGCCGGCGAGGTCGATTTTCCCGCCGCCGCTCCCGAAGTTTCCGCGCACGGAGCGGAAATCGCCGCGCGCTTTCGCGGGATCGGTCGTCACGATCGCGCGCAGGCGCCCGCCGCGCAGCGACTGCGACGCGCGCAGATGCGTCAAACCCATGAATCCCAGCCCCACGATGCCCAGTCCGACCGGCCGTGCGCGTTCCACCTTGGCTTTCACCGTGTGCCTCCACGTGCTGCGTTCTAAAGAAAGGAGGGTGATTGAACCAGACGCGGGCGATCTGCGCAAAGGCGCGCCGGGTCGCGAGCACGGCTTGCTCCAGACGCTGCATGCGTTTGTGAAGTGTGCGCCGAACGGAGGGTAGCATTGAAAAACGCGACCGCTATACTCGAGCCCCAATTCCTATTGGCAGTTTGTCTCCCGCTCCTAGGGCGTCGAGACTCCCACCTTTCTTCAAAAAATCCCAAGAAGAATTAGCGTCCTGTAAGGTCCTGCGCGTCTTGCCAAGCGATGCGCGTACGGCTACCGTAGGGGCACTGAATTAGACAGGGACCTTCTCCACTTAGCATACATTTCCGAAACGGAAACTCTCCCGAGCTCCGTCCGGAGTTCGCTGCAAGCTGGTAGCGCGTCCGCGGCCAGACTGTACGACTTGACCACGCTGCTCGGGCGAAGTCGGCTTGCTTCGCGCAGGAGGAAAAAATGATCACACAGGCCTGAGCTCCGCGTCGACGGAGTCGGGTCCAGACGTTGCACCACACACCACTGCAAGGTTTAGAGCCTCGCGGGATGCGAGCGCACAACGCTTCCCGCCCCTTGCGTGCGGCTTGAGAATTTCAACCAGGAATCGTCAACCACGGCCGCCGCCCCGCTCCAGGACACGGAGCTCCGATGCTCCGCACGGATCCACGGGAATGGCAAATTACCGACTTCGAAGGTTGTAGACATGTACTTCACTGAAAAGCAGCTACGGATCATGGAGTTCATTCAGCAGTTTCGCTCCGAGCGGGGCATCTCGCCGACGCTCGAGGAGATCGCGAAGAACTTCGGCGTGACGAAAATCACAATCTACGAGCACATCAATCAGCTCGAGCGGAAAGGCGCGATCAAACGCGAGAAGTTCCGCGCGCGGTCCATCGAGATCCTCATTCCTGTCGAGGAGCGAACGAACCGCTATTGCATGCCGCTCATGGGAAATCTCCGCGACGGACAACCCATCGAAGCGACGGAGGACCGAGAGGACTTGAACCTGAGCGACCTCCTGCCCGTCGGGAAGAAGTGCTTCGCTCTGCGGGTTCGCGGCAACTCCATGGCGGAGGATCACATCGCCGACGGCGACTACGTCATCATCGAGAAGCGCGAAGAAGTCCAGAATGGTGAGACCGTCGTCGCCGTGCTCGACAACGGCGAGGCGACGATCAAGCGCTTTTTCCGCGACAAGTCCAAGATCAAGCTCGTCTCGTGCAACGGCAGCATGAAGTCGATCTTCCCCAAGACGGCCGAGATCCGCGGAGTCGTCATGGGCGTCCTGCGCCGTTACCCGTTCACGAATCCGACCATCACCAGTTGAAGGCGAGGGGCCGAGGCCGCGGCAGGACCATCCCGACCGCGCCTCGCGCCCTGGTAGATCCTCCCAGGCGGCAGTTCGTGCGTCGAGTGCGCGTATGGCGCACCCGAAGCGGCTCCTTACAATGGTCGCAGGAGAGACATTCCAATGCCCCTGCGAGTCCGATGCCGCTGCGGACAGGAGCTCGTCGTCCGCTACAGCGAGTGGGTTTACATCTTCCTCGGTCTAAGCCTCCTCGCGGTGCTCCTCAATACGCTCGCGGTCGTCCTGCTCTACTTTCGCCTCGAGGAAAAGACCGCTCCTCAGGAAGTTCACGGCAAGGTGACCGTGGCGGCGTCACCTTCGAAGCCACCGGCCGCGCAGGTTGTCCCCGCAACTTTGCCGGTGCGTCCCGACGCAGCGCACGCCACGCCAGAAACCGCAGCACCGCTGACGGCCGCGGAGGCTTCGTCCCCCGGCGCTGCGCCGCCCCCGCCGAGCGGCTCGCAGCCCGAGACGAACGGAGAGCGCCGTTCCGATGGGAAGAAAGAGACGCCTCCTCCGCCGAAAAAGGAGCCGCTCGAGCGTGCGGCCGCAAAATCTGCATCCCCGGAAGAGGCTGAGGCCGCGACGGTCGCGGAGATTCTGTCTCCGCACCGGCCCCCGCGGGGGACTGCGTATCCGGCCGGTGGCGAAACTTCCTCGGCGGAAGTCGCGCACCGCGGCCTGCAATTCGATGGCAGCCCCCTCGAGCGTTTGCTCCTCCTCGAAGAACGACCCGCACGCCCTGCCATTGCGAGCGCCCTGCTCCTCGATGCCGACGCCCGCGTGCGCAAGAAAGCGATCGAGCTGCTGCTTGAGGTCGTGGAGCAGTCCTCACGCCAAGGACGGCGGTGGGCGGATGACCCGGACGTGTCCGCTCTTCTCGCTCTGTCCGCAGGGCTGCTCGAGGCGCAGCGGGACGGAGATCGCATCCTCGCATCCGCCGGCATCTCGCCGGCGCGCGCAGTGGGGGGATCGGAAAGCACACTTCCCAAAGACGCCTCGGAGGAAGCGCAACGGCTCGATCGTGCGCGGCGCATCGTGTCCGACGCGCTCGCCGCCCCGGCGAATGCTCCTCTCCGCCAGTGCATCCAAGACCTGGGATCCGCGGACATCGACATCTGCCTGGCGGTCGACGCCAGCCAGAGCATGTCCGGCTCGCTCGAGGAGATCGGTTTGCAAGCTCCCTGGCTCCTCGCAGCGCTGCGATGGGCATTCCCCCGGGCTCGCGTCGGGCTCGTCCTCTACCGTGACCAGGTCGAGAAAGTCGTCGACTTCTCAGCATCCGACGGCGACCTCTTGGGCGCCCTGCGCGACGCGAAGGCCGAAGGAGGCGGCGACGTGCCCGAGGGCGTTCATCACGCGCTGCGCGTCTGTCTCTCGAGGGGCCGCCTCCGCTGGCGCGACGGCGGGGTCAAGCACGTGATCCTCGTGGGCGATGGGCCGCCGCCCCAAAGCGAGGTGGCCGGACTCGTGATGCTTCTCGCGCAGGCCGCGCGCCAGGGCGGTTTTCGAGTGCACACACTCAGCATCAAGCCCGACGAAGGGCGCGCGGCAGTGCCTTTTTTCCCCGAGCTCGCCGCGGCGGGCAACGGCCGCGCAGCGACGTTGGCGGACATGAACCGGTGGGGGGAAGAAGTGTTGGTTTGCCTCGCGCCGGCCGGAGTCGCCGAGCCGTGGCGCCACCTCCTCGCATCCACTCGCGCGCTCTTCGCCGACTAGGGGAGCCTGCTTCAAAATGACCTCCTGGCTTCGGCTCACGTTGGCGTGGGGAGAGGTGAGCAAATCGCCTGAATTTCCCTTACATTTCCTTACCTGACGGCGCTCCACGGACCCCATTGCAAATCACAGTACCCGGTGATACCGTTGGAAACCTGACGCCTCTCGACAAGCCATGCAGGGCCCGATCCGGGCCCGTTTCCGTGGAAGAAACGAAGCAAGTACTGGGTCTCTCCCCGCCGGATGCATGTACTCGCTTGTGAGGATGGGCCTGATTCGACGACGTTATGATCCCGCAGGGCGGGGTTGTCTCCCGGCGCGGGCAAACATGGAGGAATCTCGAATGTTGGAGAAGAGGTCGCGCGCGTGGCTGCCCATGGTTCTCCTGGGCTTCGTCGCGGGCTGCGCCGGTGCGCCGCGACAAATCGAGCCGCCCGAACGGAAAGATGACTTCGGCGATACGCTCGAGACGCAGCCGATCACGGCGGAGACCGTGAGCGAGACGCAGATGCTCCACCGCCGCTGGCAGCTCGAGCTCAAAGGCCAGGCATCCATCCCGACGGGCTTCTTTGCGGCCAACG
>Ga0111538_10010096_pt1 | contig 12573 bp, 10 predicted proteins | sample SoiMethybrSBSTD1_FD_79669 | JGI IMG/M metagenome (GOLD analysis project Ga0111538, IMG submission 79669) | Bulk soil microbial communities from a Populus tree surrounding site in Tennessee, USA - Soil MetaG P. TD hybrid SBSTD1 (version 2)... | ecosystem: Environmental > Terrestrial > Soil >...
GGCCGGCTTCCGAAGAAGATCGCGGTGGGCGTCGTCAGCCATCGCACGCTGCAGTGCGACCGGCCCGAGGACGTGGCCGCACGCATCCGCAGGGCGCTCGAGCACGTCGCTCCCGAGCAGCTGATCGTCTCCAGCGACTGCGGCTTCGGCCGCCAGGGCGTCAACCGCGACATCGCCTTCTTCAAGACCGCCGCGATCGCGCAGGGCGCGAACCTCGTGCGGCGCGAGCTGGGGCTGCCCGAGACGCGCGTGCCCGCGGCCGACGCGCGGCTCCAGACCGACATCGTCCCGAAGGCCGCGCGCTAGGCCGGGCGGCCCCGGCTCAGGGGTTGCGGACGCAGTCGAGCGTGAGCGGGATGCGCGGGCCGGCGGCCACCATCTCGAAGTCCGAAGGCTTGAGCGCGTTCAGGTCGAGCGGCCCCAGCAGCCCGGCCCACTTCGCCTGCGTGAAGCGGTCGCTCTGCGCGGTGAGCGCCACGTTGCCGCCGTCCGCGAGGAGCATGCCGAAGCGCTGCATCGCGCGCGCCACGACGCGGGCGCCGGGCGGCAGCGTGTCGACCGGGAAGTCCTTGCGCAGGCGCAGCCGGGTTCCGTACGGGGGGGCGTCGGACGGCCCGCTGGCCGCGCCGGTGCCGTGGGTCGCGGGATGGACGTACTCGCCCCGCCGGATGCGGGCGTTCGGCAGGATGAAGCGGATCGCGTGCTGGATCGCTCCGGCCTGGACCTCGTCCGCGCTGAAGAGCAGCGGCGCGATCGGGTAGCCGGCCGCGTCGGCGCTCGTGCACTGCTCGCCGCGGCCGCTGCCGGGATAGACGCGCGTCATGTCCCAGACGGCGAGGCAGCCGCCGTCGAAGCTGCTGCCCACGATGTTCGCCCGCCACATCTCGTAGAGCCGCAGCCGCTGCCAGTCCGCCACGATCAGGTGGCAGTCGCCGTCGCTCGCGCACTGGTAGCCGTTCTCGCCCTCGAGGGCGCCGCCCGGCGGCACGGGGACCGGCGCGAAATCGCAGTCGGGCTCGAAGAAGTCGCCCGTCCTGTGGAAGCTCAGGTCGGGGGTCGAGGCCGTCCGGTCCATCACCTCGATCGAGAAGTCGATCTGCATCCGGCCGAGGCCCCAGCCCACGCGGCTCAGGAACGCGATCACCTTCGCCGAGTCGGGGTCGAGAGGCGCGTTCGAGACGTCCTCGTACCACGGCGTGTTGCCCGGGAAGTACTGCCGCGGGCCGGGTCCGGGCGATGGGCTCGGGCTCGGGCTCGGCGAGGGAGTGGGCGAGGGAGTGGGCGAGGGACTCGGCGAAGGCGTCGGACTCGGCGTGGGCCGAGGCGTGGGGCCGGGAGTGGGCGTTGGAGCGGGAGTCGGCGTGGGAGCGGGGCTCGGGCCGGGCGTCGGGGCCGGGCTGGGAGCAGGCGTCGGCACGGGCCTCGGCCCTGGGCCCGGCATCGGGGCCGGCGCCGGCGTCGGAGCGGGAACGGGCGCCGGGTCCACGCCGCCCGGGAACGAGATCGTGCCTCGTCCTCTCGGCCGCCTCTCCCGGGTCAGGAGCAGGCTGTTCGCATCGTGGACGCGGAAGCCGCCGACGTGGTCCGACGCGCCGCCGCTGCGGCCCATGCCGACCCGAGCGGCGAGCCCGCCCATGCCGGTGGTGGCCGCGCCGGTCGCGGCACCGGTCGTTCGGACCCCGCCCACGGCGGCCTCCGTCGCGGAGGCCGCGGGAACCGCCGTCTTGGTCTCGACGAGGTCCTCGGAGGTGTAGACCCGGCTCTCGGCCGAACGAGCCTTCTGTGTTCGCGCCGCCTTCGCCTGGGCGGCCTTGTCGCCGAGGCCCTGGGGGCGAGCTGGGGATGCCGCGAGGCAGACGCCGGCAAGGAGCAGCGGCAGGCGGAGGGCTCGCATCGGCTCGACTCCTTCTCACGCCGCCGGGGGCGGCGCGGTCGATCACGCGTCGATGGGAGCCCTCTCTCGCACGCAGGCCAGGCGGAGCGCCGCGCGCGAGCGGCGCCGGGGACGATACGTCGCCCGCCGGCGGCCGAGCGTGACCAGCCTCACTGGTGTGCCGCGGATCACACGCTCCGTCAGTCGTGCCGCAGGGCGCGGACCGGGTCGAGCCGCGCGGCCCGCCAGGCCGGAAGCAGGCAGGCCGCGAGCGTGACGGTCAGCAGCAGGACGACCACGACCGCGTAGGCCGCCGGATCGGCCTCGCCGACGCCGAAAAGCAGGCTCCTGGAGGCGTGGGCCGCTGCGAACGCCGCCGCCAGGCCCAGCGCGATTCCGACGGCGCTGCGCCGAAGCCCCTCGCCGAGGACGAGCCTCAGGATGTCCGCTGCCGAGGCGCCGAGGGCGAGGCGCAGGCCCGTCTCGCGCGTGCGCTGGGCGACGGCGTAGGCGACGACGCCGTAGATCCCCACCGTGGCCAACAGCAGCGCCACGGCGGCGAAGACGGCGAGCAGCACGAGCGTGAAGCGCCGCGCGGCCGCCGCCGTGTCCACGAAGTCGCCGCTCAGCCGCCCCCCGAGGGACGCCACGCCGGGATCGACGGCGCGTAGCTCGCGCCTCACGACCGGTCCAAGGGCGAGCGGATCTCCCGAGGCGCGGACGACGAGGAACTGGTTGAGCGCCAGCCACACGAGGAGCTTCGGATGCGTCTGGTAGTAGGGAACGTAGAGGTGCGGCTCGGCTGGCGCCTCCAGGCTCGTGTGACGGACGTCGCCGACGACCCCCACGATCTCGATCGGCCGGAACTCTCCGGCGTCCCGGACGAGCAGCCGCCGCCCCACGGGGTCGAGCTCGCCGAAGCTCTGGCGCGCGAGCGCCTGGCTGATCACGCCGACGTTCGGCCTGCCCGCGCCGTCGGTCTCCGCGAAGACGCGGCCGGAGACGAGCGGGATCCCCATCGTCTCGAAGAACCGGGGCGTCACCATCCGGTAGTTGGCCGTCGGCAGCTGGCTGTCGGAAGCCGGCGGGCGATCCTCGAGCTTGTAGTCCGCGCTCGCGAGCGCGCCGTTCAACGGGAACTGGTTGACCGCGGCGACCGAGCCGACGCCCGGCAGCCGCGAGACGCGGGCCTCGAGCTGCTCGAAGAAGCGGCGCATCCGGCCGACCTCGTCGTAGTCCCTTCGGGGCAGGGACAGCCGCAGCGTCAGCAGGCCGGCGTCGAACCCGGGCTCGACCCTCAGGACCGCCTCGAAGCTCTTGAAGAGGAGCGCGGCGCCCGTCAGCAGCACCACCATGACGGCCATCTGGGCGACGACGATCAGCCCGCGCGCGCGGCTGCGGTCGCCCGAGCCGCCGCGGCTCTCGGCCTTCAGGTCCTTGTTCGGGTCGACGCGGACGGCGCGCCACGCCGGCGCGAGCCCGAAGCCCAGCCCGGCGACGAGCGCAGCCGCGACCGCGAAGCCCAGGACCGGGAGGCTGACCCCGATCTCCCGCGCTCTCGGCATCGCGGTCGGGCTCATGGCGACGAGCAGCGGCACCGCCCAGTAGGCGAGCAGCACGCCGACGAGCGCGCCCGCGATGGCCAGCAGGCCGCTCTCCAGCAGCAGCTGCCGCACGAGCAGCGACGGCCGCGCGCCGAGCGCCCGCCTGATCGCCAGCTCCTGGCGTCGCGTGGTGGCCCGGACCAGCATCAGGTTCGCGAGGTTGGCGCACGCGATCAGCAGCAGCAGCGCCACGGCCGCCATCAGCATCCAGAGCGCTCCGCTGAAGCTGCGCGTCAGCTCCTGCTGGTACGGCGCGACCAGCACGCCCTTCTTGCGAACGTAGTCGCCGGGGAACTCCTCCTGGATCTGGCGGTTGATCCCGTCGAGCTCGCCGGCCACCTGCTCGCGCGTCGCGTCCGGCCGGGCGCGTGCGATCACGCGAAGGAAGTTCATCGAATTCCGGTCGTGGCGCCACGGGTCCTGCTCCGGGGCGAGCGGGATCGCGAGGTCGATGTCGCGGATCGGGAACAGGAAGTCCGGGCCCATCACGCCCACCACCGTGAAGGGCTCGCCGTTGAGCGTGATCGGCCGTCCCACGACCGCCGGATCGCCGCCGAAGCGTCGCTGCCAGAGCCCGTGCGACATCACGACGACCTTCTCGCGCCCCGGGACGTCGTCGTCGGGCTGGAGCGTGCGCCCGAGCGCGGCCGGCGCTCCGAGCGTCGCGAACAGCCCGCCCGAGACGCGCAGCCCCGGAATCCGCTCCGTGTTCTCCTCGCCGCCCAGGTTGCCGCTCCAGTTCGTGAAGGCCGAGAAGGCCTCGAGCGTGCGGGCACGATCGCGGTAGTCGCAGAACTCGGGCAGCGAGAAGGGGTAGCGGTCGGTCGAGGCGTGGCGGGTGTAGACCCAGTAGAGCCGCTCCGGCTCCGGGAAGGGAAGCGGCTTCAGCAGCACCGCGTACAGCACGCTGAAGAGCGCCGTGTTGGCGCCGATCCCGAGCGCCAGCGTCACGAGCGCGAGCAGCGTGAAGCCGGGCGTGAGGGCGAGGCGGCGGAGTGCTTTGCGCAGGTCCTGGGCGAGGTCGGTCATCGGGCCTCCGTGGGTGGCACAGGCTAGCTCCCGGATGGCTCATGGCAATAGCGCATTGTTCTCATCGAATACGTGAGCTATCGTCATGAGTATGCCGAAGCTGGACCTGCGCCACCTGCAGCTGGTGCGGGCGATCGCGGAGGAGGGCAGCGTGACGCGGGCGGGGCTGCGGCTGCACCTCACGCAGTCGGCGCTCAGCCATCAGCTCCGGGACGCGGAGGAGCGGCTCGGCGTGCGCCTGTTCGAGCGCGTCGGACGCCGGCTGCTGCTGGCGCCCGCGGGCGAGCGGCTGCTGCGCTCCGCGCGCACGGTGCTCGAGGAGCTCGAGCGGGCGGAAGAGGAGGTCGGCCGCAAGGGCACGGCCCGCTCGCTGATCCGCCTGACGACCCAGTGCAACACCGTCTACCACTGGCTGCCGCCGCTGCTGCGGCGCTTCCAGCGGCCGCATCCCGAGGTGGACCTGGAGGTGGTCGCGGGCGCCACGAGCGATCCGATCCCGGCGCTCGTCTCGGGAGCGATCGACCTGGCGATCGTGTTCCGGCCGGTGCGCGAGCCGCGCGTGAGCCTGCGGCCGCTCTTCCGCGACGAGATGGTGGTGGTGATGCCGCCGCGGCACCGGCTGCGCCGGGTCCGGTTCGTGTCGGCCCAGGACCTCGGCCCCGAGCACCTGATCCTCTACTCGATCCCGCCGGAGGCGAACCTGGTGTTCCGCGAGGTGCTGGTCCCGGCCGGAGTCCGGCCGAAGCGCGTCACGCACATCCAGCTGACCGAGGCGATCGTGGAGATGGTGAAGGCGGGCCTCGCGGTGAGCGTGCTGCCGCGCTGGTCGGTGGCGCCCCAGCTCGAGCGCGGCGAGCTCGTCGCGCGCTCGCTGACGCGAGCCGGCCGCTTCCGCAGCTGGAGCGCCGCCTGGCGCCGCCGCGACCCGCCGCCTTCGCTCCTCGACTTCGTCGAGCTCTTGGCGCGGCACCCGCTCCCGCTCGGCCGCACGGCGGGGGAGCGCCGGCGGATCGCGGCCGCGCTCGAGGGCGGCGCGCGGCGCGCCGGCTAGGCGCCGCGGGCGTCTAGCACATGAAGCCGCCGTCCACGACGAGCGTGGTGCCGGTCGTGAACGAGGACTCGTCGGAGGCGAGGAACAGATAGGCGGCGGCCATCTCCTCCGCCGTCCCCAGCCGGCCCATCGGCTGGCGGGCGACGAGCGCCGCCATCGCCGCGTCGCGATCCTTGGCCTCCGCGAGCCGCTCGTCGATCCAGGGGGTGAGCGTCGTGCCGGGGCAGACGGCGTTCACGCGGATGCCGTCCTTGACGTGGTCGAGCGCCATGGCCCTGGTGAGCCCGACGACTGCGGCCTTGGTCGTGACGTAGGCCGCGCGGTCCGCCACGGCGCGCAGCCCTGCGATCGAGCCGGCGTTCACGATCACGCCACGTTTCCTGGGCACCATCACGGCGAGGGCCGCTCGCGACATCAGGTAGGTCCCTTTGACGTTCACTGCGAGCAGCCTGTCGAAGTCGGCCTCACCCGTTGTGAGCACGGTGCCCGTGGTGCCGATGCCGGCGTTGTTGACCAGGATCTCGAGCGGGCCGAAGGCCGCTTCGGTGGCGCGCACCGCGGCTTCGCAGTCTCCCGCCTGCGACACGTCGCAAACGAGGGCCAGCGCGCGGCCTCCCGCGGCGGTCGCCTCGCCCGCGACCGCCTCGGCCTTGTCGCGGGTGCGGTCGGCCACTCCGACCGCGGCGCCCTCGCGCGCGAACGCGAGCGCCGTCGCGCGCCCGATCCCGGAGCCCGCGCCGGTCACGATCACGACTCTCTCGCGAAAGCGCTCGCTCATTCCGTGTGGAAGACCTCTTCCATGTTGGCCCACCAGCCGCCCGGATCGCGTCCTTCGACCGGGGCCTGCATCGGGTCCATGACGTCCCACCACTCGCGCATGCGCGGCGCGCGCGCGATCTCGCGCATCCGCTCCGCGAACTCGGCCTCGGGCCCGTGGTATTCGAAGTAGGCGAACAGCTTTCCGTCGAAATGGAAGATCGAGTAGTTGCGGATCTCGGCCTTGCGGAGCGCCCCGAGGATCTCCGGCCACACCGCGGCGTGGTACCGCTTGTACTCCTCGAGCCGCTCGGGCCGCAGGCCGATCAGCTGGCCGAAGCGCTTCATGAGGGCAGGATCTTCTGGCGTTGGGTGCCGAGGCCTTCGATGCCGAGCTCGACGACGTCGCCGGGCTTCAGGAAGGTGGGTGGGTTCATGCCGAGGCCGACGCCGGCCGGCGTGCCGGTGCTGATCACGTCGCCCGGCAAGAGCGTCATGAAGCGGCTCAGGTAGGAGACCAGCACGGCGACGCCGAAGATCATCTCCTTCGTGCTGCTCTTCTGGCGGCTCTGGCCGTTGACGCTGAGCCACATCGGCAGCGCCTGTACGTCGCCGAGCTCGTCCGGCGTCGCGAGGAACGGCCCGAGCGGGGCGTAGCCGTCCTGGCTCTTGCCCTTCACCCACTGGCCGCCCCGCTCGAGCTGGTCCTGGCGCTCCGAGTAGTCGTTGTGTAGGGCATAGCCGGCGACGTGCGAAAGCGCATCCTGTTCCTCGACGTAGCGAGTACGCCGGCCGATCACGACCGCGAGCTCGACCTCCCAGTCCGTCTTGAGCGAGCCGCGGGGGAGCGGCAGGTCGTCGTTGGGGCCCGCGAGAGCGGTCGTGGACTTGAAGAAGATGACCGGCTCCTCGGGTGTCTTCGCGCCAGACTCGCGCGCGTGGTCGGCGTAGTTGAGGCCGATGCAGACGATCTTGCTGGGCCGCGTGATCGGCGGACCCAGGCGCTCGGAGGCCGGCACGCGGGGAGCCGCCGCGGAGTGCAGGCCGACCCAGCGCGAGAGCCGTGCGAGGCCGTCGGTCTCCAGGAAGCGCTCGCCATAGTCCTCGCCGAAGGCCGAGGCGTCGACGCGCGTCCCGTCGGCGAGCTGCACCCCGGGCTTCTCGCGGCCCGGCGGTCCGAAACGAATGAGCTTCATTCCACGTCCTCCCGTTGCGAGTGGCGCCAGCGGTCGATCGCGACCGCGACGACGATGATCACGCCGATCAGGATCTCCTGCACGTAGCTCGGCCAGCCCATCTGCTGGCTGCCGTTCCGGAGGAAGGCCATCACGAGCGCCCCCACCATCGAGCCGAGCACGGTGCCCTCGCCGCCGTTCAGGCTGCCGCCGCCGATGACGACCGCGGCGATCACGTCGAGCTCGGTGCCCGCGGCGACCGTCGGATCCCCCTGGCGCAGGCGCGACATCTGCATCACGCCCGCGAGGCCGAACAGCAGGCCCGCGGTGCCGTAAACGGCGAGCTTGAGACGTCCCGTGTCGATGCCGCAGGCACGCGCCGCGGCTTCGCTCGAGCCGAGCGCGAAGACCCGGCGTCCGAAGACCGTGCGCCGCAGCACGAAGGCCATCGCCGCCGCCAGCACGAGCGCGATCCAGACCCCCGGCGCGAACACCATCCACGGCACGGGCGGGAAGGTGACCGCGAGCTGGTTGACCCAGGTCTCGGGCGGGTTGACGGTGGTCTGGTTCGCGAGCCACTTGGCGGTGCCGCGCGCGACCCCGAGCATGCCGAGCGTGGCGATGAACGGCACGACGCGCAGGCGCGTGATCGCGAGGCCGTTCACGAGGCCGATGGCGCCGCCGAGCAGCACCGAGGCCAGCACGGCGAGAATGGGCGACCAGCCGTCGCGGATCGCGAGCGCGCACAGCACGCCCGTGAGCGCGATCGTCGAGCCGACGGCGAGGTCGATGCCGCCGCCGACGATCACGAGCGTCATGCCGATCGCGCCGAGCGCCACGATCACCGTCTGCGCCAGCACCACGCGCAGGTTGTTGGCCGAAAGGTAACGCTCGGGCGCCCCGCTGGCGATCGCGAAGAACAGGACGACCGCCAGGAGCCCCAGGAAGGGCCCCGCCTTCACGAGCCGCTGGCGCAGCTCGCTCGCCCCCTTCGGCGTGGGCGGCGCGCTCATCCCGCGATCGCCGCCTCGAGCATGCTCTCGGGCGTCCACTCGGCCACCGGCCGCGCCGCGCCCAGCCGGCCGCGGCACATCACCGCCACCCGGTCGCACACGCCCAGGAGCTCGGGCAGGTAGGAGCTCACCATCAGCACGGCCTTGCCCGCGGCGGCGGCGCGCGCCACCGCCTCGTAGAGCTGCGCCTTGCTCGCGACGTCGATGCCGCGCGTCGGCTCGTCGAGCAGCAGCACGTCGGCCTGCTGGTGCAGGATGCGCGCGAAGGCCACCTTCTGCTGGTTGCCGCCCGAGAGCGTCCGCACCGGCTGGCCGGTGCCGCGCAGGCGCACGTCGAGCTCGCGCGCGCGCTCGGCCGCCTGCGCGCGCTGCCGGGCGGGATCGAGCACACCGCCGCTCGAGCAGGACGAGAGCCGCGTCAGCGTGACGTTGTCCGCGACCGAGAGCGGCAGCGCCAGCCCTTCGCCCTTCCGGTCCTCGCTCAGGTAGCCGAGGCCGTCGGCGAGCCGACCCGACGGGCGTGCCGCGAGCGCGCGGTCGCGCCCGTGCACGCGCACGCTCCCGGCCCGCGGCCGCGCCAGCCCGAAGAGCGCGCGCACCATCTCCGTCCGGCCGGAGCCCATGAGGCCGAAGATCCCGAGCACCTCGCCGCGCCTCAGGCTGAGCGAAGCCTGGTGCAGGCCCGGCGCCGCGAGGCCCTCGACCTCGAGCACCGGCTCGGAGGGCGCCGGCCGGTCGCGCTTCGGGAACAGCTCGCTCACGGTCCGGCCGACCATCTGGGCGATCAGCTCCTCGTTGGTGACCGTTCCGAGCGACCCCGACCCGACGGAGCGGCCGTCGCGCAGGGCGGTATACGCGGAGGCGACCGCGCGCGTCTCCTCGAGGAAGTGGCTGATGTAGACCACGGCCACGCCGGAGGCCGAGAGCCGGTGGATGAGCGCGAAGAGCCGCTCGGTGTCGCCGCGCGGGAGGCTGCTGGTAGGCTCGTCCATCAGCACCACGCGGGCGCGGGTCGCGATCGCGCGGCAGATCTCGACCACTTGCTGGGCTCCGATCGGCAGCCGGCCGAGCCGCGCGTCCGGATCGATGTCCCCGTGCCCGAACTCGGCCAGCACCTCGCGCGTCGTCCGCCGCGCGCTCTCCGCGTCCCAGAGGCCGTGGCGCCGCGGCTCGACGCCCATCAGCACGTTCTCGGCCACCGTCAGGTGCGGGAAGAGCGACAGCTCTTGATGGATGAGGGCGATCCCCGCGGCGCGCGCGTCGCGCGGCGAGCGCGGGGCGTAGGGCTCGCCGTGCACGTGCATCGTGCCGGCGTCGGGGCGCTCCAGCCCGGACACGATGGAGAGCAGCGTGCTCTTGCCGGCGCCGTTCTCGCCGAGCAGCGCGTGCACCTCGCCGGGCTGCACTTCGAGCGAGGCTCCGGACAGCGCGACGGTGGCGCCGAAGCGCTTGTCGATGCCGGAGATCCGGAGGACGGCCGTCATTCGCCGGGGGCGAGGTACTGGGCGAGCGGCGGCTTGAGCAGCGTCTGCACTTCCTTCGAGTCGAGGTTCTCGGGCGTGGCGATCGACACGCCGGTGTCGATGACCTTCGCCACGGGCTTGCCCTGGAGGTGGTCCACCAGGGTCTCCACTGCGAGCCCGCCCATGTGGAACGGATTCTGGAGCACGAAGGCCTGCAGCTGGCCGGCGCGCATCGCGTCCACGAAGGACTGGTTCGAGTCGAAGCCGACGAACTTCACCTTGCCCGCGAGGCCTGCGTCCTGCAGCGCCAGCAGCATGCCCGACGCGGCCGACTCGTTGCAGGCGAAGAGTCCGTCGAGATCGCGGCCGAAGCGGTTCAGCAGGTTCTCCGACGCGCGCTTGGCGGTGTCGCGCGTGGCGCCCGCGTACTGGTCGGAGGAGACCAGCTCGAGCCCGGGCCACTTCTCCTTGAGCCGGTCCAGGAAGCCGCGCTCGCGGTCCGCGGTGCTGGCCGAGCCCTCGGCGTAGCGCAGCAGCAGCGTGCGCCCCTTGCCGTTCATCGCCTGGCCGAGCGCGTCGGCGGCGAGGACGCCGCCCTTGTAGTTGTCGGTGGCGACGAAGCTCACGATCTGCTCGGAGGCGAGCGCGGAGTCGAAGATGACCGTCGGTACCTTGAGCCGAAGGGCCTCCTCGACGGGCCGCACGAGTGCCTTGTCGTCGAGCGGCGCGAGCACGATGCCGTCCATGCCCTGGGTCGCGAACGACTCGACCACCTGGACCTGCTGCTCGCGGTCGTCCTCCCGCAACGGGCCCTTCCAGGTGAGCTCGACGTGGACGCCTTTCGCGGCGAGGTCGCGCTGGGCGCGGTTTGCGCCCGCGTGGATCGTGCGCCAGAACTCGTGGGTCTGGCCCTTCGGGATCACCGCGATCCGGTAGGGGTGCTCCTTGCTGCCGCGCGGGCCCTCGCCTTTGCCGCAGGCGACGAGCGCCAACAGGACGAGCGAGAGGGCGGCGACGGCGGTGCGGGGACGCGCGGGAAGGCGGCGCAGGGACATCTTCGGAAACCCTCCAGGGCGAGTGAGGGCACGCTATCCGGCACGCCGCGGCGTGTCAAACGCACCGGCTCCTGCCCCGAATGCCTGATGTATGATCGCCGCGAGTTGGCCTTTTCGGCCGACGCGCCTCACCGAAAAAAGAGCGGCCGGAGGTCGGCATGCGCTGGGAAGGTCGGGAAGGCAGCAGCAACATCGAGGACCGCCGCGGGATGGGGATGCCCGGCGGCCGCGGCGCCGGGTTCGGGTGCATCGGGCTCGTGGTCGTGATCGTCATCTCCCTGTTGACTGGAGCCGACCCGCGGCAGCTGCTCGGCATCCTCGGGCTCGTGCAGCAGATGGCGCCCGAGCCGACCCAGCAGGAAGCGCCCGCGGGTCAGGCCCGGGCCGACGATCCGCAGGCGCAGTTCATCGGCGTGGTGCTGAAGGACACCGAGAACACCTGGAACGCGGTCTTCCAGAAGAGCGGCAAGCGGTACACCGAGCCGCGGCTCGTGCTCTTCGAGGGGCGCGTGTCCTCGGCGTGCGGGCTGGCGTCGGCCGCGGTCGGTCCTTTCTATTGCCCGCTCGACAGCAAGGTCTACCTGGACCTCGCTTTCTTCCGTGAGCTGGATCGCCGGTTCGGCGCCCCGGGCGACTTCGCGCAGGCCTACGTCGTGGCGCACGAGGTGGGCCACCACGTCCAGAACCTGCTGGGGATCTCCGACCAGGTCCAGAGCGCGCAGCAGCGCGCCCACTCGCAGGAGCAGGCGAACGCCTACTCGGTCCGCCTCGAGCTGCAGGCCGACTGCCTGGCCGGTGTCTACGGTCACTTCAACAAGCAGACCCTCGATCCTGGCGACGTCGAAGAAGGCCTGCGCGCCGCGGCCGCCATCGGCGACGACATGATCCAGCAGCAGTCGCAAGGCTACACGGCGCCCGAGTCCTGGACCCACGGCTCGGCGGAGATGCGGGTCAAGTGGCTGAGGCAAGGGCTGCAGGTGGGCGATCCCTCCGGCTGCGACACCTTCAAGGGGAACTGATGGAAGTACTCACGCCGTCGAAGACCTGGGACGTCGTCATCGTGGGCTCGGGAGCCGGCGGCGGCATGACGGCCAAGGTGCTGGCCGAGGCCGGCGCCGAGGTGCTGCTGCTCGAGGCCGGCCCCAGCTGGGACGCGCGCAAGGACGGCGCGATGTTCGCCTGGACCTACGACTCGCCGCGTCGCGGCAAGGGCCATCGTGGGCGGCCGTTCGGGGAGTACGACGGCTGCCTGGGCGGCTGGGACATCGAGGGCGAGCCCTACAGCGTGGCGCGTGGCAGCCAGTTCATGTGGTTCCGCGGCCGGATGCTGGGCGGCCGCACCAACCACTGGGGGCGCATCTCGCTGCGCTTCGGCCCCTGGGACTTCAAGGCGAGGAGCCGCGACGGCCTCGGCGACGACTGGCCGATCGGCTACGACGACATCAAACCCTACTACGACAAGCTCGACCAGCTGGTCGGGATCTTCGGCACGAACGAGGGGATGGAGAACGAGCCGGACGGCATCTTCCTGCCTCCGCCGAAGCCGCGCTGCTA
>Ga0111538_10010097_pt1 | contig 12570 bp, 11 predicted proteins | sample SoiMethybrSBSTD1_FD_79669 | JGI IMG/M metagenome (GOLD analysis project Ga0111538, IMG submission 79669) | Bulk soil microbial communities from a Populus tree surrounding site in Tennessee, USA - Soil MetaG P. TD hybrid SBSTD1 (version 2)... | ecosystem: Environmental > Terrestrial > Soil >...
ACCGGCGTCTTCGACAAGAACGAGATCTATCCCTACATCACCGAAGGCATCGGCGAGGATTTCCTGCCGCAGAACGTCGACTTCAGCCTGATCGATCACTTCGAGAAGGTCACCGACCGTGACGCGGCGATCATGACCGGACGCATCGCGCGCGAGGAAGGCATCTTCGCCGGCAACTCGGCGGGCTCGGCGATGGCCGGGCTGATCCAGCTCGCCGATCGCTTCAAGAAGGGCGAGACCGTGGTGGTGATTTTCCACGATCACGGCACGCGCTATCTCGGCAAGATGTACAACCCTGACTGGATGCGCGAGAAGGGCTTCATCGATCGCAAGGGACTGACGGCGCGCGACCTGGTGGCGAACCGCGAGAAGGCGCCGCTCGTGACGATCGATCGCAACGACACGGTCGAAAGCGTCGCTCACATCATGACCGAGCACGCCTACTCGCAGATCCCTGTGACCACGAACGGCCGCCTGATCGGCACCGTCAACGAAGGCTACCTGTATTCGGCGATCGTGAAGAACCCGGACATCGTGCACGGACCGGTCGAAGCGATCATGCAGCCGGCGCTGCCGTTCGCCGACATTTCCACGAGCGTCGATGCGCTCGCCTCGATGTTGACGCCCGATAGCCCCGCCGTGCTGGTGCGCGACTTCAAGCTCGACGCCACGTACATCATCACGCGCTGGGACATCATCAAGGCACTCGCCTGATTCGTCGAGGAAAGGGAATTCCGCGGAAGGCGTTGACGTCGTCAATCGGATGGAAAGTGAGGAACCGAATGGGCGATACCTTGTACGACACCATCGGCGGCAGCAAGCGCATCAATGCCGCCGTAGAACTGTTTTATGCCAAGGTCTTCGCCGACGACAGCCTCCGGTCCTTCTTCGAAGGTGTGGACCTGAAGGGACTGCATGCGCGGCAGAGCATGTTCGTCAGCATGCTGGTGGGTGGACAGAAGGTCTACACCGGCAAGAACCTCACGCTCGCCCATGCCGGCTCCCGGCTGAAAGGGATGAGCGACGTTCACTTCGACACCATGCTCCATCACTTTCGCGCCGCGCTGACAGAAATCCAGGTCGCTCCGAACCGCGTGGCCGAGATCATGACGCTGCTCGAAGGCACCCGCGACGCGGTCCTGGACCGGCGCCGTTAGTCGCGGTCGAGGTTGGTTCCCTGCGTCTCAGGTCCCAGCCACAACAGCGTCACGACGAAGATTCCGCCGGCGACGATGCACCAGGCCATTGCCGTCTGCAGTTGCGTACCGCGATCCTGGAGCACGCCGATCAAATACGGCGCGAACGCGCCGAAGCCGACGCCGACGTGATAGGAAAAGCCGGTGCCGACGCCGCGGACTTCGGTCGGAAAGCGTTCCGACAAGTAGCCCGGCACGATGCCCCAGGCACCTGAGGCGCAGAATCCGATGAGCCACGCGCCCAGCATCAACATGGCGCCGGTTTCGGAAAACAAATACAGCGGCACCGAAAGGATCCCGGCGACCATGCCGAGGGTCGCGGAGCCACGGCGGCCGCCCCATTTTTCCGACAGCCATCCGAAAGCGATCGATCCGATCATGCCGCCCGCATTCAGCAACAACAGAAACGCCAGCGGCCGCGTATAACCGAGACCGGAAAGTAGTCGCGGATACCAGATCGTCGTCGACTGATACATCCACACGAACGCGCCCATCAGCAGCGACGTGTGGATGGTCACCGGCAGCAGATCGCGATCGAACATGCGCCCGATCGACAGGCGCACACGCCTGCCTGCCCGCTGGCGCTGCTGCTCGAGCCACAGCGGGCTCTCGCTGACGCGCGTCATGAGGAAGAAGATCCCGATCGCCGGAATCACGCCGGCCCACAGCATCAACCGCCACCCCCAGTCCGGGCGATCGCTGACCAGCGGATAGCCGAGCTGATAGACGAGCGACGACAACAGGAACCCGGTCGAGTAGCCGCCCTGCAGGATGCCCGATGCGATGCCGCGATGCTTGGCCGGCCATTGCTCGAGCGCGAGCGGCATGCCCGCCGCCCACATCCCGCCCATGCCGATCCCGAAAAGCCCGCGGAACGTGAACAGCATCACGTAGCTGGTCGACAAGCCGCTCAGGAAGGCGAACCCGGTATACCAGGCGATCGCGAACAGGATCGGGCCTTTGCGTCCGTAGCGATCGGCCAGCGTCCCGGCGCCGATGCCGCCGATCATCCGGAAAAAAAGCGTCACGGTCGCGAGCGCGCCGGCCAGCGCCGCGTTGACCTCGAAGCTGCGCTGAATGTCCGTGAAGACGAAGGTGATGATGGTGAAGTCGAACGCGTCGAGGGTCCAGGCCGCGAACGTGGTCAGGAACGTCTTCCATTCCTGACGGGAAACCTCTCTATACCAAGGCATTAGGGGGATTCTAGTCGGGAACCCAACGGTTTTTGCCGTTATACCGTCTGATATAACGCGCACATGAAGACCCGCGAATACTTGATCCTCCTGGCTCTCGCCGAGGCCGACCTTCATGGCCTCGCGATCGCCCGCGCCGTGCAGGAGTTGTCGGACGGACAAACCCGGCTCTGGCCGGTGTCGCTCTACGGCACGCTCGAATCACTCGAGGGCTCCGGCCTGATCGAAGAGCTGGAAGATGCGCGGCATCGGCCGGCGGATGAAAGCGAGAAGAAGCGCTTCTATCGCCTGACGCGAACCGGCCATCGCGCGCTAACCGCGGAGACCGATCGCCTTGGCGCGATCGTGAAGATCGCACGCTCGCGCCTGAAACCCCGTCCGGAGGGCGCCAAGTGAGCTTCTATCGCCTGCTGCTGCGCTTTGCGCCGCGCCGTCTCCGCGACAAGCACGGCCGCGAGATGGAGGCGATGTTCCGCGCGCAGCTCGCTGACGCGCGCGGCCGCGGCGGGATCGCCGTCGCCGCTGTCTGGTTTCACGCGCTGGCGGACATTGCCGGCGCCCTGCCCCGCAACCTCATTCACCACTGGCGCCGGCGCGGACGCGTCGGCGTGCCGCAGGAAAGGCGCTCGCTCATGATCGGCTCGGACATTCGCTACGCCTGGCGCTCGCTCAATCACCAGCGCTTCGGATCGATCCTCGTCATCGGCATGCTCGCGCTCGGCATCGGCTCGACCGTCGCGGTGTTCTCGCTGGTCAACGGCCTGTTCCTGCGGCCGTTCCCGTTCCCCGAGCCCGACCGGATCGTCTACGTCAACGAGACAGCGCCGAAGTGGAACCTCGAGGAGACCAGCGTCAACTATCACGACTACGCGCAATGGCGCCGCGATCAGAAAGTGTTCGAGGCCATCGCCCTCTACGACGAGCGCGCGTTCAATCTCGCGACGGATCAGGGCGCGGATCGGATGCAGGGCGCGTCGGTCACCATGGATTTCATGAAGGTGCTCGGCATACAGCCGATCATCGGGCGCATGTTCACTCAAGAGGAGGACTCGCCGAAGGGTCCGCTGGTCACGCTCATCGGCGAAGCCGTGTGGCACGAGCGATTCGGCGGGCGCGCGGATGTGCTCGGCAAGGAGCTCAAGCTCAATAGCCGCGTGTTCACGATCATCGGCGTGCTCCCGAAGGCGGCGGAATTTCCCGGCGGCGTGCGCCTGTGGGTGCCGATGCAAGGCGATCCGAACACCAACGAGCAAAGCTACAGCTTCACCGGGCTCGCGCGGATGAAGCCGGGCGTGACGATCGAGCAGGCCAATGCCGATCTGGTGCGCACGCAGCAGGGGATCTTCGACACCCGCGACAAGGAACGCGTCGTCACGCCGTTCGCGCGCGACCTTCGCGAACAGTTCACGCGTGACTTCGGCACGGTCGCCTCGACACTCGGTGCGGCGGTCTCGCTGCTCTTGATCGTCGCCTGCGCGAACGTGGCGGCGCTGATGCTGGCGCGCGCGCTGGCCCGCCGCCGCGAAATGGGGATTCGTCTCGCCGTCGGCGCCAGCCGGGCCCGATTGCTGCGCCAGTTGCTCGTCGAGAACGTCATGCTGTCGATCGTCGGCGGCGCGGCCGGGCTCGCGATCGGGCAATGGGCGATCCAGCTGCTGCTGACATCGTTGCCGGATCAGGCGCCGAGCTGGACCAACTTCACGCTCGATGGCCGCATGATCGCGTTCACGATCGCGACGTCGGTCGCGACGGCGATCCTGTTCGGATGGGCGCCGGCGCTGCATGCGATGAACAGCGACGTGCGCGCCGCGATGGCCACCGCCACTGCCGGGTCGACGGCCCCGGTCCGCGGCCGGCGCACGTTGTGGGCGCTCGTCGTCGCCGAGTTCGCGCTCGCCTCCCTGATGTTCGTGTGCGGCGGGTTGCTCGTGCGCGCCTACGATCGCGTTCGCAATACGGACCCGGGATTCGATCCGTCGAACGTCCTCACCTTCACCGTTGCGGTGCCAGCCGTCAAGACCCCAGACGATGCGTCGGGGTTGGCGTACCGGAAGCGGCTCGTCGAGCGCATGCGCGCCGTCGCTGGTGTCACAGAAGTCGGCCTGATCTCGTGCGCCCCCGTCAGCAACTGCCATTGGGGCTCGTTCTTCACGGCGGAGAACGCGCCGCCGCGCGGACCGAACGATCCCAATCCCGTGATCCTGATGCGGGTTGCGTCACCGGAGTACTTCAGCGCGATGGGAGTTCGTCTGAAGGAAGGACGCTTCTTCAATACCAGTGACGGCAGCGGCGGCCGCGACCAGGACGGCACGATCATCGTCAACGACACGTTTGTGAAGACCACGTGGCCAGGGGCAGCAAGCGGCATCGGCAAGCGCCTGTATCAAGGCAGCGGCCCGCCCGCGAGTGGCCGGCCGATCCGTTGGCTCACCGTTGTCGGCGTCACCGAAGATCTGAAGCACTACGGCCTCGAGCGGCCGGTGCGGCCCGGCATCTACCTGCCGGTTCCGATCTATCCGCGCAATGCGAACACCGTGGTGCTGAAGACCGCCGGCGACCCCGCGTCGATCGCGCCGGCGGTGCAAGCCGCGGTGCGCGAAATCGATCCAGAGATCCCGGCGTATGACATGCGGACGATGGATGAGCGCCTCGCGCTCTCGCGATCGCTGCGCGCCGCCTACTCGTGGATGCTGGGAGTGTTTGCGGTGATGGCGCTGGTGCTGGCGCTGGGGGGCAGCTACGGCGTCACGTCGTACCTGGTCTCGCAACGGACGCGCGAGCTCGGCATCCGCGTCGCGCTCGGCGCGAAGCGCAGCGACATTTCGCGGACCGTCCTCAAGGGCAGCCTCGCCGTGGTCTCGATCGGCGTCGTCATCGGCATCGCCGGCGCGATCGGCGCAGGACGATTCCTCGCGTCCCTGCTGTTCGGCGTGCCGCCGTACGATGCGGTGATCCTGGCGATCGCCGCGATCGCGCTCGCCGCCACCGGATTCCTCGCCAACTGGCTGCCGGCCCGGCGTGCCTCGCGCGTCGATCCAATGGTCTCGCTGCGCGCGGACTAGGGCCCGCCTTCGCCCTGTCGGGCTTCGGCGTGGCAGGCTAGAATGCGCGGATGCTCCGCATCCGCCTTCTCCTTCCGATCGTTCTCGCGCTCGTCGCCACGGCCGATCTACACGCGCAATCAGCCGACGCTCCCGTCTACGTCGCCTACTTCTGGCGGGCCAAGCCGGGGATGACGGATCAGTACAACGATTACATCAAGAACACTGCGGAGAAGATCGACGAGGACGCGAGGAAAGCCGGCGTCTTCGAGGAGGTCGTGACGGTCACCCCGTCCCAGATGGGCACGTCGGCCGCGATCGCGGACTGGACGCACCTTCGCATCTTCAAGCTCAAGAATCGCGCCGCCGCGGAAGCGCTCGGCAAGGGACTCGACGCAGCGACGCTTCGTGTCGTGCCGGACGAGAATCAGCGAAAGCGCAACAGCGAACGATCGGCAACCTTGCGCGATTTCGTTCGACAAGAGATTTGGACGGCACTCAAATGACACGAATCCCCACGGCTCTTGCTCTCGCAATTGCGATCACCGTCGCCGTCTCCGCGCAGTCGCCGAAAACGCATCGCCTCGAAGCGTCGCCGACGACGGTCGCCTATGGCCACTACTGGGCCGAGACCAAGCCGGTGCTGACGATCAACTCCGGTGACATCATCGACGTCGACACGATGCTCACCAACACGCCGGATCGCCTGGAAAAATCCGGAGTGCCGGCGAAGGACATTCAAGCGTCGCTGCGCGCCATCGTCGAACAGGTCAAGGATCGCGGTCCTGGCGGACACATCCTGACCGGGCCGGTGTTCGTGAACGGCGCGGAGCCGGGCGACGCGCTCGAGGTCAAGGTTCTCTCGATCGATCTGCCGATCGGTTATGGCTACAACGGCTGCAGCGGCTACGTGCGCGAGAACTGCGAGCCGGGCCGCGGCCAGATGATCATCCAGCTCGATCGCAAGAGCATGACGGCCACTTTCCTGCCGGGCATTGTCATTCCGCTGCGGCCGTTCTTCGGCAGCATGGGCGTGGCGCCGGCGCTCGAGGTCGGGCGCGTCAGCAGCAACCCGCCGAGCACGCATGCCGGCAACCTCGATCTCAAGGAGCTGGTCGCCGGCACGACGCTGTTCATCCCGATCCACGTGCGCGGTGCGCTGTTCGAGGTGGGCGATGGCCATGCCGCGCAGGGTGACGGCGAAGTCGATCAAACCGCGATCGAGACGTCGCTGCGCGGCAAATTGCAGCTGACGGTGCGCAAGGGCATGAAGCTGGCGTGGCCGCGCGCGGAAACGAGCACGCATTTCATCTCGATCGGCACCGATGTGGATCTCCGCATCGCGACTCGGGTTGCGATCCAGGAAATGGTCGACTTCCTCGCATCGACGAAGAAGATGGACAAGCATCAGGCCTACCAGCTCACGAGCCTGGCGGGCGACGTCGCCATCACGCAGCTCGTCGACGGCACGATGGGCGTCCACGTGAAAATGCCGAAGTCGATTTTCAAATGAACAGGATCGTGATTGCGGCGCTGCTGTTCAGCGCGGCGTGCTCGAAGACGGCGGAAACGACACCCGAGCCGCCGAAGAAACCTGCGGATTCACAACATGCGGGTATCACCACGCCGCACGGCGATCACTCGGCGCATCACGGCGGCCTGGTGTTGATGAACGGCGAGATGCACTTTGAGGTCGTCTTCGATCGTGCCGGCAAGCACCAGGTGTGGTTCAGCAATGCGGTGCGTGAAGATCTCCCCGCGTCTGTGGCCTCGAAGGTGACGATGATCGTGACGCGGCCGGCCGCATCACCGGAATTCCTGACGCTGGCGATCGACGACAGCGGTGAAAGCTGGGTCGCCGCCGGCAAGCCCATCGCCGGCAAGGACGTGCTGGTGACGGTGCGCTACGAGGTCCGCGGCGAGCCGTACGAGATCGAAATACCGGTGCCCTAGGTCAATCCTTGTCCAGGTGAAAGCGGTGCAGGATGTGCGCGCCGACGGGCGCGAGCACCAGTCCCGCGGTCGCAATTAAGACCACCCCGCAATACAACGCGTAGCAACCGGCGAAAAGCTTCGCGCTGTCGTTGGTCAGCGGATCGACCGGCCCCATGCCGCCGAGCAGCATCGCGGCATTCATGAACGCGTCGATCCAACCCATCGGCGCGAGCCAGTGATACCCGAGCATCCCAATCAGGAGCGAGATTCCCAGCAGCACTGCGGCCAACAGCACGTTGGTCCGCAGGTGCGTGACGAACTTCGCCTTGAGCTCGGGGTGCCCGTTCTTATTCATAACGAAGGGAATCGATCGGATCGAGAAGCGAGGCGCGCCGGGCGGGGTAATACCCGAACACAATGCCCACAGCGGCGGCAATGCCGAAGGCCGACAAAAGCGTCACAGGAGATATTTCCGTGGGCCAGTCGAGTACTGCCGTGAGCGTGCGGGCCGTGATGAATCCCACACCGACACCAATCAGCCCGCCGATCAGGCTCATCACCATCGCCTCGACGAGGAACTGCAGCATCACGTCGCGTCGGCGCGCGCCGACCGCGAGGCGAAGGCCGATCTCCTTCGTGCGCTCGGTGACCGACACCAGCATGATGTTCATGATGCCGATGCCGCCGACGATCAGCGAGATCGCCGCGATGCTGCCGAGCAGCGCCGTCATCGTCGATCCGGCGCGACTCAGCGTGCTCGACATTTCCTGCAGCGTGATCTCATCGAGCTTCGGCATGTTGGCGAGGGCAAATGCCGCGACCGATGTATAAAGCCCCTTCGTCACGTTGGCGGCCGCCTGCGTCTTCACGGTGAAGTCGTCGACGCTGCTGGTGACGCCCGGCAACTGGTTGCCGCCGAGTCCGGTCGCGCGCGCCGCTTGCCGGCCGCGGCCGTGCCGCTCGCGCAACAGCGTGGTGATGTCTTCGGCGATGCGGCTCGCCTCCCCTGCCTGCTCGATCGAGACCGCGATCGTCTGCAGGTGACGCGCCTTGAGCATCGACTGTCCGGCGGCGAGCGGCACGAACACCGTTTCGTCCATGTCGGGGTCGTTGGTGCGGAAATATCCGGTCACCGTGAAGGCGAGATCGCCGATCGTGATGTGCTCACCGACCGCGTCGAATCCTTCGCCGAACAGCTCGCGCGCCGCGGCGCGGCCCATCACCGCCGCATCGGCCGCGGTGCCGAACGATCCGCCGAGCCATTCCCAGCCGTGGATCGCCGCGAGCGTCGCTTCGGTCCCACGCACCTGCGTGAAGAACTGCCGGTGCGACGACTTCACGAACGCGCGATTCCTGACACCGCCGGCGACGTGCTGCACACCGGCGATGCTGCGGATCGCCTCCGCATCCTCGATGGTCAACGTCGTCGCCGAGCCGAGGCCGCTGGCGATGTTCATGCTCTCGCCGCCGCGGGTGAAGTTGCCGGCGCTGACCTGGATGATGTTGGTGCCCGCCGACTTCAGCGACGTCTCGACCGATCCGCGAGCGCCGGAGCCGAGCGAGACCATCGCAATGACGGCAGCGACACCGATGATCACGCCGAGCATCGTCAACGTGGTGCGAAGTCGATTGCGGCTGAGCGCGCGCAACGCGATCTGCGCGCTTACGAAGAGAAATCGGAGCATGGCACAAGGGGTCGGGACCATTTTCCATTACGCGGAAAATGAGCCGTCAAGAAGTCGGCGTTTCTGCGAACTGTTTAATCAAATTGCAACGTCAATGGGCCCACGAACTGTGTTTAACCCTGGGAATCAGTCTTAAAGAACCTAAAAAGGGTCCCGACCCCCTATTCCCGGCGAAGGGCGACGATCGGGTCGAGCTGCGCGGCGCGCTGCGCCGGATACCACCCGAAGAACACGCCGACCGCGGTGGCGACGCCGAAGGCGAGCAACACCGACGCCGGCGATACCACGGTCGCCCACTGCAGCGATCGCGCGATGCCGATCGATGCGATCACGCCAAGGATGATGCCGAGCAAGCCGCCGAGCGCGCTGATCACGACCGCCTCGAACAGGAACTGGCGCATGACGTCCTTGCCACGCGCGCCGACGGCCCTGCGCAGCCCAATCTCCTTGGTCCGCTCGGTCACAGACAGCAGCGTGATGTTCATGATGCCGATGCCGCCGACGAGCAACGACACCGCCGCCACCGCCGCGAGCAGCCACGTCATCGTCCGGCTCGCCCGCTCCATCGTCAACGCGAGCTGTTCGAGCGTCACCTTCTCGAGCTCGGCGACATTGGCGGCGACGGCGCGGGCCACGCCCGGCGGCAATCCGCCCGTGGTCAATGCCTTCGTGGCCTGCGTGATGATCGTGAAATCGTCCGGATCCTTGTCGCCAATCCCGTGTCTCACGCGGAGCAGCTTCGTGATTTCACGTGACAGGCGCGATACGTCACCCGACGACTCCGCCGTCACGGTGATGTCGTTCAACTTCGACAGGTTCAACAATCGCTGCGTCGTCGTATACGGCATGTAGACCGCATCGAACTGATCGTCGCCCGGCGCCGGCTGCACGACCCAGGTGGCGCTGGTCACGACACCGACAACTTCGAACGACTGGTTCCACATCATGACCTGCTGTCCGACCGGATTGGCGCCGGCGCCGAACAACCGATCGACCACCACCTGCCCGAGCACGATCACCTGCTCGGCGCGATTCTGCTCGCGCTCGGAGAAAAAGCGGCCGCTCGCAAAGGTCCAGGCGCGCTTGATCGACGGCATCATCACGTCGGTGCCGTGCATTCGGGTGAACCAGCGCTTCTGGCCAACATGCACGCGCGCGTTCTCGTGAATGCCGCCGGCCACGTACTGCACGCCGTCCATCTTACGAATCGCGTCGGCGTCGGTGAACGTCATCGTCGCCGCCGAGCCGAGGCCCGCCTCGAGATCGCCGAGCCGCTGGCGCGCAGTCGGATGATCGTGCTTCTCCATCGGATCGTCTTCGGGATGAAACGCGATCGGAACCACGTCCTCGCGAATTTGATCGCGTGGATGCCTGAGCGATTCACGGGCATCGGCCTGGTGCGCGATGGCCTCGTCGCTGGCGTCCAGCTTCGGCCGCCAGTTGCCGGCGCGAATCGTCAGCTGGTTGAGGCCGGCCGCGCGCACCTGCTGCTCGATCGAGCGCTGCGCACCGGCGCCGACCGCCATCATGGCGAGCACCGTCGCGACACCGACGGTGATGCCGAGCATCGTCAGGCCGGTCTGCAGGCGATTGCGGCCAAGAGCCTTCAGGGCCACAGAGACCATCGGATGCCGGAGAAGGCGCTTCATTTCACCAGCCTGCCCTGAGCAAGCGGTTCGGCCGCTGCGCGGCCGGGCCGCGCGTCGAAGGGGGCCGCAGAAAGCACAGAAGGCTCAGACTTCTTCTCATTAGTTCGATCAGACACGATCAGTCCATCGCGGAAGTCGACAGTTCGAGTTCCATACGCGGCGATGTCACGTTCATGCGTGATCACGACGATGGTGATGCCGCGTTTCGTGCATAGGTTCGCGAAGATCTCCATGACTTCGTGGCTGGTCGACGAGTCGAGATTTCCCGTGGGCTCGTCGGCCAGCAACAACGACGGCTGCGTCACAAGCGCGCGCGCGATTGCGACGCGCTGCTGCTGGCCGCCCGACAGTTGATTCGGATGATGCTCGGCGCGATCGGTCAATCCGACCGCTTCGAGCGCCGCCATCGCGCGATCGCGGCGCTCGTTCGCCTTCACCACCCCTTGGCGCGTGTAGAGCAACGGCAGCTCCACGTTTTCGGCCGCCGACGTCCGCGCCAGCAGATTGAAGCCCTGGAACACGAACCCGATCGTTTCGTTACGCACGCGCGCGAGCTCGTCGGCCGGCAGCGTCGACACGTCGCGGCCGTTCAGCACGTAGCGGCCGGTCGTCGGCCGATCGAGACAGCCGAGAATGTGCATGAACGTCGACTTCCCAGATCCCGACGGACCGACGATGGTGACGAACTCGGCCGGCGTGACCGACATGGTGATGCCGCGCAGGGCATGCACCACGTGGTCGCCAACTTCATACTGCTTGGCGAGCTCGTGAACCTCGATCATCAGTTGGTCTTCGTCGGCGCCGGCTTCGCCGGCGCGGGCGCGATCTTGCCCGCGTAGGCATACATCACGGTGGCGACGGCTTTCTCCGCGCCGGCCAGGCCATACACCTTGCCGGCGCCTTCAATCACATAGTACTCATTCGCGGCGTGCGCCCGGCCGCCGACACCGGCGCCGCCCGCGGCGATCGGAATGCCCGGCAGCGACGGTACGATGTCTTCGCCAAGCTCGCCGTTGCCGAACATGTAGGCCGGCCAGTAACCGCCGGCGGCCGCGCCGGCGCCGCCGATCTCGAATTCCTTGTTGAGCTCGCCGTGCGGGATGTTCATCACTTCGTAGGCGCGCTTGAGGGCCTGGCCGATCGGGTTGTCGGAATTCATCTTCGCCCACGGCACGTCGCCGATCAGTTTCACCTCGACGTCGGCGTAGCCGTTCTTGTCGAGCTGCGCGCGCAGCTTCTTGACGATGTCCGGTCCCTTCATGTTCGGGACGTAGCGGAAGTTGTGCTTCGACGTGATTTTGTTCGGCAGCGTCGCGCCGGCGCCGCCCGCGAACATGTTGCCGCCCCAGATGCCGTCGAGATTGAACGAGGTGCCGAAGTTCTGGACCTTCAACAGCTCGTACGGATTGTCGGTCATGAAACGCGCCACGCCGAGGTTGTCGGCGGCCACCTTCATGTCGACGTTCTTCGCGCGGCGCTGCAAATCGGCCTCCTGCTGCTGCGTGAGCGGGTCGATGCCTTCGTAGAATCCGGCAATCTTCGGCGTGTTGCCGTCGTCGGAGACGAGCGACGCGAGCATCTTGATGTGGCGCCACGCCGGGCTGTCGACGCCGCGCTTGTTGGCGCCGTGAATGTCCGACACCGTCGGGCCGCGGCCCCACTTGGTGCCGCTCGTCGTCAGCTCGACGTAGACGCAGCCTTCCGATCCGCCGCCGTAGCCGCCGCTGCCGCTGTTCGCCTGGCCGCCGAATCGATACATCGCATCCGCGCCGGCGATCAATTCCGGATGATCCTTGACGAACTTCCGCAGGCCGATGTCCATGCGCTCCTCATCGCCTTCGGCGACGAAGATCAGATTGACGGGCAGCTTG
>Ga0111538_10010098_pt1 | contig 12570 bp, 10 predicted proteins | sample SoiMethybrSBSTD1_FD_79669 | JGI IMG/M metagenome (GOLD analysis project Ga0111538, IMG submission 79669) | Bulk soil microbial communities from a Populus tree surrounding site in Tennessee, USA - Soil MetaG P. TD hybrid SBSTD1 (version 2)... | ecosystem: Environmental > Terrestrial > Soil >...
CCGACATCTACTCGCCCTTTGCGAAGTTCACTCCGGACCAGCGCACGCGCGTCGACGCTTTCCTGCGCGACTTCTACGCCAACTTCCTCGACAAGGTCGCCGCCTCGCGCCACACCACGCGCGAGCAGGTCGATCGCATCGCGCAGGGCCGCGTCTGGACGGGCGCGCAGGCGCGCGAGCATGGCCTGGTCGACATGCTCGGCGGGCTCGATACCGCCGTTTCGATCGCGAAACAGCAGGCGAAGATCCCTGCTGACGAAGACGTGGAACTGGTATCGTATCCGCCACGTCGCAGCTTCTACGAAGCGATCACCGAGCCGTTCCGCGGCAACGCAACACTCGGGATTTGGAACATGTTGACCGGTGCCGGCGAGGCGCGGGCACTGGCCGCGCTGACAGCACCGGCTCGATTGTTCCGTCGCGGCGAACCGCTGGCCCTGATGCCGTATACGTTTCTGCGCTGACGGGAATCAGGAATCAGGAATCAGGTATCAGGAATCAGGATTCAGGGCTGGGCCAGGAATCAGGTGTCAGGAATCAGGATGCCGGGGTGGGCCAGGAATCAGGAAGCAGGAATCAGGTTGGAGGCGTCGTGAAATTCGCAGGCTCGGTCGTCGTCGCAACTCTCGTACTCGGATGGTCCATATCCGCGCAGCAACCAGCTAACGGCCCTGTATTCTCGCCCTCGGGCGAGCTGTTGCGACCGCAGAACTATCGCGAGTGGGTCTTTCTGACGAGCGGCCTGGGTATGACGTATGGTCCGGCCGCCGAAGGGCAATCGCGTCAATCGCCGTTCTTCGACAACGTGTTCGTCAACCGCTCGTCGTACGAGGCATTCGTCAAGGACGGCCGATGGCCGGACAAGACGATGTTCATCCTCGAGGGGCGGCGGTCACTGGACAACGTGTCGATCAACAACGGCGGTCGTACACAGGGCGACCGCGCATTCATCGAGGCTGCGGTCAAGGACGTGCAGCGATTCAAGGAGACCGGCGGCTGGGCGTATTTCTCATTCGACAGCCCCAATGGTCTCGTGAACAGCGTCAAGCCGCTGCCCATGACGGCACCCTGCTACGCGTGCCACGCGAACAACACAGCCGTCGAGAACACGTTCGTGCAGTTCTATCCGGAGCTATTCGAGATTGCCAGACAGAAGGGCACGGTGAAGGCCACGTACGATCCGAATAAGAAACCCTAAACACGAAGGGCCGCCTGAAGGCGGCCCCCGCATCCAATTCCTGATTCCTTCCGCGGCGTCAGGCCCGTATCGCCGCCGTCACCCGCCGCAGTACATCCTGCTTGATTTCGATCTTGGTCTTCTCCTTCGCCTTCGTCATGTAAGAGGTGAAGAAGCGCGAGCGGCGCTCGTTCAACAGCTCGGCGCGGAATTGCTCGCGTGCCTGCTTGAACTTGTCCGGCGTGATCTCGTCGCGATCGACCACACGCACGATCACGGTGGCGTCGTTGGTGCTGATCGGATCGCTGACCGCGCCCTTCGGGAGCGTGAATGCGACCTTCTCGACGTCGGCGCTCGTGCCGACGTCCGGCAACGCCGCCCCGCGTGCGATCAGGTCGGTCGTCTTCGAGTCGAGCCCCTGCGCTTTCGCGGCCGCGGCGAAGTCCTTGGCGCTCTTCAGCGCGGCGGCGATCTCGCCCGCCTTTTGCCGGCTCATCTCGGCGGCGCGGGTGCGAATCACGTCCTGCCTGACTTTCTCCTTCACTTCTTCGAGCTTCGGGACGTAGGGATCTTTCTTCTGTCCCACGGCGATGAACACCGGTCCGCGCGGCGATGTCAGCGGCTCGCTCACCTCGGTGTCCTTCAGACGGAACGCTGCGGCCGCGACCTGCGGCGCGGCGCCAAGGCCCGGCACCGGATCCTCGCGCTGGAAGAAGCCCGACTCCTGCACCATCAGACCGTTGTCACGGGCGACCGCGTCGAGATCGCTCGCGCTCTTCAGGCGATCCTGCAGCTGGCGCGCGCGCTCGGCGGTCTGCTGATCGGCCTTCTGTGCGGCGAGCTGTTCCTGAATCTGCGGCTGCACTTCCGCGAGCGGCCGCGTGACGGCCTGCTTGTGGTCGGTCACCTTGATGATGTGGAAGCCGTACTGCGACTTCACCAGATCGCTGATCTGGCCCGGCTGCATCGAGAACGCCGCCGTCTCGAACTCGGGCACCATGCGACCGCGGCCGAAGTAATCGAGATCGCCGCCGTTGACCTTCGACCCGTCGTCTTCCGAGTACTTCTTCGCCAGCGCCGCGAAATCGGCGCCGGGCGCTTTCACCTGCTTCAACACGTCCTCGGCCTGTTTGCGGACGGTCGCCTCGTCCTTGCCCTCGGTTTTCAGCAGGATGTGACTGGCGCGGATCTGCTCCGGCGTCTGATACAGCTGAATGTTCGAGTCGTAGTAGCGCTGAATCTCTCCCGGCGTGACGATAGACTTCTGTCGCGCCTGATCGCGATCGACCAGCACGTATTTGATCGTGCGCTGCTCCCCGATGCGGTACTCCGCCTTGTGCGAGTCGAAGTAGGACGAGACGTCGGCATCCGACACCGTGACCTTGTCGCGGAACTTGTCCGCGGTGAGGGCCACCACATCCAGCTTCACCTTCTCGTTCCGCTGTTTGTATTCGCGTTCGAGCTCCGCATCCGACACGGCCATCCAGTCGGTGAGCGCCGCGCGCAGCTTGTCGAGGACCAGGCTGCGGCGAAGACCTTCCTCGAAGTCCGCCTTGGTCATCGGCGGATTCTGCGCCTGCAGCAGCTGCTCATAGCGCTGCTCGCCGATGAAGCGACCGTTTTCCTGGAGTCCGGGAATCGAGAAGATCTGCTCCGCGAGCTCGTCATCGCTGACCCTGATCCCGTTGCGATCGGCTTCGAGCAGCGCCACCTGCTCGTCGATCATCTGCGTGAGGATCTGCTGATCGATACCGAGCTGTCGCAGCAACTGGTCGTTGATGTTGCCGCCAAACTGCTGCCGGTATGCCTGGACCTGCGCCTGGTACCGCTGCTGGAACTGGCCGGCCGTGAGCTCGTGGCCCCCGACGTCGGCGATCACTTCGCGCGGCGTCGCACCGACGGTGGTGCCCGTCGAATCGAGAAAGCTTGGAATGTAGAACGCGACGAACGTCAGGACCACGAGGGCAAGGCTCCATTTGAGCCAACCCTTGTGGCGACGCATCCGGTCGAGCATGGTCATGGATGAATCCTGTCAGGCTTTCGGCTTTGGGCTTTCGGCCTTCCGCCTTTGAGTCGCAACCCGCAATCGTACGATATGAGTATTCTCGCAGCAACACCGCAGCACCGGCCCCGTGCTCCGGGTCCAAAGCCTAAAGCCCAGCGCCTCGAGCCGAGAACCGCTGCGCGTGATATATTTGACACACCTGAAAGGACTTAGCGGTCTCGCCACCGTTGGGCTCGCCAATTTCTTGCACGACGGCCCCCGCCTCACCGAACGGTGACTCCCACGACGACGAAACCTGACGTCACGATCGGCACCGCTGGTGCCCGGCGTTCTGACTTTGCCGCGCGCCTGAAGGCGCGGCTGCGGAGTCTGCGCGCACGTCTCGACCGCCGGGACGCGCTGATGGACGCGGTTCGCGGGTCGAATGCCAGCCTGCAGCCGCAACGGGTCGCCTCATGGCTCGTCCAGCAGGCGGAGACATGGGTGCCCGCTCCGTGCTGGGCCGTCGTCGCACACGACGTGGACGGTGACTTGTCGGTCCTGGCTGACCGTGGACTGACCCCGGACTTGGGCACATCCTTGTGGGCGGTCGCCAACTGGGTCATTGCTCAGGGCGCGGACCTGTTCGCCAGCGACTTGCAGCACGACAGCCGGATTTCAACGGGCGCGATCGGGTCGACGATTGCGTTTCCGCTCGCCTGTCGAAACCGCACGATTGGCGCGTTGATTGGCCTCGATCCTGAACCCTCGAGCGCGATGCCGGCGCCGGGACCCACGCTGGTGGACGCGGTCCGCGCCGTGCTCGAGCCGGTCGCCCTCGCGCTCGACAACGCGCTGGCCCTCGAGCGCGCCGAGGCGCTGTCGGTGACCGATGACCTCACACGGCTTTACAACTCACGATATCTTCACCAGATGTTGCGGCGGGAGACGAAGCGTTCGATGCGCAGCGGACGCCCGCTGTCTCTGCTGTTCGTCGACCTCGACGGGTTCAAGCAGGTGAACGATAACTACGGCCACCTCGCCGGGAGCAAGGCGTTAGGCGAAGCCGCGGCGGTGATTCGAGCGTGCGCGCGTGAAAGTGACGTCGTTGCCCGGTTCGGCGGCGACGAGTTTTCCGTCATACTCCCCGAAACCGGGTCCGACGGCGCCGTAGCAGTCGCGGCCCGCATCCGCGAACGCCTGTCGAGCTTTCAATTCCTCGCGGCGGACGGATTATCCGTTCATTTGACTGCGTCCATTGGGGTTGCGACCCTGCCGGACGTCGCCACATCGACCGAAGAATTATTGCGAGCGGCAGATAAGGCGATGTATCACGTCAAGGCCGTCGGCAAGGACGGTATCTACATTGCGCAGGAGTAAGTAATTTGCCTCTCGGCTCGTTTTTTTCGCTGTTTTCAAGTGATCTCGCCATCGACCTCGGGACCGCCAACACCTGTGTCTACGCGCGCGGCAAAGGCATCGTGGTCAACGAGCCGTCGATCGTGGCGATCAACAAGATCAACGGTCGCGTGGAAGCGGTGGGCAAGGATGCGAAGGAGATGCTCGGTCGCACGCCGGGCAACATCGTCGCCATCAAGCCGATGAAGGACGGCGTCATCGCCGACTTCGAGGTCACCGAGAAGATGCTGACCTACTTCATCAAGAAGGCGCACAACCGCAACGTGTGGGTCCGGCCGCGCATCGTGATCGGCGTGCCGTCGGAGATCACGCAGGTGGAGAAGCGCGCGGTGAAGGACAGCGCGTATCGCGCGAAGGCGAGCGAAGTCCACCTCGTCGAGGAAGCGATGGCCGCGGCGATCGGCGCCGGCATGCCGATCACCGAGCCGTCCGGCAACATGATCGTAGACATCGGCGGCGGGACGACCGACATCGCCGTCATCTCGCTGGCGGGCATCGTCTACAGCAAAGCGGTGCGCGTGGCCGGGAACGAGATGGACGAAGCGATCATCCAATACATCAAGAAGACGTACAACCTCCTCATCGGCGAGCGCACGGCCGAGCAGATCAAGATCGAAGTTGGCTCCGCGTATCCGCTCGAAGAGAAGATGACGATGGAGATCAAGGGCCGGCATTTGATCGAGGGCGTGCCGAAGACGATCACCATCTCGGATGAGGAGATTCGCGAGGCGCTCGCGGAGACCGTCAACGTGATCGTCGACGCCGTGCGCGTCGCGCTCGAGCGTACGCCGCCCGAACTATCCGCGGACATCGTCGATCGCGGGATCGTGCTGACCGGCGGGGGTTCGCTGCTGAAGAATCTCGACAAGCGACTGCGCGAGGAAACCGGATTACCGCTGGCGATGGCCGAGGATCCGCTCTCGTCGGTCGTGCTCGGCGCGGGCAAGATGCTCTCGGATTTCAATCTGCTGCGGAAGATCTCGATCGACTAAATGGCGGTCCTCGACATCAGGCAACGTACCGGCTGGCTGTTCTTCGCGGTGATCGTCGGACACATCATCCTGATCTCCGCGCAGGTCAACACACGCCGTGGCGTGCCGATGCTCGAGGCGATCGTCTTCGGCGGGTTTGCCGAAGTGCAGCGCGCCGCGACCTCCGTGGTGACCGGTGTCCAGGACAACTGGAACAACTACTTCGCGCTGCAGCAGATCCGCCATGACAACGAGCAGCTCACACGCGAAGTGACCGAGATGCGAGTGGCGCTGCAGCAGGAGCGCGCGCTGGCCAGCCAGACGCGGCTTCTCCAGCAGCTGCTCGATCTCCGTACGTCGTTACCGCTGTCCACGACGGCGGGCAACGTGACGCAGTCGGCGGTCATCGGCGGCGGTCCAAGTCCGGCCTTCCGGACGATCACGATAGACAAGGGGAGTCATGAGGGGATCCGTCAAGACATGGCGGTCATTGCCCCAGCCGGTGTGGTCGGCCGCGTCATCATGCCGAGCGCCCGCGCCGCGAAGGTTCAACTGCTGATCGACAGCAACGCCGCCGCTGGCGCGATGGTTGAACGAACCCGTGCTCAGGGGGTGGCTGTGGGGACGGGGACCGATCGGCTGCAAATGGATTACGTGCCGGGCAGCGCCGACGTGAAAGCTGGCGATCAGGTGGTAACCTCTGGCATCGACGGGATTTATCCCAAAGGACTGGTCATCGGTCAGATAGAATCTGTCCAGGGCGGAACCGGTGATTCGCGCAAGATCGTGATCAGGCCGGCGGTCGATTTCTCGTCACTGGAAGCCGTCCTCGTGGTGCTGACGCCTCCGTCGGCGGTGCCGCCGGACACCGAGGTGTCGCGACCCGGCGTCCCGTCAGGGGTGCAGCCGACCGCGGAAGCGCCGCGTACGGAACCGTCGACACAGCCGACACCGGACGCCCCGGCTGCGCCGGAACGGGACGAGTCGGGGAACGTCGAACGGTGAAAGCCGTCGCAGTCCTGGTGGGGATTGCGCTGGCCCTGGCGCTCCAGACCACCGTGGCACGCTTTGTGGTCGGGGGCACTACTGCGGTCGATTTGGTGCTGGTCGCAGTGGTCTACGTCGCCCTGACCACGGGGCCGGTCAGCGGGATGCTGTCGGGCACTGCGGCGGGACTGATTCAGGACGCGCTGTCGAGCGGCGGTGTGATCGGTATCGGTGGACTGGCGAAGGCGATCGTCGGCTTCCTGGTCGGCGTAATCGGCCAGCAGTTCATCGTCACCGCGGCGCTGCCACGATTGGTGATGCTGGTGGCGGCGACGGCGCTCCATGGCGCCATCTTCATGGGTCTGTATGTGGCCCTCGGGCTGCGAACGTTTCCATCGCCCTGGCAGGCGATGATCGGGCAGGAGCTGGGGAATGCGCTCGTCGGGATGATCGCCTTTGCGATCATCGAAGCGACGCCGGGGATGATTGAGCGGCGACGAGCGGGGCGAAGGGCGAGATGACGGCTCAAGCGGAAGATCGACGACGGATTGGTTCGCGGCTGGCTGCGTTGCAGATCGGCGCCGTGGTCGTGTTTGCGGCGCTGGCCATCAGCTTCTGGGTCCTGCAGATCGTGCAGCATCAGAAGTACGCCGAGATGGCGGAGAACAATCATCAGCGGACGCTCGCGCTGCGGGCCCCGCGCGGCGTGCTGTTCGACCGCAACGGCAAGGTGCTCGTCGAGAACCGTCATTCCTTCACCATCTCGATCGACCGCGAGCGCACGAAGAACCTCGACCGGACAGAGCAGTTTCTGGCGCAGATCCTCGGGCTCGACGTCGCCGCGGTGAAGCAAATCGTGAATCGCCATCGCGGCGAGCCGACGTATCGGCCGATTGTGATCGTTGACGATGCGTCGCTCGCGCAGGTGGCCGCGGTCAGCGCGCGCAAGCTCGACTTCGAGCTGCCCGACGTTCGCGTGGAGGAAGTGCCCACCCGCAAGTATCCCGAGACGATGGGGGCGCACCTGTTTGGCTATGTGGGTGAGGCCACCGACCAGCAGGTCTCGCAAACGAGCGGGCTGAAGAGCGGCGACATCATCGGTCAATCAGGCATCGAGAAGGTTTACAACGCCGATCTGAAAGGTGAGGACGGCGCCAAGGTCGTCGTCGTCAACAGCCTGGGTCGCGAGATTCGAACACTCGACGAGCAGCGGCCTACTGAGGGCAAGCGCCTGCAGCTCACGCTCGACTACGACGTGCAGCGGGCGATCGAGGACGGGTTCGACGCGGTCGGCTTCAACGGCGCGGCGGTGGTGCTCGATCCGCGAGACGGGGGCGTGCTTGGGTTCACCAGCCGTCCGGCGTACGACCCGAACGCGTTCGCGGCCGGCATCGATCGGGCGACCTGGTCGTCGCTGATGACCGACGAAGATCGCCCGTTGAACAACCGCGCCATCCAGGGCCGTTACTCACCGGGATCGACCTTCAAGATGGCGGTGGCGCTGGCGGCGCTCGAAGAAGGCGTCATCACGCCCGACTTCAAGGTGCACTGCAGCGGCGGCGCCAGCTTCTACGGCCACTACTTCAAATGCTGGCGCAAGGGGGGCCACGGCGCGATCGATCTGCGTCACGCCATCGAGCAGTCGTGCGACGTCTACTTCTACACCATCGCCAACATGGTCGGCGTCGACAACATCAACAAGTGGGCGACGCTGCTCGGTCTCGGCGTGAAGAGCGGCATCGATCTGCCGAACGAGGTGCAAGGGCTCGTGCCGTCGACCGAGTGGAAGCGGCTGCACACGAAGGAAAAGAAGTGGTACGCGGGCGAGACGATCTCGGTCGGCATTGGACAGGGCGCTGTCGCCGTGACCCCGGTGTCGATGGCGGTCTACATGGCGACGCTCGCCAACGGCGGCACGCGCGTCACGCCCCACCTGCTCAAGGCGGTTGACGAAGGCGACGGGTGGAAGTCGGTCCCACCGCCAGCACCGTCATCGAAGATCGACATTGATTCCGCGAAGCTGCAGGCGATTCGCGACGGCCTGTGGATGGTGGTGAATGCGGCCGGCACCGGCCACAACGCCCTCATCAAGGGCCCGGACGGCAAGCCGATTCACGACGTCTCGGGAAAGACGGGCACGGCCCAGGTCATCTCGAACCAGGGCAAGACGGCGGCGGGGAACACGAAGAAGGACCTGCGGGACAACGGCTGGTTCGTCTTCTTCGCGCCACGCGACAACCCGCAGATCGCCGGCGTCGTGTTCCTGGAACACGGCGTCCACGGGTCGAACGCGGCGCTGGTCGCGCATCACATTCTCGACACGTTCTTCGCGAAGCTGGATGGCCGGCCGTTGCCCGGCAAGCCGGAATTCAAACCGAATCTGGTGCCGTAAGTGTTCGAACGACGTCTCTGGTTCCACATCGACTGGGCGCTGCTGGCGGCGCTGATGGCGCTCGCGCTCATCGGACTCGCGCAGATCTACAGCGCGACCGGCGGCGCCACATCGATCTACCACACGCAGATTTACGGGATCGTCCTCGGGTTGATCGCGCTCGTGATCTGCCTCGCCTTCGACTACCGCTCGCTCGGCGACAAGTCGCACTTCATTTACGTCGGCGTGCTGTTGCTGCTGATCTACGTGCTCTTCTTCGGCGCCGTGCGCGGCGGGTCGCGGCGCTGGATCGATCTCGGCGTGTTCAACCTGCAGCCGTCGGAATTCGCCAAGGCGACCGTCGCGCTGGTGCTCGCGAAGTATTTCGGCGAGAGCCGGCGTGGCGCGCCGACCAGCGGCGACCTGCTGATTGCGGGAGCGATCACCGCCGTCCCGCTGCTCATCATCATGCGACAGCCGGATCTGGGGACCGCGGTCACGCTGCTCCCGATCCTGCTGGCCGTCGCGTACGTCGTCGGCGTCCCGATGCGGATATTCGGGATCCTCGCCCTCGTCGGGGTGCTGGCGGCACCGGTTGCGTGGAAGTTCGTGTTGAAGGACTACCAGAAGGAACGCATCTCCACGTTCCTGGACCCGGAGCAGGATGCCAAGGGCGCCGGGTATCAGCAGATTCAGGCCCGCATCACGACAGGGTCCGGCGGGTTATGGGGAAAAGGGTTCATGAAGGGGACGCAGGGCCAGCTGCGGTTCCTTCCCGTCGCGCACAACGACTTCGTGTTCTCGGTCCTCGCCGAGGAGCACGGGTTCGCGGGCGTGTTGACGGCGCTCGGGTTGTACTTGTTCGTGATTCTGCGGTCGCTCGAATCGGCCAGGCTCGCCAAGGACCGATTGGGCGCCTACCTGGTACTCGGAGTGTTGGCCAGCTTCACGTTCCAGGTGATCTATAACGTCACGATGGCGGCTGGCCTTGCGCCGGTCAAGGGTCTGACGCTTCCGCTCATGAGTTACGGCGGCTCCTCCATGATTGCCACACTGGCGGGGTTCGGCCTGATCCTCAACGTGCGGATGCGACGCTTTACTAACTGAATCGGTTCTGGGCTTTGGGCTTTCGGCTTTGGGCCTTGCGAGGTCGGGAGCCAAGAGCCTGAAGCCCAGAGCCCACGATCTTGGGTTCACTGATGCCGTTCATCCTCGCCATCATCCTGCGCCGCGTGATCGCGTTGCTCGGGATAGATCTGCCCGCCGCCACGGCGCAGACGAGGGGCGAGGCACGTGCGCGGTACATGGAACCTCTCCGGAGTTACGGGCATGACCAAGGAGATGATCATCTCCTCGAGCGCCCACGAGACACGGGTCGCGATCCTCGAGGACGATCAGGTCGCCGAGATTTTCATCGAGCGCGAACGGCAGCGCGGCGTCGTTGGCAATTTGTACAAGGGCCGGGTCTCGAAAGTGCTGCCCGGCATGCAGTCGGCGTTCGTTGACCTCGGCCTCGAACGCGACGGCTTTCTCTACGTTTCGGACGTCGTCCCCAGCTTCGACGAGCTCGACGCTGACGAGGACCTCCGTCCTGCGTCCGGCATTCATCAGGCCGCCGTCACCTCCGTCGGCAACGGCGAGCGCAACGCAAGCGTCGCCCACGACACGGGGAGCGGGATCCATCGTCCCGCGACCGATCGTCCCGACACGGCGAGCGGCATCAGGCGCCTGGCGGACAGCGGCGAGCGGCGCGCCTATGGGCGCGGCGATCGCGACCGCGGGCCCGAACCCAAGATCGAAGAGCTCCTGAAGGAAGGTCAGGAGATCATCGTCCAGGTCGCGAAGGAGCCGCTCGGGACCAAGGGCGCGCGGCTCACCTCTCATGCGACGATGCCGGGCCGTTTTCTCGTATTCATGCCGACGGTGGACCACGTCGGCGTGTCGCGCAAGATCGAATCACGCGATGAGCGCGGCCGGCTGCGCGGCATCGTGCGCGAGTTCCGCGAGCAGACCGGCTTCAGCGGCGGTGTCATCATCCGCACGGCGGCAGCCAGTCGACCCAAGGACGACATCATTTCGGACCTCAGGTACTTCCACCGCGTCTGGACCGAGATCCGGCAGAAAGCCGAGACGTCGCGCGCTCCCGCGGTCGTGTATCGCGAGCAGAGCCTGGTCGCCAAGCTCCTGCGCGATCTGCTGACCGAGGACTACACCTCTATTCGCATCGACAACGAACAGGAATACCGGCGCGTGCTGGAGCTGGTCGAGCGGATCATGCCGTCGCTGGCGCCGAAGGTGAAGCTGTACGAGAAGGAGTATCCGATCTTCGAGGAGTACGGCGTCCAGCCGGAGATCGATCGGGCGCTGCGCAGCAAGGTGTGGCTCAAGTCGGGTGGGTCGATCGTCATCAACCAGACAGAAGCGCTGGTCGCGATCGACGTGAATACCGGCCGCTATGTCGGAAAGAAGACTGCCGGCCGGCTCGAGGACACGATCCTCAAGACCAACCTCGAAGCGGTGAAGGAGATCATCCGCCAGATCCGCCTGCGCGATCTGGGCGGGATCATCGTGCTCGACTTCATCGACATGGAGGAGAAGAAAAACCGCCAGAAGGTCTTCCAGACGGTGGAGCAGGAGCTGCGCAAGGACCGCGCGCCGTCGAAGGCGCTGCAGGTGTCCGACTTCGGCCTCGTCATCATCACGCGCAAGCGGGTGAAACAAAGCCTCGAGCGCGTGCTCACCGAACCGTGTCCCTACTGCGCCGGCAGCTCCGTGATCAAATCGAGCTCGACGATCTGCTACGAGATCTTCGCCGAGGTGAAGAAGATCAGCGGCGATCTCAATGGTCAGAGCCTCGTCCTGCGGGTCAATCCCGACATCGCGCGTGCGCTGCGCGAGGAAGAACGCGCCGTGTTCAAGGATCTGAAGCAGGCCCTCGGCCGCGACATCGCCGTGCGCGCCGACACGCAGCTGCATCACGAGCAGTTCGATCTGATGGCCATCGGGTAGGCGCGCAGGAATCAGGTATCGGGAATCAGGATTCAGGGCTGGACCAGGATTCAGATTTCTGGAATCGGCACCGCCGGTCGTTGTAGGGCCGCCTCGAGGCGGCCCCTTTCGTTCGAGGGAGGAAGATGACCTCTCATTACCACCTGGCGCAAGTCAACATTGGCCGGTTCCGGGCGCCGATCGATTCCCCAACCATGGAGGGCTTTCGGGCGCGTCTCGATCCCGTCAACGCCCTCGCTGACCAGAGCCCGGGGTTCGTGTGGCGGCTGCAGACGGAAGACGGCGATGCCACCGCGATCCGGCCATATGAGGGCGATGACCTCATGGCCATCAACATGTCGGTGTGGGAGACGCTCGAATCGCTGCGGCAGTTCGTGTACAAGAGTCACCATGTCGAGTCGCTCCGCAACCGCGAACAGTGGTTCGAGCCGATCGACGGACCGATTCTGGCCCTCTGGTGGATCCCGGTGGGGCATATCCCCACCGTGCTGGACGCGCGAGAGCGGCTGGAGTATCTCGAGGAGCACGGGCCAACGTCGCACGCATTTACGTTCCGATCGCCGTTTCCTCCTCCAGACGGGCACAGTGACGATGTCGAGAGGCTGGATGCGGTCTTTTGCGCTTACGCGTCGCACGATCATCCGCCGCAACC
>Ga0111538_10010099_pt1 | contig 12569 bp, 9 predicted proteins | sample SoiMethybrSBSTD1_FD_79669 | JGI IMG/M metagenome (GOLD analysis project Ga0111538, IMG submission 79669) | Bulk soil microbial communities from a Populus tree surrounding site in Tennessee, USA - Soil MetaG P. TD hybrid SBSTD1 (version 2)... | ecosystem: Environmental > Terrestrial > Soil > Tree...
ACCGCGGCGGGCGCGTTCCCGACCGCGGTCATGGCGACACCGACCAGCACCGCCGCCGCCCACATCCGCCCGCTCCCCACGACGCCGCGATGCTAGCGGCAGATCGAGATCGGGTCTTACGTCAGCTGGTCGCCTGGGATGAGCGGAAGCATCGCTACGAGCGACGTGCCGATGCCCGGCTCGCTCTCGATCCTGATCGTCCCGCCGAGCGCCTCGACGCGGTCCTGAAGGCCGAGCAGGCCCGACCCTCGGCCGAACGTCGCCCCGCCGACGCCGTCGTCGCGGATCGAGACGACCAGCGTTCCGTTGCGACACGCGAGCGACACTTCGGCGTGCGCCGCGTTCGAGTGCTTCGTCGCGTTCGTCAGGGCCTCGGAGACGACGAAGTAGGTGGCGACTTCGATCGGTTCCGAGAGCCGCGTCTCGGTTTCGACGTCGAGCTCGACAGGCAGCGCCGAACGCCGCGCGAGCGCCCGCAGCGCCGGCGCGAGACCGCCCTGGGAAAGGATCGCCGGATGGATCCCACGCGAGATCACCTGCAGCTCTTCGACTGCGTCGGTCATTCCAGCAGCGATTCGGGAGAGCTCCTCGCGGAGGTCGTCCATTTCGGGTGGGACGTTCGCCTCGGCCGAGCGCGCGACGATCATGAGCGAGATGAGCCGCTGCTGCGTCGAGTCGTGAAGATCGCGCTCGAACCGCCGTCGAGCCTCGTCGGAGGCCGCGACGATCCGTCGACGCGACGCAGCAAGCTCGGACCTGCTTTCGGCGTTCGCGATCGCCGTCCCGACGAGCTCGGTGAACTTCTCCAGCCGTGCCTCGACGCCGAGCGGCAGCCGTTCGTCCGTTGGCTCCCCCGGCCTATTGGTCTTCGAGACGGCCACCGCGCCCCAGAGCCGACCCTCGACGATGATCGGGCTCGCGACCGTGGAGGTCTCGCCGAGCCGTTCGGCAGTCGCTGCAGGGGCTGCGGCGCGCGACGACTGCGCGTCGACACGACCTGAGCGCCCCGTCCGGTACACCTCCGTCGTCGCCATCGAGTTCTCGAGCCCCCTGCGCGTTCCAATCGGAATCGTTGCAAGTGCGCCCTCGAGCCGACCCCCGATGCCAACGAAGACGATCGCCGGGCCTTCCGACTCGAACCTGACGACAGCGGCGTTCGCGTCGAACAGCCGACCGACTTCGTCGCTCACCGCGGTGAAGAGGTCGCTCGGTTTCACGCCTTGCGCGACGAGCGTCGCCACACGCCGCAGCGCGGCCTGTTCGTCGGCGAGCTCGGCAACCGCTTGTCGAGAGTCGGCGTTGGCAATCGCCGTCCCGACAAGCTCGGTGAACTCCTCCAACCGCGCCTCGGTGCCCGGCGGCATCGGCCCTTCGCTCGACGCAGCCGAGATGGCGCCCCAGAGGTGACCTTCGACGATGATCGGGCTCCCGACCGCCGAGGCGTAGCCGGCTTCCCGAACGGCGACGCCGATCGCGTCGGTGGCAGCCGAGAAGTCGTCGATGCGGGCGGACCGGCCTGTCTGGAGCACGAGCCACGCGACGTTCGTGCCCTTGATCGGCCACCGCACGCCGGGAGTGAAGACGTGCCCGGCGAAGCTCCACGACGCCATAGAGGTGATGCTGTCGTCGGGCTCGTAACGGCCGATCGAGACGTTTGCTGCCAGCAGCAGGCGCCCGACCTCCTCGGCGACGGCGTCGAAGAGATCTTGAGGCGATGCACCTTGTGCCGCCAGGGTCGCGACGCGCCGCAGGGCGGCCTGTTCCTCGATGAGGCGTGAACGCGCCTCGCGTGACTCCGCGTTGGCGACTGCGGTCGCGACGAGCTCGGTGAACTGCGCGATCCGGGTCTCGGCGTTCTCGGCCCATGGCTCGCCGCGGCGAGTCGCGGCCATCAACGCGCCCCAGAGCTTCCCTTCGACGAGGATCGGCGCCGCGACGGCCGAGCGCACGCGCAAACTCTGCGCGAGAACCGTTGCGGCGCGCTCCCACGCTTCCTCGTGGCTGTGCATTCGCGCCGGCACGCCGGTCTCGAAGATGCGGGCGGCGAGGTTGTCGCCATCCAGCGGGAACCGTGTCCCGACCGGGAGCAGCGGACCGTCGCCGCCCCAGGTGGCGACAGTCGTCGCCGTGCCATCACCGGGGAAGACGTGCAAGACCGCAAGGTCGGCATCGAGGAGCAGCCCGACCGTCTCGGTGACGGCCGTGAAGACCTCGCTGGGGGACGGCTGCTGCGCGACGAGTACCGCCACTCGGCGCAGCGCGGCCTGCTCATCAGCGAGCCGGTGTACCTCCCCGCGAGCCTCGGCGTTCGCGATCGCAGTTGCCATGAGCTTGGTGAACTCGTCGAGGCGCGCCTCGGCATCCGCCGGCAACGCCCCGGCGTGGGTCGAGCCGGCGCTGATCACGCCCCACAGGCGCCTCTCCACGAAGACAGGAACCCCGACGACAGCGCGGATGCCGATCGAGCGTGCAGCCTCGGGGAGCGGCCCGGCCGCAGCCCGGTAGTCGTCGAGCCGTGCCGGTCGCCTCGTCCGGAGCACGCGCGAGGCGACGGAGTCGCCGTCCAGCTGCTGGCGCGAGCCGAGTGGGAACGCGTCCGGGCGCCCCAAGCTGCCTACGACGACCGCGCTGCCGTCGCTGTCGAACCGAAGCATCCGGACCTCTTGCGTGCCGATGAGCTCCCCGATCTCTTCGGCGATCGCGCCGAAGACATCCGCTTCGGGAGCTTCTTGCGCGACCAGCGTCGCCACCCGCCGCAGCGCCGCTTGCTCCTCGACGAGCCGCTCCACTTCTGCGCGCGCCTCGGCGTTCGCGAGCGCGGTTGCGATCAGGTCCGTAAATCTCTGCAGCCGCTCGTCGGTGTCGAGCGGCAGCGGCTCGCTCAGCGTTGACGTGATCATCGAGCCCCAGAGCCGGCCTTCCACTTTGATCGGGACTGCGACCGTTGCGACGGGGCGAAGCCGCTCCAGGATCTCGACGACGTCGGGGTCAGCGCCCCCCAGGGGATGATCGAGACGGGCGGGGAGACCAGTTCGATACACCGCCGTCGAAGCCAACGCGTCGTCCAGCTTCCATCGGGATCCGACGACGGGCTCATCTGTGCCGCCTCCGACCCCGACGATGACGAGTTCAGCCGGATCGCCGTCGAACTTGCCTACTACGACCAGCCCCGTGCGGAACAGCCTCGACACCTCGTTGGTCACCGCGGAGAAGATCTCGGCGGGCGGCGCGGCTTCGGCCACCAGTGTCGCGACGCGCCAGAGCGCCGCCTGCTCCTTGGCGAGCATCGCTTGCGCCTCTCGAGACTCGGCGTTGGCGATCGCCGCGGCGACGAGCTCGGTGAAGTCCGTGAGCCGGGCCTCGGTGTCTTCGGGGAAAGGCTCGCGCCGCGGCGTGAGGACCACCATCGCGCCCCACAAACGTTTCTCGACCACGATCGGGCTCGCGATCGCCGAGCGAATGCCCGCACCGCGAACGACCGCAGCGGCCTCTCCAGGCACATCCGCATAGTCCTCGACTCGGGCGAGGCGGCCGGTCTGCCGAACCGTTGTGGTTACACCGGGGCTGTCCACCGGCCAGCGCGACCCCATCGGGAACGGCTCATGATCGCCCTCGCTGAAGCCTCCGACGACAACCGAGGCGTCAGGCTCGTAGCGGACGAGCCTGACGTGGGGGACCTTCAGAACCCGCGCAACTTGCTCTGCGACGACGGCAAAGAGCTGCTCAGGAGAGGATTCGCGCGCGACGAGGGTCGCGACTTGCCGCAAGGCTGCATGTTCGGTGGCGAGCTCTCGTGCGTGTTCCTCCGCGCGCTCGAGCCCGCGCCTCAGCGGATCCGTCTCCGCTCCGACAGCCGGCCGCTGCGACGGCATCGCCTGTTCGATGATAGTCCCTCCCGACGTGGCGACGTTCGGCGCCGCCCCGCGCGTTCGGAGTGCGTCAGTCGCGGAAGCGCGCGGCCAAGCGCGGATACCGCGCCCGCAGTGCAGCTTCGCTCAGGTCGACCCGCGATCCGGCAGGACGTCCGGAGAGCTCCTCGTCGCCCAGCGGGAAATCCTGCCCGGTCACGTTCGAGTACGCGTCGCGCGCGACGTCGTCCGCGCTCTCCCAGTCGCCCGACTCCGCGTCGCCAGCGATCGACGCGAGCGAGTCGGGATCGCGGAGCGCCCGCTCGTACGGGCCGCGCCCGAGCGAGATCAGGTAGGCGCGGAAGTCACGGAAGCAGTCGTCGGAGCAGCCGTCTTCGATCGTCGCCGCGGCGCCCCAGAGCTTCCACGTGTACGCCTGCTCGTCGAGACGCCGGCGCAGCTTCGCGAACCGGACGATCTCCTGCGGTGAGAGCCGGGTCAGGCGCTCTTTGAGGAGCTCGCTCTGGCGCGAGGTGTCGGCGCCCGCGGCCGCGCGCGTCTCGTCGATCAGCTGCCAGAACGACGAGCCGTCCAGCTGCTCGGGAACCGCGGGCGGCTCGACGATCGCCGGTGGCGGGCTCGCGGGGTTCGACGCATCCCCGCGATCGGTCGACGGGACGACCGCCGGCGGCGCGCTCGCGGGAGTCGACCCACCGCCGCGATCGCTCGAGAGGAGGAAGAGGACGAGCCCGAGCGCGGCGGCCGAGAGTGCGACCGACGCCCGCAGGAGGAACCGGTCCGACACGAGCTGCCTACCCGTGCGAGTGCGGGATGCCGGCGGGGGAGCTCCAGCGATCTCCCTCGCCGACATCCGCGATGAAGTTGCGCCCGTCCGGTCCGGTGAGGAGGCGGTTTCGAGCCGCGGCGAGCGAGAGTTCGAGGTTCGGGATCGTCCCGGAGTCCGTCTGCGGCCACGCGAGGAGGCTTCGGTTCTCACGCTCGAGCGGGCTGTTCCGTGGCCCGAGGATCGAAGCGCCTACGTCGCTCAGGATCGGCTGTTGGTTCTCGGTCACCTGCAACGACCGTAGGCGCCGCGCGGCGCAGGACTCAGAAGGAGACGCGCTTCCGCGAGACCGTCTGTCTATCGATGCCTCAGTCGTCGAGAAGGGCCCTTCTCCCGATGCGGAGGCGGCTAGCCACCTAGCCGAGCGCTTCGAGAATCTGCCAGCGGTCGGGCACGCCCTTCAGCGTGTGCGTGCCCCAATCGGCGAACGTGAGTCCCGACCCGACGACGAGGTCGCTCACCGTGCGCGACACGAGCACCTGGTCCCCCTCCGCGAGCGCGAGCACGCGCGCGGCGATGTGGACGCCGATGCCGGCGATCTGGCCGCCGCGACGCTCGATCTCGCCGGCGTGCAGGCCGGCTCGGATGTGCAGGCCGAGCTCACGCATCCGTTCGCGCAGCGCCAGCGCGCATCTCACAGCGCGCGCGGGGCCGTCGAAGCTCGCGAGCACGCCGTCGCCGGTGAACTCGGCGATCGATCCGCCGAACCGCTCGATCTCCGACCGCGCGAGCTGATCGTGCACCTCGAGCAGCTCCCTCCAGCGCGCGTCGCCGAGCTCGGCCGCGCGGCTCGTCGAGTCCACGATGTCGGTGAAGAGCACGGTCGCGAGCACGCGGTCGATCGACCGCGCGTGAAGCGCACCGGTGAGAAACGTCTCGACCTCGTCGAGCACGACATCCGTGTCTCCGAGCGCGAGGCCGTAGTCGGCGCCGGGCACCGGCACGAAGCGCGCGCCCTCGATGCGCTCTGCGACGTAGCGCCCCTGCTCGAGCGCGATGATCGGGTTGTCCACGCGGTGGACGATCAGGGTCGGCACGGCGATCGTCTCCAGCACCGCTCGTACGTCGACCTCGAAGAGCGTCCGCATCACCGCGGCCGCCGTCGCGGGGCTCGCGGACAGGCGGAGGAAGCGGCCCCAGGCCTCGGCCTCCTCGGGGCTGTCGGCCAGGCTGGGATTGACCGCCGTCATGAGGTCTCCGTGCCCCCATGTCTGCTCGACGATCGCGATCAGCCGCTCCTGGACGTCGGGTCCGACGCCGATCTCGTACCCCGGCGCAGCGGAGATCCGCGCCGTCGCGCTGACGAGGACGAGTGCGCTCGTTCGCTCCGGATGCGTCGCTGCGAAGAGCGCGGCCATCAGCGACCCGTCGTTCGCGCCCATGATCGCGGCGCGCTCGGAGCCGACCGCGTCCATCACCGCGCGCACGTCGTCCATCCAGTCCTCGAGCGGCGGCACCGTCCGTGAGGGGATCGGGTCCGAGAGGCCGATTCCCGACTTGTCGAACGAGATGAGGCGGCTGAACGAGGACAGCCGCCGGAGGTAGTGCGCGAAGCCGGGCGAGTCCCACCGCGCGTCGAGGTGGCTGAACCACGTCGAGACCAGCACGAGGTCGAGCGGGCCTTCGCCGCTCACCTGGTACGCGACGTGATCGTCGCCTTTCTTCGCGTAGCGCGTCTCCGGCAGCACCTCGACACGACGATGCGCCGACTCCCCCGCCCACGTCAAGGCGGCTACACTCCGCTCGGCCCGGTATCCGAGAGGAACTGGAGCGATGATCGAGACAGTGAAGGTCGTGGGCGCGTCCGGCCGCGTCGGTTCGGCGGTCTCCGCAAGGCTGCGCGAGCGCGGGCTGCGGCTCGAGGAGGAGGACGCCGAGCTCGTCCTTCTCTGCGTCCCCGACGGTGCGATCTCGGAGGTCGCCCGCGGGATTGCACCGGGCCCGTGGGTGGCGCACACCTCCGGCGCGACACGACTCGGAGCCCTCGATCCGCACGTGCGCCGGTTCGGCCTGCACCCGCTCCAGACGTTCACGAAGCGGCGCGGGCCGGAACAGCTGGACGGCGCGCACGCGGCGGTGACGGCGGAGACCGCGGAGGCGCGCAAGGTCGGCTTCGAGCTCGCGCGGACGCTCGGCCTCGAGCCGTTCGCGCTCGACGATGCAGCGCGGCCGCTCTACCACGCCGGCGCCGCGATCGCGTCGAACTACCTCGTCACGCTGCACCGCGTGGCGTCGGAGCTGTTCGAGGCCGCCGGCGCGCCGCCGGAGGCGCTCGTCCCGCTGATGCGACGAACGATCGACAACGGCTTCGAGCTGACCGGGCCGATCGAACGCGGCGACTGGGAGACGGTCGAGCGGCACCGCGAGGCGATCCGGACGACTCGTCCGGACCTCGAGCCGTTGTACGACGTCCTCGCGGAGGCGACGGCGCGATGAGGACGGTGACGACGATCGCCGAGCTGCGCGCCGCGCTCGAGCCGTACCGCGAAGAGACGATCGCGCTCGTCCCGACGATGGGCGCGTTCCACGAGGGACACCTCTCACTCATTCGCGCCGCACGAGACGAGGCCGACGTCGTGGTCGTGTCGCTCTTCGTGAACCCTGCGCAATTCAGCGAGGCAGCCGACCTGAACGGCTACCCGCGCGACGAGTCTCGCGACGCGGGACTCGCGGCCGACGCAGGCGTCGACCTGCTGTTCGCGCCGAGCGCCGACGAGATGTATCCGTCCGGGTTCCAGACGTGGGTCGACGTCGCGCAGCTCGGCTCGGTGCTCGAGGGCGTGCACCGCCCCGGGCACTTCCGTGGAGTCGCGACCGTCTGCCTGAAGCTGTTCAACATCGTGCGACCACAGCTCGCGTTCTACGGCCAGAAGGACGCCCAGCAGGTCGCCGTCCTGCAGCAGATGATCCGCGATCTGAACCTCGAGCTCGAGCTCCGCGTGCTGCCGACGGTGCGCGACGAGGACGGGCTCGCACTCTCGTCGCGAAACGCACGCCTCTCCCCGGAGGAGCGCCGGCGCGCTCTCTCCCTCCCCCGTGCGCTCGCGACGAAGGACGCGGAGAGGGCGCGCGAGCTCCTCCGCGACCTCGACGTCGATTACGTCGAGGTCGCGGACTTCGAGCCGCGCGTCCTCGCCGCGGCCGTGCGTGTCGGTGACACGCGTTTGATCGACAACATCGTTTTGGAAGGAGAGATATGAGCAGCCCCGCACCCCGCTACGCGTCGTGGACGCACGGCAAGCTGCCGCTGCCCGAGCTCGGGGAGCTCAAGCGCCGCGGCGAGAAGATCGTGATGGTCACCGCGTACGACGCGCCGAGCGCGCGCCTCGCAGACGCCGCCGGCGTCGAGCTGATCCTCGTCGGCGACTCCGCCGCGATGGTCGTGCTCGGCCACGACTCGACGGTGCCCGCGTCGATGGACGAGCTGCTGATCCTGACCCGCGCAGTGACGCGCGGCGCCAAGCGGCCGATCGTCGTCGCCGACATGCCGTTCGGATCGTTCCAGGTGTCGGACGAGCTCGCGCTCGAGAACGCCGTCCGCTTCGTCAAGGAGGCGGCAGCCGACGCGGTCAAGCTCGAGGGCGCAGGGCCGATGGTCCCGCGCGTGCGCGCGATCGTCGGCGCCGGGATTCCCGTCATGGGCCACATCGGCCTGACGCCGCAGTCGGCGACATCGCTGGGCGGCTTCAAGGCGCAGGGTCGGACGGCGGAGAAGGCGCGGAAGCTGATCGAGGACGCACGCGAGCTCGAGGACGCGGGCTGCTTCTCCGTCGTGCTCGAGGCGGTGCCCGCCGCCGTTGCCGCCGAGGTCACGCGCGCGCTCACGATCCCGACGATCGGCATCGGCGCGGGCCGCGAGTGCGACGGCCAGGTGCTCGTCTGGCACGACCTGCTCGGGCTCTACGAGGGGCGGGCGCCGCGCTTCGTCAAGCGCTACGCGGACATCGGCACGGAGATCAGGAAAGCGCTCGAGACCTACGCCGACGAGGTGCGGACGGGCCGGTTCCCCGACGATCAACACACCTACTCGATGCCCGAGGAGGAGCTCGAGGCGTTCTTCGCTGCGCGGTAGCGCCGACTCGACTATCGTCCCCACGCGATGGCCTACCGCCCGCCGCCGAAGCGACGCCGGAACGAGTACACCGCCGAGGCCTTCCTCATCCTGTTCGTCCTGTTCTTCGCGTTCGCGGCCGGGATCGCGGGGTACGCGATCGGCCACTCGGTGGCCTCCGACGACAACAACAACACGCCCGCCGCGGAGACGACGGCCGAGCAGACGACGACCGAGGCGACGACGTCCCAGGAGACGACGACCGAGGGCGAGACCACGGGCGAGACGAACGCCGCCGGCGGCGAGCCGGAGGGCGAGGCGGTCTTCAACTCGGCCGGCTGCGCGGCGTGCCACACGTTCAAGCCGGCCGGAGCAACCGGGATGGTCGGGCCGAACCTCGACAACGTCAACCTGACCGAAGCCCAGGTCCAGCGTCAGGTCGAGAACGGCGGCGGCGGGATGCCGGCGTTCAAGGATCGCCTGTCACAAGCGGAGATCCGCGAGGTCGCCCGCTTCGTCGCGAACGGCTAGAGCAGCGAGTACGCGCGCGCGAGCGCGAACGCCGGCCCGACGAGCACCGGAAGCGACGCGAGGAACGCGCGTCCGATCGACCAGCCGTGGTACGTGCGAATACCGGCCACCACGAGCCCGAGCGACCAGAGGATCGCCGCGAGCTCGAGCGCCTCGAAGACGTGGTTGCCGAACCCGGTGTCGGAGCCCCCGCTCTCGAACACGTCGCCGCCGTAGACCGCGAGGCGGAGCGGCCAGACGACGAGCAGCGACAGCGCGAGCGGCACTGCGGCGAACCCGACGACCTGGCGCAGGTGCAGCGCCGGCGCGGTCGACCCGGCGGCGCGCGCTCCCGCGTATGCGAGGAAGCCGAGGATGAAGTAGCCGACGAGCCCGTAGATCCCGCCGGCGATGAAGCCGATTACCGCGAGCGTCAGGCCGTCGAGCTCGAAGTCGTCGAGCGCTCGCGCGAACGCGTTCGTGCCGAGCACCGACGCGATGCCCGCGAGGAACACGATCGCGAGGATCGGCTCTTGCCGGGCGTCCTCGTCGTCTTCGTCGGTCGACCGAAGCGCGGCGAAGACCTCGTTCGGCCGCCAGAGGACGAGCAGGGCGCGTGCCCACCACTCCCGCTGCACGCCCAGAACGGTACGCGCTTCTATGCCGCGGCCTTCGCGCGGGCGCGCTTCTTCGCCGGCAGGATGCCGCGGAGAAACTCCCCGGTGAAGCTCTCCTGCACCTCGGCGATCTCCTCGGGCGTCCCGGTCGCGATCACCTCGCCGCCGGCCTCGCCGCCCTCGGGGCCGAGGTCGACGATCCAGTCCGCCTGTTTGATCACGTCGAGGTTGTGCTCGATCACGAGCACGGTGTTGCCGCTGTCGACGAGCCGCTGAAGCACCTCGAGCAGCTTCTCGATGTCGGCGAAGTGGAGTCCCGTCGTCGGCTCGTCGAGGATGTAGAGCGTCCGCCCGGTCGCGATCTTCGAGAGCTCCGATGCAAGCTTCACGCGCTGCGCCTCGCCGCCCGAGAGCGTGGTCGCCGGCTGGCCGAGCTTGATGTAGTCGAGCCCGACGTCGTGCAGCGTCTGCAGGCGGCGCCGGATCTTCGGGATCTTCGAGAAGAACTGGAGCGCCTCCTCGACCGACATCTCCAGCACCTCGGCGATCGACTTCCCCTTGAACCGGACCTCGAGCGTCTCGCGGTTGTAGCGCGCGCCCTTGCACGTCTCGCACGGGACGTAGACGTCCGGCAGGAAGTGCATCTCGATCTTGATCTGCCCGTCGCCCTTGCACGTCTCGCAGCGCCCGCCGCGGACGTTGAACGAGAAGCGTCCCGGCTTGTACCCGCGCACCTTCGCCTCGGGTGTCATCGAGTACAGCTCCCGGATGTGGTCGAAGAGCTTCGTGTACGTCGCGGGGTTCGAGCGCGGCGTGCGGCCGATCGGCGACTGGTCGATGTCGATCACCTTGTCGAACGCCTCGATCCCCTCGACCGTCTCGTGCTCGCCCGGCTTCAGCCGCATCCGGTGCAGCCGGTTCGCGAGCGCCTTGTGGACGATCTCGTTCACGAGCGTGGACTTGCCCGAGCCCGAGACGCCGGTGACGGCGACGAACTTCGCGATCGGGAACTCGACGTCGATGTTCTTCAGGTTGTGCTGGCGTGCGCCGACGACGCGGAAGCTTCCGACGTCCTCGGTGCGGCGCTCGGGGACCGCGATCGTCCGCTTGCGCGAGAGGAACTGGCCAGTGATCGACTTCGGGTTCTTCTCGACCTTCGATGCCGGTCCCTCGGCGACGACGTGCCCGCCGTGCTCGCCCGCGCCCGGCCCCATGTCGACGAGCCAGTCGGCGCTCCGCATCATCTGCTCGTCGTGCTCGACGACGAGGACCGTGTTCCCGAGGTCGCGCAGCCGCTCAAGCGTGCCGATCAGCTTGTCGTTGTCGCGCTGGTGCAACCCGATCGACGGCTCGTCGAGGATGTACAGCACGCCCACGAGCTGTGACCCGATCTGCGTCGCGAGCCTGAGTCGCTGCGCCTCGCCACCGGACAGCGTCGCCGCCGCGCGGTCAAGCTGGAGGTAGCCGACGCCGACGTCGTCGAGGAACGTCAGCCGCGCGCGGATCTCCTTCAGGATGCGCTCGCCGATCAGGCGCTCGGTCTCCGTCAGCTCGAGCTCCTGGACGAACTGGATCGCGCGCGTCACCGACATCTTCGAGAACGCGTGGATGTTGATCTTGCCGACGGTGACGGCGAGCACCTCGGGCTTCAGGCGCGCGCCCTTGCACACCGGGCACGGGCGGAACGACATGTACTCCTCGATCCGTTCGCGCTGCGTGCTCGAGTCGGTCTCGCGGTAGCGGCGCTCGAGGCTCGAGACGATGCCTTCCCACGCGAGCATGTACGCGCGCTTCCGGCCCATTCGGTTGCGGTAGGTGACGTAGACGCGTTCGCCGTCGGTGCCGTAGAGGAAGCGGTTCTGCTGCTCCTCGGTGAGGTCCTGCCACGGCGTGTCGAGGTCGATCTCCCACTTGTCGGCGACCGCCTGGATCACCGACTCGTAGAACGTCGAGTTGCCGACCGCCCACGGGACGAGCGCGCCCTCGCCGATCGACACCGTCGGGTCGGGCACGACGAGATCGGGGTCGATCTCCTGCTGCGCGCCGAGGCCCGTGCAGCGCGGGCACGCGCCGTGCGGCGAGTTGAAGGAGAAGATTCGCGGCTCGAGCTCCGGGAGGCTCACGCCGTGCTCGGGGCAGGCGAAGTTCTCGCTGAACAGGAGGCTTTCGCCGGTGTCGACGAGGTCGATCCCGATCAGCCCTTCCGCCAGCTGCGCCGCTGTCTCGATCGACTGCGCGAGCCTCGTTCGGAGATCGGGCTTCATCACGAGCCGGTCGACGACCACCTCGATCGTGTGCTTGTACTTCTTGTCGAGCTCGATCTCTTCTTCGAGCAGGCGCTGCTCACCGTCGACCTTCACGCGAGTGAAGCCTTCTCGCCTCAGCTCCTCGAACACGTCTTTGTACTCGCCCTTGCGGTCGCGGACGACCGGTGCGTTGACGGTGAAGCGCGTGCCCTCCTCGAGCTGCAGCACCTGGTCGACGATCGACTCGAGGCTCTGGCCGGCGATCGGGCGGCCGCAGATCGGGCAGTGTGGGTGGCCGATCCGCGCGTAGAGCAGGCGCAGGTAGTCGTAGATCTCGGTGACCGTGCCGACGGTCGAGCGCGGGTTCCTGCTCGTCGTCTTCTGGTCGATCGAGATCGCCGGGCTGAGGCCGTCGATCGACTCGACGTCCGGCTTCTCCATCATCTGCAGGAA
>Ga0111538_10010103_pt1 | contig 12566 bp, 9 predicted proteins | sample SoiMethybrSBSTD1_FD_79669 | JGI IMG/M metagenome (GOLD analysis project Ga0111538, IMG submission 79669) | Bulk soil microbial communities from a Populus tree surrounding site in Tennessee, USA - Soil MetaG P. TD hybrid SBSTD1 (version 2)... | ecosystem: Environmental > Terrestrial > Soil > Tree...
CGACAGCGCGTGCCACGTCTTCACCTCGAGGTCGTCGGGATAGGCCTTGCGAAGACGCTCGATCCCTTGACGGAAGCAGACCGCGCGGGCGCTGAGGGCGCGGGGCCCGTGGCAGGACTCGGCCACCGGTTCGGCGGGCTTCGGCGCGTCGTCGGCGCTGAAGAAGGCGTCGATGGCCGCGATGAGCCCCTTTTCCAGCTCGGTCTTGCCGCCGAGCTTCTTGGCCTTCTCGACGGCCGCGGCGCCCTGCCGCATCTCCTCCGGCGTCGGCGGAGCCCAGAGGGGGTGATACCAGGTCATCGCGACGCCCCACCAGGCCATGGCGCATTGGGGATCCCGTTCGGCGATGCTCAGGAATCTTCTCCGCGCCTCCTCATAGAAGAAGGAATGGAGGAGGGCCGTCGCCTGCTCGAAGTCGGCCTTCACCTCCGGCCGGCACGAGACCTCGAAGTGGATGGTGCCGGTCTTCCGGACGTCGCCGGCTTTCGGCGGGGCCTCCGGCGGCTTCGGGTGATCCTGCTCGGCGGAAGTTCCAGAGCATGCGGCCAGCGCCAGCAGAAGCGGGCAGAGATGGAACACCTTCATCGGAAGACCCTTTCAGAATCGAGTCGACTCCAGCATGCTAGCGGAGAGGGCGGCCTCCGGCAAGTCGATCCGCTCGGCGGGTGAACGACTGGGACAGGAGCCTTGCCGCGAGCACGGCCACGGCAATCGCCCCCGCCCTGGGGAGATCCGACGGACGCAGCACGTCGTGGGTCAGGAAGAGGCAGAGCACCGCCAACGGCACCAGGGTCCAGCCCACGACCCGCGCCATGCGGCCCCGTCGTCCGCCGCGGCGTTCGCCCCATCCCTGGAGCCCCATCCCGAGGAAGAACAAGGGCAGCCCGACGGACCAGGAGTGCCAGCCGTACGCAAGGCAGGCGTCCTGGGGCCGGCGCGGATCATAGTGCACCAGCACCTGCTGTCCCGCGCGGTAATCGGATGCGGCGCCGCCTCCGCCGGTCCACGTCGTCTTTCGGGCCAGAAACCCCGGCGCAAACTGCCCGGAGACGTGGCGCCGGCCGTCGACCGTGTACGAGTAGTCGATCTTCGGCGCGGAGGTCCCATGTCCGCCCCGCCGCACGCCGACCGATTCGATCGTGCCGGTCGTGACGGCTCGCATCGCGATCAACTCGGTGGATTCACAGGCGAAGGGAGAGAGCATCGCGGTGAGGAGCAGCAGGACAACGGTTCGGAATGTTCCAGGTGGGAGAGGGTCGTCGTCTCGAGATGGATTGCCGGTGGCGCTTTCAGTCGTGGTACTCGTCTCAGGAATCCTCCAATAGAACTCCGTGCAATATAACATATTTGACCGACTGCAAGAACCGGAGGGGCGATGCGCGCGAAGTTTTTGTTCGGTGTCCTGGGATGTCTCCTGGCGGGCTGTGGAGGCGGCGAGAGCAGCGTCGCGAGCAAGCCGGGGTGGACCGTCGACGGACCGCGCTCTCTCTTTCCCGAGCCGACGCTGAAGCTGCGGTAGGTCACCGTAGCGCGGGAGAATTCCGGCGGCGGAAGGCCCCCGGACTGCATCCCTCGAGGTCGCGGAAGAACTCGGAAAGGTGCTGGGCGGAGTGGAATCCCGTCCGCTCCGCGATCTCCTCGAGCGTCAGCCTCGTCTCCGCGAGCAGCCGCTTGACCGGCAACGCGCGCGTGCGCCGCAGCGCCTCCCCCAGCGTTCGACCCATGACGGCCCGGAAGCGGCGCTCCAGCGTGCGCCGGCCGGTGTGGACCGCCGCGGCGACCTGCTCCACGCCGATCCCCTCGCGGGCATGACGGTCGATGAACGCGCACGCGGCCGCCACCGACGGATCCGCGCCCGAGCCCTTCCCGGTGGACTCCCGTTCGATCACCGGGGGCGGCGGAATCAGCAACGGCGCGGCGGGAGGCCGGCGTCCGCGCAGCAGCCGGTCGAGCAGCGCCGCCGCTTCGAAGCCCACGCGCTCGGCCGGAATGAGGACCGTCGACAGCGGCGGCCTCGCGAGCAGGCCGGCCTCCTCCTCGTTCTCGGCGGCCAGGATCGCCACCTCCCCCGGCACGATCAACCCCGCCTCCGAGCAGCGTCGCGCCAGATGGTAGGCCAGGAGATCCCGGCAGGCGAAGAAGGCGGCCGGCGTCCGGATCGATTTCAGCCACCCCGCCGGCGTGTCGCCCCGGACCGCCTCGCCGCGGGCACGGGCCCGGCGCAGCGTCTCGAGAAACCCCTGCTCCCGCAGCTTGGCGTACGGGGCCGCCTCTCCGCCGATCACCGCGTAGCGCCGGCCTTTCAGCTCCAGCACGTGGCGCGCCGCAGCCGCGCCCACCGCGCGGTTGTCGACCGTGACGAGCGGGAACGGCGAGCGATCCACCCGGAGCGACACGTTGACCGCGGGCAGCCGCCACCCCGCGATGCGCCGGGCCAGGCGACGATCCCCGAGGTGGCCGACGATGCCGTGCGGACGCCAGCGCGCGATCTCGTCGGCGTGGTCGAGCGCGGGCTCCCAGACGCGCAGCTCCCAGTCCGGCCGTTCGTGGGCGAAACGGCGGATCCCGAGCGCCGCGCGGGCGCCGTATCCGGAGGCGTGCTGGAGGACGAGGGCGACCCGGACGGCCATTGTCGCAATTCCTTTAGCCGATTGTCGCACACCCGGGATGGATTCTCCAGCGCCATCGGCCTACGTTGGGGACCGGAGGATTGAAAGGAGACGACATGAACAAGCAGGTGGTCGACAGCCCCCGGGTGTTTCCGCTCCGGAAGTTCACGCAGCTCGATCCGCCCCACGGCGTGCCCATCAACATGGCCGTGAAGGCCAAGGGGACGCTGCTCTTCACGAAGCAGGTCCCCCTCGATGTCGACGGAAACACCGTCGGGGTGAACGACATCAAGGAGCAGACCCGCCAGACGCTGGAGAACCTGAAGGCCATGGTCGGCGCCGCCGGCGCGTCGATGGCCGACATCGTGGCCATCACGTGGTACACGACGGCCATCGACGAGTACTACTCGCAGGCGGGCTCGCGGCTCCGTCGCGAATACCTGTCGGAGCCTCATCCGACGAGCGTCGTCGTCGAAGTGAGCCGGCTCGCCAAGCGCGAGTGGATGGTCGAATTGCTGGCCGTCGTCGTGGTGCCCGACTGATGCCGGCCCTGCGCCTGCTCGAGGTCGACGTCGAGGAGCGGGATCTCCGCTTCCGGATGCCGTTCCGCTTCGGCGCGGCGACGCTGGAGGCGTGCCCCCGGCTCGTCGTCCGGATCCGCGCCGAGGTGGACGGCGCCGCGGCCGGCGGCGTCGCCGCGGAGTTCGCGCTTCCGAAATGGTTCGACAAGTCCCCGGCGCTCCGCGAGAGCGACAACGTCGCCCAGCTCCGCCGGAGCCTGGCGCTCGCCGTCGAGGTCTACCGCGGCGCAGGACAGGAACGTTCGCCCTTCGCCCTGCACCGCGCCGGCGCGCCGGAGCACCTTCGCCGGTGCGGCAGGGAAGGGCTCCCGCCCCTGGTCGCGAGCTTCGGCGTCGCGCTCGTCGACCGGGCGCTGATCGACGCGGCCTGCCGCTCCGCGAACGTGTCCTTTTTCGAGGCGGTCCGGCGCAACCTTCTCGGGATCGACGTCTCGCTCGCGCCCGATCTCTCAGGATTCGACCTGGACGCGTTTCTCGGCGGATTGCGGCCCGGCTCGCGAATCGCCGCGCGGCACACGGTGGGGCTCGTGGATCCGCTGACGGCGGCCGATCTGTGCGGCCCCCGGCCGGCGGACCCGCTTCCCTGCACGCTGGAGGAGTGCCTCTCGCACTACGGCAACACGCACTTCAAGCTCAAGCTCTCGGGCCGGGCCGCCGCCGACGTCGACCGCCTCACCCGGATCGCCGCGGTGCTCGACCGGCTCCCGGATTACCGCGCGACGCTCGACGGGAACGAGCAGTACAAGGCTGCCGACGAAGTCCTCGCGTTCTGGGAGCTGCTGGAATCCCGTCCGGAGCTCGATCGCCTGCGATCGTCGATCCTGTTCATCGAACAGCCGATCGCCCGAAGCGTCGCGCTCTCGGCGCCGGTCACCGCGCTCGCGCGCAAACGGCCGGTGGAAATCGACGAGTCCGACGGAACCCTCGACGCCTTCGTTCTCGCGAAGGACCTCGGATACTCCGGGGTCTCGAGCAAGGCCTGCAAAGGGGTCTACCGCTCGATCCTCAACCGGGCGCGCTGCGCCCACTGGAACGCCCAGGAAGGAACCGACCGGTACTTCATGTCCGCCGAGGACCTGATCGTGCAGGCGGGAGTGTCGCTGCAACAGGATCTCTCCCTCGCGACGATCATCGGCTGCGCGCACGGGGAGCGCAACGGACACCACTACGTGAACGGGCTGTCCGGCGCTCCCCGGGAGGAGCAGACCCGAATCCTGAAGGCCTATCCGAACCTCTATCACCGGGGCGACGACGGCATCGTGCGGCTGTCGATCCGCAGCGGAGGAATTGCGCTCCAGGATCTCGAGACCGCAGGGTTCGGCTCCGCGTCGGAATTCCCCTAGCCCCTCCCTTCGCCCGGAAATTCTGGTACAGTCCGTCCATGCCGGATCCCGACTGGGCGCTTCATGGCATCGTGCTGGGGGTTCTTGCCGCCATCGGAGCCGTCCTCACGCTGATCGCCTACGTCGCCCCCTCTCGGGGCGGCATCCTCGAGCTCGGGCCGGTCGTTGCGTTCTTCCTGTGGATCGGTCTCGGCCTCTACGCGGCCGCCTCCACCCTCACCTTCGCCGCGTTTCGAAAGTCCTGGGGCGCCTTCCCCTGCTACCTGGCCGCCTTGCCCCTGGTCGCGGTGCCCCTGCTCGTCAAGCGGGGCCGCGAATCGTTCAGCCTGAGCCGCAGCGATCGGAAGCAGCAGGCGGAGCTCCTGACGAGATTCGAGCTGGTGTCGTGGTCCCAGCGGATCCCCTCGCCGGGTCGCCTCCGGCTCGACTCGGAAATCCGGGCGCTGAAGGACCTGGAGGTCCAGTTCGAAGGTCGCGGGATTTGCGCGGCCGGCAGCGCCGTCACCTCGGTTCCCAAGGACCTGGAAAAAGTCCGGGTGACCGCCGGCGCGACGGCCCGGCTGTCGGTGGTCCTGGAGTTCGCTCCGGATGCGCCGCCTCCCGTCCGCCCGGTGCTCCAGTTCCTCACGTGGGCGGAGGACCCGCAATACGGCATCACGCTGTACGAGAAGATCGATCGTGACCGCGGCGGCGGCGAGTGGTGCGTCCGCCGTCCTCTGCCCCCGGAGCGGCCGCCCGTATGACGGAACCTTCCCTCAACCACCGACGCGCGCTGCTCGCCGTGCTGTTCCTCTCCGCGACGATCCTGTACGGAGCACGGGTCGGAAAGCCCTTCACGAACGACGTGGAATCCACGCTTGCCCAGTACGGCACGTACGGCCGCAATTACGTCAAGTACGGATACTTGCGGTCCGGTTTCGCTCCGGTCGACGCGACGGGCCCGCTGGAGCATTACCCGTCGGTCGCGGAGCAGACCTATTCCCATCGGCCGCCGACGGTGTCGCTTCTGGTCACGCTGCCGTTCCAGGTCTTCGGCGTGTCGGAGTCGGCGATCCGGATTCCGATCATCCTGGCGGCGCTGGCCACCCTCGCCTTGTTCCTGGCCCTGGCGGAGCGGCTGCTCGGCCCCACGTGGGGGCTCGTGGCCGCGGCGCTCTTCGCGCTGGTCCCGATCTACTCCTACTACGCCGTCATCACCGTTCACCCCGTCTTCGGGCTGATGGGATGTCTGATGATTTTTCTGGCGGGGCTGCGATGGATCGAGCGGCCGGCTCGCCGCCGCCTGATCGAACTCCTGGCGGCAACGGTCGTCGGATGCTGGCTCGACTGGCCGGCCTACTTTGCCGCCGGAGCAATGGGACTTCTTCTGGTGCTCCGCGGAGGTCCCCTCCGGCGCGGCGGGTTCGCGGTCTGGACCACGGCCGTCGTCTCCTTTGCCCTTTTCCTGGGCTACCTCTGGCTGCTCGACCCGGCAGGCTGCGTTCCGCTGCGCCACCTCAAGGGGTCCGGATCAGACCAGGGCGGCCTGGCGCCCTTCTCGATCCTCAATTACCTCAGGACGGAAGGCCGAGAGCTGGCCGTCCACTTCACGCTGCCGCTGCTTCTTCTGGCCGGAATCGGGGCGTTCCAGCTCCGGCCCCGGCAGGATCCGGCCCATCAAGTCATCCTGTTCCTGCTCGTTCTCGGAGCCGACGAAGTGATCTTCCCCAACATGGCCTGGTGGCACGACTACCTGACCCTGCCTCTGGCCCCCTTCGCGGCCCTGGCCGGCGCGCTCGCGCTGAAGGGGCTCATGACCTCGACGCCCCGTCGCGTCGCCGCCGCCGTCCTGACGGCCGGATTCCTCGTTCAGACGGGACTCGTTCTCCACAAACGGCTGACCTTTGTCGGCACCAACGAGGTCCCGATCGCCCTCGCGGACGCACTCTCCCGGCGCACCGCCGCCGCCGACCGCTCGCTCGTGCGGGTGAACCATGACGTCCATCTGCGCGCCTTCTACGCCGACCGCACGGTGGTCGCCTACCAGGAGACGGGACAGACCCTGTCGCGCATGTACGTGAACCGACCGGAGAGCGGCGTGAACGACCAGGAGCTCATCCGTCGTCTGTCGCGTCCCGATCACGGCTTCCGGTGGTTCGTCACCGCCGACGCCGATGCGGCCGCGGAACGGCTCGCCTGGATCCGCAACCTCCGCGGCAGGTCCGACTTCGAGGAGTTCGTGCGCCGCTACTACTGGCTGGAGACCGCGTCGAATCCGACGGAACTCGTGACCTTCCTGAGATCCCGGTTCCCCTGCACGGCGGAGCGGGGATTCCTGTTCTTCGATCTATCGTCGCCGAACTAGGGCAGCCTGCATGGAACGCCGACGGCGCCTCCTTCCGGTCCTGATGCTGACGCTCTCGATCGGAAGCTTGTCCCTGTCCTATCTGGCGGCGGGCAAGGCGTTCGGAGGGCATGACCTCTCCGCCTTCTTCGCTCCCCATGCGGAGCGCGCGCGGCAGAGCCTGGAGGACTACGGCGAAGTTCCGCTCTGGGACCCGTACCAGTACGGCGGCACGCCGTTCCTGGGGAATCTTCAAACGGAGATGCTCTATCCGCCGCACCTGCTGGTGCTGGTCCTCCCCGCGCCGCTGGCCTTCCACCTCCTGTTCACGGTCCATCTCGCGCTCGCCGGCGCGGGAATGTACCGGCTGGCCCGGTCGCTCCCCGCCGGACGGTTCGCGGCCTCCCTCGCCGCGCTCTGCTATGCCCTTTCGTTCACGCTGATCTCCAAGGTGGCCGCGGGCCACTATTCGGTCCTCGTTCCCCTCGCTCACGCGCCGCTCCTCCTGTTCCTGCTCCGCCGATCGATGCAGGACCCGCGCTGGGATCGCTCCCTGCTGCTGGGGGTGTACGGCGGCATGGTCCTCCTGCACGGCCATCCCCAGTTCGTCTTCTACCTCGGGATGGCGGCGGCGGCGTTCGCCGTGCTCGAGGTCGTGCGACTCCGTCGCCGGCACGCGCCCTTGCGAAAGATCCTGGGGCTGCTGGCCGCGGCGGGGATCGGATCGCTCCTCGTCGCCTCCCCGCTCCTCCTTCCCTCCGTAGAAGTCCGGCAATTATCGGTGCGGGGATCCACGACGGCGAAGGAGGTCTATCCCGAAGTCCCTCCGGACTACGCCTTTCTGCCGAGGGACGGCAGCACCTTCTTCGTCCCCCTGGTCCCGAGGGACCGCTACATCCAGGGAAATCAATGGTCGGGGTCGTGGCACGAGAAGGCCGTGTACGTCGGCGTCGTCCCGCTGATGCTGGCGGCCTACGCCCTTCTGTCCGGACCGCGAAAACCGTGGTCGCTCTTCCTGGGCGGCATGATCCTGATCGCCCTGCTCGACGCCGCGGCGCTCCACTCCCCGGTGCATCGGCTCTTCTCGTTCGTGATTCCCGGATACGCGTCGTTCCGCGTCCCGGGTCGAAGCGTCTGGTTCGCCACGTTGGGCCTCTCCCTTCTGGCGGCGCTGGGCTGGGATCGGTGGAAGGCCGGAGAGGGACCCGACCGGCTTCGCCGCTGGTTTCCCGCCGTCGTCGGGCTCCTGACGGTGCTCCTCTGCGGCTTTTTCGTCGTCGGGTTCAAGGCGAAGAGCGAGGCGGCGGTCTTCGTGGGGTTGAGCCTTGCGACCGCGTTCCTTCTGGAGTTCGGCAGGACCCATCCCGGACGCGCCGCGCTGGCCGCCGGCCTGCTGACGCTTGCGGATCTGCTGGGACAAGGGTGGAGCATCATGCACACCGTTCCGGCAACCTCCCGCTCCGCCGCGCCGTGGTACCTGGCCGCGTTGGGGGACGCGCCGTCGGACTTCCGGGTCCTGGACGCTGCGAACCCGCGCGATTACCGGCCGGCCGTTCACGGCGTCCGGCTGATGCACGGCTACGGATATCCGCTGATCTCGGCCACCCGGCAGCTGTACGCCTCCGCATGGGACAACTCGCTGCGCGTCGAGTTCAACAGCCTCGGCACGGGCCGAACCGTCGTCCACCCCGCGGCGCTCGATCTCCTGAACGTCGGCTGGCTCGTGTGGGAAGGCGCGCCGCCGGAATCGGGATTGATCGAAACCGCCCGGTCCGGAGGCCAGGTCCTCTATCGGCGCCCGTCGGCGCGGACGCAGGTGTTCACCGACGCCGGCCCCATCCCCTTCGTGCGGCGCCAGAACTCCTTCGAAGTCAACGTCTCCGGCGCCGATGCCCGGAGCGTCGTCTTCAGCGAATCCTGGATGCCCGGCTGGCGCGCCGAGATCGATGGAGCCCCGGCCGAGGTCCGGATCTGGGAACAGGCCCTCATCGCCGTCCCGGTTCCCCCCGGAAACCACACCGTCCGGCTCTTCTACCGTCCGGCATGGTTTCCCCTCGGGCTGTGGATCTCGGGGCTGACGCTCGTCGCGGCCGCGGTCCTGGGGGGGATCCGATCCCGCCACCCGAGATTACCCAGGGAGGGTAAATGAACGTGATGCTCGGCGCCTTGCTGCTGCTGCTGGTCCAGGCCGACCCCGCGCCTCCCGACTTCACCCGGGACGTCCGACCCATCCTGTCCAACGTCTGCTTCAAGTGTCACGGACCCGACGACAAGAAACGGGGCGGCAAGCTGAGGCTCGACGACCGCGCCGCAGCCATCAAGAAGGGAGCCCTCCAGCCCGGCAAACCCGACTCCAGCGAGCTCCTTCAGCGGATCTTCAGCACCGATCCCGACCAGATGATGCCGCCGCCCGGCGAAGTCAAACGGCTGACCCCGGCGCAGAAGGACATCCTCAAGCGCTGGATCGCCGCCGGAGCCGAGTATGCGCCCCACTGGGCCTTCGTGGCGCCGCGCATCGTGCCGCCGCCTCCCGTGAAGAACCGCGCCTGGGTCCGCACTCCCGTCGACGCCTTCCTCCTCGCGAAGCTCGAGGCCTCCGGACTCTCTCCGCGGCCCGAAGCCGACCGCGCCGTCCTCGCCCGCCGCGTCGCGCTCGATCTCACCGGCCTGCCGCCGACGCCCGAGGAGGCCGACGCCTTCCTGCGCGACCCCGCGCCGGACGCCTATGAGAAGCATGTCGACCGGCTGCTCGCCTCGCCCCACTACGGGGAGCGCTGGGCCCGTCGCTGGCTCGACCTCGCCCGCTACGCCGACACGAACGGGTACGAGAAGGACCGTCCGCGCTCGATGTGGCCGTACCGCGACTGGGTGATCCGCGCCTACAACGAGGACCTCCCGTTCGATCGCTTCACCCTGGAGCAACTGGCCGGCGACATGCTCCCCGGCGCCGGCCCGGCCTCGCGGGTCGCCACCGGCTTCCACCGCAACACGATGATCAACGAGGAAGGCGGCATCGACCCGCTCGAATTCCGCTTCCACGCCCAGGTCGACCGCGTCAACACCACCGGCACCGTCTGGCTCGGCATGACGCTCCTCTGCGCCCAGTGCCACACCCACAAGTACGATCCCATTCCGCACCAGGACTACTACCGGCTGATGGCCTTCTTCGACGGGGCCGACGAGATTGAAATGCCCGTGCCCGACCCGGCGATCGCGAAGCGGCGCGAGGAGCACGCCCTCAAGATCGCCGCCGCCGAGGCGGCGCTCGAATCCAAGTTTCCGCCCGGAGGCGAGCTCGCCTGGACCGCGGTGAAGCCGTCCAAGGTCGATGCCGCGGGGAAGGCCGCGGCGGAGATCCTCGAGGACGGCGCGGTCCGCATCGGCGGCGAATCGCCCGACAAGACGACCTATACGGCGACGTTCGAGGCCGACCTTCAGGGTGCCGCCGGACTGCGCCTCGAGGTCCTCGTCGACGACGCGCTGCCGAAGCACGGCCCCGGGCGCGCGGAGAACGGGAACTTCGTGCTGAGCGAGATCACCCTCACCCGCGCAGGCGCCGCGGTGCCGATCACCGGCGCATCGGCCGACCACGAGCAGGACGGCTGGCCCGTCGCGGGGGCCGTGGACGGCAAGAAGGACACCGGCTGGGCGATCGCGGCGGCCACGCCGGAAGCGAGCCACGTCAACCGGAGCGCCGTCTTCCATTTCGAGCCCCAGCCCGCCGGAAAGGCGACCTGGACCGTCACGATGGACCAGCAGTTCGGCCAGCGCCACACGATCGGCCGCTTCCGGCTGAGCCTCGGGACGTTCGCGGGGAACGCCGACCGGGCGTCCCACCTCGAAGAGAAGCTCGCCGCCTGGACGGCCGCCGAATCCGCGAAGGCCGTCGCGTGGACCGTCCTCCCCCCGGCCTCCGTGAAGTCCACCGTGCCGCTCTTCACCGTGGAGGTCGACCGGTCGGTCTTCGTCCATGGCGACATGACGAAGAGCGACGCCTACGACCTCTCGTTCGAGACGGGCGGGCGGCGCCTCACGGCGCTGCGCCTCGAGGCGATGACCGACGAGCGGCTGCCGCGGAACGGGCCCGGCCGGGTTCACTACGAGGGACCGACCGGCGACTTCTGGCTGAGCGAGATCAGCGCGAAGGCGGACGGGAAGCCGGCGAAGTTCTCGCACGCGACCCAGAGCTACGCCGACAAGGACAAGAACGCCGCGAAGGCGATCGACGGGGATCCGCAGACCGGCTGGTCCGTCTCGGGCGGCCAGGGGCGGCCCCAGACGGCCGTCTTCCGCTTCGACCCGCCGCTCGAAGGCACGGCGCGCCTCGACCTGAGGATGCTCTTCGAGCGCTACTACGCGGCGGGGATGGGGCGCTTCCGCGTCTCGGTCACCGGCGACGACCGTCCCGCCGAAGCCCGCGGCCTCGCCCCCGAGGTCGAGGCGGCGCTCCTCGTCGACGCCTCCCGCCGGACTCCGGAGCAGCGCGCGGCCATCCGCCGCCAGTTCCTCCAGTCCACGCCGGAGCTCGCGGGGGCCCGAAAGGAGATCGACAAGCTCCGCGACGCGATGCCGAAGGCCCCGACGACGCTCGTCTTCCAGGAGCGCGAGGCGAAGTATCGGCGGGCGACGAACCTGCGCCACCGGGGCGAGTACCTCCAGCCCCGCGAAGTCGTCTCGGCCGAGGTCCTCTCGATCTTCCCGCCGCTCCCGGAGGGAAGCGCGCACGACCGGCTCGCCTTCGCGACCTGGCTCGTCGACGGAAAGAACCCGCTCGTCGGCCGGGTCGTCATGAACCGCCTGTGGCAGTCGATCTTCGGACGCGGCATCGTCCGGACCACGGAGGACTTCGGCTTCCAGGGCGACGCGCCGACCCATCCGGAGCTGCTCGACTGGCTCGCGCTCGAATTCGTCCGGCAGGGCTGGTCGTGGAAGAAGATGCTCCGGACGATGGTCCTCAGCGCCGCATACCGGCAGTCGTCGGAGACGACGCCCGAGGCCCGCGAGAAGGATCCCGAGAACAAGCTCCTCAGCCGCTCGCCGCGCCCGAGGCTCGACGCCGAGCAGGTGCGCGATGCGGCGCTCCGGGCGACGGGGCTGCTCTCGCCGAAGATCGGCGGCCCCAGCGTCTATCCGCCGCAGCCGCCGGGCATCACGACGGAAGGGGCGTACGGCCCCCTGACCTGGACCGTCAGCTCCGGGGAGGACCGCTACCGCCGCGGGCTGTACACGTTCGCGAAGCGCACGGCGCCCTACGCGATGTTCACCACGTTCGACGGCCCGAGCGGCGAGGCGTGCCTGGCGCGGCGGGAGGTGTCGAACACGCCGCTCCAGGCCCTGACCCTCCTCAACGACGAGGTCTTCGTCGAGGCCTGCCGCCACGCGGGGAAGGTTCTCGCGGGGGAAGCCGGGACCGACGACGAGAAGCTGACCCGGGCGTTCCGCCGAATCCTCGTCCGGGCGCCGTCCCCGGACGAGCGGTCGGTGATGCTGAAGTACCTGGAGTCGCAGCGGCGGCGGCTGGAGTCGAAGGAGCTGAGCGCCTCGTCGCTGGGGGGCGACGCGCCGTCCGCCGCCTGGGCGCTGCTGATCCGCGCGCTTCTGAACCTCGACGAATTCGTCACCCGGAACTGAGGTTGAGCATGGACTGCTGCACGACCATCGCCCGCCGCCACTTCCTGAAGGACTGCGGGATCGGGCTCGGCAAAGTGGC
>Ga0111538_10010104_pt1 | contig 12565 bp, 7 predicted proteins | sample SoiMethybrSBSTD1_FD_79669 | JGI IMG/M metagenome (GOLD analysis project Ga0111538, IMG submission 79669) | Bulk soil microbial communities from a Populus tree surrounding site in Tennessee, USA - Soil MetaG P. TD hybrid SBSTD1 (version 2)... | ecosystem: Environmental > Terrestrial > Soil > Tree...
TGGTAGAGTAAAAGCCGGTGACCTGGTAACCCCATGAGGGATAAAACGCATGCTCCGAAACCGGCAGGAACTCGACGTGCGTGAAATTCATCTTCCGCAGGTAATCCACGAGCGGGCCCGCCATTTCGCGGTAGCTGAGCGATTCCAATTCATTTTTCTTTCGCCATGAACCGGGGTGCACCTCGTAGATGCTCATCGGCGAGCGAAACGGATTGTGCTCAGCACGGTGTTGCAGCCACTTGTCGTCCGTCCACTTGAACTTGCGATTGTTCCAAACGATCGAGGCGTTCTTGGGCGCGGGCTCGAAAAAGAATCCGTACGGATCAGTCTTGAGGACGACGTGCCCATGGGCGTCGCGAATCTCGTACTTGTAAAGCGCGCCCTCGAAAACTCCGGGCACAAAAACTTCCCACACGCCCGAAGCGCCAAGACTGCGCATGGCGTGCACGCGACCATCCCAGTTGTTGAACGCGCCGACGACGCTGACGCGTTGCGCGTTCGGCGCCCACACGGCAAAGCTGGTGCCTGAAACGCCGTCGATGATTTTAAGCTGCGCGCCCAGCTTGTCGTAAATGCGCCTCTCGTTGCCCTCGCCGAAAAGATAAAGGTCCATTTCGCCAAGCGTCGGGAGAAAGGAATACGCGTCGCGCGACTGCTGGGTCTTGCCGCGGTGATCGGTGACGACGAGGTCGTACGCATAAACGCGACCGGTACCTTTTGCGACGCCTTCAAAGAGGCCCACGTCGTGAATGCGGTTGAGAGTGATCGTGGGTTTGTCTTTTTCGTGCGTGGGTACGAGCTCGACCCTGGCGGCATTGGGCAGAAGCGCGCGCGCGACCACCCCCGAACCGTCGCCGAGCGGGTGCATGCCCAGAAGCTGATGCGGGCAACGATGTGTGGCGTGAATAAGACTCCCCAGTTCAGACTCCGTCAGCAACATGCGTGGGGAATGTGCCATTCCCCGTACCGAACGCCACGATTTTTTACAATGGGCCGAAAATGGTTGAATTTGCCGGGTTGTTCCGTGATATTCATGGCGCTCGCGCCCGACCTTCGGTTGAGCGGCGGGCCGTCGGGGCGTAGCGTAGCTTGGTAGCGCGTCTGAATGGGGTTCAGAAGGTCGTGAGTTCAAATCTCACCGCCCCGACCATTTCCAAACCCTGAAGTTAAGTTTGAACTGCTTGTCCTGGAGGCACGAGCGCCAGTCGATGAAGAGAACCCCTCCGATCGTCACAAGACCGAAGATAATGAACAGTATTCCTTTCAACGAAAATGTGCCATGCATCATGCCTTTGAGGTTTGTGGCGGCGTATTCTCCGGCGAAGACCATCATGCCATTACTGATGAGTTTGCCGCAGAAAAATGGCGGGAGTGTCCGCACCGGCTCAATTTTCGCCATGGCAGCAGCCGTGAACAGGGCGGTCGTGGACATCGGCGTCAACGCGTAGAGGAAAACGAAGATCCACGCCGGCCATAGATTCTGCCCCAATTTGCTTCCCAAAAACTCCAACTCTTCGCGCTTTCGCCGTTTGATGAATTTGTCCGACAGCTTCGTGACGTACAGACTGAAGATGTGCCGCCCGATCGTAGAGCCAGCGACGCCGACGACAGTGACGATCCATGGATTTAGATCGAACTTGACCATGAGGAAAAGCATTGCCGTCCATGCCGGTGGCGCGACGATGGGAATGAGATCGACGGCCAGCGCCGACAGAAAGACTGCCAGATACATCATGCGAGTTTAACCCCGCTGTCGGAAGGCTCGCCCGAACCACACATCAAGCGAGCGTTTCTTTGAAATGACTCTTTGGCAAGGTGATAGCAAAGTCTAACGGTGCGATAAAGCGATGACGCCGATCGGCGAGTCAATCATCGAGGCGGCGGGCAACTCCTTCTTCGAAGCAAGGTTGGGCATATTTTCGGCCGTGGTCAATTGGCGTGCATTCCTGCGATCCATCGCAGCAGCAGAAATGTTGTGGCGTCGAAAAATCCGTGGGCAATGACAGCGGGCCAGATCGACCGATGCAGCACCATAATCGTTCCGAGACCAAAACCGAGAAGACCGGCCATGAAGGCGCCCAACGGGCCCATGGCCAGGTGGCCGATGCCAAACACGACGGCGGCAACGGCCGCGGCCGCGATCTGGCCCTTCAGCGAATTGAAATACCTTGGGCCGAGCGCGCGGAGTCCGGCCAGAAAGGCTGTTCGCCAGAGTTCCTCGCGCAAACCGGCAACGACAAAGCTGATCACGGTTAACAGCAGCAGAAAATAGACGGGATCGCTGCGAACGGCAGAGAAATCGACGATGGCGTCCGTCCTGGGTTGATTGATGCGGAAAAATTCCTGGAGCGATTCGAGGCTCATGCTGCCGGTGGCAACCAACCCGGCACTAATAATGGCGATCGCCAGGGCCAGAGCCAAACGCAACGCGAGCGAGTAGCCGAGGCCAAGCGGTACAATCCAGAAGCCACCGCGCCATCGCAACAGCAGATCCTCCCGTGACGGGCGGGAAGCCAGCCATGCCAGGCCGAAGACGATTGCGAATAGAGTCAACTCAACGGCGGCGGTAATCAAAAGTCCTTGGGACGTGCGCGAAAGCATTGGCGCCTGGCGTCCTGTGTGGTTCAGCCCGATCAATCCCACGATCAGCACGTAATTCGCGAGCAGCAGAAGATGGATCCACCAACGCCAGGGCCGGGTCGGGCGGACCGCCGACGGTTCGCATAATGATGGCGGATCGGTGGACGAGGAACCGTTCATAATCCACGTTTGCGAGTTGAAAGGGGTGAGCGAAGGCGCCTTCGGTGCAGGCGATCCCGATCAGGTGCCGGCGAAGGGACGAGGCGGAAGTCGACTTGTTTTTTGAAGTTGTCGACTTTGGCGACCTGAACTTCGACGCGGTCGCCCAGCCGGATGACGCGACGGGTGCGTCGACCTACAAGGTGATTGCGAGTGGGTTCGAAAACGAAGAAATCATCTGCGAGGGACGACACCGGAACGAGACCGCTCATAGCCAGGCCGGGCACATCGACGAAGAAGCCGAAGTTGCGCACGTCGATGACGAGCGCGGGATACCGCTGCGGCTGACCGGAGGCGAGTTGCGCATTGAGGAACGCAAAGAGTTTCACATCTTTGCTGTCGCGTTCGGCATCGGCGGAATTGCGTTCGGTGTCGGAAATATGATCGGCCGTCTCGCGCAATTCCTGGCGCAAAGCCTTGTCATGGCCGAACAGAACCCGGTGGACGACGAGATCGGCATATCGGCGGATGGGGGAAGTGAAGTGAGTATATTTGGCCTTGGCCAGGCCGTAATGGCCGAGCGGTTCGACGGCGTAGCGGGCGCGCATGAGGGACTTAAGGAACCCGATCTTGAGGGCAGGGCCGACCGGCAGCGTGTCGAGTTTTTCGAGGAGCTTCTGCACTTCCGCGCGCCGGCTGAGATTGCCGCACGGCAGGTTGTGGCTGAGCACTTCCTCGCGAAATTCCTGCAAACGCCGTTCATCGGGCGGTTCGTGGACACGGAAGATCGCAGGACGATTCAAGGCGAGCAGACGAGTCGCGACGGCCTCGTTGGCGAGGAGCATGAATTCTTCGATCAATTGGTGTGAGATGTCGTTCTCAACTTTTTCGATGCGCGCGACCCGGCCGCGCTCCTCGAGGCGAATTTTCATTTCGGGAAAATCGAGGTTGAGAGAACCAGCCTTGAAACGCAGGCGGCGAATGCGTTGGGCGAGATCGTTGGCGTGGTGGAGCATCTGCTCGATGGGGCCGGAAGGTTCGCGCTGGAGAATCGCAAGCACTTCCGGGTAAGCGAAACGGCGTTGCGAATGAATGACAGCGGAATAAAAGCGGCGAGCCAGCACGCGGCCATCGTTGGAAAGGAGGAACTCGACACATTTGGTGAGGCGATCCGCGTGCGGCTTGAGCGAGCAGAGCTCGTTGCTGAGAGCCTCGGGAAGCATCGGGATGACGCGGTCCACGAGGTAAGTGGAGTTGCCGCGCTTGCGGGCTTCGAGGTCGAGTGGGCTGCCAGGCTTGACGTAGTGCGAGACATCTGCGATGTGGACCCAGAGTTTCCATTGGTCGCGAGAGACGCGCTGGAGGCAGATAGCGTCGTCAAAATCTTTCGCGTCGTCGGGATCGATGGTGATAACGCGATGGTTGCGACAATCCTCACGCCCTGCCAACTCGTGTGGGCGCACTTCAGCACCAAAGGAGCGGGCTTCCTGGAGAGCGGGCTTCGGAAAATGAAGTGGCAGGTCGTATTGGCGAAGAACGGAAAGCATGTCCACGCCTTCGGCATCGGGCGCGCCAAGCACCTCAATGATTTCACCTTCGGGACTGGTGTGGCGCGACTCCCATTCGCGGAGTTCGACGACGACCTTGTCTCCCACGTGGGCGGGCCGGCCGACGTCACGCGGTTCAGGCACATAGATGTCATGCGGAACGCGAGGATCATCCGGGATAACGTAAAGGAATTGGCGGCTGCGCCGGAGAGTGCCGACGATTTGGGTGCGTCTGCGAGCCAACACGCGGATGACCTTTCCGGTGTTTTCGTCGGGCGGCTGCGCGCGCGCGCCCTGGGGCCGAACGTCACGCCGCACGAGCACGCGGTCCTCGTGCAAAGCGGTGGAGGTGGCGTTTTCCGGAATGATAATTTCCTTGAGAGCGGCGTCGTCCGGCAAGAGGAAGCCCTTTCCCTGGCGGTTGATGCGAATGCGACCCGGAACGAGGTCGGCTTCGCGTGGGAGGATGTAACGGTTGCCTTTGATGCTTACGATCGTGCCGGCGAGTTCGAACTCGCGGAGAACGCGCTGGAGTTCCTGCTGCCGGTTCGGGCTGAGGCCGAGCAGACGAAGCAACTGCGGCACATTCGCAGGCACGTAATCCTTACGGCCCAAAAGTTTCAAAAGGTTTTCCCTCACCGCACGAAGGTAAGCACACAAGCGAGAGGGCGGAAGCGTTTATAGCGCGAAAGCGGCCTGATTCGGCAACCGACCGTGCAGAAGAGAAAGGAGAGGCGTCGGCATTTCACGAAGGGTCAGTCCGCAGTCACCGTTCGATAACGTCTAGCGCAGGGTAAACAAAACCTGTAGCCACAAGAAACTCTCAAAGCGACGCAGCAGCGCGCACTCCATGGCGCTGCCGCGCAATCTGTAGAGGCCTCTGATAAATCCGCCAGGTCGTGGACTGCGCGCGCTGCTGCGCCGCTTTTGGCTTGGCTTATGGCCGTTCTGCAGATTTGGCGCGAACGGACGGCGGGCGGGGAAACGGCAGAGCAAGCGGTGCAGGAGAAGGCGATGATTGTGAGACCGTAGGCGGTGAAGTTCAAATCCCATCGCCTCGACCATCCTCCTTCTTAGACCTTTTTTGTTAGTTTGTGAATCTGACGGTTTGACAGGCATGCTCCGACGGCGTAACCATCTCCGCACGATGTTTTCGATGCCAATCTGCCAAAGCGAGCGCGGGCTGAAACCGCTGTGGGCGGTTATTTGGCTGGCCAAGCGCGTCGTCGCGCGCCGGCGGTTGTCGAGAGGCATCTGAATTTCTCCGAACCCGCCGCACAAACGGCGGGACACTTCACTTTCCTTCCGTTTCGGCCGTTCGGGCACTTATGAACACGCACGCATCTCGAACATTGATCGTCGCGGCCTTCGCGGCGGTTTATACGGTCTGGGGATCCACTTATCTGGCAATCCGCGTCGCCGTTGAATCGCTCCCGCCGTTTTTCGCCGGCGGGGCGCGCTTTATCATCGCCGGGCTGGCGCTTCTGACCGTGCTGAAGATGCGTGGGACGCCGATGCCGACTGCGCAACAGTGGAAGCACGCGGCGGTCACAGGCACGTTGTTGCTGGTGGGCGGCAACGGTCTGGTCATGTGGGCGGAGAAGACGGTGCCGTCGGGAGTGACCGCGTTGCTCATTGCGCTCACACCGGTGTGGTTCGCCGTGCTCGATTGGGCGCGCCCGAGTGGAGTGCGTCCGCGATTGAAAACCGTTGCGGGCATTATCGTGGGGTTCGTCGGCATCGTCGTGCTCGTGACGGTCCGAAACACAGGCGCGCAAGGTGTCGGACATTGGCTCGGCCCGGCGGCGCTCATCGTGGCCGGGGCTTTCTGGGCCAGCGGCTCCCTTTACTCAAAATACAATCCCAACGCGGGGTCGCCCTGGATGAATTCGGCGGCGCAAATGATTTGCGGAGGCGCCGGGCTGCTCGCGCTGGGCGTGTTCCTGGGCGAACCGTTCGCAACGCAGTGGACGGGCATCACGGCGCGTTCGCTTGTGGCGCTCGGATACCTGATTGTCTTCGGGTCGTGGATTGGGTACAGCGCGTACATTTATCTGCTCAAACACTGCAAGCCGAGCACGGTCTCAACCTACGCCTACGTCAATCCTGTGATCGCAATGTTTCTGGGCTGGCTGATTCTGGGAGAGACGTTCAGCGCCGGGATGCTCTGGGGAGCGGGAGTAGTTCTGGCCGGAGTGGTCATCATCACATTGCCTGACGCCGTGTCGCAGCCCGTGGTGCGGAGTGTACGCAGCCAGGTGGCGCGGTTGCTCGCGTAAACTCAAATCACAGTTTAGAAATTCACCGTTTGAAAGCCCCGAGTGCCCAAACCAGCGCCGCCACCCGGACGTGAACTACGACGGGGCCATTTGCTGTTTAAGGGACTTCGGCGTAGTTCAGGTACCCGATGAACATCTCGTCGTAGCTCTGTTCGCCAAATCCTACGCTTCGGCCCGGCAGGAAGCGCGAGTCTCCCGTGCCGTAGTACTCTTCCATCAGGTGTGAATTCTGCATCGTGTTGTCCCAGCCTGCAGTGCACTTGATGCGGCTCCCCCTGGGCACGTACTTCGGCGTTGCGAGGCGATAAAGCGTCTGCCAGTGAAAAACATAGTGCGGAACCGAGATCAGCACTTCAGAGCTGTTGTCCGGGTAAATCACTTCGTATTTGAAATGCGATCCACGTAAATGCATGTGCGGCGACATCTCATAAATCAAAATGTTCGTCGTCAGCGTGCCCGACGTCGGGTGATACGCGATGCGCTGGTAATCCGGATTGTTGGCCGGGATATTAAAAAACACATCAAACGCCGATTTGGTCTGCAAAGGATACGTCGGCGGCGCTGGCGCAACGTAAAGGGCAATTTGTGTCTGGTCAGTTTCGGGCGTGCCTGTAGTAACGTAGTGCATCTGGAATTGCAGGACCTGTCCGCGCCTCAACAGCTTGCCCGTGCCCGGAGGAAACGCGACCGCGTCCGTACCCGGCACATAGCCCGAAAAAAAACCTTCCAGGCCTCCGATCGTTGGGTTGTCGAAGACCAGAACGTGATGAACCACCCGAGTGTTTCCCGGTTTCACCACGGCTGCGCGCAACCACACATCATCGGTGAATGTGGTCGTCACATCTATGTAGCGGTACCCCACCACACCCGTCGCCGGAATGTTCTGCATCGGGATGTTCAGCACCTGGTCGGGCGTGCCGAGAGACTCTGGCCACGCGAAAGGATAACCCACCGGCACTGACGCGGTTTCCAGCGGGTCCGGTCCGGTTCCTCGCGGCGCGCCGTCGTCGATCCATTGAATCAGGCGGGCGGTCTCCTCGGTGGTCAACGAGCGGTCGTTACTGAATCGGCCATAATGAGGATCCGCAAACCACGGCGGCATGTGCCTGGCGAGCACCTCATCTTTGATCGGGCCGGACACCGCCTGGATGATCGCATGGTTCGTCATCGCGAACGGCGCGATGTTCCCCGGGCTGTGGCAATAAAAACACTTGTTCTGCAGGATTGGCGCGATGTCTTGCGAATACGTGCTGTCGTATCGCGACGCCAGCGAGATGTCACAGCCTTTCACCGCGGTTTGCACGGGCGAGATGGGCTGGCTCGCGAGAAAGTTCACCACCGCATTTGAAAGATAGCTCTGGGTCGATGGCGTTGCCGTTGCGCCAATTCGATCATCAATGCTCCCGCGATAAAAGACCTTCCAATCCTTCGTGCTCACGCACACCACTTCCGGCGTCTTGCTCGCGCCGTACGCGCGAGCGATGACCTGGGCCGGATCATGCAGGATCGGGAGGCTGATGTTCCAGGTGTTCGCCTCCACCACGATGTTTGAGCGGTTGTCTTGAAGGTTTGAATCGATCATCCAATAGACCACTCCTCGCGACGAGAAATAATTCCGCTGGGAATTCAGCGTCGGGATGTACTGCTGCACGCTGGCGCAGCCGTTTCCGCTGAAGATCAGCACAAGCGCTTTCGTGTTGGTGCTGGTCAGGTAGTAGAACGGCTCGCGTGATGTCCCCTGATGATCGATCAAGCGGAAATTTTGCGCGGCCGCCGGTGCGTAGTCCGATTGCCAAAGCGCGCGGTAGAATTGCGTTGGCAGCGCGCTGGATTCGGCGTGCAGCCAGCCTTGCTGTGCGTGCAACGCAGGCAGCATCGATAGAAAATCCCATTGCCCGCGGCCGGGGTCCGTCGTGCCTTCAAACAAATAATGGCCGGTAGCACTCCCGTTGGCGGAAAGGTGCGCGCCCCCCGCTTGACGCTGGATGTTGATGGTAGTCTGTTGCGCCTGACCCGAGGCCAAACAAAACAGCAGAGCCACAGCCGGAAACCAGAACGCTAGCCTCATGCGATATTTACGGCAGAACCCGCGGCGAAAAGCAAGGTGGCCGGAACTGGCTTCACCGCGCGGGCTGCCCCTCGCCCTGACCTTCGCTTCGCAATCCACCGCCACGCTACTCGCTGCTTCGTCTGCTTCACTCCGTGAAACTCCGCCTGAGGTCAAAGTTAGATTTAACGCAGTACGACACCCCGTTCTTTCACGCTGTTTTTTACAATATCCACCTTGAATACGGGGCAGGCGGTTGCCATTCTAATATACCTGAGTTTTCCCAGCAGAAGTATGAAGTTGCCCTTTATCCTCGCGTGCGCAGTCGCTCTATCGACTTCTATCGCCCGCGGACAGGACGTCGTGATCAGCGAGATCATGTACAACACGCCCTCGGCCAATCCCGCTGAAGAATGGATCGAGTTGCACAACCGCGGAACCATCCCCGTGAATCTCCTGGGATGGAGAATCTCCGATGGCGTTCGATATACGTTCGGAAACGTCACGATTCCCGCGGGCGGTTATCTGGTTGTCGCGGCGAACACGGAGACTTTCAATTCGCTGTTTCCTTCGGTCTCGAATGTTGTTGGCGGCTGGCTCGACACGCTCAGCAACAATGGCGAGGGCGTGGAGTTGGAAAACGCCGCAGGAGATCGCGTCGATCGCGTGCGCTATGCGACCGACGGCGATTGGGGCGTCCGGCGCCGTTTGCCTGATCCAAATACCGGCACGCCCGGTTGGGACTGGACCGCAGACCACGACGGCATTGGCAAGTCGGTGGAGTTAATTAATCCGGCCTTGTCGAACGACAACGGCCAGAACTGGGGACCCAGCGTGCCGGTCGGCGGAACTCCTGGTGGGCCCAACTCGCTTGCGGACAGCGACATTGCGCCGCTCATCACCGAATCGACGCACTCTCCCGTGGTGCCCACTTCCAGCAGCGCAGTCACGATCTCCGCGCGCGTCACGGACGAGCAGAGCGCAGGAGTCGTTGTGCAGTTGTTTTATCGCACGCTGCAGAATCCGTTTACGCAGGTCGAAATGCGCGACGACGGTCTGAGCGGCGACGGCGGAGTGGCGGACGGCATTTACGCGGCAACCGTGCCCGCGATGGCGGACCGCGCCGTCGTGGAGTTTTATATTCAGGCAACCGACGCAGGGAACAACACGCGAACTTATCCCGCGCCCGGGATCGATCAAGTCGGGAACCCCGTCCAGGTGTTGAACATGGTTTACCAAGTCGACGACTCGACCTATACGGGCACGCAACCGTTTTACCGCATCATCTTGACCGAAGCGAACCGCATCGAGTTACAAAACATCAACCGGCAGAGCGACGCCGAAGTCCACTGCACGTTTGTGACCGTGGATGGCGTGGAAACGCAAGTGCGCCATAATTGCGGTGTGCGCACGCGCGGTGCGGGCAGCCGTGGCGCCAACCCGTCCAACTACCGGGTCAACATCCCGAACGACAACACGTGGAAGGGGCTCGATGCAATTAACCTCAACACGCAGTTCACACATGCCCAGGCAGTTGGCAGCGTGGTCGCCCAACGCGCCGGCATGACAGCCGCCGACGCGCGGCTCGTGCAAGTGCGAGTCAACGGCATCAATTTGGCCGGTGCAGGTTCCCCTCAATTCGGATCTTACGTGGCAGTGGAACCGATTAATGCTGAATTCGCCGAGAACCATTATCCAACCGATCCCGATGGCAACGTGTACCGCGCCTCGAGTGGATCGCACCAGGCCGACCTCTCGTATCGCGGCACTGATCCAAATGCGTATCGCTCCGCGGGCTATTCTAAAACATCCAACACAAGCGAAGACGACTGGAGCGACCTTATCAATCTCACGTCCGTTCTGAACAACACGCCCGATGCGAATTACACCGCCGCGATCTCCGCCGTCCTCGATGTCAGGCAGTGGATGAAATACTTCGCAGTAATTACCATGATGGCATACGGCGAGACGGCGCTTGGTAATGGCGAGGGCGACGATTATGCCATGTATCGCGGAATCGTCGATCCCCGTTTCAAACTTTTGGCCCACGATTTCGATACGATCTTTGGCCAGGGCGGCGGTGGCAACGTCGGGCAGGGCTTGTTCCTCGCCGCTGATTTTGGCGACCAGCCTGGCGTGGCAAGGTTCCTCACGTGGCGTGACTTTGTTCCGCTCTATTACGAGGAACTCATCCGGATGGCGGACACCGCGTTTTCGCCGGGGGAATTGTTTCCAGTTTTTGACCGCATCATGGGTGGAGTCGTTCCCGAAGCCACCATCAATGCCATGAAGACATTTGCGACGAACCGTGTTGCCTTCGTGCGCTCGCAAATCCCCCTAAACCTCTTTATCAGGACCAACACCCTTCGAGTCGTGAATGGGTATTTCACCAGTACGAACAGCACGATTCAGCTCACCGGCCTTGGCAATGTGATCAAAACGCGCAGTGTGCGCGTGGACGGCAACGTGGCGAACTGGAGCCCGCTCGGCGGAGGGTGGACTAACCTTGTGACTCTCACGCCGGGATTCAACCGCGTCATTGTCCAGGCCTTCAACGCGGACGGGCAAGAGCTTGAACGCGCGTCCGTGGATATTGTTTACGACGACGCGAGCATCGGCGTTATCCCGACGACGATTACCAGTAACCTCACGTTGACGGCAGCGGGTGGACCCTATGAAGTCACTACGACCATCACCGTCGCAGCCGGTGCGACGCTGACCATCGAGCCGGGTACAACATTCTATTTCGAAGGGGGGATCGGCTTCGTGGTCAACGGGCGCCTCATCGCCGAAGGGACCGAGACGCAGCGCATTCGATTCACACGCGCGCCGAGCGCGACCACGACATGGTCCGGCATCCGCTTCAACAATTCCAACCAGGACAATCGAATCACCTACGCGGACTTCGATTTTGCGGCCGGCGCCGATCCCATCGTGCTCGTGAACTCGACGTTATTGATCGACAACGTGACGTGGACGAACACGACGCGCACGATCATTGACCTCACAAACTCATCGTTGATTTGCCGCAACTCCGTCTTCCCCTCCATCGTCGACAACGAAACCATTCACGGAAATGGCATGCCCGCCAGTGGCTACGTCATCATTGAAGGAAACTACTTCGGAGGCACCACCGGCTACAGCGACATCATCGATTTCACCGGCGGTCAACGTCCGGGTCCGATCCTCCAGGTGCTCAACAACACGTTCGATGGCGGCAGCGATGACGCGCTGGACCTCGACGGCACTGACGCGCACATTGAGGGAAACCTGTTCCAGCACATTCACCAGGACGCGCCGCGCGATAGCGCCTCGCACGCCATCGCGACCGATTTCGGCGCGGAAATCACCGTGGTGCGCAACGTCTTTTACGATAATGACCACGCCGTATTGCTGAAGAACGGCGCGTTTTTGACCGCGGAAAACAACACGTTCGTGGCCTGCACCATCGCGGCCATCTCTTTCGACGAAACAAACCGCAACGTGAACCCGGGCCGCGGAGCGCTGATGGACGGTTGTATTTTCTGGAACAACGCTGCGCTGTTCCGGCACCTCTATCTTAATGATCCTGTGGAAACGAATACCGACCTCACGATTGTGCGTTCACTCGTCCAGGGCACAAACCACCCGGGCGTGGGCAACATCAACGCCAATCCGCTCTTCGTGAACGACACAGGTGATTTTCATTTGCGGCCCGGTTCTCCGGCCATCGGCACGGGTCCGAACGGCCTCGACATGGGCGCGTATGTGCCGCAATGGGCTTCTATCTCTGGCGAACCCGCCTCGCCGACACCGCTGACAACCGCGACGCTCCGCGTCGATGGCCCCGGTATCACGCACTACCGCTACCGCATCAACGCTGGCGCCTACAGCGCCGAGACATCCGTCACCAATCCCATCGCGCTGAGCGGCCTCACCAACGGCTCTTACACGGTGTTCGTGATCGGCAAAAA
>Ga0111538_10010105_pt1 | contig 12565 bp, 14 predicted proteins | sample SoiMethybrSBSTD1_FD_79669 | JGI IMG/M metagenome (GOLD analysis project Ga0111538, IMG submission 79669) | Bulk soil microbial communities from a Populus tree surrounding site in Tennessee, USA - Soil MetaG P. TD hybrid SBSTD1 (version 2)... | ecosystem: Environmental > Terrestrial > Soil >...
AGGAACACCTTCACCGGAATGTTCTCGGTGACGCAGGTGGCGAGCTCCTGGCAGGTCATGATCAGCGAGCCGTCGCCGGCAAGGCAGACCACGTCGTCGTCGGGGCAAGCGACCTTCGCCCCCAGCGCCGAGGGGAGCCCGAATCCCATCGTGCCGAGCCCGCCCGAGTTGATCCACCGGCGCGGCCTGGGGAAGTGGTAGTACTGCGCCGCCCACATCTGGTGCTGGCCAACGTCCGAGGTGACGATCGCGTTACCACCCGTCGCCTCCCACATCGCCTCGATCATGCGCTGCGGCTTGATCTCGGAGTCCTCGGAGTCGTCGTAGCGAAGCGGGTACTTCTCCTGCCAGCCGCGGATGCGGTCCCACCAGCCGTCGAGGCGCGTCGAGTCGGTCTCGAGTGCGCGGTACTCGGCGGTCAGCTTGGGCAGGATCTGCTTGGCGTCGCCGACGATCGGGATGTGCGCCGGCACGTTCTTCGAGATCTCGGCCGGGTCGATGTCGATGTGGATGAACTTCGCCCGCGGCGCGAACTCGGCCAGCTTGCCGGTGATGCGATCGTCGAAGCGAGCGCCGATCGCGACGATCAGGTCCGCCTCGTCCATCGCGTAGTTGGCCGCGCGCGTGCCGTGCATCCCGAGCATCCCGATCCACTGCTGGTGCGGCGCTGGGAAGCCGCCCAGGCCCATCAGCGTGCACGTGACGGGGAAGCGGTCGGACAGCGCGAGCTCCGTGAGGTCCTTGGACGCGTCGGCGTTCACGACGCCGCCGCCTGCGTAGATCACGGGCCGGCGCGCGTTCGCGAGCGCCTTGGCTGCGAGCCGGATCTGCTTGACGTTGCCCTCGGTCGTCGGCTGATAGCCGGGGAGCTGGACGTCGCTGGCGGGCTCGTACTGGATGTCGGCGCGCGAGAGGTCTTGCGGGATGTCCACCAGCACCGGCCCAGGCCGCCCCGTACGCGCGATGTGGAACGCCTCGTGGATCGCGCGCGGGATGTCGCGCGGGTCCTGAATCATCAGCGAGTGCTTGACGACCGGCATCGTCATGCCGTGGATGTCGGCCTCCTGGAACCCGTCCGTGCCGAGCAGGTCCGTGCGCACCTGGCCGGTGAGGAAGACGGTCGGAACCGAGTCCATCATCGCGTCGGTGATCGGCGTGATCAGGTTGGTCGCGCCAGGCCCGGACGTCGCGAGCGCGACTCCCACCCTGCCCGACGCCTTGGCGTAGCCCTCGGCCGCGTGGCCCGCGCCCTGCTCGTGGCGACACTGGATGTGGCGCACGCCGGCGTCGTAGAGGGCGTCGTAGGTCGGGAGGTTCGCCCCACCGGGGATGCCGAAGACGTGTTCAACGCCCTCCGCCTTGAGGCATTCCATGATTGCGTCGACCGCGCGCATCAGCGATTGAGTCTAAAGACCTCTTCTGGGTAGTCCAGATCTCTGCCGCAGCTCATGCAGACCTGGTCGTGCACCGGGACGATCGCCCCGCATTCCTCGCAGCGGCGCATCGGCTCGTCCTTCTCCCATCGCCACAGGAGCGCGAGGATCGTCCCCAGGAGCGGCAGGCAGAAGCCGACGAGGAACCAGATGAAGAACGAGCTGCCCTTGATCCGGCCGATGATCCCGGCCGACAGGCCGCAGAAAAAGAAGAAGACGAGGTATTCCACTTAGCGCAGCTGCGCCAGTGCCCAGAACGCAGCGAGCAGCACCACGATGACGATCGCGATCCAGACGACCGCCGAGGCGACGCCGACGACGATCTTGAACAGGATGTACGCCGCGAACAGCAGGACGAGGAGAGCGAGTCCCTTCCTCCCCAGGTCCTTCAGAGATTCAGCCATACCCTCAGAGTAGTGTGGGTGGGCGCGTAGGCACGTATCTGTCGAGCCCCGGAAGCGGCACCGAGCACATGATCCAGCTCGGCCAGTAGACGCGGAAGCCGAGCCCGCGGAGGCGTCGCAGGAGCCACCACGCGATCGTCGAGCAGAACAGGCTGAGCTCCTCCGGCTCTTGCGTCTTGGCGACGCGATCGAGCGCTGCGAGCACCACCGGGACGAGGTGCTCGGGCTCGCCCCCCACGGCGGGGCCGATCTCGCCCCGCGTCGACACCCAGCAGAGCCCGGTCGCGTCGCCCGCCGGGGACATCGTGGCGAGGCATGTCCGGTCGCGCGCGAAGAACTCGTGCAGCGCCGGGCGCTCGTGGCCGATCGCGAGTGGCTCGAGCCGCTTCCATTCCTCGGCCGCGCGCGCGGGGGAAAGCACGTGCGCATCCGGCTCGCGCACGTCGATCTGGTGTGCCCGCCGCTCGAGGTAGAGCTCGGTGCGCACGCGCATGTGCCAGTGCCCGACGACAGGCATGACGCCGAAGTCGGGGTACAGCGTCAGGTCCGCGGGCGCGCCCGTCGCCACCACGAGCCGCCCGAGGTCGGGTGTCGGGTCGCCGGGCCAGCAGCGCTCGAGCAGCGCGCGGCCGATCCCCTCGCCCTGGTGCTCCGGGTCGATCATCAGCTCGGTGAGCTCCTCCATGCGATCGAAGCGCACGATGCGTGCGAAGCCCACGATGCGCTCGCCGGCCTCGGCGATCCAGTACCGCCCGCCGGGCTGAGCCGCGAGGAACTCGAGCATGTTGCGCTGCGTGAGCCAGTGCGACCGGATCGCCGCATCGGTGAGCTGAGTGCCTCCCGGCATCACCCCCTGGCGCACGGCGACGTCGTGTAGCGCGCGCTCCGCGACCTCGAACGTGTTGGGCAGGTCCCGCGCAGTGCCCTCACGGAACGTGAGTTGAACGGTGTTCAGAAGTCACCCCCTCGAAGGGCTCCGGGTGCCCTAGCTGGCCCAGCTCCGCGGAGGCGCGGCCGAAGAAGAGGGCGACCGTCCAGTCCGCGATCAAGCGGAGCTTCCGCACGAATCCCGGCATCACGAGCATGTGGTACGTCCGCGCCGCGAACCAGCCCGGGAAGCCGCGGAAGCGCACGACCGGCGTCGACACGACGGCCTTGTGGCGCCCCATGTCCACGAACACGCCGCGGGTCTTGTAGCGGAACGGGCGCAGCTTGCCGGTGCCGAGCGTCGCGGCCACGTTGTCGGCAACCAGGCGCCCCTGCCGGAGCGCGTGCTGCGCGGTCGGCGGGGTCGGCCGCTCGCGGCCGGCGGCGGGGTCGGGCACGGCGGCCGTGTCGCCGATCGCCCAGATGTTGTCGTGGCCCTTCACGCGAAGGGTCTGCTCGACCTCGATCCTCCCACCCGCTCCGAGCGGGAGGCCGAGCTCGCGCACGAGCGCCGGCGGCGCCACTCCTGCCGTCCAGCAGACGGTCCGCGTCGGGATCCGCTCCCCGGTCGAAAGCGTGGCGGCATCCTGCTCGACCGCGTCCAAGCTCGTCCCCGTGCGCACCTCGATTCCGCGCCCCTGAAGCTCACGTGTGGCGAAATCGGCCAGCTTCGGCCCTATCTCGGGCATGATGCGGTCGAGCCGCTCGACCAGGATCCAGCGTGTGCCGTCGATCCGGCAGCGCGGGTAGCGGTCGATCACGTCGGCGACCATGTCCTGCAGCTCGGCGACGCCCTCGACGCCGGCGTAGCCCGCTCCGACGAACACGAAGGTCAGGTACTCGCGCCGCTTCTCCGGGTCGTCGAGCGACTCCGCGATCTCGAGGTGCAGCAGCGCGCGGTTCCGGAGCGCGATCGCATCCGCGAGCGTCTTGAAGCCGACGGCGTGCTCGGCGAGCCCCGGTATCGGAAGCGTGCGCGACACCGAGCCGAGCGCCAGGACAAGCTGGTCGTAGCGGGTATGGGCCTCGCGGCCGTCGAGCGTGGTCCAGCGCAGCTCGTTCACGCCGGCGTCGAGGCCCAGCACGCGTCCGAGCTGCACGTCCGCCCAGTCGAGCTCCTCGCGGAGCGGCACGACGACGTGCCGCGGCTCGAGCGTCCCCGCAGCTGCCCCCGGTAGGAGTGGCGTGTACAGGAGGAAGTTGGTGTCGCTGAGGACGGTGATGCGCGCGCTGTGCCGCGGAAGCACGCGCTCGAGCCGCCGCGCCGCGTAGAGGCCGCCGAACCCCCCGCCGGCAATGACCACGTTCCACGCCAACGGTTAGCTCCGCGGGGCTTCCAGCCCCGCGTTCTGAGGGCGCTGCTCGCATCCGGCTCGCGTGACCGCTCGGCTCTGCCTCGCTTTTGCCGCCTTGACCGCGGCGTTCAGCGCCGGACGCTGCTCCTTGCGGATCCGCCGGCGCAGGCGCCAAGGCGCACCGGAGAACGCGTGGTTGGCGACGGTCGCCAGGCCCTCCTCGTCCGTGCGGAGTGCGAGCAGCAGATGCGCGACCCGGTCCGACGGCGGAAGGTCCCGCTCGGCGGTCCCCACGCAGAAGCAGTGGACACGCCTGCCGCCATTCGCCACCAGCACGGCACCCGCCTCGCCGAGCAGCCAGACGCCGAGCGCGCCGCGCTCCATCGCAAGTCCTGTCTCGCGATGCAGGTCGCGCGCATCGTGTCCGAGGAGGTCGCCGAGGAACCCCTGCGCCACCGGCTCAGCCTTCTCGTTGCGCGGGCCGCGTGGCGGGCGGATCGTGTTCGAGCCGCGGAAGGCGTGCAGCTCGGGGATGACCCAGCCGTGGGCGAAGCTCGCGAGCGCGACCGGAAGTGCCAGCGGCTCCAACGCGATCAGCGCGATGCCGGCAAGCGTGAACGGGACGACGAACGCAACGGTCTGCAGTGTCCAGAGCCAACCGCGGCGCTGGAGGTAGCGCGCGTCGACGCGCCCTCGCCACGGGACCGCGGCGAGCTCGGGAAGGGCGGCCTCCGCCACTACCCTCCGGCGATCGGGCGCCGGAGGATCACGAGGTCGGCGTCGAGCGGAAGCTCGCGCACCTGCGTGGCCTTGCCCGGCCCGTCACTGACCATTCCGATGCATCCCTCGTCGAGCTGACGGCGGAACTCCCGGATCGCGGCGTCACACGCCTGCGGGTTGTCCTCCGTCCACTCGGCCAGGGTCGAATGCCCGGTGTGGTCCATACGGATCAGTTTGCTCATGGGACCGATGTTACGCCGCGTCAGCGGCTCGTCCCAGCCGCCAGCCGCAGCGTCGACAACGTCTGCCCGCCCTCGTTCTGGTTGTCGGCCGGGCTGGTCGCGGAGAGCGTGACGCGGAGGCCGTATTCGCCCTGCGGCGCGCCGGCGCTGAAGACCCCGTACCCGTAGCTCATGTCGATCTCGGGACCGCACGGCAGTGTCTTCGGCCACACCACTTCATACGGTCCCCCGCTCGACCCGGAGACGGGCGCATCGATCAGCCCCTCGCGCGGCTCACCCTCCGCAGGCGGCGGGAACGAGACGTAGAAGCTGTCGAACTTGTTGGTCGTCGGAGTGGTGATCGTCCCGGTCACGCTCGTGGTGTTGCCGGGCGTCGGGCATCTCAGCGCCATCGCGACGTCTTTTTCATCGTTGTCGAGCTGCATCACGCATCCCGGTTCGAAGCCGCTGAAGTCGGTGAACGAGTCCCCGTCGTTGTTCACCTTGTCGTTGCACGCGCGCGCCGCGGGCCCCTTGAGGGCCTTCTCGAGGATCTTGATCCAGTCCTCGAGCAACTCGACCTTCGCCCCTTCCGACTTCGCGATTCGGCGGAGGTCAGCCGCCTTCGCCTTCTGCCTCGCGAGCCTCTTGCGCAGCTTGCGCTTCTCGTCGCGCGTCTTCGCCTTCTTCAGGTCCTCCTTCAGCGTCGCGATCTTCTCCTGCCGCGCTGTCCTGGCGTACACGGCATCGACCTTGTTGTCGATCGACTCGCCGAACATCGCATTCGCGTCGTCGAGCTCGAGCTCGAGCTCCCCCTCGGTGACGGGTGTCGACAGTGGCGCCTTTTGCTTGTCGACCTTCTTGCGTCCGCGGCGTGTCTTCACTACGACCTTGCCGGCCGTGGCCTTGATGCCTCGCACCAGGACGCTGAACGTGCGCCCGGAACGAACGGAGTCGGAAAAGCCCTTCGTCCCGCGGCGGACTCGCTCAGGGTCGCCGGCCGGACCGGTCTCGATGATCGTCGTCGGCTTGCCGGACGCGGGAACGAAGCGCACCTTCACGCTCCCCTTCCTCAGCTTTCCCGAGCCGAACAGCTCCGCGAAGTGGCCCTTGAAGGTGACCTCGACGAAAGCAGAGGTAGCGGTCGACGCGCCGTCCATCACCTTGACCGTCAGGGCCTTGCGCTCGGGCTTGGCCAGCGCCAGCGCAGAGCCGGGCGCGCACGCGGCGACGGCCGCGAGCAGCAGGAACGACGCGAGCATGACACGCACCGGGGGCAGACGGCGGAGGGTACACCGGATGCCGTCATACTCGACCCGGATGGGGCGGCGAGCCATCGTCACGTGTGCGGCTCTCTTCGCCTGCATGTGTGCGCAGGCCCAGGCCCAGATCGTCTACTCGGCCGACGGGCGGCTCTACGAGATTGGCGCGGACGGCTCGAACCGGACCGTGTTCACGGCGCCAACGTCGCCCCAGGCGATCGACTTCGAGCCGGCCTGGTCCCCGGATGGCACGCTGCTGGCGGTCGTCCATCAGCGCGACGAAGACGAGGGACGATCGCGCATCGACCTGCTGAGCGCTGACGGGTCGAGTCGTCAGCGCATCACCCCACTGGAACGAGGCGTGTTCGTGGCCTCTCCTCAATGGTCCCCCGACGGGACCCGCCTCGTGTTCACACGATTCACGAAGCATGCGCTTGGCTTTCGCACCGCGATCGTCGTGCGCGAGCTCAACGGCGAGGAGCGGACCCTGGTGCGCCAGCGTCTCGGCCGCCGGCTGACCACGGTGGGGCAGCCAGAGTGGTCGGGCGACGGCGAGAGCGTTCTCTACAGCCGGTACCGGCTCGACCGCGAGTTCAACTTCGGCGCGTCGATCTACGCAGTTTCGGTGGACGGTGGCCCGTCCCGCGTGTTCGCGCGTGACGCGTCCTCCCCCGCCTTCTCCCCCGACGGATCGCGAATCGCGTTCATCAGCATTGCCGACCGCAACGGTCAGTCGTGTGGGTCCGATGAGTGCTCTTACAACGGAGAGCTCTACGTGATGGACGCGGACGGCGGGAACGCGCTGCGCCTTACTCGGAGCAAGGGCGACGAGATGGCGCCCGACTGGTCAGCAGACGGCGCCCGGATCGCCTTCAACAGCAACCGGAACTTCCCGGACGGGGATGGGCACGAGATCTATTCAATCGAGCCGAACGGAGAGTGCCTCACGTGGCTGACGAATGGGACCGCGAGTAGCGTTCAGCCCGCCTGGCGAGCAGCGGCGGGGACGACCAATCCTGGCGGCTGCGGCGCAACGGCGAGGCCGCCGCTAATCGAGGTTGATCTCGATCCGGCTCGGAGCTTTGACGGACCCCGTCCGCTGTGGCTCGGTTTGACGTATCGCGGCCTGCTTCTGTCCGAGGTGACGGACGCGCACCACGAGCCGCTGTACTTCGGCTACTACGACTGTGACCGGTTCCGGCCGCGGGACTGCCCTTCCCCCATGCAGGTGCTCGTCGACTCAGTGTGCTCGCAGCGGGCGAGAGGGCCGTTCCTCAGTGAATACGGCGGGCTAGCGGAGCGACGGCGACATGCGCTGGTAGTCGATTTCGGTGGTGACGGCGGGATCGAAGCGCTGACCGGCGGACTTGTGGCTCACGTCTTCTCCGAAGCGCTTCACGCCGCACCGGCTCGCAGCGCCTTCCGAGCACTGCGCCCCTTCCCTCGTGAGACGAACGTCGCGAACCTTGCTCCGCCGGTCATCCGTGCAGAGCTCGCGCGCGAGATCCGAAGGGTCGAGCGGCTTCTCCGCAAGCTCGGCTCGGTAGCGGCGATAGCCGACCGGCTCGGCCTGTCGCGGCAGGCGGTCCGCACACGTCTCGGGTATGCGGAGGCGTTCGACCACTTCGGGCGCCCCGTCGGCACGACGCGCTGCTAGAGGCTCAGCTTCTCGCGGATCAGCTTCTGGACCTCGCCGCCGTCGGCGCGGCCCTTCGTCTCTTTCATCACCGCGCCGACGATCGCGCCGATCGCCTGGCCCTTGCCGGCCTTGATCTTCTCGACGGCGTCCGCGTTCTCGGCGATCGCCTTGTCGACGATCTCCCCCAGCTCGTCCGCGCCCTGAGCGCCGAGACCCTGCTGCTCGACGATCGCGGCCGGGTCGCCCCCTTCGGCCGCCAGGACCCCGAGCACCTGCCGCGCCGCCGCGGCGGAGACCGTCTTCTCGCTGACCATCACGACGAGCTTTGCCAGGGCCGCGGGCTCCACGTCGGCCGCGGCCGACTCCTGGGTGACCCAGTTGGCGAGGGTCTTCGGATCTACGCCGTCCGCTGACAGCGCCTCCTCGTAGAGGTCGCCCAGGTCCGAGCGGAAGGCGAGCAGCTTGGCCGTGTCGGCCGGGAGGCCGAGCTCCGACTCGAAGCGGCCGGCGCGCGCCGCGGGGAGCTCCGGCAACGCCTCTCGGGCGCGGTCGAGCATCTCCTGCGTGGGTGCCACGGCAACCAGGTCGGGCTCCGGGAAGTAGCGGTAATCGTGCGCCTCCTCCTTCGAGCGGAGACTGCTGAGCGTCCCACTCTGCGGATCGAAGTGGAGCGTCTCCTGCTCGACCTCGCCGCCGTCGCGGAGGATCGCCTCCTGGCGCTTCAGCTCCGCCTCGATCCCGCGCTCGAGGAAGCGGAACGAGTTCATGTTCTTCAGCTCGGTCTTGGTCCCGAGCGTCGCCGAGCCCGCGTGACGCAGCGACACGTTCGCGTCGCAACGGAGCGACCCCTCCTCCATGTTCACGTCCGAGACGCCCAGCCGCTTCAGCGTCGCGCGGAGCAGGCGCAGCCATTCGCCCGCCGCTTTCGGGTCGTGCAGGTCCGGCTCGGTGACGATCTCGACGAGCGGCGTGCCGGCGCGGTTGAAGTCGACGGTCGAGTGCTCGGCGCTGTGGATTCGGCCCGAGGCGCCGGCGTGCACGAGCTTCGCGGCGTCCTCCTCGAGATGTGCGCGATGGATGCGCACGTCGTCGAGCCGGCCCGCGCCGCAGATCGGTACGTCGTACTGGGAGATCTGGTACGCCTTCGGGTTGTCCGGATAGAAGTACTGCTTGCGGTGGAAGATCGACCGGTCGGCGATCTCACACTCGAGCGCCATCCCGATCATCAGTGCGTAGTGGACCGCCTCCGCGTTGATCACCGGGAGGACCCCCGGATGACCCAGGCAGATCGGACACGTGCGCGTGTTCGGCTCTTCGCCGAACGAGAGCGCACAGCCGCAGAACATCTTCGTCCGGGTCGAGAGCTGGACGTGGATCTCGAGCCCGATGACGGGCTCGTACACGCGGTCCGGGTCACGCGTCACGCCACGGCCCTTCCTCGAAGGCGATCGCCTGCTCCAGCGCGTACGCCGCGTCGAAGATGCGGTTCTCGCTGAACGCGGGGCCCGCGAGCTGGATGCCGACCGGCAGGTCGTCGGCGAGCCCGCCCGGGATCGAAATCGCCGGGATGCCGGCCAGCGGCATCGGGACCGTGCAGGCATCGGCGAGGTACATCGCCCACGGGTCGTCGGTGCGCTCGCCGAGCTTGAACGCGACCGTCGGCGAGGTCGGCGTCACGATCAGGTCGACCTTCGCGAAGGCCTCGCGGAAGTCGTCCGCGATCTTCGTGCGCACCCGCTGCGCCCGCCCGTAGTACGCCTCGTAGTAGCCCGAAGACAGCGCGTAGGTGCCGAGCATGATCCGCCGCTTCACCTCGCCACCGAACCCGGCCGCGCGCGTCTCCTCGTACATCGAGAGCAGGTCACCGTTCCCCTCGCGGATGCCGAAGCGAACGCCGTCGTAGCGCGACAGGTTCGCCGACGCCTCCGCCGGCGCGATCACGTAGTACGCGGCGATGCCGTGGGGCGAGTGCGGTAGCGCGACCTCCTCGAGCTTGCCGCCGAGGCCCTCGATCTTCTTCAGCGTCTCGTCGAAGACCGCCTTGACGCCGTCCTCGATCCCCTCGCCCGTCAGCTCGGGCGGGACACCGAAGCGGACGCCGTCGAGGCTCTCCGCACTCGGCAGCGCGATCTCCTCGGGGAATTCGAGCGACGTCGAGTCGCACGGGTCCTTGCCGACCATGTGCCGGAAGAGCAGCGCGGCATCGGTGACGTCGCGCGTCAGCGGCCCGCACTGGTCGAGCGACGACGCGAAGGCGATCATCCCGTAGCGCGAGACCGCGCCGTAGGTGGGCTTGAGCCCGACGATGCCGCAGAGCGCAGCGGGCTGGCGGATCGAGCCACCGGTGTCCGTGCCGATCGCCCACGGCGCACTGCCGGCCGCAACCGCCGCTGCCGAGCCGCCGGACGAGCCGCCGGGCACGCGCTCGCGGTCCCACGGGTTCGCGACCGGCCCGAAGCCGGAGTTCTCGTTCGACGAGCCCATCGCGAACTCGTCCATGTTTGTCTTGCCGAGCACCGGCGCGCCGGCCTCGCGCAGCTTCCGCACGCTGGTCGCGGTGTACGGCGGCCGGTAGCCCTCGAGGATCCGCGACCCGGCGTAGCTCGGGACACCTTCGACGCAGAAGAGGTCCTTGACAGCCAGCGGCACGCCGGCGAGCGGGCCGTCACCGGCATCGGGCTCGTCCGCGACCCACATGTACGCGTTCAGGTCGTCGGCCGCCGCGCGCTCGCGATAGAGCGTCCAGAGCTCGTCGGCGGACACCTCGCGCGCGCGGATCTTCTCCGCCGCCTGCGCCGCGGTCAGCTGTGCGAGCTCGGTCACTGGCCCGGGCTCGGGACCCGGAATCCGTCGTCGGCCGCGTCAGGCGCCGGCTCCAGGATCCGCTCGCGTGGCCAGCTCTCGCGCGGCTCGTCGGCGCGCAGCACGTTCTCGACCTCGACCACATGAGAGGTCGGCTCGACGTCCTCGAGATCGAGCTCGCTGATCTTCTCGATGTGGTCGAGGATCGTCGACAGCTCGCTCGACATCCGCTCGACCTCATCGTCGGTGAGACGGAGGCGCGCGAGGCGCGCGACGTGGAGGACCTGCTCGCGGTCGATCATGGCCGGGCGATTCTAGGAGCCGGTCGAGGGACCACCGGCGTCGATCACGCGCCGCTCGTGCGTGCCGATGCCGATCACGCGCCCGCCTTCGGTGACCTCGACCTCGAAGCGCAGCTTGCGCCCGTCGACGATCTCGTTCAGCTGCGAGCGCACGGTGCACTCCACACCCTCCGCCGCGGCGGCCACGTGTTTCACGCAGACCTCGAATCCGACCGTGGCCTTGCCGTCGGGCAGCGCCTCGAACGCCAGGATCGCCGAGTTGCGCTCCATCATCGCGATCATCCCGGGCGTCGACAGGACGGACACGCCGATCGTCCCGCCGACGTCCGTCATCAGCCGCTCGTCGACGGTGAAAGTGTCGCTGCGCTCGATTCCCTCACGCAGATCCGGCATCGGCGACCTCCTTGTCGGCTTCCCTGTCGTCGGCCCGCAGCGCGTACGCGGATCCAAGGGCGATCATCGCGAGCGCGACGAGCGCCAGCAGCGCACCGGCCTTCACGTTCGTGCCGGCGTCGAGCCCAGGCTCCTGGATGATCCGGTAGGCGACCCCGACCGCCGCGGCCGTGGCGAAGATCGCAGCCAGGCCGGCGAATCCCAGGCCCTTCGTCGGTCTCGCGCCGGCGGCGCGCGTCGTCGCGGCAAGGGCGGCGAGGACGATCGCGGCCAGCATGAGGCCGAGGATGATCCGGTCGATCAACGCGTCCGCCTGCCACGCGTTCTTCTCCTCGCCCTCGGCGACGAACCGGGCCTCCTCGTTCAGGCGCCGGTCGACCTCGCCGGCCTCGGCGCCCGACGGGTTCTCGGTGATGCTCTCGATGCGGCGCGCCTCGTCGCCCTGGGCCGTGCTGTACCAGTCCATCGCCATCACGAACAGGAGCGCGAGAGCGCCGAACAGGGCGATGGCGTGGCCAAGCCTCACGGCTGCACGAGCCGCGGCTCGACTTGGTGCTCGGGGCGCGGCAGGCGCTCGTCGCGGATGCTCGCGAGGCACCCGGCGGTCAGAACGCTGACGGCCACAAGACCAAGCCAGGCGCCCGCTTCGCGCTGGGTGTCGAAGACGCCGTCGGTCACGTCCGGCGTCCAGATCAGGCGGATCACGACCAGGACGAACGAGAGCACGGAGACGAGTGTCGCCAGGGAGGCCATCGCCAGCGGAATCGCCGCCGTCGGCTGAGCTGCCGTGAGCACGAACGCCGAAAGTGCCATCACCGCGGCGAGAGCGAGGATCACGTCGTTGACGGCGAACGACTCCCAGGCGTTGAAGCCGATCGACCCGACCGATTGCCCGGCGAGCGATAGCTCAGGGATCGAGTACCAGTCGACGAGCATCACGAGGAGCACGGCGACGGCGCCGCCGGCCATCACCCAGTCGCCGAACCGAACTCGGTCGAAATCCACGAATTCAGCGTATCGCTGCCTGAAGCCGCGCGGCCTTCATCGTGTTCGCGAGCAGCATCGCGATCGTCATCGGGCCGACCCCGCCCGGCACCGGGGTGATCGCGGACGCCTTCTCCTTCACCCCGTCGAAGTCGACGTCGCCCACCAGGCCCTCCTCGGCGC
>Ga0111538_10010106_pt1 | contig 12563 bp, 5 predicted proteins | sample SoiMethybrSBSTD1_FD_79669 | JGI IMG/M metagenome (GOLD analysis project Ga0111538, IMG submission 79669) | Bulk soil microbial communities from a Populus tree surrounding site in Tennessee, USA - Soil MetaG P. TD hybrid SBSTD1 (version 2)... | ecosystem: Environmental > Terrestrial > Soil > Tree...
AAATTTGCCTGCGATGAACGGCTTGTCGATACCGTCTCCCGATTCGGTCGACCCAAGGCTGTAAGGTATCGATCATTTTTAACGAGCGCCGCGCGGGGAAACGGAATGTCAATCGCTTTAGGCAATAATTTATAAACCACAACACTATCGGGGTAGACGGGTCCGATGGAAAGACTTACGGCGTCGGTAAACTGCTCTGCTGTTAACCGTCGTCTTAACATGCCACTAAATACATAATCAGGAGCACCGATAAAGGCTTCCTCTTTAAACCCTACGGATGGTAGTTGATAGGTTCTCGAAGTCAATATTTTGAACATCAACTTTTTGATATCGTAACCATCTGCCACAAAATCGGACGCTAGATAATCCAACAGATCCTGGCTCCATGGTTCATTGTCCATTACGTCGACGGGTTCGACAATGCCTCGTCCCATCAGCTGCGCCCATATTCGATTTACCAACGTACGGTATAGACGACCGTCTTTCGGCTGAACCAGAAAATCGGCGAGCTGTTTTAGTCTCTCCTCCGTTACAGCCTCTGCATCTATTTCTCCCAGCTCTTTAAACAATAAGCGGCGTCCCGCAACCTTTCCTGTTGGTTTATCACATCGGTTTATCTCCAGCGTTGTATCGGCAAAAATATTTGCAAAAGCGTAAGCATCATCGAGCTTCCAGTCACTTATAAAACTATCGTGACAAGACGCGCATTTGATGTTGAGCCCCAGAAATACCTGGGAAACATTCTGTGCAGCTTGCATCTCCGTCCTTTGACTTGCATTGATGGTTCCCCTCCATTTGATACCTTCGATAAAACCTTTGGAATCTTTGGTTGGGCTGATCAACTCCGTGACGAAGGCATTGTAAGGTTTATTTTCCTTTAATGCTGCGTATAGCCATTTCGTAATATTAAAACGTCCGCCGGTAATATAGCCCGTTCCGGTGTAGTCGTTTCTTAAGGCGTCATTCCAAAACGTCAACCATTGTTGCGCATAGTCATCATTCCGTGCGAGCAATCTCTTTACCATGACTTCCCTTTTCCCGGCATTACTGTCCTTAATAAATGCATCAATCGAGTCGGGAGGCGGTAGCAGGCCGATGACGTCGAGGTATACCCTCCTCAAAAAGATATGGTCGTTGACAGGATCTTTCCATTCTATATCGTTCTTTTCAAAATAGTCGTCTACAAAAAGGTCAATAGGATTGAACATGTCGTCCGGCCCTTCGGGGATCGCAGGGTTGCGCGGTTCCAGGGCGGCCACTCTATATATACTCTTGTCCGGACCGTCGGGCCAGGGTGCACCCTTCTTGATCCAGAATTCCAGCAAAGCGATCTCGCGATCCGTTAATCTTTTCCCTTTTTCGGGCATCACGTCTTCGTGATTTGCCGGCAATGTTATCCTCCTTATTATCTCACTTTTTTCCGGATGATCCGGAACAACCACAAGACCATTCTCCCCTCCTTTCATGATGGACTCGCGACTATCCAATCTCAACTCACCCTTTACTTTCGCTTTTCCATGACACTTATAACAATTGTGTGCGAAAATAGTACGCACCTCAATGTTGAGTTGCTGAATATTTTCTTCTGAAAGCTCGCTATCCTTCACCGCGAGAATATCCGCTTTGTTTCCATTGGTACCCTTGAGTTCCTCCGATGGAAAAACGCTCGTCAAATAATCATCTCCGTGCGTCAGCATAGCACCGTAGTGTCCCGCAATGGCAACCAGCGCCACAGTAACAACTAGGAAAACAAACTGAGCCTGGTATAACCTTCTTGTGGCAGCGATGGCAGTGAGCATTGATAAGATCATTGTCGCGATCCCCGACCATCGATGAACAGGAAGAAGATCGCCGCCATAGCTGTCGGTAGTAGATAGAAGCAACCCGAATATTACGGCAAAGACGGCAGAGATACAGCCCACATAGATAAGCACGCGGATTGCGTCAGCGAGTGACTTATTACGCTTTATTCTCTGAAAGATTTCAAGCATCAAAGCAACGATGATGATGCTTATGGGAAAGTGAACGATCAAGGGATGAAGCCTTCCCAGTAATTTCCAGAGCCAAAAGCTTTCGGCACCGGCGCTGCCAGTTTCCTGTGCTAATGCTGAGCCGGCAGTAATACAAAGAAAAATCAATGCGATTGCTGCTTTAAAGAGAGCACTATTAAATGAGGAAGTATGCTTTGTATGTTCGGTCTTCAAAGAATAAAAATGAGCTTGACCAAAGTAATAACAAATGCCGCATTATTTAAAGCCGGTGATAAAAAATCAGGTTAACCAGAATCAGTCACAATCGACTTAAAAGGTACATCATGTCGCGATGCGTGCAGGCACAAGTAAACTGCTTCGCTTTCAGATTGGCCAGTCATTCAATTGAGAATTAGATTCAATTTCGGTAACTTTCAGTTTGTTAAATCTGCGGAGTGAGCATCAAAAGACCATTTTTTGCAGTCATACTCCTTATTTTTTTGACTTCCACCCTGCACGCACAGATGGCGGGCGCCCCAACCTGGAAGATCTACTACGATAGTGCCCAAACTTTCTGGAACAGCGACTGGCCAAAGACGATTTCTTTACTTGCCCGAGCTGAAAAATCAGCGCTGAGCGACCTCGGAATTTATGACGACAACTATCTGACGATCGTCAATGACCTTGCTCTTGCATACACGCATACGAACGACTATTCAACGGCTGAGAAACTATTTACAAAAATCATTGCTACACGAACAGAGCTCGGAAACATTTCAGATAGCGAGTACACCAACGCAGTAATGAATCTTGCCAACGTGTATGCAGAGACCGCTAAAGTAAAACAAGCTGCAGCTTTGTATAAGAAGTTGATGTCATCGTCAACTCCTGAAACACCGGACCATCAAAAAGCTGGTGAAAGCCTGTTGCGTCTCTACGAATCGAACGATCAACTGGACTCTGCGATGTTGGTCGCGAATAAACTAAAATCCCAGGCACTTGCGAATGATGATAACACGGCATTCGAGCTTACGCTTGCACAAGGAAGATTGAACCGAAAACTAAGAAAGTACGACGAGGCCAAAACGATCCTCGAAAAACTGGCCCATACATTACAATCCCAGCTAAACCACACGTCATTGTATCTGCGGTCGCTACAAGAACTCGCATTGGTGTCGCAGGAAACAGGTTTCCTCAATAATGCGGAGAAATATCTTCTCCAGTGTTTCCGGCAACTCAAATCAGGCCAGGCAAAGGATGAAGAGTTACTTATTGAAGTGTTGAATAACCTCGCATCGACTTACGAACGATTGAACATCAACGACAAAGCGCTCATCTACTATCAGGAAGCGCTCACTCATTGTAAGCAGCTCAATGGTCCAAATGATGTCTCTACATTGACCGTAAAAAACAACATCGCAGGTATTCATTTAAGCCAGGGCGGACTTTCCAAGGCAATTGCCAGCTATGAAGAGATCGCAAAGAGCCTGCACAGCACTTCGAAAGCGAGCACATTCTATATAACCATACTAAACAACCTTGGTACTGCTTACCGTAAAAGCAATCAATACCAGAAGGCTGGCGAACATCTCAATGAAGCGATGAAGCTGATAGCTCAAAACAAACTTGAAAAGGAAGATATCGGCGCGGGGGTGCTTAACAACATCGCCGTATTGCATACTGCATTAGGAGAACCGGAAAAAGCGATAACATATTTTGAAAGGGCATATGCCATTAAACAAACCCTGTACGGGGAAAACTCTCTCGCGCTTATGGACCTTGCGGGAAACATGGCCGTGCTCTATTGGGCGCTGAAGAGATCCGATACAGCTATCCCACTCTTCCGGAAATCAATCGCGATGGCTATTCGTCAGATACGGTACATCTTCCCAAATCTGAGTGAAGATGAACAGGTCCAGTTTTATCAAAAGACGAAAGAAGATTTTGAACGATTTAATGCGATAGCGTTCGAAGCATCGACCCAACATCCCGATCTCTTAAGAGATGTATTTAACAACCAGGTAGTGGTCAAATCCATCCTTTTCTTTACGCAACAACACCGGCAATTGCTGATCAACGAGAAACGCGATTCTGTTTTGCGACAACAATATGAATTGATGCGATCAAAACGCGAACAACTTGGCCGATTTTACCAACTGTCTTTGAAGGATCTGGCCACTGCCGAAACTTCGGCTTCATCATTGGAGAAGGAAATTGACCAGCTGGAAAAAGCGATCAGCCTGAAGACAAGCGAGACCGTTTTAGAAAAAATGATGGAACGGGAGCTTCGATGGGAAGACATTCAGAAGAACATGGCCAGTGATCAGGCACTTATTGAACTTATCAGGGTCAGAACGTACGACCTCAAAACTTTTGTAGAAAACAATGCAGACCGTGTGCGATTTGGATTTACTGATAGCGTCAATTATGGAGCACTCCTCACAACCAGTTCAACCACTACCGCTCCGCAGTTGGTCCTAATTAAAGATGGCAATAACATGGAGATGCGGTTTCTTCATTATTATAGAAACGCTCTGGCCTATGGCGTGGAGGATAACAATTCGTATGCCTCCTATTGGAAACCCATTGAGCCGTTCTTAACCAACAAATCAAGGATCTACTTGTCCGGTGATGGCGTCTATCATCGTTTGAATTTAAATACAATTCGACATGCAACTACAGGAGAATACCTTCTGCAGCGGTACGACATTCACTACTTGTTGAATCCTGGTCAGTTTATTCAGGAAAAAGTTACACGCGCTTCTTCAAAAAAAGCCGTTCTTTTTGGAGACCCGGTCTTTGAAGCAAGTACTTCCGTTCAATCAAAAAACGGTGGCGATGACTACGAAACTTTTCAACCGCTGCCTGGAACACAAAAAGAGGTCGTCAAAATCAATGACATTCTCAAATCCAACGGTTGGACTAGCAACGTTTTCCTTCACAAGACGGCAACGGAAAAGAATGTAAAGGCGGTTCACTCGCCGGACTTACTTCATATCGCCACTCATGGATTTTTTTCAGTTGGCAAAGTAAGACTCACTGCCGAGGCAAAGAAAGATTTCTTGTTCTATTCGGGGCTCGTGTTTGCAGGAGCAAACAATAATATAACTGAAGAGAAAGGGCCATCGGATGACGATGGAATCCTCACTGCTTTCGAGGTAATGAATCTCGATCTGTCATCGACAAAGCTGGTGGTGCTCTCCGCTTGTGAAACAGGATTGGGAAGAATTGAAAACGGCGAGGGAGTATTCGGCTTACAACGTTCGTTCCTCCAGGCAGGCGCGCGTAATGTGATGATAAGCTTATGGAAGGTGGATGATGTTATGACACAAGTGTTGATGGGTCAATTCTATCACTACCTTTTCAAAGGCCATCCGGTAAGAACTGCGCTTAAACTCGCTCAGCTTGATCAGTTAAAAAAACATCCCGATCCGTACGGCTGGGGAGGCTTCGTTATTGTGGGTGTCGATTAGAAAAATAATTCAGACGGAATGTGTTTCGCATTGTTAGGGACACGCACAGGCTGAAAGGCATCAAGATATTCTTCCGTTGCTCCATTTAAGGCTTTCAACACATCCTTCGAAACTCCTGTTACTTCAGCCAATGTAGACCAGTTCATCTTCTTCTTGAGAATGAATGTCCGTGCAGATTCTTTGAAAGTGTCGGAGTTTCCATTAAGATAGAACTCCACCCGGCGGTTGTACTGGCGTTGAAGATCAATATCAACTTCTCGCGGAGCTTGTTTTCCTTTTGCAATGATGGCCAATGCCGTTTCATCAACACCCTTCGACGAAAGATAGTCCACTACTGACTGACCGCGTTTCTGCGTCAGCTTGAAATTGTATTCGTTTGTACCACGATCGTCCGCGAATGCAAATATCTCGAGCTGAACACCGGGATTTCTTATCAAGTGGGCAGCAAGCTCGTCCAGCACCTTTGTGGCCTCCTTTCGAAGCCTGTAATGATCGAAATCGAAATATATATTTTCAAAGTGAACCAGTTTTTGTTCGGAGTTGCCCACGACAGAAAGCTCCACAATCACTGGTTTTTCGTCCAACCCTAGAGATTCCAAATGGATATAGATGTCACCTTCACCCTGCACATCCGTGAACTTAAATTTCCCATCGGCGTTTGTGCGCGTGATCTTCAAAATTTCGCCCAGGTCATCCGTAAGCATGATTTTACGACCCGGTTTTTTATCCCCTGTTAGCGAATCCACGAGGATACCAGTAACTGAAAGGTCTTTCTCGCCACTGGCGGACGACCTGACTTTGGCAAGATATCCTGTTACTTGTTTGTCACGATACTTGTCTTCTGCAATTTTTAACAGCGCATTATACTCTTCTGCAGACAAATTGAACAATTCAGGTGAATTGGGAGTATGTTGAAGGTAGTTCATCACCATCCGGTCAACAATCTTTTTCTTCTCGCTGCTGAGTTGGTCGTAATCTATTTTTTCCTCAAGACGTGTAGCCTGAAGGTCCAATCGCTGTGCCTCTTCCGCTTTCGATTTTAGCGTGATATTCCTGCTCGCATTCCGTTTCTTCAAGCTAAGCTTTGAAATAAAAGCAAGTGGCGAAATGATCCGGGTAGATAGGATATCAAATCCTCCGACGCTACCCGTTCGATTGCTGCTCCAATACAAATCGCGATGGGCAAAGCTTGTAAATGTATCATCGCGATTTGAATTAAACGGAACACCAAGATTATATAAGACTGTCTCCTCAGTAGAAAGTGTCTTGGCCATGTACAGGTCAAAGCCACCATATCCTTCGTGTCCATCTGAAGAAAAGAATAGTACATTCCGGAAAGCAGTTAGGGCCGGCGAAAGCTCATTCAATTTGGTATTGATGCTGGTCCCCATGTTCATTGCAGGCCCCCATTCATCATTTCCGGAATTAACACTCATCCACAGATCGAACTTTCCCTGACCACCATTACGTGTTGAAGCAAAAATCAACGTATCTCCACCATGAGAAATAGCAGGATGTCTGGATTCATAGGACTTGAAGTTGACATTTGAATTCAACGCCACGGGTTCCGTCCATTTATTATCCTTGTATGAGGTAACAAATATTTTACATTGTGGTCCGTCCTTGCCGCACACAGTAAAATAGTATTTATCTCCCTTACTATTAAAACATCCACTGCCATCGTTGTACCTGGAATTGGTTATGCTGAACAACTGCTTTGTCTTGTCTGTCCAGCTATTGCCGACTTTTTCGAAATAATAGTTGTCTGTGAACCCTTCTCCGTAACGCTCATCAATGGATTGACGGTTAGACGAAAGTCTGCTGCTGGTGATCACCAACGTAGAGCTATCTTTTACCGCGGGAGCAAAGTCGTTGTATGTCGAATTGAGTTTCAATACAACGGGTGGTGCGCTGCCGGCCACAGATCCCAACTCTTCTTTTGCGATCTCGCATCCAGCCCGATCGATGATCGCTTGTTCAACAAATTCCTGCAAGTCCGCATTGGCGCTGTGCGCTAAAATGAACTTGTCGAAATATTCCATTGATTCATCAAAGCTTGCATTAAGCTTTAGCATCAAGGCGTAATAATATAAAGAAAGAGGGTACTGTGAGGGCGCTCCATAATAGACTTTAAGATAATACGCCTCAGCATCGGGATAGTTGAAAGTTTTTGTATAACACTCCGCAAGCCTGTAGTTCGCAGACATATCCTTACCATCCAAATCCGCAAGCTCGCGATAGTATTTTATAGCAAGACTATACTGTTCTTCGTCGTAGAAACGGTCCGCTTCGGCACGTAATGATTTTATCGAACGGTCGCTTTGGGCGGTCGCTGGTAGGTATAATCCGAGAAGTAGGACGAGGAAAAGAGTGAATCGCATGCTGGCGTGGACGTTATCCGTAAATCGTAAATCGTAAATCGCTAATTGTTAATAGTTGTGTTGGGTGTGCGTGAGGGTGTGGTGAATGTCGAATATCCAATTTCCAATGACCAATGTCGAATGCCTAATGTCGAATTTCCAATGTCCAATGTCCAAAGAATTCCCTCCCCAACGCAAAACCCTAAATCAACGGCGAAGAAAACCGCCTAAACCCCTTATTCACGACGATCTTATACGCCAATGACAATTCATATGCGCTTGCATATCCGAAATTTCTTCCGAGTGATGAAACGTTGCTGTCATAGCTGAAGCCAAGGTTCCATGACCTGTTGCTGAACCCCGCTGAAAGAATGAATGCATCCTGTAAGCGGTACCAGGCGCCTACCATAACTTTCGTACTCTTTGAATTATGAAGATGAGCAGGCTGAAAGTAATAACTCATATATGCTCCCAGGTTCACCTGAAAATTCTCGTCCTGGTATTGCACGAGGTAGTTAGGCGATAACTCGTACTTCCCTTGCCACATAGAAGAAATTCCACCATGAAGTTTGTATAAGATCATATTAGGTCCCTGCTTTTCACCCGTAAAGCTGCGTGGTGGTATAATATTGTAAACCGCCAGACCTGTGAACAGCGACGCGCTGCTCTTCATTAACTTACCTCTTGTCGTATAGAACCACATCAACCCTGCATTTACGACGGGACTAAACACCTGGTTGTTCAAAGCCGATTCGCCGCCGAGACCTGGGTCATAACCCACTGCAGGGGAGTACATAGTAGACCACTGCAACTTGTCGTAGTTCACTCTTTGCTGCGAAGCCCCGGCCTGTAGACCAATCGATAGAATATTGTTACCGAAACGTGTAAGATGGAAGTTGTATGCTCCCGACACCATGAGGCTTTGTGTGGTGAACTCCTTGTTAGGTCCTGCGACATCATTTAAGAACGAAGCGCCAAAACCGCCGAGGTGCTTAACGTGTATGCCAGGTTTTACAACAGGCTTAATAAAGCTGAACTGGAACGTATTGAAGGGAAGCCCGGCATTTGACCATTGGGAGCGATAGTTCATCCCAAAAAAGATATCCTTTTCCAAACCGGACAGAGCGGGATTGAGATATAGACTGCTGGCATAGTATTGTGAAAAGACAGGAGACTGCGCGTAGACCGAATACGTGGAGGCCGTCCCTATAACTATGATCAATATGATGCCCTGGAATCTCATCAGTTAAGTACCGATATTACTCCCTTCTTTTCGATCACTTCCCCATCCTTCGTTAACGCCTTAAGGATATAAGGATATGCACCCGATGAGAGATACTCGCCATTCTGTCGGCCGTCCCATCCCACGGTGATCATATCTCCAAGTGAATTGCTTTCGTAAACCATCAGGCCCCACCGATTGAAAACCCGGAATTGAAACTCTTTTTCAGCGAGCTTGTTTCCGAACACCCTCACAAAACGGTTGTCAGGATTAGAAGCCACAGGCGACAAGGAGGTCGAGAGATAAAATTCGCCGGGTATACCATCCCTTGGTATACTTTCTCCAAGGATAAAGATGTCACCTCTTGCTCCATTGTCGCTGATAACGGATGATATGGGATCGCTATATTCAACGCGGGTGTTTCCAATTAATGAAAAATCACCGTTGACAGATGTGCTCTCGAGAATATCGATTATGTGTCGGTAATTGTAGTACTGTGGAATAGTATAGCCGATCGACAACGGTGAACTCGTAAACGTGCCGCTGATTGTCTTCCGTTGCCAATAAATGTTGGAGTAAGGAGTTATTGTTGCAGGAACATTAGGACGAGTTGACAGCTCGAAAATTTCCATCTCTGTTACCGGCTGAATCCCTGTTATGTTTAGCAGTTCAACTGGATAATAGCCACCATTCTTGCCTATAGGAAAAAACTTGTAGCCTGCACCTTCGTGTGTAAGCGCTCCATCCACATAACTCACTGTTGAACCGCCCACGATGGAAGCACCGTTAGATAGGCGCAGTGTATCCCGATCCGAGATGCTGACGACGCCCAATGTAAGCTCTAGACGATTCGAGACTGGCAGCAGGTCAGTGATATACTTCATTCCTGTACCATCAATTCTAAAATCATAGACGGCATTTTTGTTGTTGAAGACACTTTGATCCTGCCCTCCATTAAGAGTTAATGATCCCGTTCCCTGATATACGTTTGTATTGGTCCAGCTTCCAGTTATAAAGAAACTTCCATTGTTCTGGATGAATCCTTCATTGACAAAGTCGCCGTCCAGGTGAAGTTCAAGTCCTTGAGGAATGAAAAGATTTGTTTGATTCGTAATTGACTGCGCAAAAACCGAATGCGCCGACAACAACGCAACACTCTGTGTTAAGATAAACAGCGGGCCGTATAAACGCTGGAGTTTTATCATTTTGAGTATTGAATACGAATACCATAGATACGGGCCAAGCCGTTGGCATCGTTAGTATCGAGGATGTTATTAAAGGTTATATGTACTCGATATGAGTAGGTCGAATTATCGACCACTTCACCCGCGATGCCCGGCATTCCAATGGACGACGTTCCAACTGACAGAAGAGGAGCCACTGTAGATAATACAGTGTTACCACCTGCGTATGGCTTTCGGTCAAAGTTTGCAGAAAAAGGAAGAAGTCCTAAGAGTGTTGTGTATTCGTAAAAAATGGTGATCGATTGTATGGCCGCCCCGTGGGGAAGATTCACCGGAGCAATGATCTGTCTGGAATTACCCTTCGCAAAAACGTACGATCCGCCGCCTGACGTAAAGAGACCAATAGTGTTTGTACCGTTCGATGGTTCCAGTGGCTGAAAGGCGGCCGGGTCAACCGCATAGTATTGCACCGTTGGAGCGATCGCGACCGCTGCATTGCCCGGAGCCCATGCTGTTCCATTCCAGATCAACGCCTCATTAAGTACTGGTGCTGTATTTGAAACGTCACGCCCCTGAATTCTTGCGACCGTCGATCCACTCACTGGTCCGGTAACGTCTCCGGCAGGTGTTGACCAGACAGCCGCTGTGCCCGCAGCATTTGTTGTCATTACCTGATTGCTTGCGCCCGGCAAGATATCAAGATCGTCAAGTGGTCCGGTAACTTGTCCCGTTGCAACAAGATTTACACCGGTACCATTATCGATGTTCAATGTACTTCCGGTTAATGAAAGGTTCTGATTGTCCGTGAATGTCGAACGATCGGCCCAGTTCACTACACCGGTAGCATCCGTCGTTAACACCTTGAGGTTACCACCTGAATTGATATCCGTCGTTGCCACTGTTCCGTCCTGGATCTTGGCCGAGTTTACAGATGCAGGTTGAATAACCATGGCATTCAATGCACCGGCAACATCCCCAGTCGCAGTAAGGTTGTTAAGGTCAACGGAAGTACCGTTGTCAATATTTAATGAATTACCTGCAAGGGTCAGGTTCTGATTGTCGTCAACGAAGGTGGACCTATCAGTCCAGGAAACAACGCCCGCGCCATCGGTGGTCAACACCTTGTTGTTGCCTCCACCATTAATGTTTGTAGTTGTTATTGTCGCATTTGCAATGTTTGCTCCAGTTATCGTAGCGTTGGCGATATCGTTATTGGTGATCGTGTTGTCTAAAATGTCTGCACTTGCGACTGTCCCATCAATTATATGCGCTGAGTTTACTGAACCCGGGGCGAGTTTAGATGTCGTCACCGCGTTATTCGATAGTTGGAGTTGATTGGATCCGTTTACAGAGATCGTCGTCCCGTCCGTATTGACAGAGAGGTTTACATCACCTGCGGTTGCTCCACCATTTAATCCCTGCCCTGCAACGATAGAAGTAATATCACCTAGTGAACCCAACGTTGCCCAGGTTAACGTCGTACCATCAGTGGTCAAGTACTTTCCTGCTTGACCTGTTATCGAAGGAACTTCTTTTAATGTAGAAAGGCTGACAGTGCCACCACCATTTAGAGACAGCGCCTGCGTTGCAGGATCATACGCTAACAATCCCGTCGGAGAGTTTCCGAGTCCCTTTATCCAGACACCACTATTCCAATAATAGAATGATTTGTCTGTTATATCAAAAACGATTAACCCGTCATCTTGTGGTGATGAAGGTGCAATAGTGTTTCGTTCACTGGTGGTTAGTTGTGGCAATAGAAAGCCTTGGTCCTTGTTTGGCGGATTGATGACAAGAACCGCGTTCGGCCTGTCTATCATCGTTCCGATGACAACGGACTTCTTGCCTTGCGCAAAGGCCACGCCGATGCCGCAAGCCGCGAGGGTTATGGTGAGGATGAGGGTTTTCACGGGTACCCTCTTTAGAAACAATTTAAATTCCAGAGCAGGAAGTCGCCTGAATTGTGTTAGAACACAAGTTTTTGTTTTAGTTAACCCTTAGTTTTTTTCGAATTGAGAATTTTTAGACCCGATTTGGGACGGCTTTTATTGGTTACGCCACTTAGGTGCTTTTAGGGCGTTTTGTGCGTGTTGTTAATGGTTAATAGTTAAGCCACTTTCGTGCGGATAGGAGGGTTTGTGCGTTCGCTAATATGTAATAGTTAACCGGCGGCCGCACCAAATCCTCACATAGCACTGGTTGTGGAATAACTATTAACTATTAACAAACTCTATCAACACCTTTCTATGTGGACACATTCGGCGTAACTAATACTTACCGCTGCACACGCAGTTTAGGGATTACTTTTTCTTTCTTACCGAATACTATGAGCTCTCTGCAATTTTCGCTTCCAC